>Ga0326732_1000004_pt1 | contig 73451 bp, 61 predicted proteins | sample MHFSIPfraction_4_FD_207644 | JGI IMG/M metagenome (GOLD analysis project Ga0326732, IMG submission 207644) | Lab enriched peat soil microbial communities from Michigan Hollow, Ithaca, NY, United States - MHF12FN SIP fraction | ecosystem: Environmental > Terrestrial > Soil > Wetlands > Peat...
TCCCGTAACAGACGAAGAGCAGGCGCTTTTTGGGCTTCGTCATCGGGACGGACGTCAATTTCGCCCGGCCTGGGCGCTCTCGAGCGAGACTTCCTTGGCTTTCTCGAAGAGGAAGGCGGCCAGGATGTACTGCTCGGCGGCTTGGGGGACAAGGCCGTCCTTGGCCATCTGGCGGGCGCCCTCCTCTTCCGTGGTGGCCCGTTCAAAGAGCCAGGCCTGCTTGGCGGGCGCCTGCGCGGCCTCGGCGTCCTTGCGGATCGCGCCCGCAAGCTCCTTCAGCGCTGCCAGGCCCTCCTCTTCGCCGGTCGCCTTGGGGCTCAGGAGGTGGACCTTATTCAGGATGTCGCACAGGATCCTGGCCCCGGAAAAATCGTTCTTGGCGAAGGCGTCGGAAGCGTCCTTCTCTTTTTCCATGGCGATCCAGGAGAGGAGGTTCGGCTGTCCCGTCCGCGACGGTCCGCCCATCTTCTGCTTCGTTTCCTGCAGCTGCTTGAACGCCTCTTCCGCCCGCTCGCGTTCGCTGACTTGGGAGAGGAGCTTCCGCATCTCCGACTCGCCCCGGTCGTAGCTCCGCTTCGACGCTTCGAGGTTCCCGGCCTCCCGCTGTTTTTTTCCTTCCGTGATCCGGACCTGGATGCTGTCGAGGAATTGGGACATGGCCGTCGCCTCGGCCGGATATTTTTCCTTGATCGTGGCCAACGTCTTGTCGAGTTCCTGGGCGTCCTTCTCGCTCATGAACTTGGTCGGGTCCTTCAGGAACGGGGCGAGATAACCCATGATGCCCTTCCCCGCGCCCCGGCCGATCGAGGGCCCCGGCTCGCCCTTTTCGCCCGGAGGCTGCGGGGCCGGCGGGAGGTTCGTCGCGGTATCGATGCCCGCGGCGGCTTCGCGGGCCGTCCTGGAGGCGAGGTCGGGCCGCTGTTTTGCGGCAGGGCCGACCCGCCCGCTTTTGTCGAGGAGCGAGACGATGCCAACGATGACGAGGGCCCCGACGATGAGCGCCGGGACCAGGATCTTCCTGAGCCTGAACTTGACCGTGATCTCGCGGTCCGTGAGGGGCTTGGCCCGCGCCGTGACCTGGCGGGTCATGGGCAGGCCCTGTTCGACCGCGGTCAGGTCCTCGAGGACTGCCGCCGCGGACTGGTAGCGGTCATCCCGCGATTTAGCCAGGCACTTGAGGATGATCCGGCTCAAGCCGGCGGAGATCTGGGCGTTGATCGTCTGAGGGTCCGTGGGCGGCTCGCTCCGGTGCTTGAGGACAATGCTGAGCGGCGTCGTGCCCTCGAAGGGGACGCGGCCCGTGACCATCTCGAACAGGATCGCCCCCAGGGCGTAGATGTCGACCCGGTGGTCGATGTCGCGGCCTTCGGCCTGTTCCGGGGCCATGTACTCGGGCGTCCCGATGATGACGCCGGTGCCGGTGACGCCCCGCGTATGGAGAGACCTGGCGATGCCGAAGTCCATGATCTTGGCGTTGCCGTCCTTGTCGATCATGACGTTCTGGGGCTTGAGGTCCCGGTGGACGACCCCGAGACGATGGGCCTCGGCCAGGCCCTCGGCGATCTGTTTGGCCAGCCCGACGGCCTTGGCCTCGTTGAGGTGGCCAGACCTGCGGATGAAGCTCTTGAGGTCCTCGCCGGGGACATATTCCATGGAGATATAGATTGAAAGCCATTCCTCGCCGAGGTCGTACATGCGGCAGACGTGACGGTGGGCGACCTGCCGGGCCAGCTTGATCTCGTTGCGGAAGCGCTCGATGACCTCGGGGTCGGAGGCGATCTCGGGCTTTAGGAGCTTGAGGGCCACGACCTCCCGGATCTTGCTGTCGTAGGCTTTGTAGACCGTGCCCATGCCGCCCTGGCCGATCTCCTCGATGATCTCGAAGCGGCGGGCGAAGGTCGTGCCGCGTTCGAGGCCTTTTGAGGGGGTCTGGAAGGTGGCGGTCCCCGTCGGCAGGGTCTCGCCCGAGCCGGGGAGCTCGCGGCCGCAGCGGCCGCAAAAACGGGTCCCCTCGGGGTTGTCGTTCTGGCAGCGCGGGCATTTCATGGGATGAGCCGCATGTCCATCAAAAACAGGGTATCAACTCGGGCCTATTATATATCAAACCCATTGGAAAATACGCCCGGCGGACGGATTTGGTTTCGCCGCCGCCGGACCCGCTCAGCGCGCCGGCCCCGCCCCCGGGTCGTCGCCGGGCTTGAGGGGCCGGAACGTCAGCGTGAAGCTGGTGTCCTTGGCCGGCAGAGTGTATTGGGGATGGATCCTGGCGCCCCAGGAATCGTCGCCGCCGACACCCATCTGGGCATGATCAAGGGTCAGGCAGATAAAATCGCGCTTTTGGACGTCCGGAGGATGCTTTGAGCCGCGGCTTTCCTGGGTCAGGTCCTCGGGCCAGAAGGGATGGGCGGAGAACTCGAGGACCGGGTCGCCGGCAATGAGGAGGCCCCGGCCTTCGGCGTCGCGGACCGCGAGCCAGCGCGTCTCGGAGCGGTTGCCGTACTCCTGCGGGCTGACATAGGGGATGGGTTCGGCCGCCGTCATTTCGTAGAGCCCGATGAAGGCCGCCGCCTTTCGATCCCGGTAATTCTCGAACGGCCCCCGCCCGTACCATTGGACCCTGTCGAACGCCGCGGGGACGGCCATCTTCAGCCCGATCCTGGGAAGCTCGGGCACCTTGGTCTCGTCCTTGATGTCGAGCGTCGAGCGCAGGACGATCCGGCCTTCGCCGCCGACGGCGTATTCGAGAGTCTGAGTGGCCTGGCCCCTGCCCAGATCGTAAACGACGGTCACCATCGCCTGTCCGGGGCCCGATTCGCGGGCCTGGAGATTCCTGAGTTTCCGGAAAAGGCTGGCCCGCCGCCAAACATCCAGGCGCCGAGGCATCTGGTTGCCGAAATCGTTGTCCGTCGGGGCGCGCCAGTAGCTGGGCTCGATCCCCGAGGCGATGAGCTCATGACGGTCGCTGACGAAGGAGTCCATTTCCCCCGTGAGCCGGTCGAAGCGGACGGAAAAATCCCGGCCGGCGACGCGGAGGAAGCGCGGCCCGTCCTCGACCGTGAGAGGCGGCAGAGCCGACGCGGGTGCGGCCATGGTCCCGGCCGTGTGGGGCAAGAGGAATTGTTCCGCCGCGACGACGTGTCCTTGGGGGACTCCCGGCGAGGGTTCCCGGGCGCGCAGCGAAACGTTCAGGAAGTACTCGCGGCCCGCCTCGGGCGTGAAGCGGGGGAGGGGGAGCCGGACCACAGAGATCCCGCGAGGCGCCACAGCCGGGGCCCGGAGCTTTCCCGAAGCCTGGATCTTGCCGGACGCCGCAAGGGTCCACTCGATGTCGAACCGGTCGAGGCTCGTGAAGTCGTAGCGGTTGCGGAGCTCGATCTTTCCGGCCGCGAGATCGGCGGCCCGGAACTTGACGAACTGATAGACCTGCTTGACCTCGGAAAGCGCCGGGTGGGGCGTCCGGTCGGGGGCGATGAGGCCGTTGCAGCAGAAATTCTGGTCGGAGGGGACGCCGGCCGGGCCGTAGTCGCCGCCGAAGGCCCAGAAGGGCTCGCCCTTGGCGTTCTTGGCCGCGAAGCCCTGATCGACCCAGTCCCATATGAACGCGCCCTGGAGCTGGTCGTGGGACTCGATGGCGTCCCAGTAATCCTGGAGATTTCCCGTCGAATTGCCCATGGAGTGGGCGTATTCGCACTGGATGAGCGGCCGGGTCTGCTTTTCCGCCACGTACTTGAGCATGCCCTCGATCGACTCGTACATCGGGCAGTAGATGTCGGTGTGCGGCCTGAGCTCGGCCCGTTCGTATTGGACCGGCCGCGACGGATCGCGTTTCTTGAGCCAGGCATAGGCGTTCTCGAAGTTGACGCCGTCGCCGGCCTCGTTCCCGAGCGACCAGATGATGACCGAGGGATGGTTCTTGTCCCGTTCGACCATGCGGGCGACGCGGTCAAGATGGGCCGGGCCCCAGGCCGGGTCCTTGGCCAGGCTCTCGGGGCCGTAGCCCATGCCGTGCGATTCGATATTGGCCTCGTCGACGACATAAAGCCCGTATTCGTCGCAGAGGTCGTACCAGAGCGGGTCGTTCGGGTAGTGACAGGTCCGCACGGCGTTGATGTTCGACTGCTTCATGAGCTCGACGTCCCGGCGCATGGACTCCTCGGAGATGACGTGGCCCGTGAGAGGATCATGCTCGTGGCGGTTGACGCCCTTGAGAAGGACCGCGGCGCCGTTGACGAGGAGCTGCCCGTTCTTGATCTCGGAGGTCCGGAAGCCGATCTTTGATGCGACCGCCTCGAGGGCCTTGCCCTGGGCGTCGATGAGCTCGAGGACGAGCCGGTAGAGGGAGGGGGCTTCGGCGCTCCACCGCGCGGCCTTCGGGAGCGTCAGATCGAACCGGACGACGGCCCGGCCGTCGACCGGGGCGTCCGCCGGGCGCTTCACGCTCAGGACCTTCTTGCCCGCGGGATCGAGAAGGACGAGGGCGACCGAAGGCGTCGCCGCTCCGTCGCCGGAGGCCAGCTCGGCAGTCACGCCCAGCCTCCCGTCCGTGTAGCGGGAGTCCAGTCCGGCCCGGACCTCGAAGTCGCGGATGCGGATCTTCGGCGCGGCATAGAGATAGACGTCGCGCTCGATGCCGGCCAGGCGGAAGAAGTCCTGGCATTCGAGATAAGAGCCATCCGACCAGCGGTAGACCTCGGCCGCCAGGACGTTCTCGCCGGGCTTGAGGAACTTGGTGATGTTCCATTCGGCCGGCGTCTTGGAGTCCTTGCTCAGGCCGATCTTCTCGCCGTTGACCCAGACATAGAAAAACGATTTAACGGCGCCGAAATGAAGGTAGACATCCATCCCGGCCCACGTCTCGGGGATGGTGAAGGTCCGGCGGTAGGAGCCGACCGGGTTGTGGTCGTGCGGGACGAACGGCGGTTTGGGATTGGGGGCGAATTCGTAGGACATGTTGACGTAGATCGGGATGTCGTAGCCCTGGAACATCCAGTTCGAGGGGACCGGGGTCTCTTTCCAGCCGCTGACGTCGGTCGAAGGCTTCCAGAAATCGAGGGGCCGGTCCGCGGGACGCGCCGACCAGTGGAACCTCCACGGGCCGTTGAGCGACAGATACCGGGGCGACTCCTTGGGGGCGAGTCGCAGCGCCGAAGCCGCATCGGGGAAGGGGACGAAGTCTGCATGCGCGTCCACGGTGCCGGCGTGGAGGACCGCGGGATTCTCCCAATCTTCGGGCTGCGATGCGGAGGGCGCCACGGAAACGGCTGACAGGGCGAGACATGCGATCAGGGCAGTCGTCTTTTTCATCGTTTTCCTCGATCCATCGTTTTGCTTTTTAAGACGCGGCGGCCCGGGCCCAGAGGTCGCGGGGATAGGTCCCGGCTTCGACGAGCGCGAGGATGGCCGATCGGAAGACGGGCCGGTCCTCGGGATAGGTCACGCCGAACCAGCGTTCTCGCGTCGGCAGGACCTTGACCCGGGCCTTCTTCTCCCGGATGAGCTCGCCGACGACTTCGGGAATGAGGAACTCCGCCTTGAGGATGTTCGCCGCGCTCTTCTGCAGGAACCCGGGAAAACGCCGCTCGAGCTCGCCGAAGAGGACCGGCGTGAAGCCCCAACAGTTCATCGATGTCCAACTGGCCGGGTCGAGCGGGACCCAGTCGACGTCATTCTCGGTGTGCTTGACGCCGCCGGCGGCGCGCCTGATCTTGAGGAGCTCCCGGATGCCGACGAGGTAGCCGTCGGCCGTGGCTTCGCAGACGCCCCTGGCGACGGTGCCGTGTTCGGAGAGCGTGTTCTCGAGCCGGTAGCCGACCATGGCGAATTCCGGTATCCCGCCTCCCGCCCCCTGGGCGAAGTGGCCGGCCATGGCCTCAAAGGCCGTCCGGCCGTAATAATCGTCGGCGTTCACGGCCAGGAACGGGGTCGTGACGGTGTCTTGACAGGCCAGGATGGCCTGGGCCGTCCCCCAGGGCTTCTTCCGCTCTTCCGGGACCCGGAACCCAGGCGGGACCTGGTCCAGGGATTGGAGGACGTACGCCGTGTCCGCGGCGCGCTCGATGCGGCGCCCGATCCTGTCGCGGAAGGCCGCCTCGATGTCCTTGCGGATGATGAAGACGACCCGGTCGCAGCCGGCCCGGAGGGCGTCGTAGACGGAGTAATCCAGGACGACCTCGCCGCTCGGGCCGACGGGATCGATCTGCTTCAGCCCGCCGTAGCGGCTGCCGATCCCCGCGGCCATTACGACCAGGGTCAGTGACGGCATAACGACTCCTCTCGGGCGCCGGGTGTTCCTTATCTTAATAGAATCGCTCGGGCCGGGTCAAACGGCCAAAGAGAGAATGAGGCTCCTCAGAGCGATAGCCCTCGCCCCCTCGCAGGGGACTTTCTCGCGAGCCGATCCCGCTTCCTTTCTTTACATGCCGGGTCCTATCTTATATCATTGAATCATCCTAAAAGGTGAACCCATGATCCGTTCGACGACTGTCATCTGCGTCCGCCATAAGGGGAAAACGGCCATGGCCGCCGATGGCCAGGTGACCATGGGCCAGACCGTTCTCAAGCAGACGGCCCAGAAGATCCGCCGCTTGGGCAAAGGGGACGTCCTGGCCGGATTCGCGGGGTCGACATCGGACGCCTTCGCCCTGTTCACCCGTTTCGAGGCCAAGCTCGAGGAATACCGCGGCAATCTTTCCCGGGCGGCCATCGAGCTGGCGAAAGACTGGCGCATGGAAAAAGCCCTCCGCCAGCTCGACGCCCTCCTCATCGTCGCCAATACGGAGACGTCCCTGCTCATCTCCGGCACCGGCGACGTCGTCGAGCCGGACGACGGCATCCTGGCCATCGGGTCCGGCGGGTCCTTCGCCCTGGCCGCGGCCCGGGCCCTGATCAAGCACACCGGCCTCGACGCGCGGACCATCGCCGAGGAAGCGCTCAGGATCGCCGCCGACATCTGCGTCTACACCAACGCCCAGATCACCGTCGAGGAGCTCTGAATGCCGATCGTCCTGCCCGAATCGATGGAGAAGCCCGCCGTCGAAGCTCCCGAGGCCGAGCTCACGCCCCGGGAGATCGTCGCCGAGCTCGACAAGTACATCATCGGCCAGAAGGCGGCCAAAAAGGCCGTGGCCATCGCCCTGCGCAACCGCTACCGCCGGCGCAAGCTGCCGCCCGATCTGGCCGACGAGATCGCGCCCAAGAACATCCTCATGATCGGTCCGACGGGAGTGGGCAAGACCGAGATCTCGCGGCGCCTGGCCAAGCTGACCTACTCGCCTTTCCTCAAGATCGAGGCCAGCAAGTTCACCGAGGTTGGCTATGTCGGCCGCGACGTCGAGTCGATGATCCGCGACCTCGTCCGCATCTCCGTGGACATGGTCAAGCAGGAGAAGATCGCCGAGATCGAGGGCAAGGCCCGGGCCGCCGTCGAAGAGAGGCTGCTCGACATCCTCCTGCCGCCGGCCAAGAAGCGCGACGAGCCCTCCGGCGGACCCGAGGAGGAGCCGTCTCCCAGCGACACCCGCGAGAAGCTGCGGGCCCAGCTCCGCCTGGGGCTCCTCGACGACCGCCCGGTCGATATGGAGGTGAAAGAGAAGACGACGCCGCCCCTCGAGGTCGTCTCCAACTCCGGGGTCGAAGAGATCGGCTTCCAGATCCAGGACTTCCTGCCCGGTTTCCTCGGTGGCCGGACCAAGCGCCGGCGGATGAAGGTCAAGGAAGCGCGCGAGCTCCTCCTCGAGGAAGAGGAGAAGCGCCTGGTCGACATGGACCAGGTCTCGCGTCTGGCCATCGAGCGGGTCGAGCAGTCCGGCATCATCTTTCTCGACGAGGTCGACAAGATCGCCGGCCGCGAGTCCGGCCACGGGCCCGACGTCAGCCGCGAGGGCGTCCAGCGGGACCTCCTGCCGATCATCGAGGGCACGACCGTGAACACCCGCTTCGGGCTGGTCCGGACCGACCACATCCTGTTCATCGGCGCCGGGGCCTTCCATGTCTCCAAGCCCTCCGACCTCATCCCCGAGCTCCAGGGCCGTTTCCCCATCCGGGTCGAGCTCACCCCCCTCGCCAAGGGCGACTTCATCCGCATCCTGACCGAGCCCGAGAACGCCCTCATCCGCCAATACGAGGCCCTTATGGGGACGGAGGGGGTGACCGTCGCCTTCACGGCCGATGCCGTCGACGAGATCGCCGACATCGCCGAGAAGGTCAACGCGGACGCCGAGAACATCGGGGCCCGGCGCCTCCATACCGTGGTCGAGAAGGTCATGGAGGACATCTCCTTCGCCGCCCCGGACATCGCCCCCAAGTCCATTCGCATCGACCGCGGCTACGTCCAAGAGCATCTCAAGGATATCCTCGTCAGCCAGGACCTGCGGCGTTTTATCCTGTGATGACAAAACCCGGCGCGGCGCTCCTCATCGGCCTGGCCCTTGCCGCGGCCCCGGCCTGCGGCCGCAAGGGCTCGCTCGTCCTGCCTCCGGGCCGGGCCCCGATGCCGGTCGAGGCGCTCTCCGCGGTCGCCGGCAACGGCGCGGTCGTCCTCCGGTGGACCAACCCGGTCAAGGAGATCTCGGGGCGGCCGCTCGGGCCGCTTGGCGCGGTCGAGATCTGGGCCTTTGACAAAGGCCTTCCGGCCCGCGACCGGCCGCTCACGGCCGACGTGATCGAAAAGACGGCCCGGCTTGTCCGCAAGATCCCCCGCAAGGATTTCGCGATCCTCGCCGGAAGGGAAGGGGAGGCCTCCGGCGTCATGACCTTCCGCTATGAGATCGGAGCGGCGGCCGGCGCGCCGCAGAAGCCGGCCTTCGCCGTCCGCGTTTTCGACCGGAAAGGACGGGCTTCGGAATTCTCGGCGCCCGTCGCCGTCGAGCTCACCCGGAAGGACGCCGGGGTCGACCCGCCGGCCGCCGAAGGTGTATCCTGATGTCGGGAGGGAGGCCGTGAAGATCTATCGATTCCGTTACCGCAAGAGGGTCCTCCAGGGCGTCCTCAAGGAAGAATATCTGTTCCCGATCATCGGATCGGTCTTCGGCGATTTCCGCATCGGCACAAGCCCGGTCCCCATCAGCGACGTCCGCGTCCTGCCCCCCGTCCTGCCGTCGAAGATCATCGGCATCGGCCGGAACTACCGGGAGCACGCCCAGGAGCTGGGGAACCCCCTGCCCGAGGAACCCCTCATCTTCCTCAAGCCGCCGTCGGCCCTCATCGGCCACCTCGATGCCGTCGTTCAGCCGGCCGCTTCCGCCCGGGTGGACTACGAAGGCGAGGTCGGCGTCGTCATCCGCAAGAAGACCCGTCCCCTCCGCGAGGAGGACCCGGTCGAGGGCTATATCCTCGGCTACACCTGCTTCGACGACGTCACGGCCCGCGACCTGCAGACGAAGGACGTCCAGTTCACCCGGGCCAAGGGATTCGATACGTTCGCCGCGGTGGGCCCGTGCATCGCCACGGGGCTCGATCCGGCCGGGCTCCGTCTGAAGACCTTTCTCAACGGCAAGCTCGTCCAGTCCGGGACGACGGCGAGCCTGATCTTTTCCATCCCCGACCTCGTCCGGTTCCTGTCCCGGATCATGACCCTCAACCCCGGCGACATCATCGCCACAGGAACGCCCGCCGGGGTCGGCCCCACATCGCCCGGCGACCGCGTCGATGTGCAGGTCGAGGGGATCGGCGTGCTCTCGAACACGTTCACCCGTCCGAGCGCCCAGGAGGACCCATGAAGCTGTTTCTGGATTCGGCCAATCTCGACGAGATCCGCGAGGTCGCCGGCTGGGGCGTCCTTGACGGAGTGACCACGAACCCGTCGCTCTGCTCCAAGGAGAACGTGACCTTCGAGGACAACATCCGGGCCATCTGCGCCCTCACGCCCGGGCCGGTCAGCGCCGAGTGCGTCTCGCTGACGGCCGCGGAGATGATCCCCGAAGCCCGGACCCTGGCCAAGATCGCGCCCAACGTCGCCGTCAAGATCCCCATCGGCCTCGAAGGCCTCAAGGCGACCACGGCGCTCAACGCCGAAGGCATCGCGGTCAACATGACGCTCATCTTCTCCGCGGGTCAGGCCCTGCTGGCGGCCAAAGCCGGGGCCCGGTTCGTCAGTCCCTTCATCGGCCGCCTCGACGACGTCTCCGAAGACGGCATGGCCCTGATCGAAGAGATCGTCGAGATCTTCGAGAACTATCACTATGAAACCGAGGTCATCGTGGCCAGCGTCCGCCACCCGCGGCACGTCATCGAAGCGGCCCGGATCGGCGCCGATATCGCCACCGTGCCGTTCGCCGTCATGCAGAAGCTCGTCCGGCACCCGCTGACGGACGCTGGGGTCGAGCGGTTCCTGGCCGATTGGAGAAAAGTCAAGAAGTGAGACTTCACACCGTCGTCCGGATCCGGGAACAGGCCCGGGCCCTTGCCCGCAAGGTCCGGCGGGCCGCGGTGCTGCTTCTCGTCCTGACCGTCCTCGTCGTCGTCCTGGTCGTCGGCAAGAGCTTCCTGCTGAGGGAGGTCGGCGCCGGGATCCACAAGTCGTTCGCCTACGATAGCCTGAAGCTGTCCTATTTTCCTCCGGCCCTGGTCCTCGAGAACGTCCGCTCCCTGGCCGAACCGCCGGCGCTCCTGGCCCGCCGCGTCCGGATCGAGATCCCTTATATGTCGATCCTCCGGAACCGGAAGGTCCTGTCCGTCGTCCTCGATTCGCCGGAGATCCATATCCGCCGGCCCGCGGCAGGCGCCCCCCGCCGCAAGTCCCGCACGCCGCTGTCCATCCTGGAGCTGCCCTTCGTCATCGAGAGCGGGCGCGTCGAGAACGGCTCGGTCTTTCTCGAGACAGGCTCGACGACGCTCGAAGCCCGCGGCGTCCGGGCCCTCGTGACCCAGAGCGGCGCCGATTTTTCCATCCAGGCCACGGCCGAGACGAGCGGCTTCATGGCCCCGCACCAGGACCCGACCTCCATCGGCGCCTTGGACGTCGTCCTCACCGGCACGGGGGAGGATGTGACCGTCACCCGGCTCGGGGTCAACGGACCCGGCCTGGCGCTCACGGCCGGCGGGCGCGTCCGGAATCTCTTCGACCCGACGATCGAGCTCGACGCCCGTTTCGACCTGGAGACGGACATCCTCGACGACGTCCTGCGCATGCCCTTCGGCTGGGCCGGGCGGATGGCGGGCGAGGGCCGGCTCGAGCGCAAGGACCGCCAGCTGTCCTTCGCGACGAGCGTCTCCTCGGACACACTGGCCATCAACGGCGTGGCCATGGGAGCGGTCCGGGGCCGCTTCGAATTCACTCCCGAGCACGGGGGCCGTCTCGAGCTCGACCTTCAGAAGCCGGGGCGGCAAGCCGAGACCCTGAATCTGGCCTTCCTGCCCGGCCGGGTCGAAGGCCAAGTCGCGCCGGCCTTCCTTGAACCCGTGTTCAAGGAGATCAAGATCCCTTGGCCGGTCAGGTCCCCGGCTTGGGGCTCGTTCTCGCTGGTCCACGGCAAGCTCTCGGCCGATGCCGAATTCCGGGATCCCGCGCTCGAGCGGCAGGGCGACTCCTTCGCCTTTCGCGGCGGGATCAAGGTCGGGGTCGATTTCCCCTCCCACATCGTCACCGTCGAAACCCCCGGCCTGGAGTCGGATTTCGGAACGCTCCAAGCGACGGCCCGGATCGACCTGGTCGGAGCCATCGATGCCCGGATCCAGGGTCAGGTGTCCGACGTCAAGGAGACCCGGGAGTTCGTGGCCCTCGTCCTCTCCCAGAAGTTCGGCTTTGGGGAGATCCGCGGGCAGGGCTACGCGGACGTCAGGCTCTCCGGGCGTTCGGCCTCACCTGACGTGGCCATCAAAGCCACGCTGTCCCCCGGCGGCTTCGATCTCTTCGATGCGAAGTTCGTCGTGGCCGACGCCGTCCTTGCCGGCGAGGTTTTCGAAGGGCGCTTCGACGTCGATGATCCCGACCTCAAGGGACAGGTCAACGTCAAGACATCGGACGGCGATCTCGAAATCGAGGTCAAGAACGGGGAGGGCGAGCTCAGCCGCGTCCTGCCCACGCTGGGCATTCCCGTCGCCCTCTCCGGACGGGCGGCGGGCGATTTCCGGATGGTCCAGAAGGCCGGCGGCGTCCAGGAGTTCTCGGGGACCTTCACCGGGCCCGAGATCAAAGGCTACGGCCAGACGGCCTCGCGCGTCTCGGGGCAGCTGGCCTGGAAGGACGGCGTCATCTCCTTCCCCGAGCTGGCCATGGACTTCTATGGCGGCCGTCTCGAGGGCCGCCTGCTGATCGGCACCGTCAACGGCGAATTCGATGTCGACGCCCGCGGCGAGGAGCTCGATTTCGCCCATGTGGTCCCCTCGGCGTCAGGACGGCTATCGCTGTCGCTCGCCGGCCGCGGCGTATTCGGCCGGGACCGGTTGCCCGGGCTCTTTACCATCAAAGACCTGATGCTCTCGCCCCTCAACAAGACCGAGGCCCGTGGCGAGATACAGATCGGCGCCGCGGGCGGCGCGATCAGCCTCGGCCTGACGGGCGGTCTCGTTCCCGGGGACAATCCGTTCGACGGCGCTTTCGATTTCCCCCTCACGGGCGGACTGTGGAAAGGCGGTCTCAAAGGACGCATCACCGATCTCGACCTCATCGTTCCCTGGAAAGGGGCCCAAGGCCGGGTCGATTACGCCGCGGACATCCAGGAGACTCCCGCCGCGACCCGGGTCGCCGTCACCCTGAGCGTGGCCGCCCCGGTCATGCCCCTGCCGGGGTTCGCCTACGCCGTGGCCGATTTCACTTCGGCCATGAGCTATCTTGACGACGTCCTGACCGTCAACTCGATCGGCGGCAAGCTCGGCGACGGCCCCCTGTCCGGGTCGGGCAAGGTCGTCATCGGCGAAGGCGGCATCGCCTCGATGGACCTGACCCTGGAGGGCCGCGACATGGTCCTGTCGCCCATGGAGAGGATGAGGGCCCAGGCCGACGCGACCCTCCGCATTCTCAAGGACGCCAAGCGCTTTGTCACGGAGGGGGAGATCCTGTTCAAGCGGCTCGACTGGCGGCGAGAGATCTACGAGGCCTTCGATTTCTCCTCCCAGACGGGGACGGAAACGGCCTCGGGACCGTCGTTCTTCGACGGCATGTCGCTCAACATCCGCCTCCGGGCCGACGAGAACGCGGTCGTCGAGAATTCCCTCGGCCGGTTCAACGTCCGCTTCAATCTGACGGCGACCGGCGCCTTCGACGAACCCGTCCTTCTCGGCGACCTCGATCTCGTCAGCGGCGACTTCTATTTCCAGGACCGGAGCTTCCGGGTCATCCACGGCCGGCTGAGCTTCACGGACCCGGTGAACACCGAACCGTACCTCGATTTCCGCGGCGAGACCTACGTCAAGGACTTCCGGGTGACGCTCAGCATGAACGGCCCCGCCAGCCGCCTCAAGCCGGAGTTCACCTCCTCGCCGCCGCTCCCGCCGGAGGAGATCCTGTCGCTCCTGGCGTTGGGAGAGTCCTTCCGGCGGATGTACTACTCGTATTCCGGGGACCGCAGCACGGCCCTGAACACGGCCTCGCTCCTGACCTACCAGATCGCCGACCTGGCCAAGAAGCGGACCGGCGGCCTGTTCTCCCTCGACCGCTTCCGGATCGATCCCTATGTCCCGGAAGGCGCTCCGGGAGGCATCGCCGCCCGGATCACCGTGGGCAAGAAGGTCTCCAAGAACCTGTTGTTCCTGTATTCGACCATTCTGGCCAATTCGAGCGTCAGGGCCGAGATCGACGAGGTCCCGATCTTCCGCATGGAGTGGGACATCAGCCGGAGATTCTCGCTCGTGGGCGGGCGGGACGACCGGGGAAGGCTTGGTTTCGATGTCAAGTTCCGCAAGCGCTTCTAAGACCGGGTGCCGGGCCGGACGGACCGGGGCGATCCTGGTCCTCGCCCTGGCCCTGGCTGCGGCCGGCGCCCGAACCCTCGGGGCGCAGGAGGCCCCGCTCGTTGCCCGCATCGTCGTCCGGGTCGACGGGCAGCCGGGTGAAGCGGGATTGCTCGACCTGATCCCCATCAAGCCCGGCGACAGCTTTTCGCCCCGGCTCGTCGATCAGGCCGTCAAGCAGATCTTCCGGACCGGGCTCTTCGCCGATGTCCGGGTCACGAGGCAAGGGGAGCCGCGGATCGATCTCGTCTTCGACCTAGCCCGGAAGGTGTTCATCGACGCCGTCCGCTTCCGCGGCCCGAAGGTCCCCGCGGCGCGCCTGCGGGACAGCCTGACGGCGCTGCGGCCGGGCGCCTACCTCCAGGAGGACCGCATCCCCGACGCGGTCAAGGAGGTCCAAGGAGGGCTGAGGCAAGAAGGCTTTTTCGACGCCGTCGTTGTCTGCGACGTCAAGAGGAAGGAGGGAGCCTCCACCGCCGACCTCGTCTTCCGGATCCTGGACTGGAGGACCTTCCGCATCGGCGGTCTCGAGGTCGAGTGGAAGGCCGAGATCCCCGAACGGGCGCTCCTCAAGAAAATGAAGAGCTCGGTCGGAGACCTCTATGTGCCCGAGCGGCTGGCCACGGATCTCCAGGCCCTCTCCGAGGGCTTGGACCGGGCCGGCTACCCTCGGGCGGAGGTCCGCCTCGCCGGGGAGGCTTTCGACGAGGAGACCCGCCGGGTCGACCTGCGCATCGAGATCCTGCCCAACGAGAAGATCACCATCGTCGTCAACGGGGCCAAGGTCCCCCGCCGCCTTCTCGGGCCGATCTGGGAAGAGCGCGTCTTCGAGCAATGGGGCCTGTCGGAGGGGGAGGCGCGGATCCTCAACCTTCTCCGCCGGCAGGGTTATCTCTTCGCGTCGGTCCAGAGCCGCGTCGAGAAGGGACGCAACGAGCTCATCGTGATCCACGACGTCGCGCGCGGGGAAAAGTCCAAGATCGCCGGGGTCGACTTCCGCGGCAACGCGGCTTTTTCGAGCCTCGATCTGAGGACCCGGGTGGCCGTCCGGGAGGGCGTTCCCCTGTTCTCTCTCCTCCGCTACGACAAGCTGTTTTCGATCCCCCGCGAGCTCGAAAGCTTCTACAAGGACAACGGCTTCGCCGACGTCCAGGTCCGCCTGGACCTGGCCAGGGATCCGCGGGGGGTGAGGGCGGTTTTCGACATCCGGGAGGGATTGAAGACCACGGTCGAGTCCGTCCGGATCGAGGGGACCTCGCTGCTGTCCGCGGAAGTGCTCACCAACAGCCTCGTCAGCCGGCAGGGGGGCCCCTACTTCGCCCCCAACGTCCAGCGGGACGCCGGCCAGATCGAGACGATCTACCTCGACAACGGCATCCGCGGCACCGAGGTCGTCCCCCATGTCGAACGTCTGCCGGGAAACCGGGTCTCCCTCATCTATGAGGTCAAGGAGGGAACCCGGGTCATCGTCCGGGACGTGTTCGTCACGGGGAACCGGATCACCCGGAACCGGGTCATCCGCCGGGAGATCCGCGTCAAGAAAGGCGCCGAGGCCGATTTCTCCCTCGCCCAGGAGACCAAGCGTCGTCTTGAGCTCTTGGGCCTCTTCTCCGAGGTCCGCGTGGACGAGGTCCAGACCGGGCCGGCCGAGGAGATCGTCGTCGTCACCGTCCGCGAGGGCGAAAAGAATTACGCCGGCCTCGGCCTCGGCTTTGAATCGCGGAATCCCGTGAGCGGATCATTGGCCGACTGGCCGAACGATTTCCGGCCGCGCGGCACGCTCGAATACATCCGCAGCAACATCTTCGGGCTGGGGGCCCAGGTGGGCGTCCTCGGCCAGGTCAGCACGATCGAGCGGCGGGCGGTCCTGTCCTGGAACCAGCCTTATCTCTTCGGCCTGTCCATGCCGACCACCATCCTCGGCTGGGCGGAGAGGGAGGCCCGGACAGGTTTTACGCTCGACCGCCGCGGCCTCAGCTTCAGCGCGGCCAAGGCCCTGAGCAAATCACGGCTGCTGCTCGGATCCCTCAGCGTGACGCGGACGTCCCTCCTGGACGTCGACCTCAACAACCTGCCGCCGGACATCGATCGCCGCTTCCTCCCGTATTCGGCCGCCCTGGGCTCCCTGAGCATGAGCTGGGAGCGGCGGGACGACACCCTGAACCCGACGCGAGGGTATTTCTTCAGCGCGGTCGGGGAGATCGGCGTGCCCATCTTCGGCACCGAATCGAACTACCAGAAGCTCTTCCTCAAGTCCCAGTTCTATCATCCGCTCGCATCGCGCGTGAATCTTGGGCTCGTCGGCCGGCTCGGGCTCGGAAACGGCTTGACCCACCTGCCGGAGCGGTTCTTCGCCGGGGGCAGCAACACCTTCCGGGGCGAGGAATTCGAGCAGCTCGGGCCGATCGACACGACGACGCTCAAGCCCTATGGCGGAGAAGCCGTCCTCCTCGTCAATGCGGAGTTGACCTTCGCCATCTTCCCGGCCTGGAGGGAGTTCCGGCTGGCCTCGTTCTTCGACCTGGGCAACGTCTACGAGACTATCGGCGGATTCCGGCCCTTTGACCTCCGCGGGGCCGCCGGGGCCGGCCTCCGCTACCGGACGCCGCTCGGGCCCGTCCGTGTGGAGATCGCCTGGAAGCTCTGGGGCTTCGACGTCCAGGACAAGAAGGGGCGCCCCCTGATCTTCCTGACGATCGGCAATATCTTCTAACGAGGTGACGATGACCATGACCCGAAGGATCCTGCTGGTCACGCTGCTCGCCGCGGCCGCCGGGCTGGCCCAGACGGTCAACTGCGTCGTGGCCGTCGTCAACGGCGAGATCATCACGCTCCTCGACGTCGAGGTCGTGGCCGAGTTCGGCCTGGGGCGCGACCCGGCGGCCGAGGCCGGGACCGATCCACGGCTGGCCGCTCTCGAGGCGCTCATCGACCGGAAGATCGTCCTGAACTTGGCCCGCGAGGTCCGGGGAGTGAACAAGGACGAGCTGGCCGCGGCGGTGGCCGATCTGAAGCAGGGCGCCGGCGACGACGCCTTCAGGGCCAAGCTGGGAAAATTCGGCCTCCAGGCCAAGGACCTCGAGCCCTATCTCGAGGACCGCATTCTTTGCGACCGTGCCCTGGCCTTGCGGTTCAGCCAGTTGATCCCGGTCTCGGTGACCGAGGTGGAGCGCCATTACCGCGACATCTACGTCCCCGAGCAGTCCCGCCGCGGGATCGCCGCCGAACCGCTCGACCGTGTCGCGGACGCGATCCAAGTCCGGATCCGCGACGAGAGACGGGCCCAGCAGACGGCGATATGGGTCCGCGACCTCAGGAAGAGCGCCGACATCCAGATCCGGAAGGATTGCCTGAAGTGAACGTCGCCTATCTCTTCCCCGGACAGGGCTCCCAGACCGTCGGCATGGGCCGGGACCTTTATGACCGCTCGCCCGAGGCCCGGGCGCTCTTCGAGACTGCGGACCAGGCTCTCGGGTTCTCTCTCTCGAAGATCTGCTTTGAAGGGCCCGAGGACGCGCTGCGCCTGACCCCGAACACCCAGCCGGCGCTCCTCGTCGTCAGCACGGCCGCCTGCCGGGTCCTCGGGCGCGACCCGGTCGTGGCGGCCGGCCACAGCCTGGGCGAGTACTCTGCCCTCGTCGCCGCCGGCTGTCTCCGCTTTGAGGACGCGGTCGTTCTCGTCCACAAGCGGGGCCGCTATATGCAGGACGCCGTGCCCGTCGGCGCCGGAGGGATGGCCGCCGTCCTGGGCGTGCCCGGCGAAGAGGTCGCCCGGCGCCTCGGCGAAGTCCGCTCCGGCCTCGTCGAGATCGCCAATTGGAACAGCGACGACCAGATCGTCATCTCCGGGGAGAAGGCCGCGGTCGACGAGGCTTTGGCCGTGATCAAAGCCCCGCGGTCGGTCCTGCTGCCGGTCAGCGCGCCGTTCCACTCCCGGCTGATGAAGCCGGCCGAAGAGAGGCTGGCCGCGGACCTCGACGCTGCGGCCTTCGCCGATCCGCGCTTTCCGATCATCACCAATGTCGACGCCCGGCTCATTCGGACGGGCGCCGAGGCCCGGGACGCCCTCAAACGGCAGGTCAGCCGGTCCGTCCTCTGGACGAAGTCCATGGCGGTGATGAAGGATTTCGGGATCGATGCCTGCGTCGAATGCGGGCCGGGCAAGGTCCTGGCCGGACTGGTCAAGCGCATCGCCCGGGGCTGGCCTCAGGCGCCGGCGATCCATAACGTCGAGAACTGGGAAGGGGCGGAGAAAGCGCGAGCGGCCCTATTCGGCCTGCTGTGAGATGACCCGCGGCCCGAAGCGGACGAAATATTCAAGGGCCGAAACGATGGCCAGGGCGAAGACGAGCCACAGCCCGACCTTGGCCACGACGTAGAATTTCCCGAGGTAGAGAGGGCCGAGCACCAGGGCCCCGACGATCCAGGATTCACTGCCCATCTTGGCCTTGCCGAAGGCCGACGCCGGGATATTGACCCCCTTGGATGAGGCCATGGCCCGGAAACCGGTCACCGCGATCTCCCGGCCGATGATGACGATGGCCGCCCAGGCCGGAACGCGTCCGAGCTCGACGAGACAGATGAGCGCCGAAGCAATGAGGAGCTTGTCGGCGGTCGGATCGAGGAGCTGGCCGAGCACGGTGACCAACCCTTTTCGGCGGGCCAGCCAGCCGTCCAGCCAATCGGTGAGCGAGGCGAAGATAAAGATGATGCAGGCGATGAGGTCGTGGCCCTGGAAGTGCGTCAGCATCACGGCGACCATGGCCGGAATGGCCAAGATCCTCGCCAGGCTCAAATAATTGGGGATATTCACGCCCCCGAGATTACACCACCGCCCCCAAATGTGTCAAACTCTGTCATGCGCTGATCGTGTGTGAAGGAACTCCCGACTCGGGGCGTGCCACTCCGTCGGCCGCGACCCGGCCCGGCGAGCCGGGTCGCTTCGTATCCGGGCCGGCGGGGAGCGGAGTCTTCGCAGCGGACCTGCAGAATTGCGGCTGAGCACGCGGAGCTGCAATTCTGCGAAATGTTTTAAAAGAGGTCTTTACTAAGATATCTCTCAGAAGCGCTCCTCCGAGTCGCTCCGTCGCGCTTCTGATGGTCGCTCCTTAGAATCCGCTCCCTGCCGCTCCTCCGGGCATCGCCCCTGCGTGCTCATTCCTTCACACACGATAAGAGGTCTTTTGGAGTTGCAAAAGGGGAGGGCCGTGGGTATAGTGAACATTCGCGATGGCCAACGATACCGCTCTGACCCCGATGATGGAGCAGTATTTCCGCATCAAGGAGCTCCACCCCGAAGCCTTGCTCTTCTTCCGCTTGGGCGACTTTTACGAGATGTTCTATGAGGACGCCAAGATCGCGGCGCCCGTCCTCGACATCGCCCTGACCTCGCGGCAGAAAGTGCCGATGTGCGGCGTGCCCTATCACGCCGTCCATTCGTATCTCCCCAAGCTTCTGCGCCAGGGCTTCAAGGTGGCCATCTGCGAGCAGGTCGAGGACCCCAAGACGGCCAAGGGCGTCGTCCGGCGCGAGGTCATCAAGGTCCTGACGCCGGGCACGGCCGTCGAGATCGAGCTCGACGAGGCCAAGGAGAGCACGTACATCGCCTCCCTGGCCCTCGGGGACGACGGCTGGGGCCTGGCCCTGGTCGATCTCGCGGCCGGCGAGGTCCGGACCCTCGAAGGGGCCTGGACCGAGGCCAAGCTCCTGGCCGACGAGCTCTTCAAGGCCGGGCCCAAGGAGATCCTCTATCCCGAGGGCGCGGAGGACGCCCTGCGCCGCGTCCTCCCGGCGGAGGGGTCGAACGGCGCCACCTTGAGCCCGGCCGAAGGCTGGCTCTTCGATCCGCCGCAGGCCGCCCGCGTCGTCCTCGAGCATTTCGGCGCCAAGTCGCTGGCCGGCATCGGCCTCGAGGACAAGGCCCGGGCCGTGGCCGCGGCCGGGGCCCTCATCGCTTATGTCAAGAAGGTCCGCCAGGGCTCCCTGGCCCTGGTCCACCGCCTCTCCTACCTCAACGCGGCGAGCCACCTCGTCCTCGACGCCACGACCGTCCGCAACCTCGAGCTCGTCCGCAACCTCCGCGACGGCAAGCTCAAGGGGACGCTCCTCGACGTCATCGATTTCACCATGACCGCGCCGGGCGGGCGCCTGCTCCGGGCCTGGCTTCTCCGGCCCCTCCGCGACGTGGCCGAGATCGCCGCCCGGCAGGACGCCGTGGCCGAGGGCCTCGCCGCGACCATCGCCCGCCGGGAGATCCGCGAAATGCTCAAAGGCGTCCACGACCTGGAACGGCTGGTCGGGAAGATCGCCTTGGCCGCGGCCCACCCGCGGGATCTCGTCGCCCTCAAGCTGTCGCTGGCCCCGCTGCCTCAGATCGAGCGCGAGATCCGCGCCTTCGCCGCGGGTCTCTTCAAGGACATGGCCGGCCGCTGGGACAATGCCGCCGACGTCGCCGCTCTCGTCGGCAAGGCCATCCTCGACGAGCCCGCGTTCCTCCTGACCGAGGGCGGCATCGTCAAGGACGGCTGGAACGCCGAGCTCGACGACCTGCGCGCCGTCAGCCGCTCCGGCAAGGGCTTTATCGCCCAGCTCGAAAGCCGCGAGCGGGAGCGCAGCGGCATCGGCTCGCTCAAGGTCCGCTACAACAAGGTCTTCGGCTACTACATCGAGGTGACCAAGCCCCACCTGGACCGGGTCCCGGCGGACTACATGCGCAAGCAGACGCTGGTCAACTCCGAGCGCTTCCTCACGCCGGAGCTGAAGGAATACGAGGAGAAGGTCCTTCACGCGGAGGAGCGCATCGGCCTCCTCGAGCACCGTCTCTTCCTCGAGGTCCTCGAGACCGTGGGCCGGGAGACCTTGCGCCTGCAGCGGATCGCCGCCGACATCGCCGTGCTCGATGTCCTTCTGGCCCTGGCCGAGTGCGCCGCCCGCCGCGGCTACGTCCGGCCGACGGTCGACGAGGGCGACGCGATCCGCATCGAAGCCGGCCGCCACGCCGTCATCGAGACGAGCCAGGCCGAGCCGTTCATCCCCAACGACCTCGAGATCGACGCGGCCGCGAACCAGATCCTGATCATCACCGGCCCGAACATGGGCGGCAAGTCGACCTTCCTGCGCCAGGCCGCGCTCATCGTCCTCCTCGGCCAGATGGGCGCCTTCGTCCCGGCCAGATCGGCGGCGATCGGCCTGGTCGACCGCATCTTCACCCGGATCGGGGCCATGGACTTCCTCAGCGTCGGACAGTCGACCTTCATGGTCGAAATGCTGGAGACGGCCGCGATCCTCCACAATGCCACCGCCCGCAGCCTCATCCTCCTCGACGAGGTCGGCCGGGGCACGAGCACCTTTGACGGCCTGAGCATCGCCTGGGCCGTGGCCGAGCGGCTTCACGAGCGCGAGGACGTCCGCCCGAAGACCTTGTTCGCCACGCATTACCACGAGCTGACCGAGCTCGCCCTGACCCTGCCGCGGATCAAGAACTATCACGTCTCGGTCCGGGAGTGGAAGGACGAGGTCGTCTTCCTGCGCAAGATCGTCCCCGGCCCGTCCGACCGGAGCTACGGCATCCACGTCGCCAAGCTGGCCGGCATCCCCCGGGACGTCATCGACCGGGCCCGGGAGATCCTTTTCAATCTCGAGAAGCAGGAGCTCGACGAGACCGGGCTGCCGCGCCTGGCCCGCCGTGGCCGGCCGTCGGGGGACCGCGATCAGATGATGCTTTTCGCCGAAGACCGGGAATTCGCCCTGTTGCGGGAGATTCGGGACGAGATCGAGGAGCTCGATCTCGCGTCGCTGACCCCCCTCGAAGCCCTGAATATCCTGGCCGGGCTCAAGGGCCGTTTCGGGCCCGGCTCGGCCGGTCAATAGGAGTCGGTTTCGTCCTCGACGGAGAAGCCGTCCTTGATGTCTTCGTCGTCCTCTTCGTCCGCGTCGTCTTCGTTGAGGTCCTTGTCGCCGTCGCCCGAAAAGTGCGCCTCGCCGTCATCCGTCTTGCGCTCTTCGAGGGCCTCATCGAATTCGTCGCGGTCCTCGAACCGGCGGATGGTATTGGATGCCGCGTCGCTATAGCAGAGCTCGAGGTAGTCGTCCTCGATGACGAGGAACACGGACTTCGAATGTCCGGTCTGGAGGTTGCCGATCGTCTCGACGACTTCCGCGCTCTTCGATTTCCGGATCGCGTCGAGCGTCAACCAGCTCGTGACTTCCATCTCTTCCATGACGCGCCTCTACGGACATTAGATATGCTTTTATTTCCGCTTGTCAAGGGGGCAGGCGGGGCTTGCACACGCCCTGCGGGCGATGCCTTGACAGCCCTCCGCCGGGAGACTTTAATAGAACGGATAGGCCCCGAGGGAGGAGCGTTCGATGAGATGGGATCACTTCACGGTGATGTCGCAGGAGGCCATCCAAAAGGCCCAGGCGCGGGCCGAAGAGATGGGCCACTCCGAGATCCGGCCCGAGCACCTGCTGGCGAGCTTCCTGGCCCAGGACGAGAATATCGTCAACGCCGTCCTGGCCAAGATCGGCGTTCCGGCGGACAAGATCCGCGCCGATGTCGAAGCCGCCCTCGAGCGTCTGCCCAAAGTCAGCGGGGGAGGGGAGTCCACGCTCTCGGCGTCGCTGCGACAGATCCTCGATGAAGCACACAAAGTTGCCGACGAGCTCAAGGATGAGTATGTCTCAACCGAGCACCTTTTCCTGGCGATGCTCAAGGACGGGAAGAATGAGGCCATGCGGATCCTGCGGGCGAACGGGGTCGACGAGGACGCGGTCCTCAAGGCCCTGGCCGCGGTCCGCGGCTCCCAGCGGGTGACCGACCCCGAGCCCGAGGGCAAGTACCAGGTCCTCGAGAAGTACACCCGCGACCTGACCGCCCTGGCCCGACAGGGCAAGCTCGATCCGGTCATCGGCCGCGAGGACGAGATCCGGCGGGTCATCCAGGTCCTGTCGCGGCGGACCAAGAACAATCCCGTCCTCATCGGCGAGGCCGGCGTCGGCAAGACGGCCGTCGTTGAGGGGCTGGCCCAGCGCATCGCCAACGGCGACGTGCCGCAGTCGCTCAAGAACAAGCGGCTCCTGGCCCTCGACATGGGCTCCCTCGTCGCCGGGACCAAGTTCCGCGGCGAGTTCGAGGACCGGCTCAAGGCCGTGCTCAAGGAGATCAACGAGTCCGGCGGCGAGGTGGTCCTGTTCATCGACGAGCTCCACACGATCATCGGCGCCGGCGCGGCCGAGGGCGCGATCGACGCCTCGAACATGCTCAAGCCGGCTCTGGCCCGCGGCGAGCTCCGCTGCATCGGGGCGACAACCCTGGATGAGTATAAGAAACACATCGAGAAGGACGCCGCCCTGGAGCGGCGCTTCCAGCAGGTTTACGTCGGCGAGCCGTCGGTCGAAGAGACGATCTCGATCCTGCGCGGCCTCAAGGAGAAGTACGAAGTCCATCACGGCGTCAGGATCAAGGACTCGGCGCTTGTCGCGGCGGCGACGCTGTCGTCGCGCTACATCACCAACCGGTTCCTGCCGGACAAGGCCATCGACCTCGTCGACGAGGCGGCTTCGCGCATCCGCATCCAGATCGACAGCCTGCCCGAGGAGCTCGACGAGCTCGATCGCCGGACGCTGCAGCTCGAGATCGAGCGCCAGGCCCTGAGGAAAGAGAAGGACCCGGCGTCGAAGGAGCGCCTGCGGGGGATCGAGGAGGAGCTGGCCAATCTCAAAGAGAAGTCGTCGGCGCTCCGCGCCCGCTGGCAGAAGGAGAAAGAGGCCATCGAGGCGGCCGGTAAGCTCAAGGAAAAACGGGACGCCCTCAAGATCGAGGAGCAGAGCGCCGAGCGGCGCGGGGACCTCGAGAAGGCGGCCGAGATCCGCTACGGCAAGCTCATCGACCTCCAGAAGCAGATGGACAAGTCCGCGACCGACCTGGCCGCGCTCCAGTCCAAAGGACGCCTGCTCAAGGAGGAGGTCGACGAGGAGGACATCGCCCAGGTCGTCTCCAAGTGGACCGGCATCCCCGTCTCCAAGATGCTCGAGGGCGAGGTCGACCGGCTCATCCACATGGAGGAGATCCTCGGGAAGCGGGTCATCGGCCAGGAGGCGGCCATCCAGGCCGTCGCGGCCACGGTCCGCCGCTCGCGCGCGGGGATCCAGGAGGCGGGCCGGCCCATCGGCTCATTCATTTTCCTCGGGCCGACGGGCGTCGGCAAAACCGAGCTCGCCCGGGCCCTGGCCGAGTTCCTGTTCGACGACGAGAAGGCCATGGTCCGGCTGGACATGTCCGAATACATGGAAAAGCACACCGTCAGCCGGCTGATCGGCGCGCCCCCCGGCTACGTCGGCTATGAGGAGGGCGGCCAGCTGACGGAGGCGGTCAAGCGCCGGCCCTATTCGATCGTCCTCCTCGACGAGATCGAGAAGGCCCACCCCGACGTCTTCAACGTCCTGCTCCAGATCCTCGAGGACGGCCGGCTGACCGACGGCCAGGGCCGGACGGTCGATTTCAAGAACACGCTCGTCATCATGACCTCGAACCTGGGCAGCCAGGTCATCAAGGAGCTCAGCCGCGATTATGAGGCCATGGAGAAGGAAGTCCGCAAGGTCCTCGAGGCCCAGTTCAAGCCCGAGTTCCTCAACCGCATCGACGAGATCATCATCTTCAAGCCCCTGCCGAAGAGCGCCATCCTCCGGATCGTCGGGCTGCAGCTCGACCTTCTGGCGAAAAGGCTGGCCGACCGCAAGATCGGGCTCGAGGTCACCAAGGAGGCCAAGGAGCTTCTCTCGGAGCGGGGATTCGACCCGGTCTATGGCGCAAGACCTCTCAAGCGGACCATCCAGAAGGATGTCCAGAATCCCCTGGCCATGAAGATCCTGGCCGGGGAATACGGAGAAGGCGACACGGCCGTGGTCGGCGTCGACAAGAAGGGCGAGCTCACGTTCGGGAAGAAATAAGGTTCTTTTCCCGATTCCGGGGGAGATCCCTCTCTCCGGCTTGGCTCAGGGTATTGCCTCTAGCTCCCCGGCCCCGGGAACCAGTTTGTGCGGTTCCCCCCGCTTCGCGGGTCCCCCCTCCACCACGGGGATCTTCGAGGCAACACCCATCGCCGCCGCGCGAGGGAGGCCCGGAAATGGGAGAAGATCCAGAAATATGGCCTTCAACTCATATATAATAGGTCGCACGTCCGATCAATGGAGAATTGCCACATGACCAAGAAGATCCTCCTTGTGGCCTTCGCGGGCCTTTTCGTCCTGCCCTCTTTCGCGCCCGCGAACGGGCTCAACCTCAATGGGCTCGGATCCAGGGCCCAAGGCATGGGAAACGCGTTCGTCAGCATCGCCGACGATTTCAGCGCCGTCTTTTGGAACCCGGCCGGGGCGGCTGGCTTCAAGCAGACGACCTTCGGCTTCTTCGCCGGCGACCTCATGCCCCGGACGACCTATCGCTTCCTAATCCCCGAGATGTCCGCGGAACCTTTCGTCGACGCCAAGACCAAGATCTCGCATTATCTGAGCTTCCTCGCTGGCTACTACAAGCCGATCGGCGACATGATCGTCCTCGGCCTCGGGATCGGCACGCCGTCCGCGCAGGGAGTCTTGTGGAGCGGTTCGGATTTTTCTCCTCTTTCGAACGACGTCGCCTATGACTGGTCGAGCCGTATCTACATGTTCACGTTCACGCCGATGGCGGCCGTCAAGATCAGCGATGCGATCTCCTTCGGCGCCGCTCTGAACATCAATTATGGGAACTGGAATCGGAAGTTGCCGGGCGGGAGCGTGATCCTGCCGACCGCCCTTGGAGGGGCCGCGGTCCCCCTCGTCATGGCCCCGGCGCCGGTTGACGCGGGCCAATATGAAGAGCTCATGAACGGCTGGGGGATCGGGGTGACCTTGGGTCTGAAGATCAAACCCCTGGACAGACTTTCGGTCGGTCTGACCGTTCGGACCCCATCGACCGTCAATTTCGACGGCACGGCCAGCCTTTCGAACCTGACCCTTTATGGGCTCCCCGACAGCTCCGGAATCGAACGCAAGCTCACGTGGCCGCTGGGGATCGCCGGAGGCGTTTCGTTCCGGCCCATAGACCGGCTGCTCCTGAGCGCCGATGTCCAGTGGACGCAATGGTCCAAGCTCGTCGCACTCAGAACCACGTTGGCGAACCCCGTCTGGGCGCAGCTGGTTGATGACCTGGAGCCGGGACGTGTCACGCAGAGCCTCAATTGGAGGGACACGACCCAGATCCGGTTCGGCGCTGAATTCGCGCTGAATCCCACGACGGCCTTCCGGGCCGGCTATTACCGGGATCCTGCTTCAGGGCCGGATTCTGCCATCGATTTATCAACGCGTATCGACGTGCTCTTGCCGACCTTCACCGGCGATGCGTTCACCATCGGCCTCGGGAAGACGTTCGGCGGCCTTCAACTGGATTTCGGATTGGAGTACCTGGCGGGGCACAAGCGTCTGGACACGCCGATCTTCACGTCCTACATCTCGACGATTCGCGCTGTCGTCCCGTCCGTCTCGGCCAGCTACAAGTTCTGATCCGGCGGCGGCCCCGGGGTCGGTCTCCGGCGCCCCGGCTTCTTTGGTCCCTTGGGCAAAAGGGTCCCCTCTGTTTCCGGCCGAAGATATACGAGAGCAGGAGCGCTATGGGTAGAATTCGGGGGAAAAGAAAAAATGGCTAGGGACGGAATTGAACCGCCGACGCAAGGATTTTCAGTCCTTCGCTCTACCAACTGAGCTACCTAGCCATTGCCCGTCCGGCGACCGCCCGACGGCCCAACTAGTATATGAATCAGGTTCCTAAAAGTCAACGGGGGACCGCATCTTCCGCAGAGCCCGTCCGCCCGGCCAAATTGATTCCCCAGGGTCGATATGTTATTCTGGCCGCGGAGGAATCCCCCGCATGGACGAACAGGAAGTCAAAGAGCTTCTCCTCAGGGAGAACGCGGAATTCCGCCGGGCCTACGAGGATCACCAGGCCTGTGAAAAGGCCATCGATACGATCCGCGGCAAGGGCCATCTCTCGCCGGCCGACGCCGACGTCGAGCGGGAGCTCAAGAAGCAGAAGCTCGCCCTCAAGGACCGGATGTATCGGCTGATGGCCGACTACCTCCGGGCGCGATAAGGACCTCCATGGCCCCGGCCAGATCCCGCAAGCCCCGCCTGGCGCTCGTCGGTTCCGATTCGCTCAAAGGCAAGGAGATCCTCAGCCTCTTCGCGGCCAAGAAGTTCCCCATGGCCGCGTTCGAGCTTTTCGATCCCGACGTCGAAGAGGAATACAGCAAGCTCAGCCAGTTCCGGGGCGAGGCCAAGGTCATCCACGCCCTGACGCCGGAAGCTCTCGAAGGCCTGGACCTCGTCTTCCTGGCCGCGGACGAGAAGACGGACTTGCGGTACGGCCGCCTGGCGGCCGAAAAGGGCTACCGCGCCCTGGACCTGGGCGAGACTTTCAACGCCGACGCGAAAGTCCCGCTTATCGTCGCCGGCGTCAACGACTCGACGATCCGCAAGGACAAGCCGCCTCTCATCGCCAATCCGCATCCGGCCACGATCATCCTGGCGCACCTTCTGACGGCCCTCGAGGCCGGATTCGGGGTGACGAAAGCCCTGTCCGTCGTGCTCGAACCCGTTTCAGCCTACGCCGAGGAGGGGATCCGGGAGCTGGCCGAGCAGAGTTACGCCCTCCTTGGCGGGACGGCCCTCTCCAAAAAGGTCTTCCCGCAACAGGTCGCCTTCAACCTGCTGGCCCGGACGATCAAGCCGGAACGCAAAGGCTTTTCGCCTCTTGAGAACCGGGTCGCTTCGGAGATCCGGCGTGTCCTTGCCGCCGAGGCGCCACCGTTCTCCCTATCGATCATCCTCGCGCCCGTCTTCCACACCTACTCGATCATGAGCCACTTCGAGCTCGGCGGCGACGTGTCCACGGCCGCCGTGGAGGATTGCCTGAGATCGAACGACGTGTTCAGGCTCGCCGCGGCCGGGGAGACCGGAGCCGTCTCGCCTGCGACCGTCGCCGGGAAGGACCGTATTCACCTCGGCCCGGTCAAGAATGACCCGGCCATCCCCAGGGGCTTCTGGATCTGGGCCATTGCCGACAACCTGACCGTGGGCTCGGCCCTAAACGCCTACGGCATCGCCCGGGCCCTTTTCGGGGACGCTTGACGGGGCCCGGCACGAGGCGCCGTCGAGACAAGGAGCGCACGCGATGATCCTGGGAATGACCGGATTCGCCGAAAAGAACTTCACCTCGCCCGGGCTGCGGCTGAAGATCAGCATCAAGACGCTCAATCACCGCTTCTTTGACTGGTCGTACAAGGGCGCCCCCCTGGGCGAGGCCGAGAACCGGCTCCGGGCCATTTGTCAGAAGCGCATCCACCGCGGCCGGATCGAGGTCACGGTCGATATCGTGCCGACCGGGGCCGAGAGCTGGGACTTCTCCCTGAACGAGGGCCTGCTCGAGAAGATCCTGAGCTCCCTCGCCCCGGTCACCCGGCGGACCGGCCTGCGCCTCGACATCTCGCTCGACAGCCTGTTCCGCATTCCTCAGCTCGTCGAGGTCGGGCGGAAGGCGCTGGGTCCGAAGGAAACGGTCTTCATCGAGCGCAGCTTCGCCCGGACGCTCGACGACGTCGTCGCCCTCCGCCTCCGGGAAGGGCGGGAGACCGTTCGCCAGCTCCGCGTCCACCTCGCCGCCGCGCGGCGCTTCGTTGCCCGGGCCGAGGCCCAGTTCAAGCGGCAGCCGGCCCGGCTCAAGGCCCGGCTCAAGAAGCGGCTGGCCGATCTCAACACCGGCGCTTCCGTCTCCGAGGGGAAGCTGGCCGAAGAGGCCTCGTTCATGGCCACGCGCTACGACCTGGCCGAGGAGATCGGCCGGCTCAAGACCCATCTCGACTCGTTCGACGCCTTCCTCTCGCCCAAGGTCGGCGAGCCCGTGGGACGCCAGCTCGACTTCCTGGCTCAGGAGCTCAACCGCGAAGCCAATACTCTGGCCTCGAAGTCCCAGGACATCCGGATCACCCGCGAGAGCCTGGCCATCAAGAACGAGCTCGAAAGCATCCGCCAGCACGTCCAGAACATCGAATAGGGGAGTCGAGGCATGCTCTTTGTCATCACCGGGCCCTCCGGCAGCGGCAAATCGACGCTCATCAAGAGGATCAGGCGGGCGCTCGACCTCGGGTTCTCGGTCTCCCACACGACGCGGGCCTGCCGCCCTTCGGAAAAGGACGGCGTCGATTATCATTTCGTCGCCGAGCGCGCTTTCGAGCGCATGGTCCGGGAGAAGCGCTTCCTCGAGCACGCCCGTGTCCACGGCTTCCTCTACGGGACCTCCCGGGCCGAGGTCGAGACGAAAGGCCGCCAGCGCGACGTCGTCCTCGACATCGACGTTCAGGGCGCCCGCCAGGTGCGGGCGCGGGTCGAGGGGGCCGTCCTCATCTTCATCATGCCTCCCGTCGCCTCGGAGCTCCGCCGCCGCCTCGTCAGCCGGGGCGAGGACAGCCGCGACGCGATCGCCCGCCGCCTGCGCAACGCCCGGGCCGAGATCCGGGCCTACGCCGAGTTCGACTACGTCGTCGTCAACGGCGACCTGGACAGGGCCGTGGCCGACCTCAAGACCGTCATCCGGGCCGCCCGCCACAGGCCCGACGCCATGGCCGCGAGCCTCAAGCCGATCCTGAGAAGCTTCGCCAAAGGCCGGCCATGACCAAGAAGATCGCGCTGGGCGTCTCGTCGTCGATCGGCATCTACAAGGCCTGCGAGGTCGTCCGCGGCTTTGAGAAGGCCGGCGTCGAGGTCCAGGTGGTCATGACCCCGAACGCCGCGCGGCTCATCTCGCCCCTGCTCTTCAGCTCCCTGGCCGGAACAAAGACGATCGTCGATGCGTTCGAGGAGCCGGAGGCTCGCAAGATCCGGCACATCGCGCTGGCCAAGGAGATCGCGCTTCTGTGCGTCGCCCCGGCCACGGCCAATATCATCGCCAAGTTCGCCGGCGGCGTCGCCGACGATTTCCTGTCGACCCTGTTCCTGGCCACGCCTGCGCCGGTCCTCATCGCCCCGGCCATGAACGAGGCCATGTATCTCGATCGGAAGACCCAGGCCAACATCGCCCGGCTCGAGGCCCTGGGCGCCGAGTTCGTCGAACCGGAGAAGGGTTATCTCGCCTGCGGTGACATTGGCTGGGGCCGGCTGGCCGAGCCGGAATCGATCGTCCGCGAGGGCCTGAGGATCCTCACCCGCAGCGCCAGCCTCGAGGGCAAGACCGTCCTGGTGACGGCCGGTCCGACCCGCGAGCCCCTCGACCCGGTCCGCTACCTCTCCAATCCCTCGTCGGGGAAGATGGGTTACGAGCTGGCCCGCGAGGCGCTCGCCCGCGGCGCGATGACGATCCTCGTCTCCGGACCGACCGCGCTCGTCCCGCCGTGCGACGCCCGGACGAAGATGGTTGTGACGGCTGCCGAGATGGAAAAGGCCGTCCTCGAGGCCTTCCCCAAAGCGGACATCGTCGTCATGGCCGCCGCGGTCTCCGATTTCCGGTTCAAGAGCCCGAAGGGCCAAAAGGCCGCCAAAGAGGAGGTCGGGTCTTCCCTGGCCATCGAGAAGACGACCGACATCCTGGCCCTGCTCGGCCGGCGGAAGAAACCGGGCCAGGTCCTGGTCGGCTTTGCCGCCGAGACCCACGATATCGTGGCCCACGCCCGGAAGAAGCTGGCCGCCAAGAAGGCCGACCTTATGGTCGCCAACGCCGTCGGCGACGGGATGGGGTTCGGGACCGACGCCAACGCCGTCCGCATCATCGGCCCCTCCGGGCCGGTGGAGGACACGGGCCTCCTGAGCAAGCGGGGGGTGAGCCGCGTCATTTTCGACCGCATCGAGGCCCTGCTTGAAAAAAAACGCCGCTGAAATCCGGGAGGACCTCAAGGCCCACCTCGACTTCCTGACGGAAGCCGGTGCCGGCTTCGTCTTCCGCCGTCCCGAAGACCAGGCCCGCGCCGGGGCCGGCGCCCCGGCGTCCCGGTCCTTGCCGCCGGGCCTTCCGATTCTCGCCGACCGTCCTCCTCAGACGGCCGATGAGAAGAAGCTCCTCGAAGAGATCGACCGGCGGGTCCTCGCCTGTGCGCTCTGCGATCTCCACAGGTTCCGGACGAAGGCCGTGCCGGGGGAGGGCGACCGGGAGGCCGAGCTGATGTTCATCGGCGAGGGGCCCGGACGGGACGAAGACCTGCAGGGCCGCCCGTTCGTCGGCCGGGCCGGCCAGCTCCTGCGCAAGATCATCGCGGCCATGACCTACCGCGAGGATGAGGTCTACATCACGAATATGGTCAAGTGCCGTCCGCCGGAGAACCGCGTGCCCCACCACGAGGAGATCGAAACCTGTTCGCGCTACCTGATCCGCCAGATCGAGCTCATCCGGCCGAAGGTCATTGTCACCCTGGGCCGGACCCCGACGGACTATTTTGTCCCCGGCCGCGAAGGCATGACCGCCCGGCGCGGGCATTTCGGCAGCTACCTCGGCATCCCGGTCATGCCGACGTTCCACCCGTCCTACCTCGTCCGCAACGAAGGGAACCGGGAGCTCAAGCGCATGGTCTGGGAGGACATGCAGAAGGTCATGGCCTTTCTCGGCAGAAAATGACCGTCTTCGCCCGGGTCGTCTTTCCTCTGCCTCTCGACCAGTCCTTCCTCTACGCCGTCCCCGAGGCCTGCCGGGCCGCGGCCAAGCCGGGAGCACGAGTGGTCGCCCCCCTCGGGACGCGCCGCCAGAACGGCTTCATCGTTGCGGTCACGACGGAGCCGCCCGCCGCTGGGGTCAAGGTCAAGGATCTCCTCCAGGTCCTCGACGAACGGCCTTTCCGCGACGAGCGCTTTCTCGAATTCACCGGGCGGCTGAGCGCCGAATTCCGCTCCTCTTGGGGCGAGATCCTCCAGACCGCCCTGCCTCCGTCGCTCGCGGGGAAGGCCAAGGTCGTCATTGTCCTCACCGCGGCCGGGCGCGAATCTCTGGAGGGCGGCAAGCTCGGCCCGAAGGCCCGGCTCCTCGCCGGCCTCCTGGCCGTCGCTCCGAAGGGCCGCAGCCCCCTTTTCCTCCGCCGGAAGATGGGCGGCGCCGATGTCTCCGGCCTCGTCTCCCGTATGGAGAAGGCCGGGCTCGTTGCCGTCGAGCGGACATTCGCCTCTCCGCCCCGGCCGCCCAAGGAGGGCGGCGCCGCAGCTTCGGTCCAGCTCGGGCTGGCCTTTCCCGAGGCCCTCCGTGACGCCGGGGTTCTCGCCCCGGTCGAGCGGGACATCGTCGACGGGCGCAGCGGGGCCTGGTATCTTTTCGGCTCGGACAGTCCGCGGCGAGCCGCGTTCCAGACCTTGGTCCGGCGCGCGGTCGGAGCCTGCGGCCGGGTCCTCTATCTCCATCCCGAGATCGCGCCCACCGAATCCCTCGTCGCCGGCTTCAAAGCCGACTACGGCCGCCAGGCGGTCGTCTTCCACGGCCGGATGACCGAGAAGCAGAGAGAGGACGCTTGGCGCGCGCTCAAGAGCGGACGGTCCGCGCTCGTCGCCGGAACGCGCTCGGCCCTATTCCTCGAGACTGGGCCGCTCCGGCTGATCGCCGTCGACGGCGAGCAAGAGGAGTCCTATTTCCAGGCCGAGAGCCCCTCGTATGACGCCCGGCGCGGGGCCTGGCTCAGGGCCAGGTCCGAGGGGGCTGTGGCCGTGTTCGGATCGTCCCGGCCGACCGTTGAAGCCTTCGCCGATGCCCGGCGGCGCGGCCTCCTGATCGAGCTGGGCGCCGAGCCGCGGCGGACGGCCGTTACCATCGTCGGACATGCGGGGGACGCTCCGATCGTCTCCCGGGAGCTCGCGAAGAAGCTCCAGTCCGGCCTGGACAAAGGAGAACCGGCCATTCTCTTCCTCAACCGGCGGGGATATGCCGCTCAGGTCGTCTGCCGGAAGTGCGGCCGGGCCCCCCGTTGCCCCCGCTGCGATATCGCCCTCGTTTATCACAAGGCGGAGGACCGGCTCATCTGCCACTACTGCAATTGCGCCGTGGACGCCCGGCGCACCTGCGCCGCCTGCGGCGGCGAGCTGGCCGTCCGCCGGGGCGCCGGGACGCAGGCCGTCGAGGAAGAGCTGGCCCGGCTCTTCCCCAAGGTCCGGATCGCGCGTTTCGACGCGGATACTGCCGCGAAGCCCGAGCACCGGGAACGCATCCTAAGCGATTTCGCCAAGGGCGCCATCCCGCTCCTCGTCGGAACTCAGCTTCTCGTTCATCAAGCCGGGGTGCCGAAAGCCGGGCTGGTGGCCGTGCTCCGGCCCGAGTATCTCCTCGGCTTTTCCGATTATCGGGCCGGCCAAAAGACCTTCGAGGCGGTGTCGGCCATGCTCGATCTCGCCCGCGACGCCCCCGACTCGGAGGCCGTCATCCAGACGGCGCCTCCGGTCCATTTCGCCATCGCCGCGGCGGCCGCGGGCGATTACCGGGCCTTCTATGACAAGGAGATCGAGTTCCGCCGCATGCTCAGCTACCCGCCGTTCGCCAGTCTCGCCGAGGTCATCCTCCAAGGCCGCGATGTCCGCGCCCTGGGGGCCAAGTCGCGGGAGCTCCGGGCGCTCCTCCAGAAGCACGCGCCCGCCCTCGAAGTCCTGGGGCCCGCGTTCGCCCCGGTCGCCCGCGTCCGGGACGTCTCCCGGGTCCAGTTCGTCCTCAAAGCGGCCGAGCGGGCCCCGATCGACCGGGCCCTGGCCGAGGCCCTGCCCAAGATCCGGCTCAAGAAAACGGTGACGTTTTCCTATTCACCCTTTTGCGATTAAGCGAGAAGGGGTCAAACCTACGCGATGCCAGTTTGCAGCTGGCATCGCGTAGGTTTGACCCCTTCCCAAAAAAAAGGCCCGTCCCGAGGGACGGGCCTGAGAAGACGCGAGTCTAAAAGCTACTTCTTGACCGGGATCGTGCCCTGATAATCAGCGAAGTAGATGGTCAGGTAGCCGGTCGCGGTGACCTCGTGATCGGTCAGGTCGTGGCCGAAGATCTCGATCTTGGCCTTCCGTTCGAGGACCGTGGCCGTGCCGACGAGGGCGCTGAGAGGAGCCGCCTGCTTGGCCGCTTCGAGGACGACCACGAACGGCACGGCGACTTCCGTGTCCACCGGGCAGAGGACCGTGGAGAAGTTGCCGTCGAAGGGCAGCGGGACGTCGACGCCCGCGGTTCCGGGGCCGGACGGCAACTCGTACGTGACGCGATAGCTGGTCAGCAGGACGTCGTTGAACTGCGACGGCCCGTCGATGGGGTCGGGGTTGACCAGCCGGACGATGATGTTGGCCGTGGCGTTGTCGACCCGGACGAGGCCGTCGGATCCCACAACGTCGGACTGGAGGTAAGCCACATCGTCGCCGGCGATCGTCGTGCCGGTGAGGCTCTGGATGACGATGATGCTGCTGGACTTGGTCGTCTTCGATATGGCGTTGCAGCCGGCCAGCACGAGGAAGGCGGCCGCAACCGCCAGGACCTTGAGAGTCGGTGTGATCTTTTTCATGGCTCTTTTGCTCCTGTTACTTGATGATCCTGGGCGTGATAAAGATCAGAAGCTCCCGGCTCGTCTTCGTCCGGGCGAAGTTCTTGAAGATGCTGCCCAGTATCGGGATCTGATGGAGGAAGGGCACGCGCTCGCGCGTGACCGAATCCTCCGTCCGGTAGATGCCGCCGATGACCGTCGTGCCGCCGTCCGGGACCATGACCATCGTCTTGGCGCTCTGCATCGTGATCGGCGGGATGCCGTTGACCAGGTTGGCGAAGTCGGCGGCGTTGTTCTGGATCTCGATGGCCATGATGATCGTCCCCTCGGCGGTGATCTGCGGGGTCGCCCGCAGCTCGAGGGCCGCGTTGACGTACCGCGTCGTCACGGTGAAGTTGGCCACCGTCTGGACGGGGATCTGGCGGCCCTGGATGATCTCGGCCTGCTGGTTGTTCTGGGTGACGACCGAGGGCCGGGAGATGATCCTGCCGTCGCCGCTCGTCTCGAGGGCCGACAGGGCGACGTCGATCCGGAAGGTGTCGAGGACGTTGGCGAAGGAGAAGCCGAGCGCCGAATTGAAGGCCGGCGCCGGCAGGTTGACGGCGTACCCGCCCAGCGGGCCGCCGATGCCCTTGGTGACGATGCCCTGGGGGATCATCGCCCCGTCAACGAGGATGCTGTTCGGGAACTGCAGGTTGGTCGCGTTGCCGTAGAACTGGTCGGCCGTGCCCTTGAAGCCCCACTGGATGCCCAGGTTGCGGACAAACGTGGTCGAGGCCTCGACGACGCGGGCCTCGATCGAGACCTGGGGAGTGGGGGTGTCGACGACGGCGATGAGCTTTTCGAGAAGGTCGAGCTTGTCGCGGACCTCGGAGATGAGCAAGGTGTTGGTCCGGTCGTCGACGATGATCTCGCCGCGGTCCGAGACCTTGGATTTCAGGAGCATGGCCACGTCTTTGGCCTTCGAGTAGGACAGCGTGATCGTCTTGACCATGACCGGCCCGGACAGCTCCTTGCTTTCCGTGAGCCGGCGCTGGTCCTCCTCCTCCCGAGTCAGGGTGCCGACCGGGGCGATGCGCAGGATGTTGCCCTCGATCGTCTTGCCCATCTTGTTCTGCTTGAGGATGATCTCGAGGGCCTGGTCCCAAGGGACGTCCTGGAGGTTGACGGTGACCGTGCCCCGGACATCGGGATCAAAGACGACGTTCAGCCCGGCGAACTCGGCCAGGTAGAGGACGACATCTTTGAGGTCGGAATCCTTGATCTTGAGGCTGATGATGTCGCCGGAGTACTTGGTCTCTTCGCCGGAGATCGTCTTGGGCTTGAACTTTTCCTGCGGCACCTGGGCTACGGCGGGGGCCGCCTCGGCCTGGGGCGGGTCGGCCACCGTGGCGGGAGGGCAGATGGTCGTGACCGGAACGTCCTTGGCCTTGGCTCCAGCCTTAGCCTCAGCCTTGGGCTCGGCCTTGGGTGGCGCAGGCTCCGTCCGGACGGGCGCCGGAACGGGCGCCGGCACCGACGCGGGGGCCGGCTGGACGAGGGCGGCGGAGGACCCTGCCGCGGAGGGGAAGAACGATACGACCAGCCCGTCGCTGCGGGAATCCAAGGCGTAGAGGCCGGGTTCCTTGAGGTCGAAGACCATCCGGGTGATGGGCCGCGGGCCGGAGGTCTGGAACTGAGCCACCCGGACCCTCTGGACGGTGGACCGCGCGTCCTCGATCGGCCAGACGTCGGACTTGGCGGCGAGAAGCGTGTCGAAGAGGTCGACGACCAGGCGGGGCGGGTTTTCCAGGGCGAAGACCTGGGTGACAACGGCTCCGCTCAAGGCGGCCTTGATGGAGATCGCTTCGGCGCCGACGGTCGTGTCGACACGGCTGAGCAGGATGTCGCTCTTGGCCTTGCGGTCGAGCTCGGCCTGGGTTGCAGCATCGATGACGTAACCGGTCTGGCCTCTCTGGACGCCGTTGAGCTCGACGACGGTCCGCCCCGTCTCCCTGACGATGCGGGCCGGGACGCGCTCGCTCAGCCGGACGAGGAGACGCAGCGCGTCGCTCCCGGACTTCTCGATCTGGATGTCACGGACGAGCCCCGTGCCGGAGGAGGGGAGGACCGGCGCGGCGGCCGTAGTGGCCCGGGTCATGTCCAGGACGAGCGTCCGGGGCGACTCGGGCGGATAGTAGGCCTTGTCGACGGCCAGCGGCCCGCTGGTCTCCAGGACCAGCTTGGTCGAAAGCGTGCCCGGCAGGACCTGGATCTTGCTGATTTGCACGGCGGGGACCGGGACCTGGGCGTGCAGGGCGGAGAGCCAAAGCACACACAGCCCGGCGAGCGCGGCCGGAAGGATTCTCTTGTTCATGTTACAGCTCCTCCGTGATTTCCTTGATGACATCTCTCGGCCTGACAAGGGGGATCCCCCGGTCGTGGGTCTTTCGAAGGACCACTTGCGTCTCGCTGATGGACAGGACGTACCCGTCCGCGAATCTGTCGCCGACCTTGGCGAACACGGGGAAGCCCTGGGGCATGCCGATCAGGGCCGTATAAACATCCTTGTTCTTGACGATGCCGAAGAGGATGAGGTCGTCGATGAAGATCTGGGGCACCCCGACGGCCGTCTTTTCCCGCATGTCGCGCCCGGCCAGGAGGTCCTTGAACGGGTCGCGGCGCCCCTCGGGGTTGAAGGTGAAGCCGGTTTGGACGGTCAGGGCCGGCGCGTTTTCGGTCGGCGGCGGGGCCGTGGTCTCCTGGGCGAAGAGCGGGGCCAGGCCCGCGAACAAGATGCAGAGAAGGAGAATGGCGGCTTTTCTCATCGTTTTGGCCTCGCTTCTTGTTTTTTAGCCGGCGCGGCGACCGCCGGTTCGGCGAAGAAATAGGTCTTGGCCGTCCAGTTGGCGGCGATCGTGTTCAGATCCGTCTGGCGGGCCAGGGCCTTGATGCTGAAGTTGTCAATGGTGAAAACCCGGGCGAACTTGCTCAGCTTATCGAAGAACACCCCGAGATTGTTATAGTTCCCGGACACCTGGATGGGGATGGGCCATTCGGCGTAGAAGTCCTTGTTGACCTCATTGCCGGGCGCGAAGCGAAGGACGTCGAGCCGCGAGTCGTAGGCCAGGGCCTGGATCTGCCGGAGGATGTCGGCGATCTCTTTGCGCTGGGGGATGTTGACCTCGAGGGTCTTGAGCTTGGCGGTCATCGCCACGATATCGGCCTCGATCTTGTCCAGCTCCCGCTTCTTCTGCTTGAGGTTCTGGACTTCCTGTTCGACCTTGACCCGCTCGGCCGTCAGGGCCTTGAGCTTGGCATTCTGGGGCTTGAAGTAGAAGAGGAACGCCAGCGCGAAGATGAGAGCGGCGAAGATGACGTATCCGTACCAGGGCCAGTTCTTCATGGCTGTCCCCCTTTCTTAGCGGCGGGTTGCGCGCCTGGGCCAGGCGCCGCCGGAGCCGGAACGGGCTCGGGCTTCTTCTCGACCACGGCCCGCAGCGAGAACTCCAGGTACTGGTCGTGCTGGGTGGTCTTCTGCGTCGACGAGACGAGGTTGACGTTCATGACCTGGGGGCTGGCCTCGAGGCCGGAGATGTAGTCGGCGATGAGGTTGTTCGACAGGGCCCGCCCCTTGATCTGGATGCCCTTGGCGTCAAAGATGACCTCGGTCAGCCAGACCCAGTCCGGGAGCCGGCGGCTCAGTTCGTCCATGAGCCGGGGGGCCAGGTCGCGCTGGGCGTTCAGGCTCTCGATGAGCGTGATCTTCTGGTCGAGCGAGGCGCGGGCTTGGCGTTGTTGGTCGAGTTTCTTCTCGACGTACTGGAGCGCGGCCTTGTCCTTCCGGGCCGTCGCGAGAAGGGCGTTCTCCCGGTCGAAGGCCTTCTTCTGGAGGAAGAAGATGGCCGCGAGGGCGATGATGAGGATGAGGAAGATGAGGCTGCCGATGTTCGGCCGCTTCTTGGCCCCTTCCTCGATCGCGCCCGGGGTCGTGACCTGCTCTCGGATATCTTTCGTTTCCGGCTTGAGGAGGTTGATCCGTATCATGGTTACTTCTCCACCTTTCGGGTTGCCAAGCCGACGGCGACTCCGAAGATCGGCGCCATGTCGGTGAAGTAGACCGCGTCGAACTTCTTGTCATCGACCCGGATATTGCGGAAGGGATTGAGGATCTCCGTCTTGATCCGGAACTTGGTTTCGAAGGCGCTGACCATGTTCATGACGTTGGCCAGGCCGCCGCTGAGGATGATCTGCTCGATCTTCCGCTCCCGCTTCTCCGAGGCCTCGTAGAACGAGAAGGTCTTCTCGATCTCGTCGAGGAGGTCGCGGACGTTCATCGACAGGAGCGACGCGAACTGGTCCGGGGTCGTCGATTTTCCCGGGATGCCCTTCAGGAGCTTCTCCGCCTCCTCGAAGGAGATGCTGAGCTCCTTGCGGATATTCTCGGTGAAGAAGAAGCCGCCGAGGGACAGGTCGCGAAAGAGCTGGGGCGTTCCCCGCTCGACGATGACGACGTTGGTGATGTTGGCCCCGATGTTGATCAGGGCCAGGGTCTTGTTGGCGAAGACGTCGGGATAACAGATCTCGAGGACGTTCTGGAGGGCGAAGACGTCGACTTCGATGCTCTGGAGGTTCTTGCGGGCCTGGGCGATGACGTTGCTGTAGTTGGCGATCTTGTCCTTCTTGGCCGCGACGAGCAGGATGTCCAGGTTCTTCTCGTCCGTCGACCGCGACGGCTTGAGGATGGCGTAATCGACGTTGGTCTCCTCGTACGGGTAGGGGATGTTGTGCTTGGCCTCCCAGATGATGCTCTCGGCGAGCTCCTGCTTCTCCATGACGGGGAGGGAGATCTTCTTGATGATGACGGAGTTGCCGGAGATCGAGATGGCCACGTCCCTGGTCGAGACCTTGTTCTCCTCGAAGAGGAGGCGGATGGTCTCGACGACCGCGGCCGAGTCGATGATGGTCCCCTCGACGATGGCATCGTGCGGCAGCGGCTCGTAGCCGATCTTTACGAGCTCATAGGCCTCCTCCCCCCCCTTCTTCCGGGGGCGGAGCTCGACGGCCTTGACGGAGTAGGAACCGATATCCAACCCGACCACGCTTTTTTCCCGAGAAAGTCCGAACATGTTTGCCTGCCTTTATGGAATTTGGACCTTATGCGACCTGGCGAGCCTGTTCCGGAGCCTGCGCGCGACCTTTCCGGGCACGAGGCCTTCGACGGAGCCGCCGAGGCCGGCGACTTCGCGCACCACGTTCGAGCTGAGGAACGAATAATGGACGCTGGGCATCATGAAAAATGTCTCAATGTCCGGAGCCAGGCTCCGGTTCATCAGGGCCATCTGGAATTCGTACTCGAAGTCCGAGATGGCCCGCAGGCCCCGGATGACGACGCGCGTCCCCTGGGCCCGGGCGAAGTCGACCAGCAGGCCGTCGAAGGCACGGACCTCGACGTCTTTCCTGGAGGCAAAAATCTCTTGAATCATTCTTACCCTCTCTTTAGTCGTGAAGAGAGGGCGTTTTTTGGGGTTTTCGAGGACGGCCACGACGACCCGGTCAAAGACCTTGAGACCCCGCTCGATGATGTCCACATGCCCGTTGGTGATGGGATCGAACGATCCGGGGTAGATGGCGCTCGTTTCCCTCATCTGGACTCTTAGTTAGTTCCTCATCACGCTTGACTATCCAAATATCAAAAAAAAAGAGGCTTGTCAACGAATATTCTCGGGGGGAAGGCCTGCCACGGGGGGTTGGTCACGGGGCCAAATTGTGTCATAATCGGGGGTGGAAGAAGGCTCCATGGCGACCGCGGCAGGGGAGGGGGGCTCGGGGGGGAGGGCCAGAATTCATCGTCGGCCTAACCTGCTGTCACCGCTAAGGGTGATAGTCTTGGGCCTCGGAATCACGGTTTTGGGCTGTCTGGCCGGGACGCAAGCAGGCCCGGACCTGGCCGCGCGGCGCAGGGCCATGGTCGCCGACCAGATCGCGGCCCGCGGCGTCCGCGATCCTCTGGTGCTCCAAGCCATGTCGGAGGTCCCCCGCCATCTCTTCGTTCCCGCCTCTCTCATCGACCAGGCCTACCGGGATTATCCCCTGCCGATCGGCGAGGGTCAGACGATCTCCCAGCCTTACATCGTCGCTCTGATGACTGAATGTCTGGCGCTCAAGGGGGGCGAACGAGTGCTCGAGGTCGGCACCGGCTCGGGCTATCAAGCAGCGGTTCTCGCCCGGATCGCCGCCAGAGTCGATACGATCGAGATCAACGGCGCCCTGGCCCGTCAGGCGGCGGCGACGCTCGAACGGCTGGGTTTGGGGAACGTCCGCGTCCGCGCCGGGGACGGGTTCTTCGGCTGGCCTGAGGACGCCCCGTTCGACGCCATCGTTGTCACCGCGGCCGCCCCGGAGGTCCCGCCGGCGCTCTTCGCCCAGCTCGCCGAGGGTGGCCGCCTGGTCATCCCGATCGGCGACGTCCAGACCTATCAACAGCTAACCGTCGTCACCAAGATGAACGGCCAGCCCCGCATCGAGCGAGTCTTGGACGTCCGTTTTGTCCCCATGACCGGCGAGATCCTGAAGAAAAGGAAATAGCGAACCACTCCTCTTTTCTTTAAGGAGGCCAGCCCAAGGCCTCCTGCGTTGCTTTTGCCCGGGGAGTGTGCTAATTTTTGGGCGATGATGATCCGATTCGGCACCTCCGGCTGGCGCGGGGTGATGGGCGAGGATTTCACCTTTCACAACGTCCGTGTCGTCATCCAGGCCGCGTCCAATTACCTGCGCGACAAGCATGGGGACCAGCCGATCGCCGTGGCCGTCGGCTACGACACCCGTTTCCTTTCCGACCGCTATGCGCTGGAGGCGGCCAAGATCCTGGCTCGCAACGGGATCCAGGTCTTTCTGGCCGACCGCGACGCCCCGTCCCAGGCCTTGGCCTGCCAGATCATCAAGCGGAAGTGCCAGGGCGGGATCAATTTCACCGCCTCCTTCAACCCGCCGCGCTACAACGGGCTCAAGTTCAACTCCGCGACCGGCGCCCCGGCCTTGCCCGATGTGACCGACGCCATCGAAGAAGAGGTCCGCCGGCTCATGCCCGGCTTCTCGGCCCTGACGACGCATCTGCTCGACGAGTCCGTCACCCGGATCGACCTCCAGGCCGATTACCTGGCCTACCTCCAGGGGAAGATCGATTTCGAGGCCATGCGCCGGGCCGGCCTGAAAGTGGCCGCCGACCCTCTCTACGGCACGAGCCGTGAGTATCTTGACGAGATCCTCGAGGAGAACGGCGTCGACGTCGAAGGCCTGCACGGCTTTGTCGATCCCTACTTCGGCGGCGTGAGCCCGTCCTGCACCGAAGAGAACCTGGCCGAGCTCAAGGCCCATGTCGTCAAGACCGGCTGCCACGTCGGGCTGGCCACCGACGCCGACGGCGACCGTTTTGGCATCATCGACGAGGCGGGGGGATTCGTCCACCCGAACATCATCCTGGCGCTCCTGCTCGACTACCTCGTCCGGGTCAAGGGCTGGCGCGGCGGCGTCGCCCGCTCGGTCACGACGACCCACCTCCTCGACCGCATCGCCCGAAAGTACGGCCTGCCGCTGACGACGACCAAGGTCGGCTTCAAGTATATGGCCGATCTCTATCTCAAGGGCCAGATCATGTTCGGCGGCGAGGAAAGCGCGTGCATCGCCGTCAAGGACCACCTGCCCGAAAAGGACGGCATCTTCGCCGGCCTGCTCGTGGCCGAGATGATCGCCGTGACCGGCCGGAGCCTGGGGGCCCTTCGCGAAGGCCTGTTCAAAGACTACGGGACCATGACCAGCGGCCAGCGGACCCTGCCTTTGACCCCGGAGCGGGCGAAGAAGCTCAAAGCCCTCATCCAGGACCCGCCCGCGAAGCTGGGCCGCCGCAAGGTCGTAGCCTCGGAAACGCTCGACGGGCTCAAGCTCGAATTCGAGCAGGACCGCTGGATCGTCCTGCGCCAGTCGGGGACCGAGCCGCTCCTCCGCTGCTACGCCGAGGCCGAATCGGCCGAAGAGGTCGAGGCCCTCCTGAAAAAAGGTCTCGAAGCGGTCCGATGAAAAAAAAGATCTTCATCCTCGGCGTCGCCTGCGTCCTCCTGATCATGATCGTCACCGCGCTCTTCGGCAAGAAGGGGGTCATGGACCTCCGCCGGACCCGCCGGACCCTGGAAACGCAAACGGAAAGGATCCGGGCCCTCGAGGCGGAAAGGGACCGGCTCGAGGCCGAGATCCGCCGCCTCATTACCGATCCGCGGGCCGTCGAGAAAGCCGCCCGGGAGAAGCTCGGCCTGGCCGCCCCCGGCGAGAAGGTCGTCATCGAACCCGCCCCGCCCGCCAAGAAGTAGATGCCCCGGCCCGCCAGGACTCGACGACTGCCGGAAGAGCGGGCCCTGCTCGAAGGCCTCAACCCGGCCCAACGCCGGGCGGTCCTGCACGGCGAAGGACCGCTCCTCATCGTCGCCGGCGCCGGGACGGGCAAGACCAAGGTCATCACTCATCGCATCGCCCGGCTCATCGCCGCCAAGGCGGCCCGCCCCGACGAGATCCTGGCGGTGACCTTCACCGAGAAGGCCGCGAGCGAAATGGAGGCCCGCGTCGACGTCCTCGTCCCTTACACCTCCTCGTTCGCCGAGATCAGCACCTTCAACTCGTTCGGGGAGCGCGTCCTCCGCGACTACGCCCTCGACGTCGGCTACCCCCCCGATTTCCGGCTCCTGGCCGATGTCGACCAGGCCATCTTCTTTCGCGAGAATCTCTTCCGGCTGCCCCTCGACTATTACCGGCCGCTGGGCCAGCCGACCCGCCATATCCAGGAGGTCCTCGAGGCGATCCGCCGGTTGAAGCAGGAGGACGTCCGGCCGCAGGACTATCTCGGCTACGCCGAGGAGCTCGGCCGCAAGGCCTCGGGCGAGGCCGAGACGGAGACGGCCCGCAAGCACCTCGAGATCGCCCGCGTCTTCGGCGCCTACCAGGAGCTTCTGCGCTCGCAGGGCCTGATCGATTTCGAGGACCAGGTGACGCTCGTCGTCGACCTCCTCCGCCGGCGGCCGTCGGTCCTCGACGAGCTCCGCCGCCGCTTCCGCTATATCCTCGTCGACGAGTTCCAGGACACGAACTTCGTCCAGTTCGAGCTGGTCAAGATGCTTGCCGCCGGTCATCGCAACCTGACCGTCGTCGGCGACGACGACCAGAGCATCTTCCGCTTCCGCGGCGCCTCGCTCAGCAACATCCTCGGGTTCGAAGAGGTCTTCCCGGAGGCCGAGCGGATCGTCCTGACGCGGAACTACCGCTCGACCCAATCCATCCTCGACGCGTCCTACCGTCTCATCCGGCATAACGATCCGAACCGGCTCGAGTTCAAGGACCAGGTCGACAAGCGCCTCCGCGCGGCGGCCCGGGGCCGGGGCAAGAGCATCCACATGCTCGCGTTCGATACGCTCGGCACCGAGGCCGACGCGGTGGCCGACCGCATCCTCGAGATCCGGGCCGGAGGCGCCGACTGGCGGGACATGGCCGTCCTCGTCCGGCGCAACGCCGACGCCGACCCGTATCTGCGGGCCTTCAACATGAAGCAGATCCCGTTCCGGTTTTCGGGCAGCCGCGGCCTCTACCAGCAGGAAGAGATCAAGGTCATCGTCGCCTTCATCCGGGCGCTGACGGATTTCGAGAACAGCCGCGACCTCTTTTATCTTGCCCTCTCGGAGGTGTACAAGGCCGATCCGTACGATATGAGCCGGCTCGCGGGCTACGCGGAGAAGAAGAACCTGAGCCTGCACAGCGTCTTCAAGGCGATCGCCGAAGGAACGAGCCCCGTGGAGATCGCGCCGGCGACCGAGACCCTCGTCAAGCGCATCTTCGCCGACATCGCGGAGTACGTCGATCTCGCCGGAACGAAGAACGCCGGCGCCGTCGTCTATGCCTTCCTCGAAAAGAGCGGCTATCTCAAGTCCCTCGTCTGCCCGATGACCCCGGAAGCGGAGGTCCGGGTCAAGAACGTCCGCCTGTTCTTTGACAAGATCAAGGGCTTCTCGGAGCTCGTCGAGAACGATTCCCTGCGCTCCTTCGCCCGTTATCTCGACCTGCTCGCCGAGGTCGGCGACAACCCGGCCACATCCGAGGCCGAGCTCGACGAGGACGCGGTCAACGTCCTGACCGTGCACAAGGCCAAAGGGCTCGAATTCGGGACGGTCTTCCTCGTCGGGCTCATCGAGGACCGCTTCCCCGGCCGGGAGCGGCGCGACCGCATTCCCGTCCCGGACGGCGTCCTCAAGGAGACGCTGCCGGGGCGCGAGAATTATCTCCAGGAAGAGCGGCGGCTGTTCTATGTCGCCATGACCCGGGCCCGCCGGGCCCTTTACCTGACCTGGGCCAGGGATTATGGGACGCGGCGGTTCAAGAGGATCAGCCCTTTCGTCCTCGAGGCCCTGGACATCCCCAAAATGCCCGAGGACGTCCTCAAGGCCTCCGTCCTCGAGGAGATCCGGCGTTATGCGCTCGCGACGGGGAAGACGAAGACGCCGGCCGCGGTCCGGCCGGCCGGAGCGCTGCGGTTAAGCTTCGTCCGGGTCGAGGATTACCTCGTCTGCCCGCTCAAGTACAAGTTCCGCCACGCCATGCGCGTCCCCGTGCTGCCTCACCACGCGATCGTCTTCGGCCGCGTCCTCCACGCGACGATCCATGCCTATCTGCGGCAGCGGATGAAGGGCCGGGCCGTCGACATCGAGACCGTCCTCGGGGATTTCCGGAAGAACTGGGTCAACGAGGGCTTCCTCAGCCGCGAGCACGAGGAGCTGCGCAAGGCGGCGGGGGAGAGGGCTTTGCGACTCTTCTTCAAGCGCGAGGAGGAATCGGGGCGGAGACCGGCCTTCCTCGAAAGGCCCTTCCGCTGGCAGGAGCGGGGCCTGCGCTTCTCGGGCCGGTTCGACCGGATCGATTTCGAGGAGGCCGGCGCGGTCGTCATCGACTTCAAGACGACCGAGGCCTCTTCGCAGAAAGAGGCCGATCGGGCCGCCGCGGACAGCCTGCAGATGGACGTCTATGCCCTGTCGTTCCTGAAGACCGAGGGCCTGCTGCCCTTCGAAACGCGGCTCCATTTCCTCGAATCCGACATCATCGGGCGCGCCGGGAAGGGGGAAAAGGAGCTCCGCCGCGCGGGGGAGAAGATCCGCGAGGCGGCCGAGGGCATCCGGGCCGGCGAGTTCAAGGCCCGGCCCGATTGGCACAGCTGCTCCGTCTGCGAATTCAAGACAATTTGCCCTTCTTCGTTCGCCTTCTAGGGATAGCTCAGCCCGCCCTCGACTCTTGCATCCCCTATTGGGGTCGGACCCAGAAGGGCATGATGGCCCAGATCTTCGTCTGATTCATTATCCGGGCCGTTTCCAGGATCTTGCCGCGCCCCGCCGCGCTCTTCAGATCGAGGCCGAGCCCCGGCCGGCCGGTCAGGGATTGCCAGAACGAGCGTTTCTGCGGCCAGACGTCCAGGCGGACCTCCTCGCCGGCGTCGATGCCGGCCTCCTTCTTGGCCAGGCCGATGGCCATGGTCAGGCCGCCGATCTCGTCGACGAGCTTGAGGTCCTTGGCCTGGCGGCCGGTCCAGACCCGGCCCTTGCCGACGGCGTCGACGGCATCGCGGGTGAGGCCGCGGCCCTCCGCCGCCCGGGTCAGGAACTGGTCGTAGATCCAGCCGAGCTCGTCCTTGAGGAGCTTCCGTTCGGCCTCGGTGAACGGCCGGAAGATCGAGAAGGTATCCGCCTTTTCCCCGAAGACCAGCTTCTCCGTCGTTACGCCGAGCTTCGCCAGCAGCCCGTCGATGCTGAACTTGCCGGCCAGGACGCCGATCGAGCCCGTCAGCGTCTGGGGCTCGGCGACGATCTTGGTCGCGGGCATGGCGATCCAATAGCCGCCCGAGCCGGCCACGTCCGACATGGAGACGATCACGGGCTTGGCCTTTTTGGCCAGCGCGACTTCGCGCCAGATAACGTCCGACCCGACCGAGGACCCGCCGGGGCTGTCGATCCGCAGGACGATGGCCGCGACGGAAGGATCGGTGCGCGCCGCCCGGATCCAGCGGGCGACCGTCGATCCGCCCATGATCTCGGGCAGGCTCTCGCCGGTCATGATCGTGCCCACGGCATAGATCAGGGCGACCGTGTGGGCGCCCGACTCCAGGCCGACCGACGACGGCTTGACCTTCGTGTAGTCCTCGAACCGGACCGCGGGCATGGTCCCGCCGTCGCGGCGGAGGAGCGCCTGGACCTCGTCCTCGTAGAGGCAGTCGTCGACGAGGCCGGCGGACTTGGCCTCTTCGCCCTGGAAGAACCCGCGGTCGATGAGGGCGCGGAACTCGGCCTCGGTCTTGCCGCGGGCCTTGGCGACGGTCGTCACGTACTGGCTGAAGATATCCGCGTAGAGGGACTGCATCTCCTCGCGGTGCGCGGGGGTGAACCCTTTCTCGGTGAACATGTTATAGGCGGTCTTGTACTGCTCGATATGCTCGAACTCGGCCCGAATGCCGAGCTTGTCGAGGGACCCCTTCAGGAACGGGACGTAGCCGCCGATGCCGTTGACGCCGAGCCAGCCCAGCGGCTGAAGGATGATCCGGTCGCAGGCCGTGGCCACGAAGTATTCCATGTCGAAGTCGGGGGCTTCGTCGATGAGCGCGTAGACCTTCTTGCCGGAGCGGCGGAAATCGAGCAGGGCCTCGCGCATCTCGCTGGCCTTGGCCCAGTCGCAGCCGAGCAGGCCGAGGCGCAGGACGACGGCTTGGATACGCCCGTCGACCTTGGCCTTGCGCAGGTTCTCCCAGAAATCGTGCAGGGCGAGCGGCCTGGCTCCGAGCAGGAACGAGATCAGGGCATCGGGCGGGGCGATCTCGGGGATGGAGCCGGCCAGAGGCACTTCGAGATAGCCGCGGACCGGGATCTCGGCGGCCCTCCCCCCGAGATCCTCGACGATGACAAAGAACGTGCCGACCCCGGCCAGCACGAGAAAGAACAGGATGATCAGGATAACGTAGGTGGATTTCTTCATGGCGGCTCCTCGTTCCCGGGCGCCTCAGATTCTAGCAGAAAGCCGCTTGATTTCAACCTTCGAAAAATGGACAATGGGCTCTCAGACCGCCGCGCCTCCCTGCAGCGGGGCCGGCACGGGCGGGAGAGACAGGAGGTATGGGGAATGTCCTTTTCAAAGCTCTATGTCGGTAACCTCAACTTCCAAACCACGGAAGACGCGCTGAAGCAGCTGTTCGGGCAGCACGGCGAGGTGACCTCGGTCAACATCCTGCAGGGGCGCGGTTTCGGCTTCGTCGAGATGGCGACCCCGGACGCCGCCCAGGATGCCAAGGGCAAGCTCAACGGCACCGAATTCGACGGTCGCAAGCTCATCGTCAACGACGCCCGGCCGCGGGCCGAAAGGCCGGGCCCCGACCGGCGCCCCGGCTTCGGCGGCGACCGCGGAGGCTTTTCGCGCTTCTAGCGGCCTCCTGTCTATTCGTCGTTCCCGACCTCCCCAGGGAGAACCTTCGGAAATCTATCTCTGTTTGAGAGTAAACTTTAAGGGTCTCGCCTTCGTTGAACGCTATGAGGTCCCATGAGTGAAGTCTCCGCGGGTCGAGAGGTCGGCGCGGCCGAGATCGCCTCTCTCCTCGAGAAGATCCAGAGCGGGGACCGGGAAGCGTTCATGACGATCATCAGGCTCTACCAGCAGAAAGTGTTCGTCATGGCCTATTCGATCCTCAGGGACCGCGAGGACGCCCTGGACGCGGTCCAGGAGACATTCCTCAGGCTCTACCAGAAGGCCGGCCTCTACAAGCCGGGGAACTCTTTCCAGGGCTGGCTCCTGCAGATGGCCAAGAACATCAGCATCGACAGCTACCGGAAACACCAGCGGAAGCGGCGGGACTGGGAGACGACCACCCCCCTCGACGAGATCCCCGTGGCCGCCGCGCCGGCCCGGGAGGGCGATTCGGCCTCCTCGGACCTGCGCAGCGCCTTCGCCCGGTCCGTCGATTCTCTGGCCGAGCGGCAGAAGCTGGTCTTCGTCATGAGGCACTACAACGAGCTCCAGTTCAGCGAGATCTCCGAGACGTTGAAGATCTCGATCGGGACGGCCAAATCGCTCCATTTCAAGGCCGTCCAAAATCTCAGGAAGCGGCTGGCGCCGGTATTGGGGATCGAACCATGAGCGGATCGAAGACGGCCGGGTCGGATTGGGCGGAACTTCTTTCGGAAGGCCTCGATGAGGCAAGGAGACGGGCGATGAGCGAACAGACCGAGAGGGACCCGGAGCGCCGGGCCGAGGCCGGCGCGATCGAACGGCTTCTCAAAGAGACGGAGGCGGTCAGGTCCGAGATCCGTAAAACGGCCGCCTCGGTCGACTGGGACTCCCTGCCCGCCGTCATCGCCGACCGCGCCCTGGCCGGGGACCGCGCTGCGTCGCGCCGGGCCCCGTCCGCCCGGGCCTGGGCCTGGCTGGCCCCGTTCCGCATGAAGCCCGCGCTGGCCGGCCTGGCCGCCGGGCTCGTCGTCGGCGCCGCGGCCATGTACTTGGCGCTGAGGGCCCCCCAAGTCCCGGCGGACCGGGACGGCGGCTATCACGCCTCCGGCGAATTCCTGGACCGGGCCGAGCTGGAGATGGCCCGCCGGAACACGCTCGATTACCTGGAGAAGAGCCAGTACGTGCTCCTCGACGTCTTCGAATCGGCCGGCGAAGGCTCCGTCATGCCGGCGGCTCTCCGCTCGGAACGGACCCGGGACCTTCTCCAGAAGAAGAAATACCTCAATGCCCAGCTCGAGACATTCCAGATGGCCAAGGCCAAGGCCATTTGCGACCAGATCGAGTCGCTCTTCCTCGAGCTCTCCCAGATCGACCAGGAGCTGCCGGCCGCCGAGCTCGGGAGGATCCGCAGCTACGTCGAGGACCGTCAGCTCCTCCTCAAGATCAACCTGGTCAAGAAAGAACTGCAAAGCGGGGTTTGACATGAGAAAGACCACATTGACATTCTGCCTGGTCCTCGCCCTCGGGCTGGGGCAAGCGGCCGCCCTCCGGGCCGGTGTCCAAGCCGCGACGGACGAGTCCCTCTTCCGCGAGGCCAAGCTCCTCGTCTTCGACAAGAGCTGGCAGGCGGCCCTCGACAAGATCGACGAGCTCATCGACAAATACCCCGAGAGCCCGCTCGCGATCCAAGCTCTCTTTTATAAAGGAGAATGCCTGAGCGGCCTCGGCGGCCGGGAGAGGGACGCCCTGCGCGCCTACAAGAGCTACATCGGGCTCCGCGACGCCAGGCCCAGTCTTGTCGAGGAATCCGAAGGCTCGATCATCGACCTCGCCTTCGATCTGTACAAAGAGGGGAGCGATTCCGCCCTCCGGGAGATCGAGAGCCGGCTCGACCATCCGAACAAGGTCGTCCGCTATTATGCGGCCTACAAGCTGAGCCTCGTCTCCGACAAGAAAGAAGCGGCCAAAGCCGCGCCCGTCCTGTCGAGGATCGTCGAGACCGAGAAGGATCCCGAGCTCCTCGACCGGGCCCGCATCGCCCTGCTGCGCGTTTCGCCGGAGAGCCTGAAGTCCGCCGAGGACCGCAAGCCCGGGTCCGGATCGACCGCCCGGATGCTCCGGATCCGGATCCGCGCCGCGGGCCAAAGGGAGCCCGCCTTCTCACTCAACATACCGATCGCCCTGGCCGACCTAGCCCTGAACGCCTTGGACGAGGACGACAAGGCGGCGATCCGTAAGAAAGGCTATGACATCTCCAAGATCATGAACGAGCTGGCCAAGTCCAAGGAGAGCATCCTGCGCATCGCCGGCGACGACGGCACGATCATCGAGATCTGGATCGATTGAATGACCCGGAGAGGAGAACCCGCATGAAAAAGACCATCATCGTCATCCTGACCCTGTTCGCTCTCGGCCTCATGCCCGGCCCGGCAGCCGCGGCCAACCGGAACGACTTCAAGGTCATCCAGGCGGCCGTCAAGAAGAGCCCGAATCCGGAATACGTCGAGGGGCGCGAAGTCAGATGGTTCAAGGTCCTGATCACCGACAGTAAGTCGAGCGCGGCCAAGGTCAAGCTGACCCTGCCTGTCGCGCTGATCGAGCTCATCCTGAGCTGCGATGAGACCCGTCACGTCAGGATCAACGACGACAAGCACGGCCGGTGCGAAGTCGACCTCAAGGCCCTTTGGATGGAGCTGAAGAAGGCCGGCCCGATGTCCATCGTCGAGATCGAAGACGATGGGGCCGTCGTCAAGGTCTGGCTGGAATAGCCTCGGCGAGGCCCACTCCCGAACACTCGGGGTATTCCCGCCGTCGGCCGCTCGCCGGCCCGGCGAGCCGGCTCGCTTCGTATCCGGGCCGGCGGGGAGCGGAGTCTTCGCAGCGGACCTGCAGAATTAGGGCTGAGCGCTCGAAGCCCCGATTCTGCGGAATATCTTAGGCGAGTGTCTTTCTTGAGATATTTCTCAGAAGCGCTCCTCCGAGTCGCTCCGTCGCGCTTCTGATGGTCGCTCCCTAGAGTCCGCTCCCTGCCGCTCCTCTGGGAACACCCCTGCGTGTTCTGCGCGGGCCAGGCCGGGGGCTGCTCCGTTGACAAGACCTCGAGGCGCCCATAAAATGGGGGGGCGAGGAGGTCGATCGTGGGCAAAACGCTGACGGAAAAAGTCCTCGGCCGCAAGGCCGGGAAGGACGTCCAGGCCGGCGAGGTCGTCACCGTCTCGCCCGATTACATCCTGTCCCACGACAACTCCGCGGCCATCATCCAGGAATTCCGGAAGCTGGGCGTCAAGAAGGTCAAGTCGCCAGGCAAGATCGTCATCGTCCTCGACCACATCGTCCCGGCCGCCGACGAGAAATACGCCCAGAACCACAAATCCATCCGCGAGTTCGTCGCCGAACAGGGGATCCCGAACTTCTTCGACATCAACGCGGGCATCTGCCACCAGGTCCTGCCCGAACAGGGTTTCGCCCTGCCCGGCCTGGTCATCGTCGGCAGCGACTCGCACACGCCGAGCTATGGCGCCCTCGGCGCCTTCGCCACAGGCATCGGCCGGACGGAGACCGCGTGCACCTGGGCGACCGACGAGATCTGGCTCCGCGTGCCCGAGACCATGCGCCTCGATCTCTCCGGCCGCATGGGGCGCGGCGTTTTCGCCAAGGACCTCAGCCTCAAGCTCATCGGCGACCACGGCGCCGAGATGGCCAACTACAAAGCCGTCGAGTTCGACGGCCCGGCGGCGCACGATCTCAGCATCGGGTCGCGCCTGACTCTGGCCAACATGTCGGCCGAGATGGGGGCCAAGAACGGCTACTTCGCCCCCGACGACAAGGCCCTGAAATGGCTCGAGGGGCGGGCCCGCGGGCCCTTCGCCGCCGTCGCCTCCGATCCGGATGCTCATTTCGAGTCGGTTCTTGCGGTCGATCTCGACGCGCTCGAGCCCCAGGTCGCCTGTCCCCACACGGTCGATAACGTCAAGCCGGTCGCCGCCGTCGCCGGCCGCCCCGTCAACCAGGTCCTCATCGGCACGTGCACGAACGGCCGCCTCGAGGACCTCGAGGCCGCCGCCGCGATCCTCAGGGGCCGCAAGGTCCATCCGTCGGTGCGTGTCCTCGTTCTGCCGGCTTCGTGGGAGGTCTACCGCGAGGCCCTCAGATCGGGCGCGCTGGCGGCTCTCGTCGAGGCCGGGTGCGTCATCCTCAATTCGGGCTGCGGGCCGTGCCTCGGCGCCCACGAAGGCCTGATGGCCGCCGGCGAGGTCTGCCTGAGCACCTCGAACCGGAATTTCCGGGGCCGGATGGGACATCGCGATTCCGAGATCTACCTGGCTTCGCCGGCCACGGCCGCCGCCACGGCGGTCACCGGCAAGATCACCGATCCGAGGGAATTCCTATGAGCCACGGCATCGTCTGGAAATACGGCGACAACATCAACACCGACGTCATCTTCCCAGGCCGCTACACCTACAAGATCATGACGCCCGAGGAGATGGCCAAGCATGCCCTGGAGGACCTCGATCCCGGGTTTGCCGCCAAGGTCAAGCCGGGCGATGTCATCGTGGCCGGCAAGAACTTCGGCTGTGGCTCCTCCCGCGAGCAGGCCGCGGCCTGCCTCAAGGCGGCAGGCGTCCAGGCCGTCGTGGCCAAGTCCTTCGCCCGGATCTACTTCCGCAACGCCATCAACCTCGGCTTGGCCCTTCTCCAGAGCGAGGAGGCCGCGGACCACCTGGAGACGGGCGACCACGTCGACGTCGAGCTCGCCCAGGGCGAGATCCGGACGGCCAAGGGGATCTTCCGCTTCAAGCCGCTCCCGGCCTCGGTCCTCGGCATCATCCAGGCGGGCGGACTGATCGAATATACCAAGACCAAGCTCGTCGAAGACAAGATCGAAGAAGAACAGGAGTGACCATGCCCAAGTACAAGATCGCCATTCTCCCCGGGGACGGCGTCGGCAAGGACGTCGTCGAAGCGACGATGATCGTTCTCGCCAAGATCGGCCTCGACGCCGCCTATCTTTACGGCGACATCGGCTGGGAATTCTGGTGCAAAGAGGGGAACCCGCTCCCCGACCGGACCCTGACGCTCCTCCGCGAGACCGACGCCTGCCTCTTCGGCGCGATCACCTCCAAGCCCAAGGAGGACGCCGACCGCGAGCTCGACCCCTCGCTCCGGGGCAACGGCCTGTCCTACTTCAGCCCGATCGTCCGCCTGCGCCAGGAGTTCGACCTCTACCAGAACCTGCGGCCCTGCAAGGCCTATGCCGGCAACCCCTTGAATTATAAGGAGGGGATCGACCTGGTCATCTTCCGCGAGAACACCGAAGGCCTGTACGCCGGGGTCGAATTCTTCCCCCTGCCCCAGGTCGTCCGCGACGCGCTCCTGACGAATCCCAAGATGAAGCGGTTCAAGGACGTCCCGGCGAACGAGATCGCCATTTCGACGCGCATCATGACCAAGCCGGCCTGCGCCCGCATCGTCCGGGCGGCCTTCGAGTTCGCCCGTAAGTATCAGCGCAAGTCCGTTACCCTGATCGAGAAACCCAACGTCCTCCGCGAGACCGGCGGCCTGATGCTCGCCACGGCCCGCGAGGTCGCCAAGGGCTATCCCGACATCAAATTCTGGGACGCCAATGTCGACGCCATCTGCATGTGGCTGCTCAAGAACCCCCACGACTACGACATCCTCGTCGCCGAGAACCTCTTCGGCGACATCGTCTCCGACCTCGCGGCCCAGCTCGTCGGCGGCCTCGGGTTCGCCTGCAGCGGCAACATCGGCGACACCTACGGCGTCTTCGAGCCGACGCACGGCTCGGCCCCCAAGTACACCGGGATGTACAAGGTCAACCCCATCGCCACGATCCTCGCGGCCAAGATGATGCTCGACTGGATCGGCGAAACGGCCAAAGGCGCGGCCATCGAGGCCGCGGTGGCCGAGGTCATCCAGGAGGGTACGGTGCGGACTTACGACATGGGCGGCCGATCGACGAGTCTCGACATCGGGCGAGCCGTCGCCGCCAAGCTCTAGGCGGGTCCGTGCTCATCCTCGCGGTCGATACGACGACATCCGGGGGCTCGGTGGCCCTTCTCGAGGACGGGACGCTCCTCGGCGAGGCCAACGTCGAGTCGGCCGTGACCCATTCCGCCCGCCTCTTCCGGTCCATCGACTTTCTTATGGGCGCGCTCGGCCGGGACATCAAGGATGTCGACGGCTACGCCGTGGCCGCCGGGCCGGGGTCGTTCACCGGCATCCGCATCGGGATCGGGGCGGTGAAGTCCCTGGCCTTCGCTTCCGGGAAGCCGGCCGCCCCCGTGTCGACGCTCCTGGCCCTGGCCTCGAAGCTCGCTTCCGAAGGCACGCCCCTCGTCTGCCCGGTTCTTGACGCCAAGAAAGGGGAGATCTACGCCGGGCTCTTCGAAACGAGGGGGGGCGATCTCGTCGAGATCGTCCCTCAAGGCGCGTACGGTCCGGAAGCGTTCTTGGCCCGCCTTCCGTCCGGCCGGGCGATCGCTTTCGCCGGGAGCGGGGTCGCCGCCTATCGGGCCGGGATCCTGTCCCATGCCGGCGACCAGGCCCGCTTCCCCGGGCGATCGCCGTTCATCGCCGCCGAGATCGGACGGATCGGCGCCGGTCTCCTTCGCGCCGGCCGGGGCGTCGACGCCGCCTCGCTCGAGCCTCTCTATTTCAGGCGATCGCAGGCCGAGGAGACATGCCGAACCTGATCAAGGGCGAGGACCGCTATTTCATCCGCCGGATGAAGGAGCAGGACCTGCCGGCCGTCAGGGCCATCGAGGCCCAGTCTTTTTCCAACCCCTGGAGCGACAACGCCTTCCGGGGTGAGATCCAAAACACCTCGGTCTCGTTCCCGATGGTCGTCGTCCGCCGGCCGGGCGAGGAGGTCGTGGCCTACATCATCTACTGGCAGATCCGGGACGACGTCCAGGTCAATAACGTCGCCGTCCACCCCGATTGCCGCGGCCTGGGCTTGGGCGAGGCCATGATGCTCTACGCCATCGCCAAGTCCCGCGAGGCCGGCGTGACCTTCATGACCCTCGAGGTCCGGCCCTCGAATACGCCGGCCCTGACCCTCTATCGCAAGCTGGGGTTCGAGATCATGGGGACGCGGAAGAACTATTACACCAGGCCGGACGAGGACGCCTACGTCATGGCCCTCGTTCTCGATCAGTAATCGACGCGGACGAGCGTCAGGCCCTTGGCCGCGGCCGTCGGCCCGGCCAGGGAGCGGTCCTTGTGCCGGAAGATGTCGTCCACGGCTTCCGGTTCGATCCGCCCGCGCCCGACCTCGAGCAGCGTCCCGACGATCGTCCGGACCATGTAGCGCAGGAACCCGGCCGCCTCGATCGTGTAGACGATCTCGTCGCCCGACTTGCGCAGCTCCGAGCGGGTGACGGTCCGAACGGGGGAGCGATCGCGGTTCGAGGAGAAGGCGGTGAAGTCGGCCGTCCGGGCGAAGAGCTTGGCCGCCCGGCGCATCTTCCCGATCTTCAGGGGATAGGGCCAGTGGAGGACGAACGAGCGGTCGAGCGGGCTCGGCTGGGGGGCGTTGACGATCCGGTAGCGGTAGAGCTTGGAGCGGGCCGAGCGCCGGGCGTGGAAATCGGCCGGCGCCTCGGCCAGGGAGAAGATGCGAACGTCCGCCGGGAGAACGGCGTTGAGCGCCCGCAGGAGGACCTGGTCGGAGAGCTTGAAGGCTCCCCGGAAGCTGGCCGTCTGGCCCAGGGCGTGGACCCCGGCGTCCGTCCGGCCCGCGCCGTGGACGACCGTCCTTTTGCCGGTGATCTTCCGCAAGGCTTCCTCGAGCACCCCTTGGACGGTCCGCCCGTCGGGCTGCCGCTGCCAGCCGCGAAAATTCGTGCCGTCGTAGCCGGCGACGAGCCTGTAGTTCTTCATCTCAGCGGGCCAGCCCGTCGAGGGCCATCCGGACGGCCTCCTCCGGCGTCGCCGCTGTTTCGACCCCTTTGACGTCCCAGGTTCCGAGCCCGACGACCTTCTTGCCGTGGATCTTGCCGTAGGCGATCTCCGAGAGGGTGCCGTACTCGCCGTCCACGGCGATCACGGCGTCGGCGTTCATGACGACGAGAGCGTTGCGGGTGTATCCGAGGCCGGTCGCGACAGGCACGTCGACCCAGGGGTTGGCCTCGGCGGGGGAGCCGCCGGGGAGGACGCCGACCACGAAGCCGCCCTCTTCACGGGCGCCGCGGCTGGCCGCCTCCATGACCCCGCCGAGCCCGCCGCAGACGACCACCGCCCCGGCCCGGGCAAGGAGCCGGCCGACCTCACACGCGTTGTCCGCGGCCAGGCGGCCGGGACGGCTGCCGCCGATCACGGCGATGCGGATCCTCTGCCGGATATCTTTCATGGGCGTCTTCTCCGGGCCTTTTCCGCTTCATTCTACCACAGCCCCCGGCCGGCAGGGCTCCGGGCCCGACAAAAGCGTTGACTTGATGACGCGGGTCTGTTGGGGCATAATACCCCCCATCAACGGATTGGGGCTGCAGCGCACATGCCGTTCATCAATTACGCCACGAAGACGATCGCCATCAAGGTCGTCTACTACGGCCCCGGCCTGAGCGGCAAGACCACCAACCTCCGCTACATCTATTATAAGCTCGACAGCGCCTCGCGGGGCGAACTCGTCTGCCTCGAAACCGAGACCGACCGGACCTATTTCTTCGACCTCCTGCCGATCATGGCCGGCACGATCGGCGACTTCAAGGTCCATTTCCAGCTCATGTCCGCCCCGGGCCAGGTGTTCTACGAGGCCTCCCGGAAGAGCGTCCTCCGCGGCGCCGACGGCATCGTCTTCGTCGCCGACTCCCAGATCCCATTGCTCGACGCCAACCTGGAGAGCTTCGACGGCCTGCGCCGCAACTGCCTGCAGAATGACATCGACCTGCTGAAGATCCCCCTCGTCTTCCAATACAACAAGAGGGACCTCGACTACCTCATCCCGGTCGAGACCTTCAACAACCTCCTCAATCCCCGCCGTATGCCCTGGGTCGAAGCGGTGGCCGTCAACGGCGTCGGCGTCTTCGAGACCCTGCGCGAGATCTCCAAGCTGACCGTGCCCATCGTCCGGGACAAGCTCTTCGGCGCCAAGCCCCGGCAGGAGCCCGATACCGCGCCGGAGCCTCCGCCCCCCCCGGAGGACACGCAGGTCCCGGCCCCCGAGCCGGCCCGGGCGCCGACCGGCCCGACGACCCGGGTCTTGGTCAAGTCCCGCAAAGAGATCGAGGACGAGCTCGAGAAGCTGTCCAAGGAATACGTCGGCAAATGATCCCTCTCGTCTGAGAGAGCTCGGCCCGCCCGTTCGTCTCCTCTATCGGGCCCCATGCTGTACAAGATCACGAGCGCCGCGCTCCACGGGATCGAGGCTTACCCGGTCGAGGTCGAGGTCGATATCTGTCCCGGCTTCCCGACCTTCGTCACGGTGGGCCTGCCGGACGCCGCCGTCCGGGAGAGCAAGGAGCGGGTCCGCGCGGCCCTCAAGAACTGCGGCTACGATCTCGAATCCAAGCGCATCACCGTCAACCTGGCCCCTGCGGACAGGCGCAAAGAGGGCTCGGCCTTCGACCTGCCGATCGCCCTCGGGTTCCTGGCCTTCCTCGAGGTCGTTCCGGCGGCGCGCCTGCGCGACTATCTCTTCGCCGGCGAGCTGGCCCTCGACGGGCGGCTCAAGCCGGTGCGGGGCGCCCTGCCCATCGCTTTGATGGCCCGGCAGGCCGGCTTCCGCGGCATCGTCGTGCCCGGGGCGAATGCCCGCGAAGCGGCCCTCGTCCGCGAGATCGACGTCTATGCCCTTGACGACATCGTCCGCGTCGTCCGCCTGCTCCGCGAGCCCGGGGAGGTCGCCCCCTGCCGTTTTGACGAACGAGAGCTCATTGGGCCGGCCGTTTATCCGGTCGACTTCGAGGACGTCAAGGGCCAGCAGCACGTCAAGCGGGCCCTCGAAGTCGCGGCGGCCGGCTCCCATAACGTCCTTCTCGTGGGACCTCCGGGGGCAGGGAAGACGATGCTGGCCCGGCGCCTGCCGACCATCCTCCCCGACATGTCCTACGACGAGATGCTCGAGGTGACGCGCGTCTACAGCGCGGCCGGACTCGTCGCCGGAGCCGGGGCGGTCGGGACCCGGCCCTTCCGTGCCCCGCATCATACCGTGACCGACGCCGGCCTTATCGGCGGCGGGATCGTGCCCAAGCCGGGCGAGGTCAGCCTGGCCCATCACGGCCTGCTCTTCCTCGACGAGCTGCCCGAGTTCAAGCGCAGGGTCCTCGAGGACCTGCGCCAACCCGTCGAGGACGGCCGGGTCACGGTCGCCAGGTCGGGCTATTCCGTCGTCTTCCCGGCGGCCTTCATGCTGGTCGCGGCCATGAACCCCTGCGCCGATGTCCGCCGCGGCCTCCTCGGCCGGGAGGTCGACTGCACGGAGAGCGAGAAGGCCCGTTACTATTCGAAGATCTCCGGTCCGCTCCTCGATCGGATCGACATCCAGCTCGACGTCCCGGAGGTCAAGTTCCGCGACATCGTCTCGCGGACGCCGGCCGAAAGCTCGGCTGCGATCAGGACCCGCGTGACCCGGGCAAGAGAGCGGCAGACCGAACGCTTTGCCGGCCGCCGCGTCTTCGCCAATGCCCAGATGGGCCCCAAAGAGGTCAAGGAGTTCTGCCCCCTCCCGGCCGAGGCCGAGAAGCTCCTGGAGATGGCCGTGACCAAGCTTGGCTTCAGCGCCCGGGCTTATGACCGGGTCCTCAAGGTCGCCCGGACGATCGCCGACCTCGAAGGGAGCGACGGGATCACGACGCCCCATGTCTCCGAGGCCGTCCAGTACCGGATGATGGACAGGCTTCGCTGATCCTTCTCTTTAAGGAGGGCCGGCTGAGGCGAGGCTGGACCCTGCCGGCCGCCCCGGTTACTCGGAGGATCCAGCCCGAAGCTTGGCCGAACGGTTTTGCCACAGATGGAATTTTGCGAACCGTTCGAGCGCCGCCGTCGCGTTTTTCGTGGACTCCTCCCGGAAGACTGCGCTGATCCTCGACCAGAGGAGGTCCTGGCCGTAGGTCAGCGACATGATCCAACGTAGCTGGGCCAGGGCGGGGGTCTCGAAGCTGCGGTCGATGGCCTGCCATTCCTTAAGGGCCCGATCCTCCTCGCCTTCATCCCAGCAGAGTCCGCCCAACGCGTACCGGGCCCGGTTTCCGGCTTCGCCGCCGTTGTCGATGAAGAGCCGATAGATCCGTTCCTGTTCGTCCCGGTACTCTCTTAGCACGGCATCGAGGTCGTCCAGGCCGCGGCGCCCTATCCCGGAGACGAAGTCCCGGTAGACCTCGCCGAGGACAAAGGCCTTGGCCGGCTTGTTGAAGACCTCGGCTCGCCCCGGCCGCCCGGCCAGCACGGCCTGGATCTCGTCCTGAGAATCCACAAGGTAGGCAAGGCCGCGCCTTTCGAAGTCGTAGAGGGCGGCCAGGTAGAGCATGATTTCAGTGCCCGTCCGGCTCCTGCTGTACCTAAGGCCATAGGCGATAAGGTCGTTCTGGGACATCTTGTTGTAGAAGAGCTCTTCAAGAAAATCGAAGGCCGACGACAGCCGGTCCCCCAAGTTGAAGGCCCCGCCCAGGTTCTCATAGAGGAATCGCTGCGTGAGTCGGGCCAGGAGGGGGTCGTCGGCGTCCCGTCCGACGAGGAACCGCTCCATGAAAACCCGCACTTGATCCTCGTCGCTGAGCTCCATGAGGCCGTCGAGGATCTTCGGAATGTTCTCTTCGGAGAGCTGAGGAAGCTCGGGCCGGGCATCCCCGGCGGCCGGCTCTTGCCGGGCTGCGGCAGTCGGCATATAGACGATCTTGATGAGATCGGTCGGCCTCAAATCGGATCTTCCGGCCGCGCGGCTTTGTCGCTGATCGCGGACCTCGCCGGAGGTCTCGGGTCCATCCGCGGTCTCGGGCCGCGGGAACCCCGATACGGCGTAGAAGACGCTTCCGCCGAGGGCGATCAACCGCTTGTACGGGCATTCCCGGAAATAATATTCGTCGGGGACCCGGGCGAAGCCGCTTTCCGCGCGGACCTCAACCTTGCCGCCGCGGCTCTCCTGCGTCCCCCTCTTCTGGTCTCCTGTCGACCGTAAGAGATCCAGCCTTTGGGCCGCCGCCGACCTAAGCCTGTACAACGTGGGACGGCCGTCCGGAGCCGCGCTCAGGGGATAGAGAAGATCCCCCTCCGCCGTTCGGATCGGGCCGCGTATGTCGGCACCGGGCAGCAGCCCCCAAGACGGGAAATCCAGGGCGGACAAACCGACACGTCTTTCTTTGAGGCGACCGAGGGATTCCTTCATGAGCGAACGGAAGATCTCCGTTCGCTCCCGCTCGCTGAGACGGGGATCGAGCTCGGGGGCGTGTTCGACGATATAGCCATAGGCGTCCTCGTCGAGCCCGGCCAGGACTTCGCTCAAGACCTGGCTCTCTCGGGCATCGAGGCGCAGGGTCTCCAGGGCCTGCCGGACGGCTTTCTGGCTTGTCTCTGTCGGCATGGCGCTCGGGAAACCCGCGTTCGTCCCCCGGGCGATCGCCAGCAGCCCGATGACCATGACGTGGGCGGCCAGTGAAAGAATGACGTAGGGGATCAGGCGATCCCGGCCGCGCTGCAATCGGAGCCGGAAGGCCGACAGAACCGCCTTGCCCCGTGATTGGCGGGCCATGAAGCCGAAAAGATCGTCAGGCGCCCGCTCCATCACTTGGCCTCTATCCGCCTCTTTCGCCAGGGATGAGCCAGGTCACGGAATACCTCTTGACGACGCTATAACCTTCATCATCGGGCTCGATCGCGTAGAATTTGCCCTTCTTGAGCACCCGTGTCGTTGGATTGATGAGGTCCTCATGCCTGGGCATGGGGACCCGGCCGACGAATCGCCCTTGGGAGTCGAAGATATCATGGACATCCCGAGTGCTCCCGGCGGTCCTTTCCCAGGTCTGGACGAAGAGGTGCCCCCGGTCGTCGACGAAAAAGCTTCGATAATAGGCATGGTGTGTCGAAAAATCGTAATTCGGATTGACGCCGGGGGGCGCCCCTCTTTTCAAGAATTCGTCGATGTCGTCCTTACGGACTCTCTGTGGGTCATAGTCTCGGAGGATCTTAAGGCTCAGGACGCCGCGGCTGTCGAAAATATCGAACTCGTAGGATGTCGCTGGACCCAAGATGAGACGATCTCCCGGGTCCAGGATCCACCTCGTCCTGGCCTTGAACGGATCATGGCTTTCGTCCGAAGGCTGATCGAAGATCTCAGCCAGGACGGCGGTCATCTCGGGATTCATCTTCTTCAACGATTCTCTGCGATTTCGGATGTCGTTCATATCCATATAGATTTCGAAGCGGGAGTTGATGACCGGATCACCGGAGAGCCCCCTGACGGGAAGGTTCTTCTGAAACACACCGTCCAGCGAAAAGAATGCCAGGCGCCTTCCTCCGACGTCGTTGAAGATCAGGGTCTTCGAGTTTGCCGGGATCATGATCGAGAATGCGGCCCCGATCTCTCCCGGGCCTTGTCCGCGGCGGCCGATCGTCCGAACGTAAGTACCTGTCCCGTTAAAGACCTTGACGCAGGCGTCCTGGACGTCGAGCACGTAGAGAAGGCCGTCTTCGTCGACGGCGATGCACCACGGTCTGGCGAGCGCCTGATCCCCCGCTGCGGACCTTCCCCCGATCGTCCAATCCTCCTCGAGGGCGAGAACCGGTCCCTTGTGAATCGGGTCCTTTGGGTTCTGGACGAACGTTACGTCGCCTTCTTTGACGATCCGTCCTTTCCAGTCCTGGGCTTGGGCGGACATCAGACAGGCGGCGACGATCGCGGGAAATGTTATCATGCGGTTCCGCAGGGTGGGCGGGAATGGCATCTTCCGATATTCCTTTCCCCTAAAGGCAGGACCGGCACGTGCCGGTCTTCTATCATGCGCCACACGTGCCGTTTTATCAAGCGCCTGAACCGCGGATCGAGGCGGCGGTTGCCCTTTTCCCCGGCACCTGCTAGAATTCCCCGGCACGCGCCCGAATCCTCGAAGGAGATGTGCCGCATGGACCAAAACGTTCCAACCTGCCCCGTGGTCGATAAGACCAAGATCGCCCTGCCCCGGATCCTGAGCCTGTGGGACGTCGTCATGATCGTCATCGGCGGCGTCATCGGCTCAGGCATCTTCCTGTCGCCGTCCGAGATCGCCACGGCGGTGCCCGCCCCGCTCCTCATGCTGGCCGTCTGGGTCGTCGGCGGCCTGTTCAGCTTCTTCGGCGCCGTGGCCTTCGCTGAGCTCGGCGCGGCCATGCCCGAGGCCGGCGGCATCTACGTCTTCCTCCGGGAAGCCTACGGCCCGATGCTCTCGTTCCTCTTCGGCTGGACCCTGTTCCTGGTCATCGACTCGGGCTCCATCGCCACACTCGCCGTGGCCTTCTCCCACAACATCCTGCCGCGCTTCGTCGAGATGACGCCCCTGGTGAAGAAGATCATCGCCGGCGCCTTCGTGGCCTTCCTGGGGATCGTCAACTACGTCGGCCTCCGCTGGGGCTCGCGGCTCCAGAACTGGACGACCTACCTTAAAACAGCCGCCATCGCCATCATCGTGGGCGGTGTCTTCATCTTCACCAAGGGTCACGGCGCTGTCCGGAACTTCGTCGAACCCGGCTCGGGCCCCCTCAACCTGCCCCTGCTCGGAGCGTTCGGCGTCGGCCTCGTCGCCTCGCTCTGGGCCTATAAAGGCTGGGAGGCGGCGACCTACAGCGCCGGTGAGGTCAAGAATCCCAAGAAGAACCTGCCTCTGGGCATCCTCATCGGCACGATCTCCGTCATCGTCCTCTACCTGCTGGCCAATCTGGCCTACCTCTATATCTTGCCCGTCGGCAAGATCGCCGCATCCGAAGGCCGGGTGGCCCTCGACGTCATGCAGATCATCAGCGGCCCCTTCCTGGCCTCGCTGATCACGTTCCTCATCCTCTTCTCCATCCTCGGCGCGGCCAACCAGAACATGCTCACCTCGCCCCGCGTCTATTTCGCCATGGCCCGCGACGGCATGTTCTTCAAGAAGATCGCCGAGTGCCATCCCAAGTTCCTGACCCCGCACATCTCCATCGTCGCCATCACCGTCTGGGCGATCCTGCTCACCCTGACAGGGACGTTCAACCAGCTCTTCACCTACGTCATCTTCGGCGAATGGATCTTCTTCGGCATGACCGTGGCCTCGGTCATCGTCCTGCGGAAGAAGCGGCCCGACCTCGAACGGCCCTATAAGACCTGGGGATATCCCGTGACGCCGATCATTTTTGTCCTGGCCGCGATCTACGTGGCCATCAGCGCTTTGATCGGCCAGTTCAAGAACGCGATGGGCGGGCTCATGATCATCCTCATCGGGGTCCCGGCCTACTTCTTCTGGCGGACCGATCGAAAGGGAATCAAGCTGTCCATGATCGGGATCGGTCTAGCTTTGGCGGCGGGTTTCGCCCGGTATTTCCTGCTGGCGACCTCGGGCGGGGTCATTCGCGGGCTCATCTATGGAGTCGGCGCGATCGGCCTCATCGTGATCATCACCGGCCTGCTCACAGCCTCAAAGGATAAGAAGGTCTCAAGCAAGGAGTGAGATATTTCGTCCTCGGCCCCACCTATATCGTCCGCCTGGACGCGGGGGAGAAGATCGTCGAGACGTTGAAGGCGCTCTGCGAGCGCGACGCGATCGGAGGCGGATTCTTCCAAGGGCTGGGTGCCGTCGGCGAGGCCGAGATCGGCCGTTTCGATCCGGCCGTGAACGAATATGACTGGACCGTTCTCTCCGGCCCCCACGAGATCGTCTCCCTCCAAGGCAACATCACGAAGGTCGACGGCCGGCCCTTCATCCATGCCCACATCGCCCTCGGCGACAACACGTTTGCCGTCAGGGGAGGGCACTTGAAGGAGGCGGTCGTCTCGGTGACCTGCGAGATCACGCTGACCCGGTTCAGGGACGATATCGGAAGGACGAAGGACGAGGCCACCGGCTTCTTTGGGCTCGCCCTCGAGCCTGGCGACAATTGACTGGCGCCGGCGAATAGGCGGCCCTGCGGCCCAGCCACACAAGACGGAGGACATAGAAGCGGGGACTGCAGCGGGGAGTCATCAGCGCGGGGCCACCCTGCGGCCGTCCACGACGACGACCTGGCCGTTCTTGATCACCGTCCGGACCGGATTGCGCCCGGCCTCGTAGGCCAGCGAAACGTGGTCCGGGACGTCACAAAGCAGGAGATCCATCTTCTTCCCCGGTTCGAGACTGCCGACAGCGCTGTGCCGGCCGATCGCATACGCGGCGTTCCCGGTGCAGGCATTGAGGGCCTCCTCGACCGTCATGCCCAAGGTGAACACCCCGAGTTGGAGGATAAAGGGCATCGAGCTGATGTGGGAGCTCCCAGGATTGAAATCGGAGGCCAGAGCGACGGCGGCCCCGGCGTCGATGAGGCGCCGGGCCGGAGCATGTTTGTCCATCATCAGGAAGTACGACACGCCCGGCAGGAGGATGGCCGCCGTGTCGCTGGCCGCGAGGCGCGAGATGCCCTCGTCGGAAATGGCGATGAGGTGTTCGGCCGAGACCGCCCCGAGCTCCGCGGCGAGCTCGGCCCCGCCCAAGGAGACGAATTCGTCGGCGTGGATCTTGACCTTGAAGCCCGCGGCCTTGGCGGCGGCGGCGAGCGTCCGCGTCTCCGCGAGCGTAAAGGCGCTCGGTTCGCAGAAGATATCGAAGAACTCGGCCAGGCCGCGCTGCCGCACTTCGGGGATGAGGGAGTCGACGAGAAGACGGACGTAGCCGTCCCGCTGGTCGCGATACTCGGGCGGGATGTCGTGGGCGCCCATGAACGTCGGGACGATGTCCACGGGGTGGAGGGCGGCGGCGTCGCGAAGGGCCTCGAGCTGCTTCACTTCGTCCTCGAGGTTGAGGCCGTAGCCGCTCTTGGCCTCGGCGGTCGTCGTGCCCGTCAGGAGCATCCGGTCGAGCCTCTTGGTCGACAGGCCGACGAGATCGTCGAGCGAGGCCGCGCGTGTCGCCTGGACCGTCGTCCGGATGCCCATGCCCCGCTCGGCCAGCTGCTGATAGGTCCAGCCCTGGATCCTGAGGCCGAATTCCCGGGCCCGGTCCCCGGCAAAGGGAAGATGCGTGTGGGCGTCGACGAATCCCGGCACGGCGACCAGGCCCCGGCCGTCGATCGTGACCGCATCCGGCCCGGGCGCGACCTCGGTCCGGAAATCGTCCTCGCTTCCGGCAAAGACGATGACGCCCTGGGACGAGGCGACCCAGCCGTTGTCGACAGAGCCGATCTGCCGCAGGGCCTTGCCGCGCTTGGGCAGGGGCCCGGCGCAGGTCACGAGCTCACGGCAGCCGGCGACGACGAGATCAGCTGGCCTCATGGGGCGCCTTTCTCAACGTCGAGTGCTTCGTCCGGCGGATGAACGAGGGCGTCTCGTAGGACTCCCATTGCTTGTCGCTCATCGAGGACGGCTCCCAGGTCGGGGCGTTGGCGCCGCGGCCTTCGAATAGATAAGGCGGGGTCTGCTGCTGGACGGGGAAGGGCGGCGGGGTCTTGCGGGCGGCCGCCCCCCGGGCCGGCTCCTCGACCGCGGCCGGGGTCGGTGCGGCGGCCACGGCCTTTTCGAGCGGCTGATCGAAGCCCGTGGCGATGACCGTGACCTTGACCGTGTCCTTCATGCTCTCGTCGATGACCGTGCCGAAGATGATGTTGGCGTCGGGGTCGGCCATGCTGTGGATGAGCTGGGAGGCCTTGGAGAGCTCGTGGAGCGTCATCGTCTTGCCGCCGGTGATGTTGATGAGGACGCCGTGCGCGCCCTCGATCGAGGTGTCGATGAGGAGCGGGGAGGAGATGGCCTTCTCGGCCGCCTCGAGGGCCCTGTTCTCGCCCGTGGCCAGGCCCGTGCCCATGAAGGCCATGCCCATGCCCTTCATGACCGACTTGACGTCGGCGAAGTCCAGGTTGATGAGCCCGGGCTTGGTGATGAGATCGGAGATGCCCTGGGCGGCCTGACGGAGGATGTCGTCGGCCAGGCGGAAGGCGTCCTGGACCGAGGTGTTGAGGTTGACGGTCTGGAGGAGCCGCTCGTTGGGGATGGCGATGACCGTGTCCACGGCCGTCTTGAGCTCCTTGAGCCCCTCTTCGGCCTGTCTCATCCGCACCCGCCCCTCGAACCCGAAGGGCAGGGTGACGATGGCGATGACCAGGATGTCGAGCTCGGCGGCGATGTTGGCGATGATCGGCGTCGCGCCGGTGCCCGTGCCGCCGCCGAGGCCCGTCGTCAGGAAGACCATGTCGGCGCCCTGCAGGATCTCGAGCAGCCTCTCGGTGTCTTCCATGGCCGCCTGGCGCCCGGTCTCGGGGCGGCCGCCGGAGCCGAGTCCTTTCGTCAGCTGGTGGCCGATCTGGATCTTCGTCCGGGCCCGGTTGGCGTTGAGGGCCTGCAGATCGGTGTTGACGGCGATGAACTCGACGCCCTGGACGCCGTGCTCGATCATCCGGTTGACGGCGTTGCCGCCGCCGCCGCCGAGGCCGATGACCTTGATCTTGGCCCCGACCGCATCCTCGACCAGATGGAATTTCAGCCGGCTGGATTCGTCGCTCATGGGGTCCTCCTTATCCTTCCTTGAACCAATCTTTGAAACGGGCGAGGGCGCCCTTCTTCCGGTCCTTGGCAAGACCGCGGTCCTGCCAGATGTGAAAGCCGTAGAGGATGAGCCCCACGGCCGTGGAGAAGTCGGGGGTCGAGACGCGGTCGACCAGGCCGCCGACGCCGCCGGGGTCGCCCCGCCGCACCGGCAGGTCGAAGATCTCCTCGGCCACTTCCTCGAGCCCTTCGAGGAGGGCCGTGCCGCCGGTGAGGACGATGCCGGAGTTCAGCGACTTGTCGTAACCCATGCGCTTGATGTCCGAATCGACCAGGCGGAAGATCTCTTCGGCCCGGGGCTGGATGATATCGGCCAGGAGCTGGCGGGACAGGACCCGGGGCTTGCGGCCCTTGCCGACCGATGGCACCTCGATCGTCTCCTGCTCCTCGGCCGGCGGGCCGGCGATGCAGCCGAACTTCTTCTTGATCCGTTCGGCCTCGGGGATGGGCGTCCGCAGGCCGACGGCGATGTCGTTGGTGAAATTGTCGCCGCCGATCGGGATCGTCGACGTGTACCAGAGACTGCCGCGCTCATAGATGGCCACCTCGGTCGTGCCGGCGCCGATGTCGATCTGCCCGACGCCGAGCTCGCGCTCGTCCTGGGTCAGGATGGCCCGGGCCGTCGCGATCTGGTTGAGGACGATCTCCTCGATGTCGATGCCGGCCCGCCCGACGCAGCTCTTGAGGTTCTGGAGCGAGGTCAGCGCGGCCGTGATGATGTGGACGTTGACCTCGAGCTTGATGCCGCTCATGCCGACCGGGTCCTTGATGCCGTCCTGATCGTCGACGATGAACTCCTGGGGGATGATGTGGATGATGTCCCGGTCGGGAGGGATGGGGATGGCCTTGGACTGGTCGACGACGCGCCGGACGTCCTCGCGGCTGATCTCGCGGTTCTTGCCGGATACGGCGACGACGCCGCGGCTGTTGAAGCTCTTGATGTGGGCGCCGGAGATGCCGAAGAAGGCCGAATCGATCTCGACGCCGGCCATCAGCTCGGCTTCTTCCTGGGCTTTCTTGATGGCCGTGGTCGTGGCGTCGAGGTCGACGACGACGCCCTTGCGCAGGCCGTGCGAGTCGGCCGTGCCGATGCCGATGATCTCGATCTTGCCCTCTTCGGTGACCTCGCCGATGATGGCCACGACCTTGCGCGTCCCGATGTCGAACCCGACGATATAGCTGTTTTTGGGCATGGCTCAGTCTCCTTTGTCAGGTTGGGCGGGGTCGTCCGCGACCGGCTCCGCGGGCCTCAAGAAAACCCGGCCGTCGAAGCCCATGTTGGCGAGGGCGAGGGGGCCGAAGAGGCCTTCCCATTCGGCCCGATGGGCCCGGAAGGCGGCCAGTCCCTCCGCCGGCGTGGCCGTGCTCACGATGACCCGCACGGGATCGCCCTTGAAGGCGAGCTCGAGCGTGCCGAAGTCGCTGCAGCGGATGCCGAGGAGCCTGTCCTGCTCGACCTTGGGCAGGCTCTTGTAGCAGCGGCCGGCCGCCTCCCACTTTTCCGTGAATCCGGAGGCGAAGCCGGTTTCGTCGGAGATGACGGGCAGGGCGTATTCGTCGAGGGAATAGACCGGCTCGAGGGCATGGCCTTCCTCGTCGGCCAGGCGAAGGCCGTCCCGTTCGAGCAGGGCGAAGGGCGTCCGCTCGACGACCGTGATACGCAGGCCGGAGGGGAAGACCTTCTGGACGCTGGCGTCCTTGACCCAGGCCAGGCCCCGGACCTGCATCCGCACGGCCTCGAGGTCGCAGAGGAGGATGTTGCCGAGGCGCGGCGCGGCGAAATAGCTCTCGATCGTCTGCCGGAGGTTGTCCTTCGCGCAGACAACCTTGACCTTGCTGATGGCCAGCTCGTCCCAGGTGATGAGGAACAGATAGGCCTCGCGGAGAGCCAGGAAGAAGCCGGCCTGGAGCGCGAGCAGGAAAAGGACGTGGCGGACCCGGAAGACCCGCCGGCGCCGGGTCTTCTTGAGGGCCAGGGCCTTCTCGCCCGGCCCCAGGAACAGGCGGCGGGCGAAGAGCGGCGGCTTCCGCTCCCGGCCGAGATCGGTGATGACGGTCGCCATATCAGCCTTTCGCCTCCAAATGGGCGATGATGTCCGGGATGGTCCGGTTGACGTTCCCGGCCCCGAGGACGAGGACGATGTCGCCCGGGACGAGGATCGTCTTGAGAAAGGCCCCGATTCTCTTCAGGTCGGGCTCGAAGTGGACCTGTTTGTGGCCGAATTGCCGGACCTCCTCGTAGAGGGCCCGTCCGGTCACTCCGGGGATGGGATCCTCGCCGGCCGGGTAGATCTCCGTCAGCACGAGGACGTCGGCCTGGTTGAAGGCCGTGGCGAAGGCCGGCATGAGCTTCGACAGGCGGGTGTAGCGATGGGGCTGGAAGACGGCCACGACGCGGCGCGCCCAGCCCCGCCTGGCCGCTTCGAGCGTCGCCTTGATCTCGGTCGGGTGGTGGGCGTAGTCCTCGATGACCATGATGTCGTCGACGATCTTGCGCAGCTCGAAGCGCCGGCCCGTCCCGGTGTAGCCCGCCAGGGCCTCGAGGAGGATGTGCGGCGCGATGTCCAGGTCGAGGCCGACGGCGGCCGCGGCCATGGCGTTGAGGATGTTGTGCATCCCCGGGACCTGGAGCTTCAGGGGGCCCAGGCTCCGGCCTTTGGCGAACAGGACCGAGGAGCTCCGGAACTCGTCGAAGGCGAAGTCCCGGGCGGTCAAGTCGGACTGGGCCGAGAAACCGTAGGTGATGACCCGGCGCTCGATCAGCGGGATGATGCTCTGGAGGTTGGGGTCGTCGAGGCAGAGGATGACCGGGCAGTAGAACGGGACCTTGTTGGCGAAGTTGACGAAGGTCGTCTTGAGGTCGTCGACGCCCTGATACTGGTCGAGGTGCTCCTCGTCGATGTTCGTCAGGACGGCGATGAAGGGGGAGAGGCAGAGGAAGGAGCGGTCGCTCTCGTCGGCTTCGGCGACGATGAAGTCCCCGGCGCCGAGCTTGGCGTTGGCTCCGATCGTGTTCAGGCGTCCGCCGACGATGATCGTCGGGTCGAAGCCGCCGGCCTCGAGGACGAGCGCGGTCATCGAGGTCGTCGTCGTCTTGCCGTGCGAGCCGGCCACGGCGATGCCGTACTTCATCCGCATCAGCTCGGCCAGCATCTCGGCCCGGGGGATGACCGGGATCAGGCTCTCCCGGGCCTTCTCGACTTCGACGTTGTTTTCACGGACGGCCGACGAGATGACGACGACGTCGGCGTTCTTGACGTTCTCGGCCCGGTGGCCGATGGCGATCTCCGCGCCGAGGCGCTCGAGCCGGCGGGTGGCCTCGTTCTCCTGGAGATCGGAGCCGGAGACCTTGTATCCGAGGTTGAGCAGGACCTCGGCGATGCCGTTCATGCCGGTCCCGCCGATGCCGATCATGTGGATGTGGTTGAGCTTGCGGTAGCCTTTCTTGGTCAAGGGGTGGGCTCCTTGGGGGAATGCTTCATCAGGGACAGGCCGAGCGCGGCGATCCGGCCGGCCGGGTCCTCGACCTGCAGCCCGGCGACGTTCCGCTCCAGGGCGTCGAGTTCTTCGGGATGGTCGAGGAAGCGAAGGATGCGGGCGGCCAAGGCTCCGGACGCCGCTTCGGCTTCGCGGATGACCATCGCCCCGCCGACCGACTCGAGCTCGCGGGCGTTCCGGGCCTGGTGGTCCTCGGCGGCGCCGGCGAAGGGCACGAGGATGGCCGCCCTGCGGGCGGCGATGAGCTCGGCCAGCGTCGTCGCGCCGGCCCGGCAGACGACAAGGTCGGCCCGGCCGAAGTAATCGGCCATGTTCGGGAAATAGGCGGCCACCTCCGCCCGCTCGAAGCCGCCGTCCCGATAGGCGGCGGCCACGGCGGCCAGGTCGGCGGCGCCGGTCTGGTGGGTCAAGCGCAGCCGGTCCTTGGCCGCGGCGAGAAGCGGCAGGTCTTCGACGAGACGCATGTTCAGGAAATGCGAGCCTTGGCTGCCGCCGAAGACGAGGACGTCGAGCGTCGCCCCGCGGGCCTTCGCCGGCAGTGCGGAGAACTCCTCCCGGACCGGATTGCCGAGCAGGACGCCCTTGCCTTTGAAGTACGGCAAGGTCGAGGGAAAGGCCGCGACGGCCCGGCGCACCCACCGGGCGAGCAGGCGGTTGGTGAACCCGGGCCGGGCGTTCTGCTCCAGGATGACGGTCGGGATGCGGAGCCACGACGCGAGCAGCACGATCGGGCCCGAGCTGTAGCCGCCGACGCCGATGACCAGCGCCGGCCGCGTCCGGGCCAGGATCAGGAGGGAGTGGGCGAACGCGAGCGGCAGGACGAAAAGTCCCCTCAGGCTCTTGAGGCCGCGGCCCTTGAGCCCTTCGATGCGCATCGGGATGAAGCGCACGCCGTGACCGGCCATGATCCGGCCCTCGACCTCGCGCCGCGTCCCGACATAGGTCAACGCGATCTCGGGGGCCAGCTCCGCCAGCTTCCGGCCGACGACGAGGGCGGGGTAGAGGTGCCCCCCGGTCCCGCCGCCGCTGATGATCACGCCGGGCCTTCTCATATCTTCACCGTGCCCCAGGTGTCGCCCCGCTTCTGGCTGATGTGAAGGAGGAGGCCGACGGCGATCAGCGTGCAGATAAGGGAGGACCGGCCGTAGGAGAGGAGGGGGAGGGGGGTTCCTTTGGCCGGTCCCAATCCGAGGACGATCGACATGTTCATAAGCGCCTGGGCGACGATGGCCAGGGTCAGGCCCGCGGCGATCATCTTGTAGGTCGGGCTGGGCGCCGACAAGGAGATCTTGACGCCCCGCCAGAGGAAAAGGAGATACAGGCCGAGGGTGATGAAGGTGCCGACGAGCCCCGTTTCCTCGCCCACGATGGCGAAGATGAAATCGGTGTGGGGGAACGGCAGGAAGTTGAGCTTCTGAGTGGATTGGCCGAGGCCGGACCCGATAAGGCCGCCCGAGCCCAGGGCCAGCTTGGACTGGTCGACCTGGTAGCCGCTGCCGAGAACGTCCTTCTCGGCCGACAAGAATCCCTGGATCCGCTTGACCCTGTAGTCGGCCTGGACGAGGTAGAAGCCGAAGAGCGCCGCGGCCAGGAGGCCGGCGGCGGCCAGGTACCGGACCTTGACCCCTCCGAGGAACAGGATCACCGCCGCCAGCCCCGCGATCAGGACCGCGGTGCCGAAGTCGGGCTCGAGGAGGACAAGGATCACGGCGACAACGAGAACGGCCATGGGAACGGCCAGGGTCTTCAGCTCGTTGATGGTGTCCTTCCTGGCCTCGGTATAGGTCGCGAGAAAAAGGATCAGGCTGATCTTGGCCAGCTCGGACGGCTGGAAACGCAGGCCGGGCAGTACGATCCAGCGGTTGGTCCGGGCGACGGAGGGCATGGCCAGGCAGAGCGCAAGAAGGACGATGGTCGCGGCCAGGAGCCCGTAGACGAAGGGGGGCTCGAGGAAGAACGACTTCTTGATCGAGACGAGGAAGGCGACGACGACGAGCCCGATGACGGCCCCGAGGACCTGCTGGATCATGAAATGGAACGACTGGTTGTATTTCTCGCTGGCCATGAAGCCCGAAGAGCTGAAGACGAAGAAGATCCCGAGGACGACAAGAGCGATCGTCGCCGCGAGAAGAGGGACGTCGAACCCGAGCCGCCGGCGCACGCTCATCTCCGGGACCCCTTCCGCCGCAGGGCCGCCGCCAGGCGCCGGACCTCCCGCTTGAAGGTCCGGCCGCGCTCCTCGAAGTCCTTGAACATGTCCCAGCTCGTGCAGGCCGGGGCGAGAAGGACGACATCGCCGCGCTCGGCCAGACCGAAGGCCGTGCGGACGATCTCGCGGTAGCTCGCCGCCCGGGTCACCGGCACGACACCGCCGAGCGCCTTCTCGATCTTGTCCGCGGCCTCACCGACGAGGACGACCGACCGGACCCGTTTCCGGACCTCGGGGCGCAGGGGCGAGAAGTCGCCGCCCTTGCCGCGCCCGCCGAGGATCAGGACGATCGGACGGTCGAAGCTGGCCAGGGCCTTGAGCGTCGCATCGACGGTCGTCGCCTTGGAGTCGTTGACGAAGCGGACGCCGCGAACCCTGAGGACGTCCTCGAGCCGGTGCTCGAGACCGCGGAAGGCCAGGATGGTCCGGCGCATCGCCTCGGGGGGAGCGCCGAGGAGGCGGCCGATAAGGGCCGCGGCCAGGACGTTCTCCAGGTTGTGGGCGCCGGGCAGGGCGATCCGCGAGGCCGCGACGATCTTCTCGGGCGCCCCGTCGCGGACGACGACCCAGCCGTCGTCCAGGAAGGAGCCCCGGGCCACGCGGCGCTTGCGGCTGAAGCCGTAGACCAGGGCGGCCGCTTGGGCGTGCAGCCCCCAGACCCGGGCGTCGTCGCGGTTGAGCACGGCCCGCCCCTCGGGGCCCAGCCGGAGGATGAGCTTCTTCTTGGCCTCGAAATAGCGCTCGAACGTCCCGTGCCAGTCGATGTGGTTCTCCGAGACGTTGAGAAGCGCGGCCACGGCCGGGGCGAAGCGCTCGGTATATTCCAGCTGAAAGCTCGAGATCTCGGTGACGTAGATGTCGTCCTCGCGGCTCCGATCGGCGAAGGCGATGAGGGGCTTGCCGATATTGCCGGCGAGATGCGCCCGGAACCCGGCGTCCGCGAGGATCCTGTGGACGAGAGTGGTCGTCGTCGACTTGCCGTTCGAGCCGGTGATGCCGACGATCCGTCCCCGGAGGAAGAGGTAGGCCAGCTCGATCTCCGAGAGGACCGGGACGCCCTTTTCGCGGGCGGCCAGGATCTCGGCGATCGGCGGGACGCCGGGGCTGGGGACGATCAGGTCGGCCCCGAGGAACGTCTCCCGGCGGTGGCCTCCGGTCTCGAACACGACGCCGCGCTCTTCGAACG
>Ga0326732_1000006_pt1 | contig 63921 bp, 53 predicted proteins | sample MHFSIPfraction_4_FD_207644 | JGI IMG/M metagenome (GOLD analysis project Ga0326732, IMG submission 207644) | Lab enriched peat soil microbial communities from Michigan Hollow, Ithaca, NY, United States - MHF12FN SIP fraction | ecosystem: Environmental > Terrestrial > Soil > Wetlands > Peat...
ATTTCCCGTGAACATTATTTAACAAACGAGGCCCAATATCACAAGGGATATTTGCCGAAACCGATGAACAACAATTGAAATGTGGTTGCTGTTTCGGCGGTTGAGAAGCTGTGGAGAGAAAAGAGGCTGTATGAAATGCATGTTCACAACAGGTAATCCGATTTCTCACATACTTGTCATCCTGAACTAAGCATGGCGCAGTGAAGGAGCCATCCTTTTTGTGGCTCACGAATTATTGCTTTAACCGAAATACGTTACAATAGGTCGACTGGATTCATCTCCCGACAAGTCGGGATTAGAATGACAGAGGAAAGAGCTGCACGAAAAGAAAATCAAAAATGAAAAGGCTTCCTCAGTCTTGCTTCTGAGATAGCCTTTTTTCTCTTGATTCCGCCATGGTGGCCAGTCAGGCCTGTGCCACGGCTTTGACCACGGGGCGCCAGCCGGTCGGGGCGGCTTCGATGGTGGTTTCGACGAGGTTTTCGCCGGTGATCAGGAGCGTCCGGGAAGGGTAGTGGCGAACCAGTTCGTAGTCGTGGGTGCCGATGATGACCGTGATGCCCCGGGCGTTGATCTTCTTGAGGTATTCGAGGATCTCGATGGAGGTGTCGGGATCGAGGTTGCCGGTGGGCTCGTCGGCCAGGATCGCGACCGGCTCGCTGACCAGCGCCCGCGCGATGGCCACCCGCTGCTGTTCTCCGCCGGAGAGGTTCTGCGGCCTCTCCTTCGCCTTCTCTTCGAGGCCGACTTCGCGCAGGGCGTTCATCACCCGGTCCCTGATGAGTGCGCTTTTCGTGCCGGTCACCTTGAGCACGAACGCGAGATTGTCGTAGACATTGCGGTCCTCGAGCAGCCGGAACTCCTGGAACACGATGCCGAGTTTCCGGCGCAGGAGGGCGATCTGCCCTTTTCTGATCTTCTTCGAACTGAAGCCTCCGATGGTGATCTCACCCTTTGACGGTTTCACCTCCATGTAGAGTGACTTGAGCAGGGTGGTCTTGCCGCTGCCGCTCCTGCCGACGATATAGACCAGCTCGCCTGGCTGTATGGAGAGGTTGAGGTTCCTGAAGATGGTCTTGTTCCGGAGCTCGATGTCGGTATTGGTGAATGCGATCATGATGGAGGTCAGTGATTTAACGTTCTGTTGCGTGCGATCCCGGCGGCGAGCAGGGTCGCTTCATAAAAACTCCGTTCCGAGGCGGTGCCTTTGCCCGCCTTGTCGAATCCGGTGCCGTGGTCCGGCGAGGTCCTGACGATGGGCAGGCCGAGCGTGACGTTGATGCCTGTGTCGAAGGCGAGCACCTTGAAGGGAAGGAGCCCCTGGTCGTGGTACATGGCGACCACGAGGTCGAAGTCCCGCTGTCGTTTCGCGCCGAAAAACCCGTCCGCAGGGAAGGGGCCCTCGATGCTCATCTCGGTCGACAACCGCTCGATGCAGGGGCGGATGACCGTTGCCTCCTCGTTCCCCATGACCCCGCCGTCGGAGGCGTGCGGGTTGAGGCCGAGCACGGCGATGGACGGGCGGTCGAGACGGAAGTCCCTACGCATCGAAGCCGCGATGGAGCGGAAAAAGCCGTCCATATCCATGGAGCTGACGAGGCCGGGGACGGCAGAGAGGGGAACGTGGATGGTGACGAGCGCCACCTTCAGTCCCGAGACGGGATCGACGAAGAGCATCACCGGCGACGGAATGCCGAAAAACGAGGCGAGGAAGTCGGTGTGGCCGGTGTTGCGGTAGCCGGCCATGGCGACCGCCTCCTTGTGGATCGGAGCGGTGACGAGTGCGTCGGCGATGCCGTCCCGGCAGAGCCCGGCTGCGGCTTCTAGGGCTTTCATGGAGATGCGTCCGGCCGTTCCGGATATCGTGCCGGGCAGGATGGCGTCGGGCTCCCCGACAATGAGCACCGGCAGCGTGCCCTCCTCCGGGTGCAGGCGGGCGATCTCGGCCGGATCGGCGACCGGTTCGAACCTGACCCCGAGTCCGAAGAGGTCGCGGTAATATTCAAATGCTTTGAGCGAACCGGTCGCGACGAAGGAGTGCCCTTCCCGCTGGAGCCGGATGAAGCTCTTCAGCAGGATTTCGGGGCCGATGCCGTGGATGTCTCCGGTCGTCAGGACGATGCGCATATCAGAGCCTCTTGTATGCGGTAGCGATCTTCTCGTCCTTCTTCACGCCGAGCGAGGCCAGCCAGAAGAGCACCGGCTCGGGGAGCAGCATGAAGAACCCGGCCTCAGGCCTGTAGGAGACGACAGCTCCGGTTGCCTGGAGGTACTGGTTGAGGAAATGGGCGGCCGTCAGGCTCGAAAGAATGTCTCCGGCGAACAGGAAATAGCAGAGCATGATCAGGTTTCGCTGCATTTTCCGGTTTTTGAACGAGAAGATGGCGGCAATGGACGCGATGCCGGTAGCTGGAGAAAACAGCCCGCCGGCCACGGTTTCGGCGTTGACGATGATGCCCGCACCGGTGATTTGCGTGAAGTCGCCGATGAGAATGAGCTGCCCGGCCTGGAAGCTCCAGAAGGGCTGGGTCATGCTGCCGAAGGCGAGCAGGGCGGCAAGGAGGAGGTAGAGGCTTTGGATTCTGGATAGCATGGCTGATCCCGGTTAGATGATCGGTTGTTTTTTGTTGAATATAAGCAAAATGCACGTTATCGGCCGGCTTCCCTGAACACGCGGCAAGAGGCGCGGATCGTCGTCGGGGAGCCATGGCGCGGATGATTTATTTGTTGCTCCGTATCGGCGAATCATTTACTTTAAATCTATACTGACTGGTGTACGCTCAAGGAGTTACGGGATATCACCTCCCGTGAATCATCCTCAACGGGCGCCGCCGGTGACCTCCATCTGAACACTTCAATACTACTGTAACGGGCATCTTCGCCTGAACCGATTTCAGGCCACAGAGAGTTTTTTCAAACGACTCGGCACGTTGCGGCCCTTCGCTCGTTGCTGCGTCGATTGCCGACCGGCGCCCTCCGGATATCAACGTACTTTCGGTTTTTTCTGCAGTTTTCTGACGAGCCAGCCCGGCGCATTCCGGGTACTCTTTTCCCTGCTTCGGCGGCTTCGACGAAGGTCGTCGCCTGTCATGCCTGCGGCCGCCGATCGGGTGTTTCTCACAGACATTCTTCATCTGAAAGCTCAATCACCATGCCTGAAACAAATCTTTCCACACTTCTCGCTGACCTGACCGGCCGGATCCTGACGGAAAACCCCGGGGAAGAGAGGGCCCTCGAACTGGTTCAGGAGAATGTCGCCAAGGCATTGCTGCTGCAGGATCCGGGCACCATCCGCAACCAGGAGTTCATCTTCGAGCGGAGCGACCTGTTCGCCCCCTCGGGCGTCGACAAAATCCGTTTCGACCGGATCAACACCCTTGCAGATCGTGTCAGAACCCAGTCGCCGGACAACCTTCAGGTGTTCGTACGCAACCTGCCCATCCGCACCACGCAGGTCCAGGGGAGCACTCCCGAGGCCGCCGCCGGGGTGAGGGTGACGACGAAGGGGCCTTTCCGGGATGGCTCGGGTCGCGACCTCTATTTCGATTTTGTCCGCACCGAGAAGCTGATCGCCCTGTACATCGATGGATGGAGCGGGCCCGCGATCCTTTTCAAGGCCAGTTTCGTGACGCCGAAATTCGTTCTCGCCAACGGTCTGCCGGTCGACGTCACCAAAAAGTATACGGTCGTGCCCGATTCGGTCTGGATCAATGCACGGGTGTTCGACCCTCTTGCCGATGCGGCATTCTTCTGCGGAGTTCGGGTGAAGGGGGGGACGATCACCCTCGACGCCGATCCCCAGCTGGTCGGGGGTCAACTGACCGTGACCGCGGCGACGACGGTCCTGTGCGACCTGCAGCTCGAACAGAACGCCGATTTTCCCTCCGATGCATCGAGTCCTTACGGTTTGGACGCACGCGAGGCGGAGTTCAGCCTGCCCGGTCGCTTCCAGTTCAGTTTCAGGGGGAACACGAAGAAGCTCCTGGAAGTAGCCCCTTCGTCGTGGTCCGTCTATGGCCAGAAGGCCGGGTTCACCTACAAGGGAGACCAGAACAGCGTGTTCTTCGCGTTCGTCAGCCGTCTCGTCATACCGGTGCAGTGCGACGCTCCGGAGTTCACGGTGAGCTCGTGCGATTCCTCCTTTTTCAGCCTCGAGGGCAAAGCGGCGATCATCGGCAGCTGGTGGAGCCTTCCCGCCGCCAGGATCGATATCGCCAATCCTCCGGAAGCTGACGGCAACGGCGCGCTCATCGTGGGCTGCGGTCCGGGACTTGACGCGGCCGCGGCCAACCTGCAGAACAAACGGGTATCCCTGCCGGCGCCGTTCATCATCGGCGAGCCCGGGCGTATCGGCCTGACCGAGCTGAAGGGCGACGGGGCCGGGGCCACACAGAGCTTTGCCCTGTGGCAGGACGAGGCGAACCGATTCGGCACCACCATGGAGTGGCGGCTGCTCAAGGATTCGCTCTTTCTGTACAACACCGCGGCAGCAGGCTACGAGATGCTCGTCGGCACGACCGATTGCCGGATACTCGTCGACCGTCCGGTGAAGGTCGACGGCACGGCGGTCACGGTCAACTCGAAGAAGAGCCTCTACTCGCTCGTTGCCGGAAAGGCGGGAAGGCAGGTGGCGATTGTCGACAACGACGTGCTGATGGACAGCTCGGATCCGGGGAAGAGCGTGCCGAAGGTGAAGCCTTTCGGCCTCGCCATGCACAACGCCCTCTTCACGGTCACCCCGCCGAACAGCGTGGTGCTGTTCGCGGAGTGCACGGAGGATTTCGCCACGCTCACCCGCGGCAAGCTCTATCTGGGTTTCGGCATGTTCTCCTACCTGCCGACCCTGCCTGACCCCTATGCGGCCAATCTCGGCCTGCTGATGAGCCAGTTCAGGACGAACCGCGAACTGGTGCAGGCCAACGCCGGCAGCCGCGACAGCATCGTCTGGCTGTGGTTGATCGGGCTGGTGCAGTGGGAGAAAAAGCCCGCTGGCAGCGACAAGGTCGGGGTCTCGTTCCATTTCGCCCCGCTGACCGGGCCGTTTCCCGTGCAGAAGATCAGGGCGGGGGAGCAGGCCGCGGTTCAGGCTCCCGACGCCGATTCCTATGCGCAGGTGGCGATGTCGACACCGTTCAGCAGGGTGTATGCCCAGCCTTCGACGGAACCGGTTCCGCAGCTGCGCTCCATGACCATGGACCAGAAGAGTACGGTGCTCTCCCCCTCGATCGAGGCGGGGGGCTCCCTGGAGGATTTCGCCCTGCTCGACGTCAGCAGCAAGGCCAATCAGATGGGCGTGGCCTTCAACTACCTGAACAACCGCCAGCAGACGGTCATCGAGCGGCAGTTCAAGGTCGATATTCAGGACGACGCCAATGCGTCGGTCTTTCCGATCCAGGTCGAGGGCCTCGACGTGGTGACCAGGGGTCTGTTCGCCCATGCCTTCACCGTGCCGCAGATCGCCTGGGAACCCCTGTTCAACCTGACCCCGCCGGACTATCCGCCCGGCAATCCCTCGGACGCGCCGTTCGACCCGCCCGCCGGGTTCAACTACTACCAGAACGACGGTTTTCCGACGCGTATCGGAAACTTCAGCCGTGAGACGGTGCCGCTTTCTCCTATCCCGCTGGCCAAGTACCTGGTGGAGAGCTATCGACACCGGAAGGATGGAAAGACCTACGCGCTCTTCAACCTGCCTTTCGGCATGTTCACGGCCGCAGTGCTGAACGGTGACTCTTCGCAGTCCGAGAAACCCACGATCGAGAACGTCAGGCCGGTGTTCAACAACTACGTGAACGGCGGCATCCAGCTCGAACTCACGGCCGGCTCCTCTCCGCTGCCGGGCGAGGACAACCTGTTCGAAGGGATGACCGTGCAGCTGATGAACATCAACCGTCCGGATGGTTCGGCCCACAACGAGAGCACGCTTGGCCATTCGGGCTCCATCATCTTCAACGGGGAGTTCTTTACGAACAAATCCGGGCTGCCGTTCAGGACGGCCTCTCCCGTGTCGAAAGCCGGGCTGAGCGGCTACGGCGCGAGCCTCTTCAGCGACTGGCACAACAGGAACGCCGCCTTCGCCCAGACCAGCCAGGCACTGTTCAACGTGGTCACCGGCCGGACCTCCCACGAGGTCGTCCAGGTCAAGAGCATGATCTACCCGTGGGGCGTGAAGGTGGTGCGCACCTACACCATGTTTCGTCTCGCCAACGGCTACGTCTGCCGCATCGACAGCGGATGGAGGGCCGAAAGCGACGGCAGGTTCGATTTCAGCTACAAGGTTCCGATCTTCAGGGACGGCATGGGCAACCTGACCGAGCACTATGCGGACGGCCTGGTGTTCGACCACTACGATGAGCGCACGAATCCCTACACCTTCCATCCGGGCATCATCCACGGCATCTTCAACGTCAGGAACATCCACGAGAAGCCGAAGGACTACAAAAAGGGCGGCAATCTCGATCTGGTGGCCGTGACCTTCGATGCCGACTTCGAACTGGAGCATGTCGCAGAGGGCGGCACGGCAAACCGGGTCGCTTCACGCGGCGTCGTCGGCTACGTGCAGCTCGCCCCCGCAGGAAAGCCGATCGGCGTGAACGATTTCACCGGGCTGATGAATTCCGAGAACGGGTCGATCGGAGCCGAGATCCAGTGTACCGTGAAGGTCGCCGGCACCAATCAGCGCATGCGCCTGAACCGGGCCGACGTGAACAGCGCCGTCGATGCGTCGGGCAATCCGATCTTCGTCTGCGCCGCCCGGGGATCGGTCGTGCTTCCCAAGGACGGAAGCTGGACCATGGTGCAGCACCGGCGAAGCACCGGCAACGTCACTCCGGTTCCCGAGGAGCTGGGCATCCCGCTCATCCGGGTCGGCGAGTGGAAGAAGGATATCGTGATCGATCCCGTAGCCGCCGCCAAAGAGCTCGTGCGAGTCGCCTTTCCCGGCGACCTGTTGCGCCCGCCGGGCAAGGATACGGTCAATTTCGGTTTCCTGCAGAACATGAACACCCAGAAGGTGCTCTTCCTGACCCCTTCGTTCAAGCCGGGGGTCGAATCGCTCCTGAGCAAGACGCCCCCGCTCCTGGCCGATGCGTACCGGCTCATGAACGGCAACGGCATCTTTCCCGATATCGGCGACGCCGAGAGCACGTTCGGTACGGCCATCCAGTTGCTCAAGGGCATCGACAGCAGGAACGGCGCTGCCCTCGAGGCCTTCAACGTGCTTTCCGGCGCGTCGGATCTCGGCAGCAAGGTGTGGGAGCTCATGGAGCTGAAGGTGAAGGAGGAGGGAGGCAAGCTGGTCGACCAGGGCTACAAGCTCATCAAGGACAAGGCGAACGCGCTCGTCAACGAGGCGTTCAAGTTCGACCTGCCCAGCTTCGAGTATCCGCTGGTGGATGTCACCGGCCTGAAGATCTACGTCGAATACAAGGCGACCAGGAAATCCGACAAATCGGACAAGGAGTATATCGGCAAGTTCGATTTCGATGTCGACTCGTTCGCCGCGGACATGTCGAGGACCTGGAAGGGGCGCCTGAACAGCATGCAGATGGTGGTCGATCTCGGGCCGCTCGAGAGGCTCCTGACCATCAAGGGCAATTTCAACTCGCAGAAGGGTTCCGACACCGACTTCGGCAGCAAGGGCGCTTCGGATTCGGCGCTGGCCCTGCCCGCCCCCGAGATCGAGTACAGCGACGACCTGAAGCCGGTGATCCAGATCCTGGAAGTGCTGGCCGCACTTTCGACGGGAGACTATGCCTCGGTGCTGTCGAAGGGGTTGAAGGTCGCCATGAGCAACAGCGCAAACCTCTGGGAGTACAAGTTCGAAGCGACGAAGGATATCCCGCTGATCAAGTTCCCGCCCGGCGAACTCTACGATTCGCCCCAGACGCCGCTGAAGCTGGAGGCCAGCCTCGGGCTCGGCGTGTTCTTCAACGCGGCCCTGAAGGTGACGACCGATCCGAAGCAGCTCCTGCCCACGGCCGGCGCCTTCTTCAAGTTCCACGGCGGCCTGCAGGTCATGTGCGTCTCCATCGGCGCAGGAACGATCTACGCGGTCGGCAACGCCGACCTGATGCTGCGTGCCGACACCAGTCCGCTCATCTCGCTCGATATGAAGTTCGGGTTCGGTGCGCAGATCGGCGTCGGACTGCCGGTGATCGGCAACGTGAGCATCCTCTTCATGGTCGGGGTCGAGATCTACGTCGACAGCAACCAGACCGTGGCCGTGTCGGCATTCATCCTGTTCCGGGGCCATGCCGAGATCCTCGGCGGCCTGGTCGGCGTGACCATCACGATCGAGGCCAAGGGTACGATCGAAAAGAAGGAGCCGCCGGCTGCCCTGCCCGGAGATCCGCCGCCTCCGCCTGAACCGACCAATTGCAGGGCACAGGTGACGTTCGGTCTCGATATCAGCATCTTCTGGGTCATCAACATCAGTTTCAGTGAAACCTGGGAGGAGACTCGCCAGATAGCGTAAGCACTCAAGCAGGCGCCGCCATCCCGGTCAGGTCAAGGTATCTGCGGGAGGCGGGCAAGGAACCTTCACCCTAAATGCAGCAAAAATATGCCTTCCTATACGAATACCCGCTTCACGCTCATGGCCTTTCCGCAAGGTGTCGACGACACGGGCCTCCTGTCGCTGAACATCGTGTTCATCCCGAGGAACATCTCCCCGCTGGAGAAGATCGACCATCCATATCCCGGTTCGCCCGCACTGCCGTTCGCGGAGGTGCAGCCGGAGTTCACCGTCATGGTGGTGAACAACCCCGACGAGTTTCCGGGGAAGGTCCCGGCGAACGAGCGGGGGCTCGACACGGCGCCGCTCGCCCATGCTCCGAACCTTGCCCGTCTCTACATGACGCTGAAGCAGGCGAAGGACACGCACGGCCACCCGAAGTATTTCGATATCGACGAGAACCGGAGCACCGGCCGTGCCGGCGCGCAGACAGCTCCCGCGGCGATTCAGGCTTCCTCAGCCGTGAAAAAGTACCTTCCGCTCTCCTATCGCGGGGCGTTCAACTTCACCGCCCCCCGTACTCCCAATGCGGTCATCGACGACAGCTATCGCTGCGCGATCCGGGACAACAAGCCCGCTCCGCCCTATGTGCCGGACAAGAAGGTGAGCTGGGGCAAGGTGTACGCCCATCTCTTGCGCCAGAAGCTTCTCGCCACCCGTGGCGGGCTGCTCTACACGACCACCGTGCAACTCGCCGACGGCGACTTCGCCAAAGGGGGGTGGATCTATCTCAATATCAAGGCCGGCTCGACCTACTCGGCTGAGCAGGCCGGTTCGATGGCGGATGCGGACGGCCCGTTCATCGCGCGTTACGCGGCACGCATTCCCATGCTCAGGAAAGGTGAGGCCCGTCGGCTTTTCGCCCCCGTGCTCTTCCCGGTCATGCATGTCGGCGAAAGCCCGTCAGGGAAGTTTGACGACCTGTATGTCGAGGCCGGCAGGTTCAACGACGGTTTCGCGACCATCGTGCACGCCAACCAGCCCGTCAGCCACAACCTGCTGCAGGAGGAGCCGGACGGCTTCCATCCGCAGAAGGAGATGGGGGTCAGGCTCGGCTGGGAGGACGAACAGATCCTCATCTGGTACCTCCGCCAGCTCTCCATCGACGAGTCGGTGGGCACCGACCGGCTCGACGCCCCGATCGGCGTGAACGGGTTCCACGTCGATGTGCGCCGAAGCCCGGCGCCCGGAGACCCTGCCGCAGCATGGGAGAGCCTTACGGCGGTGGAGAGCAATGGAAAGATGTACCTCGAAGGCATCGAGATCGGCGACTACAAAGGGGAGCTGCCGTTCCAGGTCTATCCGGTGCGGCTCGACAGCGCCGGCGGGACCAACTACTGGCTGCCGGTCTACTTCGGAAGCTGGAACGACGCTTCCATGGTGCTGCCTGACCGCGTCGCCTCGAGCCTCTACGCCAACGACCAGGCCACGGACGCCCCGGTTACGATCACCGACACCTACAAGGCGTCCGATGTCTCCACCAGGCTGCTGTACGGGAGTTCCTATGACTTCCGGGTAAGGTTGAGCGACATCAGCGGAGGCGGCCCCGACTCGGAGGCCTCCCCACTTAACGACATGCCGGCCCACGTCGCCTCCATCGACTTCAAGCGCTACGTCGCACCGAACACTCTGCGCATCATCGGAAAGGATGCGGTAGCCTACAATACCGGGGAGGTCAATTTCGACGGCGACAGCCTCGAACTCGGCCGTCCCCTGCTCGGCTTCCCGACCGTGGTCTATACCGGCAAGTATGTCGATCCTGTCGGGGCTCTCCTGAAAGCCTCGAAGGGTATCATCGCCGCCCAGAAGAGCGGGGTCAAGATCGCCGAAGCGTTCGGCATCCCGGATCCCGATGTCGTGAAGGTGGAGCTGAAGGTCGAAGTGGAGACCCTGCAGCTCGACAACCTCAAGAGCGACGACGGAAGGGAGCACTATATCACCCTCTACAGGACCTGCCGCTCATTCCCGGCTTCATTCACCGACAGTGTGACGATTCCGGTCGAATATGTGGACGTGCCGAGGCTCGACTTCTCGGATACCGCCACCCCGTTCAACAACCCGGCGCTCGACGGGACGATCGGCGCCACCAGCGGCAAGATCGTGCTGCCGACGGCGCGCAACATCCGACTGACCCTTCGCGCCGTCTGCGAAGGCGACGCAACATACTGGGGCAGCCTCGGCGGCGACCCTGACGGCGACAGCCGTTACGGCAAGAAGACCGTGCTCAGCGTGCGCCGGCCATCCGGGGACGAGCATGGGCTCTTTATCGCCACGACCGATCCCAAAGCGCTGCAGGGAGTTTTCCTCCAGCCCGATCAGGTGGCCGTCAGGCTCAATCCCCTGGTTTTCAAAACCCTCCAGGGCACCTCGGACGGCATGCCGGACATCGTCCAGCGCCTGGCGAAACAGCTCGACGTCGAGTGCAAGGAGATGACGCTCCTTGCCCGAAACGGGGAGCGGCTGCAGTTCTGGTGCAGCAACCTGGTTCGCCACAGCATGGCTCCGGACAACAGCAGCCTGACCTTCGCCAACCGCAAGGAGCTTGCCGGACACTGGTTCGTCTGCACGACGCTCGTGATCGACCGGGACTGGAGCTGGGACGGCCTGGAGACGGGCAGTTTCACGATCAGCCGGCGGCGCCGGTGGAGCCGCGAGGCCGTCCGACTCGACAAGAAGCCATATGACCCGGTCGGCGACCTGGAGTTGCGCAGGATCGCCTCTTTCCAGGCCATCCAGGCAGGGGAGGATGGTAAGGTCCATCGGGAGTACACCCGCATCATCCTGGTCGATGTGATCGATATGCAGCCTGCGGCGGGCCAGATGCCGGATACCCTCGAGGTGCAGTACTGCATCGAACCCTCCTTCCGGAAGGATGCCGACGGGAACATCCCGGCCGCAGATGCGGGGATCCAGACCGCCGTATTGCCGCTTCCGACCACGGTCAACCCGGTGCAGGTGCCGAAGCTGGTCGGAGCCGGCACGGCCCTGTCACCCTATGTGCGGAACGTCACCTATTCGGCAACCGAGCCTCGCCACCGATACCTCTGGCTCGAATTCGACAGCCCTCCTTCCGATCCCGACGACGACCTGTTCTGCCGCGTGCTGGCCTACGCCCCCGACCAGTTGCTCAGCAACAACCATCCAGACCTGATGGGCCTGCCCAGCGAGCCCTCATTGCCCATCGATCCGGAGTATGTCAGGATGGTGACGCCCGCTTCAGCCTATGAGCATTCGGGGCTGAACGCCATGCAGAAACTCGAGAAATCGATCGACGGCGACCGGCAGTTCTACCTGCTTCCGCTCCCTTCAGGCCTGCACCCCGAGAGCCCGGAGCTGTTCGGCATGTTCACCTACGAGTTCCGCTACGGCCACTCCGACAGGATATGGAGTACGGCGCAGGCACGATTCGGAAGGAAGCTGCGCGTCACCGGGCTGCAGCATCCCGCCCCGAACCTCCACTGCATGGTCACCCGCAGTCCGGAGAGGATCTGCGTATCGGCTCCGTACGCCAGGGCTGTTGCCGGGGGACGGAACGTCACCGCTGATCCGCCACGCACCTCGCTCTGGTGCCTGCTCTACGCGCAGGTCAGGCAGGCCGACGGCCTCGATTTCCGGAATATCCTCCTTGCGGAGACCAGGCTCAAGCCGCTCGACCTGGCGGCGCTCGAAGCCGGTTTCAAAAGGCGGATCACGAGCGCCAGGCGCCGGAAAAAACCCGAGCTGGTCAGGGAGCTGCAGCTTGAACTGAGCCAGCTCCTGAGTCGGGAAAAGGAGATGGGGCGCAGCGGATATGGCTGCTGGAGCGGCAAGCAGGTAAGGGCGATGCTCGAACTGTACGGCCTGCCCCTCGATTCTCCGCTCAGCGTGCTCGGTGTCGAGGTGTACGGGCAGATAACCCGGCTTTCCGAACACATCGACGGCTTCTCTGCCGCCCGGAAGCGAGAGATGCTCGGCGAGGTCTCAGCGCTCTTCGGACAGGCCACGGCGACGAACATAGGGCGCAGCCTCAGTGCCGGCAAACCGGAGGCCACGGCGGATGACAGGGAACCGCTGGGCAAGGAGCTCGGCCATTTCCGGATTCTTCGTACCTCGCCCCTCACCGAGGTGCCCTTTATCTGCTGCTCTGATTGCGGAAGCTGAAGGGAGAGGGTCGACCGGGATAGAGTCGTCGTATCCGCGAGTGATCAGTGCCGGGGCTCGTGATCGTGGCCGGTCAGGAGCAGCGGCCGGCGGCGAGCCGTTCGATCGCCCCGGATATGGTTTGCGTGGCGCCGAGCCGCGACTTCACGAACGCTCCGGCCCGTTCTCCCACCGTCCTCATCAGCTCCGGGTTGCTGGCGAACCGGGCGAGCGCCTGGCCGAGCTCGACCTCTCCACCGATGGTCAAGGCGCCGCCGGCTTCGATCAGCTCCGCGGCTTCAGGCGATTTGCCGTACCGCGGACCGAAGAGCACCGGTACGCCGTGCACGGCCGGTTCGATCGTGTTGTGCACGTTGACGCCGAAGGCTCCGCCGACATAGGCGATCGATGCGATCGTGTAGAGTTCGGCCAGGTAGCCGGTCTGGTCGACGATGAGCACCTGCCTCTGCGGGTCGAACGTGGCATCCATCGACGAGATCGTCACGAACTCGAGGCCTTTTTCGCGCAGGTCCGCCATGATCCGGTCGATGTTCGGACGGTCGACCTTGTGCGGCACCAGCACGAGGCTCAGCTTCTCACGCAGCGGTAACCACGCCGGCAGCAGCGCGGCTTCGTCCGGCTCCCAGGTGCTTCCCGCGACCAGCACCATCCGCTCCCGGAATAACGGTTTGAGGGTTGCCGCACGTTCATCGCCGGCGCGCTGGCGTTCGAAGACCTGGTCGAAGCGCGGCTCACCGGCCTGCACGACGCGCCTGCAGCCAAAGGTGGTGGTGAAGGCCTCCCGGCCTTTGCCGTCGACGGTGAAGATGGCGTCGAACATCTCGAACAGGTCGCGGTAGAATCCCCTGAGCAGCGGGTTGAAGTAGGACGAACCGGCGGGCAGCGCGGCGGCGGCGAGCACCAGTTTCGCTCCGCTCAGCTTCAGGGCTTCGAGGTGGTTCGGCCAGAAGTCGTAGCGCATCAGCATGAAGATGTCGGGCCTGACGAGGTCGACCAGGCGGCGTGCATTGGCGGGGGTGTCGAGCGGCAGGTAGAAGACGGCTGAAGCCTCCTTATAGTCCTTGCGAGCCTCGTAGCCGGAGTCGGAGAGGAACGAAACCACCAGGTCGAGCTCCGGCATCCGCCGCTTCAGTTCGGCGATGACCGGTCTGGCCTGCTCGAACTCCCCAACCGATGCCGCATGCACCCAGAGCCTGCACGACGGTTTCGGGATCGCCCTGAGCTTGCTTTCGATGTCGTCGAACAGGTCGCGGCGCAGGTCGCCGAATTTCCGCAATGCCCCCATGCCTGGAGACAAGAGCCGGAGCGCTGCCGGCAGCAGCGGTGAGATGGTCCTGTAAGCGGTGAGGGCGAAGCCGGCCATGAGCGGGGTCTGGGTGCTTGAAAGTTGTGTGCCGGAACCATTGAGGAACTCTTCCCGGCCCGGTGACGGTAAGGTAAGAAAAAAGGAACCCCGGATAAACAGTGATCGTATGCCGTATCGCATGATCGAACATACCGCGGACCTCTGCTTCGAAGTGACCGCCGGAAGTTATGGCGAGCTGCTTGCCGAGGCGCTGCGGGCCATGACGGAGTGGACGGGTCCATCATGGGGAAGCGGGTCGGCCGAGCGCCACATAACGGTTGTGTCTCCAGACCGGACCATGCTGATGGTGGATCTGCTCAACGAGGCCCTGACGCTTTCCCAGATCCACCATGAAGCCTATGACCGGTTCGAGCCGGACGTGCTGGAAGAGCATCTGGTCAGCGGCAGGCTCATGGGGTTCCCTGTCGTCGCTCTCCGGGACGAGATCAAGGCCGTCACCTACCATGGCGCCGACGTCGGGCGCCTCTCGGACGGGAGCTGGACGGCAACCATCCTGATGGACATCTGAACACGCGATGCATCGGGTATTCATCGGCATGCCCGCCAGCCGGGCGCTCATCGATGCCGCCGCCGGGTTCCGGCATGCCCATCCGGCGTTGAAGGTCAGGTGGATCAGGCCTGAGGATATGCACATCACCATGGTTCCTCCCTGGATGTGCGGCGAGCTCGATCCGGTATGCAACGCCTTGCAGGCTGCCGCCGCGAGTCAGGCTCCTATCCAGGTGCGGCTCGACAGCGTGACGTTCGGTCCCGACGCCCGGCGACCGAGGCTGATATGGGCGAAGGGCACGGCTTCCGAAGGCCTGGCCGGGTTTTCCGGCAGGCTCAGGGCGGCTTTCGGCGACGGCCAGGAGGCTGGACGCCGGTTCCTGCTCCATCTCACCATCGCCCGATTCAATCGCCAGGAGGCGTCGAAATTGTCCTCAACCAGGCTTGACGAGCCGGTCGCGTGGTCCGGAACGCTCGATGGGCTTTGCCTCTACGAGTCGATCCTGAAGCCTTCGGGTGCCGAATATCGCGTGATCTGCCGTGTTCCACTCGCCAGAGTTTGAAGCGCTCTGCGGTTCGGCTCGCTTCTGCCATGCGGAGGCGGGCTCGACGTCGCGGACGATGAGCGGTGACGACGGTGTGCCGACCAGAAGAGGAGGCACATGAGGAGAATGTTGATAGAGAAACCTATCTGGATGCTCACCTGCTCATAGGCTGGAACGCTGAAGAAGGGCTTCAGCATCGAGGCATACTCGCCGGTCATCCAGAACCAGGAGAGCAGGCCGAGCCCGACCCACGACAGCCTTGTCTTGTTGACATTGCCGAGGAACCAGGCGAGCGGAATCCACAGGAGCACTTGATCGTAGGTGAGATGTTTGATGAAGCTCAGTGAGCATACCGCGCAGAAACTCGCCATCTCCCATGGGTCCCTCGAGGGGAGCAGGAACGGCAAGGCAAAGTTCAGCAGGGCGAAGGTCAGGGCGAGTGCCATCATATGTTCGGAATATATCTCCGGGGCGATAACCTGAACCATGGTCATCAGGTCGCTCATCTGCGGGCTGGTCATATTTACCGAGTCCTGTGCACAGAGCACCGGGCCGAGGATGGACTCCTGGTTCACTCCGAACGCCAGAACGAACACGGCCACTCCCGCTGCCGCCGGAATGAGGCTCCAGAGGAACCATTTCGTGCCCTTGCACCGGATCAGGCCTGCGGCGAAGGCGGGGGCGAAGCTGTACTTGAGGTACGTGAGGCCATAGAGCATGCGTCCTGTCCTGGATGCCCCGGAGCCGGTTCTCTCCATGAGGGCGACGCCGAGCACGACGGCCACAAGGATCAGCAAGCCGTGCTGTCCGTTGTCGAGCAGGATTCCGAATGCCGGTTGGGAGAGGCAGAGAAGAGAAAAGGCGATCGTGAGCATGGCGTTCAGGTGCAGCCGCCACGACAGGATCCCGAGCGACAGGAGCGCGAAGAGGTAATTCAGGATTGACCATATATGCCTGGCGAGATCGAACTTCAGCATGCCGAGGGGGGCCAGCAGGAGGTAGAGGGCCTGGGCATAGTTGGGGGACTGGTACAGGATGATCTCCTTGTGGGGATCTCCGCTCAGATAGACGAGAAACGGGTTTTTTCCATGGATGAACAGCCTTGCCCCCGAATACTGAAAGTCGAGGGCAGGGCTCGCATTCAGGAATACATAGCTCCACAGGTTGAAGAGGGTGGTTTTCAGGCATCCATACCCGTACCAGACGGCGAAAAGGGTGAGCGCAGAGGTGATGAATATTCGCGCGATCCTTGTAGGACGCGTTGATGCAGATGACATGTCTCCCTTGGCTTTTATGGCGGTCTACGCTTACAGCTCCAGGGTTTTGAACAGTTTTTCAGGCAGGTGCACGATGCCTGCCATGATAAACCTCCAGAACCATGGAGTGTAGAGCACGTCCGATTTTCTTTCGATGGCCAGTGCGATATCCGCAGCGATCTGTTCAGGCCTTGCGAGCAGTGCTTTCGGGAGATCCATCCCGGCGGTCATGGGCGTCTCGACCATGCCGGGTTTGATGGTGAGGACATGCACCCCCGATTTGTACAGACGAGCCCGCAATCCGTCACAAAACGTCGTAACCGCCGATTTTGCCGTTCCATACACGTAGTTCGACGGCCTTCCGCGGTCGCCGGCCACCGAACTGATGACCCCAAGCGTTCCGTGCCGCTGCTGTTCCAGCATGTTCCCCAGCCTCGTCAGCAGGGCGATCGTGCTGATGGCGTTGGTCTGCAGCTCCTGGATGGTATTTTCGACGCTTGATTCGCAACTCTTCTGGTCACCAAGGGTGCCGTGGGCGATCAGGACGACGTCGAATGATCCCAACGTCGACTGGGCCCTGTCAAGAATGCCCTGGTGCGATTCGAGATCGTTGGCGTCAAACCGGGCTGATTCGACCGAAGAGGCGCCCCTGATCTTCAGGTCGGTGGAGATGGCGGCCAGACGCTCCTCGTTGCGTCCAAGCAGGAAAAGGTTCGCCCTTTTTGCGGCAAACAATCTTGCCGTGGCTTCCGCGATGGCTGACGTAGCCCCGATGATCAGAATATTCTGCATTAATCCAGTCCGAGTCTGATTGATTGACGAGAAAGAAATCTGCCGTTTACCCCGTGCTCGTGCCTGACCGATTGAAATTGTTCCCAGGCAGGATAACACCGCCGGAATGTCTCCTTGCTCATGCGGGCGTCCTTGGTCAGGTAGATCCTGCCCCCATGGTCGAGAACCATGGCATCCAGTCGATCGAGCAGGGGAAACAGGTCCGGTTCGATTTTGAAATCAAGCGCGAGGGTGTACCCTTCCATGGGGAAGCTGAGCAGATTCCGGTTCTGTTTGCCGAATGCCTTCAGGACTGCAAGGAAGGAGCCCTTGCCTGAGTCGACGATGGTCTTCAGGATGGCGCTCATGGCCCGGTACCCGGTATCTTTCGGAACGACGAACTGGTACTGGGTGAACCCCTGTTTTCCGTACATCCTGTTCCAGTCGCCGATGCTGTCGAGCGGATAGAAGAATGGCTCGTAATGCACATGGTGGCTGACCGATTCTTCCCTGATCCGGTTGTAGTAAAGGGTGTTGAACGCTTTGATGGAATACCTGTTCAACAGCTGAGACGGCATGTCCAAAGGCAACGAGATCCGATTTTTCCTGCCGATCCGCAAATCCCCCTCCCGGGCATGATCGCCGGTCATGAGCAGGGATCTGCCGAGAGCGTCACCGCTTGAGATGCAGTCGATCCATGCAACCGAGTACGGGCTGGACTCGTGGTCGGCGAACAGGCCCAGGCTCTCTTCAAGGTTCGTGGCCTTCCAGGTTGTCTGGTCGATGAACGCGTTATGAATCGGCTGAAGCCGGATCGCGGCTCCGAGAATCATGCCCGTCAGCCCCATGCCTCCGCAGGTGGCGCGAAAGAGTCCGGGATTTTCGACCGGGGAGCATCGCACCACCCTGTCGGCGTCGAGCAGCAGGTCGACGGAATCGACATGGTCGCTGAAGCATCCTGCCACATGATGATTCTTGCCGTGGACATCGCTCGCTATGGCTCCGCCGATCGTGACGAACTGCGTTCCAGGGGTCACGGGCAGGAACCATCCCTGAGGAACGAACACCTCAAGGATCTCTCCGAGAGGCATGCCCGCCTCACAGTGGAGCACTCCCGTTTGCCGATCGAACTCCAGCAGGTGATTCAGCCAGCGTGAGGCGACCATGTGCTCGCCTAGGGAGCTGTCGCCGTAACTGCGGCCCAGACCCCGGGGCGTATAACCGCCGGCGTTCGGGATGCCGATCCTCTCCTTGAGCTCACGCGTCGTCTTCGGGGCGAACACTTCGGCATCGACTGCGGGGTACCTTCCCCATCCGTGCATGATCATGATGCGGCCCCCTGACGGAATACGAACTGTTTGTCGAGATGGTACTTGGAAAGATACCCGATGGCGAGTCCGATAATACCTCCAAGGTAACGAAGCGCTTTGGCCTGGAACAGGTAGCCGAACCCGAATTCAAATCCCCAGAAGATAGTGGTGGTTACCACTCCCATCAGGGCGTAAACAATGAAAAGCTGACCGTCGTGGATGGCGTTCTTTGTCTGGAACCGGAAAATGTAACGCTTGTCAAGCAGGTACTTGACGACAAGCCCGGCGATCGTCCCGGCTCCAACGGAGGCGGCGACCTGAAAGGGTCCGGCATACACGCTCGATGCGAGCTCCTGAACCCAGATATTGGCGATGGTCGCCATTACCGCGAATACGGCATATGCAACGGGAAGTTTCATGAAGTGTACACTGATGTCAAAACATGGTCGCGAGAATAAATACCAGGGCGAACAGGGCGCCGGTAACCAGGCTTGTCCTGTCCTTCATGGCAAAAATCACCGGATCGTCGTGCATCGCGCCCCGGTGGGTCACCATCCAGATCCGGCTGATCCAGAAAAGCAGTATCGGGCAGGCGAGCCAGATGACCACATGGGAGTGGTACATCTGTACCGTTCTGGCATCCTGGATATAGAGGGCCAGGACCAGCACCGACAGATACCCTGATGCCGAACCCAGATTGGCGATGATTTCGAGGTCGGCGGGAAAGTAGCCTCGCCCCTTCGTCTGTCCGGTCTCTCCCTTTGAGCGTGCATCGAAGAGCTCTGTGTATCGCTTCACCATGGCGAGGCTCAGGAACAGGAACATTGAGAATGCGAGAAGCCAGAATGTCGGAACGAGACCGCAGGCAAACGCGCCGGCAATGATCCTGATCGTGTATAACGACGCGAGAGCTATGGTGTCGATGCCCATGAGACTCTTCAGAAAGCGGGAGTAGATTATGGACAGCAGGTAATAGATCACGAGCGCTGCGCTGAAAAGGGGCGGCATCAGGAGAAGGGAGCTCGTAATGGCCACGATGGCGAGCAGCGGGACCGAAATTATGCCCGCCAGGATGGAGAGATCTCCGGATGCCAGCGGGCGGCGGTTTTTTCTTGGATGATGACGATCGCTTTCGAGATCCAGGAGGTCGTTGAACAGGTAACCGCTGGAAGCAGCCAGTGAAAAACAGGCAAAGGCGACCAGGGCCTGGAAAACCACAGGCGCGTTGAAAAACTGATGGGCCGCAAGAAGGGGAATGAAGATCAGCAGGTTTTTCAGCCACTGGTGGGGTCGCATCGCCTTGAGCCAGGCGTGCGGGAAAGCACTTCTCGAAAGGAACACCTGTTCGACGTTGCCGTTCCTGGCCGCACGTTTCCTGACTCCCCGTTCGGGATCAGCCAGATAGGCCTTGTCCGCGGCTGCCCATACAGGAACATCGTCATATGAGTTGCCGATATAATCGAAACCCCGTTCTCCGAACTCGTCGATCAGTTTTTCCCTTTTGGCTCTCGAGGAGAGATTGGTATCGCCTTCCGTCGCCATAACTCTGTCGAAAAGAGCGAGATGACTGGCGATCTGGTCGGCATATACCCGATGGGAAGCCGTGGCGAGGACGATCTGGCGATGTTCCCGCTTCGCTTTCATGAGGTAATCGAGCACCGGCTGGTTGTAAGGCAGGTGGGCGGCTTCGATCGTGACGCATGAGGCCAGACGCTCCTTGAGGGAAGCCTTTCCTTTCATGATCCAGAATGGCAGCCTGAAAGCTGCCAGGGGCTCCTGCAGGGAATATCGAAGCATGGCTTCCACGAGAAGGTCGGATCGAAGCAGGGTTCCATCAAGATCCACAACGAGGGGACGGCTCATGTGTCTGATATCCTGAAAGAATGAGTGATGCAATCTTTGGCGAGCATGCTTCTTGAATCGAGTCGGTTATTGACATCGCATCGGTTTGTGTTGATGCAACATATAATGAATATAAACCACTTGCAGTGGTGTGCTCATACTGCTCGTCGTTCACTCGGCCGGAATCAGATTTGTCAGTACGGCTCCTGCCGGCACGGAAGGAGTTGCCCCGAAATATCGGCAATGAAGCTACGCCGGTTCGTTGAAGGGAGCTGCACCGCTGCCTGAGGAGCAAAAAGGCACTGATCAAACCGCTTGCGACAGAACGATTTACTGCCGGGGATGGACGCTGATCGATCAAGGTAAAAAACTAATTTTTCTCTGGCCGAACAAATTGATGCGCATACTCCTGTACGCGAGGGGGTGGAGATGGCTGCAATCCGGACCCGGCTCGTGCCGTGAAAGACGATCCATCGGATTTTGTCGGGAGTGGTCAATGATCAGGCGGTGAAGTCGCTATGGCGTCGTAAACTTCATTACAGGCCTGACGGAAGGCGTGTCAGCAACCCGCAGCCATCGATGCGGAGGTGAGTCGACTGAAAAGTCCAGCGCTGCCGGGCCCTGAGAGGCTATTATTACGTGCTTTGAGGATTTTATTCGTGTTTTGCCGAATAAAATCGTACTATGATGACGATTTATGGTGTGGTGAATATGCCAAGAAAGAACCCGGGAAACCTGTGGCCCAACAGCCACGAAAGTACCGCAGATTGTGACGGATCGATGGCAGGCTCTCGGCTTGCCGGCTGACGGATGTTCCGGTTGATGACAACCCCTTTTCATTCCTCTTCTTTCCAGCATTGCTGCCACTTCGCCTCTCAACGAGGCTTTTTTTATCAATGACATGGAAAGAACGATCTATGAGCGAACAGCATGACATGCCGGTAACCTTCCGCAGCCTTAACCTCGCGGAACCTGTTTTCAAAGCCCTCGAAGATGTGGGCTACGAAACTCCCACGCCGATCCAGGCGCGGACCATCCCCCTTATTCTCGAAGGCCGCGACGTGCTCGGACAGGCCCAGACCGGTACCGGCAAGACGGCGGCCTTCGCCCTTCCGATCCTGTCTAACCTCGACCTTTCGCTTACCGATCCCCAGACGCTTGTTCTGGCTCCGACAAGGGAGCTTGCCATCCAGGTGGCCGAGGCGTTCCACAGCTATGCCGATCATCTTCCGGGCTTCCACGTGCTTCCGATCTACGGCGGCCAGGACTACGGCGTTCAGCTTCGCAACCTGAAGCGTGGCGTGCATGTCGTTGTCGGTACACCCGGCAGGGTCATGGACCACATGCGCCGCGGTTCGCTGAACCTCAGCTCCCTGAAATGCCTGGTGCTTGACGAGGCTGACGAGATGCTCCGCATGGGATTCATCGACGATGTCGAATGGATCCTCGAGCAGACGCCTTCCAGCAGGCAGGTTGCGCTTTTCTCGGCCACCATGCCGGCGCCTATCCTACGGATCGCACGCAAGTACCTGAACAACCCTGCAGAAATCACGATCCAGACGAAGACCACGACGGTGGAGACGATCCGCCAGCGTTACTGGATGGTCGGCGGGCACCACAAGCTCGACGCGCTGACGCGTATCCTCGAAGCTGAACCGTTCGACGGCATTCTCATTTTCGTACGCACCAAGACCGAGACCGTGACGCTTGCCGAAAAGCTTCAGGCAAGGGGTTATGCGGCTTCAGCACTGAACGGCGATATGGCGCAGCAGCAGCGTGAGCGCACCGTCGAGCAGCTCAAGGACGGTACGCTGAATATCGTGGTCGCCACCGACGTTGCGGCTAGGGGCCTCGATGTCGATCGCATCAGCCACGTGATCAACTACGACATTCCGACCGACACCGAATCCTACGTTCACCGCATAGGAAGGACCGGCCGTGCCGGCCGCAGCGGCGAAGCGATCCTGTTCGTCTCCCCGAGGGAGAGGGGCATGCTCGGCGCCATCGAACGGGCCACCAGGAAGCGCATCGAGCTGATGGAGCTGCCGTCGACCGAGATCATCAACGACAAGCGCATCGCCCGTTTCCAGCAGCGCATCACCGATACCATCGCCGCCGAAGACCTCGAATTCTACACAAACCTGGTCGAAAGGTACTGCGAGGAGCATGAGGTGACGCCCGTCGAGGCCGCCGCGGCTCTCGCCAGGCTCCTGCAGGGTGACACCCCGTTCCTTCTTTCCTCGAAACCCGAGCGTGACCAGGCTCCGCCCCGGTACTCGGACCGGGATCGTGATCGCGAGCCGCGCCGCGATTCCTTCAGGGATTCGCATCGCGACGAAGGTCGTGAGCCCAGGAAGCCGCGCAAGACCGGCCTGTATAGCGACGAGAAAATGGAGACCTACCGCATCGAAGTCGGCAAGGTGCACGACGTCAAGCCCGGCAACATCGCCGGTGCGATCATCAACGAGATCGGTCTTGATCCCGAGGCTGTAGGCAAGATCATCATCGGCGACCATTTCAGCACGGTGGAGCTGCCTTCAGGCATGCCGAACGATGTGTTCCAGGAACTCAAGAAGGTCCGGGTCTGCGGTCAGCAGCTCAGGGTTTCGAAGATGGATGATCAGCGAGGCTCGTATGGTGACCGAGGCGGTGACCGTGGAGGATACGGTGGCGGTGGCCGTGGCGGTTACAGCGGAGCAGACCGTGGCGGAGACCGTGGCGGCTATAGCGGCGGTAGCAGCGGTGATCGCAAAAAAAGCTATGGCAAGCCCACTGGCGGCAAGGGCAAGAAGGATTCCCCGTTTTTCACCGGCTTTACCGCATCGAAAAAGAAAAGGATGAAGGACTGAACTGCCTCAGCCGAACCGGCCTGGCTCGCCAGGCCGGTTGCCCGGTTCCGGGAACCTACGAAGTAACACGAATGTTGCATTATCTGTAAATGGTTTTGGTGTATACTGTTCATGCCGATTGACATGGACAGTTCTTTTCGACCGGCGCAGAAAAATGGAGTGCAACATGGAACTTGAATTCTACGGGGCGACCCGTAGCGTCACTGGCTCCTGCCACATCCTCAGGGCAGGGGGACGCACCATTCTCCTCGACTGCGGACTTGTACAGGGAGGCCCTGAAGACGAGGCCGTCAACCGCGAACCTTTTCCCTTCGACCCGGCAGATATCGACGCTGTCGTGCTCAGCCACGGACATATCGACCATTCCGGGCGCATCCCCCTTCTTGTGAAACGCGGGTTCCGCGGACCGGTCCACACCCATGAAGCGACCATAGAGCTTTGCCGCGTGCTTCTCAAGGACTCGGCTTCCCTGGCTGAACACGATGCCAAGCGCAGGCAGCGCCATGGGCATGCCGGCTCCGAACCGCTCTACACGGTGGATGATGCCATGCGAGCGGTTGAGCACATGAAGGGGATGCGCTATGGGGAATTCCTGCAGATCCTGCCGGGCATCACCCTGCGACTGCATGACGCGGGCCACATCCTTGGTTCGGCCTTCGTCGAGATCGAGGTTTCGGAGGGAGAGGTGCGTCGCACGATAGTTTTCAGTGGTGATATCGGCCAGTTCGGCACCCCTATCATGAACGATCCTGCGGCGATTGGACACGCCGATTACGTGCTTGTAGAGAGCACTTACGGCGACAGGCTGCACCGTAGCCTCGAAGAGACCGTAGAGGAGATCGGCGGCATCATCACCAAGGCGTGCGGCGATTGCGGCAACATCCTCATTCCCGCGTTCGCCATCGGCCGAAGCCAGGAGCTGCTCTATCTCTTCGGTCAGCACTATCAGGAATGGGATCTTGCACGCTGGGAGGTGTACCTCGACAGCCCCATGGCCATCGAGACCAGCAGGATCTACTGGAACCATCCGGAGCTCTGGGACGAGGAGTCGTCGCTGTTCCGCCGCGAAATGCGCAGGATGCCGCCTTTGGGCAACCTGCACCTGACGGGCAGGGTCGAGCAGTCAATGGCGATCAACGGAAAGCGGGAGGGCTCGATCATTGTGGCCGGAAGCGGCATGTGCAATGGTGGCCGGATCATCCATCACCTCAAGCACAACATCGAGCGGCCGGAGTGTCATGTGATCATCATAGGGTTCCAGGCTGCCGGCACGCTCGGTCGCAAGCTCGTCGAAGGAGACAAGGAGGTCTTCATCAACGGAGGGCGCTACCGGGTTGCGGCGCAGGTCCACACCCTTGGTGGCCTTTCGGCGCACGGGGACCGCGACGACCTGCTGCGCTGGGTCGGGAGCTGCGATTGCAAGCCCGCCGTGTTCGTCGTCCATGGGGAGGAGAAGGTCAAGGAGGTGTTCAGGGAAACGATCAAGGCCTCGCTGTCGCTGGAGACCGAGGTGCCGAAACCCGGGGACATTCTCGACCTCGAAACGGGAGTTCTGAGAAACTCCAGATCTTGAATTTTTTTCACTTAAACAATCGACATGACTGTAAAAACGATCGCTGAACTTATTCCCGTCCTTCAGACCGCCATCGGGCCGGTCATTCTCATATCCGGACTCGGCCTGTTGCTCTTGACGATGACCAACCGCCTGGGTCGGACGATCGACCGCTCCAGGGAGATGCACAAATTGTATGATGATCTTACCGAGACGTCGAGGTCCCAGGTGGACCGGGAGATCGTGGTGCTCTGGAAACGCGCCCAGTTCATCAGGGCGGCAATCCTGTTAGCCACGGCAACCTGCCTGGGGGCGGCGACGATGATCATCCTCTTGTTCCTCACCAGCCTCTTCCAGATCGAGGTGCCGCTGGTCATAGCTACGGTGTTCATCCTGAGCATGATTTCCCTGATCTCCTCGCTGGTCTTTTTCCTGCTCGACGTGAACCTCACGCTTGCCGCCCTCCGCATCGAACTGGAGGGGCATCGCAGGCACTGATCGCTGCTCAGTTGCCGATCTTCCTGTAGGTGCCGACAAGCACCGCTTCTCCAAGCACGTGCCCTTTCATGGCCTCAAGCAGATGATCCTTGTCAGGGGCTGCGAGGTTTGGCAGCATCGTGTCGAGGGCATAGAGCTTGTGGAAATAGCGGTGCGTGCCGATCGGTGGGCATGGCCCGCCGTACCCCGTTTTCTTCGAGCTACCGACACCGCCCCTCAATCCTGCCGGAATCGGCCGGTTGCCGGCCCCCTCGCCGAGGCCGGCCATCGAGGGCGGGATGTTGTAGACAAGCCAGTGTACCCAGGTGTACTTGGGGGCGGCGGGGTCCGGAGCGTCCGGGTCGTCCACGATGAGCACGAGGCTCCGGGTGCCGGCCGGCAGGTTCCTCCAGGCGAGCGGGGGAGAGGCATCTTCACCCTCGCACGTGTATTTGGCGGGGATCGGGCCCATATTGACAAATGCCGTGGAGGTCAGTGAGAAGGACATGGCTCCTCCGGTTCTGGCAGCGGCCGGACGGATCGAAAAAAGGATGATAAGGATCGAGGCCAGTGCCGTGCCGATCCGGAGGCTTCCGCCGTTTCTCGTGATCTTCATTTCCGCTGCGGGTTAAGGTTTCAGGGTTCATTGCGAGGAACGCTTACCCTGCCCAATTGGTTCAGAATCCCACAGAAGGAGTTCCCTTTCGAGCACGGTAACGGAGCAGGCGATTGGAGAGAGGATCGATCATAAGGCTTACGGAGTGGCTCTGGGAGATTCCACGCGAGTTCAGGCAGGACATGCGCGTACCGGCCAGGTTTTACACCTCGGAAGCGACACTTCCCCAGATCCTCGCCGACCGTTCGCTCGATCAGCTGGTCAACGTGGCGACCCTTCCGGGAATCGAGCGCCACTCGCTGGCCATGCCCGACATCCATGAGGGATACGGCTTTCCGATCGGCGGTGTCGCGGCCTTCGACATCGACCATGGCATTATCTCACCGGGTGGCATCGGTTACGATATCAACTGCGGCGTGAGGCTGCTCAGGACCGGGGAACGGTATGCTGAAGTCAGGGAGATGATACCTGCCCTGGCCCGCGAGATCTACATGCAGGTGCCCTCCGGGGTCGGTCACGGCAACAGGATCAGCTTCACCCCGAAGCAGCTCGACGGCATCCTGCGCGGCGGGGCTCCGGTCATGGTCGGGCTTGGTTACGGCACTGAAGAGGATCTCCTGCACATCGAATCTGGCGGGGTGCTTGAAGCGGCCGATCCTGCAGCGGTCTCCCTGCAGGCCCGCCAGCGCGGCCTGGACCAGCTCGGCACCATGGGGGCCGGGAACCACTTCGTTGAGATCGACCGGGTTTCCGCGATCTTCGATCCAGCTGCCGCAGAACGCATGGGGCTGTTCGAGGGCCAGGTGGTCATGCAGCTCCACACCGGTTCACGCGGGCTCGGCCACCAGATCGCCACCGACTATATCCGCCGAATGAACCTTGTCATGCCCGGCTACGGCATCAGCGTGCCTGACCGCGAGCTGGCCTGCGTTCCGTTCCGCTCGCCTGAAGGGCAGGAATATTATCGGGCGATGTCGGCAGGAGCGAACTTCGCCTGGGCCAACCGCCAGCTCATGACCTGGGAGATCAGGCAGGCCTGGCGCACCCTCTTTTCGTCCGCCCCCCCGGAGGTGGTCTACGACGTCGCGCATAACGTCGCCAAGATCGAGCTCCATGAGACCGGTTCCGGAAGCCGCGAACTGCTCGTGCATCGCAAGGGCGCCACACGGGCCTTCCCCGGCCAGCCGGTCATCATCCCGGGAAGCATGGGCACCGCTTCATTCGTGCTCGAAGGGGCTCAGGGAGCCATGCGCGACAGCTTCGGCTCCTCCTGCCATGGGGCAGGACGCCGGATGTCGAGGAGCAGGGCCAAACGTCTGGTGGAGGGCAGCGCCCTCAGGGAAGAGCTCGAACGGCAGGGCATCTCCGTGCAGGCTGGCTCCATGTCGGGCCTCGCCGAAGAGGCCCCCGAGGCCTACAAGGATGTCGCCGACGTGGTCAGTACGGTCGCCGCAGCGGGCATCGCCCGCAAAGTCGCCCAGCTTACTCCCATCGGCATCATGAAAGGATGACGGGCATCGATGCACCTGTTGCACGATCCGATTGTGGCGTTGGTCCGGGAACATCAGGGACGATGGTAACTCCATCAACCATTTTTTCCGGTCGCCTCTTTTTTCAGAATCTTGAACACCGCCTGTGACGATATGCCGAGCAAGCGTGCAGCGTCAGCGTTAGTCAAACTGTATTCTGTCACCAAGATCAATGCGGCTTTTTTTCTCAGAGCCGACAACGCATGGTTTTGTGCCCCTTCCTGGAGGATTTTGAGAGAAATGCTGTTCTCCAGACAAAGCTTTTCAACCTTTTCCCGGGCATGCCTGAGGTTATTTTCTCGGTTGAGCCTCACCTTCATGTGTTCTTGCGCATGCTCAAGTATTGAATTTGCAAAATCCACATCACCGAGAATCAACTTCTCATTCACGATGATCTGTAGATTCGATTTTCTGGATTTAATTTCGGACCAACCTCCATCCGAACGTTTTATCCCTCCACCTGTTAACTCAGGTTGACGTTCATATCTGCTCTGATTTTCGAGAAACTCCCGATATGCGAGACGTGCCTGTGTGGTTTCACTACCGAAAAGCGAAAGCACTTTCTCGCAATTTTGCCACTGATTTGATCGATTTCCCATCAATGCCGTATGACCAGACCATGGATAAAGATCGAGTTGTTTAAACGTGCTGACGAGGCCTGCGCGCAGAGGATTCAGGTGGATATATGAAACCAGTTTCAGGAAATAGCGTTCTTCCTGACAGATAATCGACTTGAACCTGTTCTGGAAAAGATAGCCATGGCGTTTATGTCGACGGTTGTACGTGATGGCATAGCTTGTCAAAAGCTTCCGCATAAAACGGCTTAATCCATCAGGGCCACTTTTCAACAACAGATGGACATGGTTGTCCATGATTGCCCATGCGAAAATTGAGGTTTGTGAAGTGTAGGAGAGTCTTGCCATTTTATCTACGAGCCAGTTTCTATCCTGGTCATCGGAAACAATTCTGTTGCCCTCGATTCCTCTGAAGATGACGTGATGGAGCGTGCCGGGCACATCAAGGCGTGGTCCTCTTGGCATATGAGCAGGGATTATGGTTGGGGGAAGCCATAACTGGTAGTATAAGAAAAATGTCGAGGCAAACTTTGCAGTTGGCTTGATGAATAACTGGCGGAGATAATGCCTGGGTGGGGTTTGGTTGATGGAGTTACCATCGTCCCGGATGATTGGTCTGTGTTGCTTACCCTCTCGGGTGGAAGGTCCTGTGCACCTCCTTGATGAAGGAGCGGTCGATGTGGGTGTAGATCTGGGTGGCGATGATGGAGCTGTGGCCGAGCATCTCCTGTACGGCCCTGAGGTCGGCGCCCCCCTCGAGCAGGTGGGTGGCGAAGGTGTGGCGGAAGGTGTGGGGGCTGACCGGCTTTTCGATGCCGGCCAGAACGGTGTACTGTCGGACGATGTTCCACGCTGCCATGCGCGACAGGCCGGCGCCTCGAGAGCTGAGGAACAGGGTGTCCTGGGCGGCCGGACCCGCCAGATGGGGCCGCAGCTCCTTCTGGTATCGCAGAACCCATGAGGCGGCCGATTCGCCGATCGGAACAAGCCGCTCCTTCGACCCCTTGCCGAACACCCTGACGAATCCCGAGTCGAGATAGAGACCCTGCTGGACGAGGCCGGTCAGTTCGCTGACCCTGACGCCGGTCGCGTAGAGGAACTCGAGCATCGCCTTGTCCCTGATGAGGAACCTCGCCGGCGGGTGCTGGCGGAGCGGGGCGTCGAGCAGGCGCATCATCTCTTCCGGCGTGAGCACTGAGGGGAGGTATCGCCCAAGCTTCGGCTGGTGGATGTTTTCGGCGGGGTTGCTTGCTGAGAGCCGCTCGGTGGCGAGGAATTTGTGGAAGGAGCGGATCGCCGAGACGTTCCGGGCCACGGAGCTTGCCTCGAGGCCGATGTCGTGCAGCTCACGGATGAACTTCCTGATATCGCCCGGAACCGCTTCCGGTGGCGTCACCCCGGCGCCCTGCAGCCATGAGAGGTAGCGCCAGAGGTCGTTCTGATAGGATGTCCGGGTGTTTGCCGAGAAGTTGCGCTCGAGCGTGAGGTAGTTGAGGAAAGCTTCGAGATGGACCCGGTGCGGTTCCTGCAGCTCCGTCATCATGGCGCTTCGCGTTTCTTCAGCCTTGCGGCGAATCCTCCATCGAATCCTTCGCGTTCGCCCGCCAGGGTGAGCAGCCATCCCTCCCCGTGCTCAAGCGGCAGGAAGGGTTCGGGGAAGCCTTCAGGGAAGCGGTCAGCCGTGAACTCCGGATGCCGGTCGAGAAAAGCCCTGATCTGCTGTTCGTTCTCCTCGGGCTCTGCCGAACAGGTCGCGTAGACGAGGACGCCACCCGGCCCGAGAAGCCCGGCGGCCCGGTCGAGCAGCGCCACCTGCAGCGAAACAAGCTCCGTCAGCTTTTCCTGGCCGGTCCGCCACCGGAGTTCCGCCCGTCTGCCCAGCACTCCGGTGCCGGTACAGGGGGCGTCGAGCAGGATGGTGTCAGGGGTGCATCCGGGGTCGAAGTCGAGGGCATCACCCTGCCGCGGTTCGATGATCGTGATGCCGAGGGCTTTCGCGTTCGACACGACACGGTCGAGCTTGCGATCCGAGCGGTCAAGGGCGATGATCCGGCCGGTGTTCTCCATCAGCTCCGCCATGAAGGTGGATTTGCCCCCGGGGGCGGCGCACATGTCGTACGCGACCGATCCCGGAGCGGGCGAAGCGAGCAGGCAGGCAAGACCCTGCGCGGGGTTCTGCACGCTGACGAGTCCTGCGGAAAGCAGCGGTTCCATGCGGGCGAACTCCTGCGTGAAAAAGTAGTTGTCAAGGCCGTCATCCAGGCGCCTTGCTTCGGGAAGCTCTCTGTTTTCAAGGAGTTTTTCGATCGAGCTCCTGAGCCGGTTGACCCGGTACCCCGTTGCGGGGGGCAGGTTGGCGTGAGCAAGCATCATCACCGTGCGTTCGAACCCGTAACGGCCGAGCCAACGGCGGACCAGCCAGACCGGGGCGGAGTGGAGTACGGAGAGCCTCTCCTCGTCGTTCATCCCTTCGGTCCACGCCGACAGGTCGACCGTCTTCGGGGAGATCTTCCGCAGGACGCCGTTGACGAGCTTTGAGAGATGGTCCCCCTTGTATTTCCGCGCGAGCTTGACGCATTCGTCCACAGCAGCCGCGCGGGGGACCCGGTCGAGATGGAGGAGCTGATAGGTTCCGATCCTCAGGATGTTCTTCAGCACCGGCGCCGCCTTCCGGTAGTCGTGGCGGTAGAATCTGGAGATCACGAAGTCGCACTGCAGCCGGTACTTCAGGGTGCCGCTCACCAGCTCCCGGGCCAGGGCCCGGTCGCTGCGCCCGGCCTCGGCATGATCGAGCATCCGGTTCAGGACCTCTTCGGATTTCCTGTTTCCATCCTCGACTTCCTGAAGGACCCTGAGAGCGGTTTCGCGTGCGTTCATCGGCTGGGTTGTATTGACGGTAAGCTGCTTGAAAAAAACGATATGTATTGTAAAATAGCACGAGCTTCCGTAGATTCCTGAAAGTTGAACGTTCTTTTTCAGATTTCGAGCTATCATCCAGAAAGGCGGAGGGACTGGCCCTGCGAAGCCTTGGCAACCTTCATTGCAGAATGAGCGGTGCCAAATCCACCCGGAGGGATTCCGGGAAAGATGATGTATGCATACCTGCCGATTTCATACCTCTCTTGATGCTTCCCGTCAGCATGCCCTGACAACGATGTTCCCCTTTCGGACGACAGCTTTCACCATATTCCGTTCACCATGACCCAGGACAACAGGGACTGGCGGTTCGAGACCCTGCAGGTCCATGCCGGCCAGGAGCCCGATCCCGTTACCGGATCGAGGGCGGTGCCGATCTATCAGACTACCTCCTACGTGTTCGACAGCGCCGAACACGGCGCGAACCTCTTCGCCCTCAAGGAGCCCGGCAACATCTATACGCGCCTGATGAACCCGACCACCGATGTTTTCGAGAAGCGGGTAGCCGCACTCGAAGGCGGCTTGGCCGCGCTCGCGGTCGCAAGCGGTCATTCGGCGCAGTTCATCACCATAGCGACCATATGTCAGGCGGGTGATAATTTCGTCTCGTCGAGTTACCTCTACGGGGGGACCTACAACCAGTTCAAGGTGGCCCTCTCCAGGCTCGGCATCGTAGTCAGATTCGTCGAAGGCAACGATCCCGGGTCGTTCCGACAGGCTATCGACGGGAAGACGAAGGCGCTCTACCTCGAATCGATCGGCAATCCCGCCTTCCATGTGCCGGATTTCGACGCAGTCTCGTCGATCGCCCGCGAGCACGGAATTCCGCTTATCGTGGACAACACCTTCGGCTGCGCCGGATATCTTTGCCGTCCGATCGAGCACGGGGCCTCGATCGTGGTCGAGTCCGCCACCAAGTGGATCGGCGGTCATGGCACATCGATGGGAGGCGTCATCGTCGACGCCGGCGGCTTCGACTGGTCGAACGGGAAGTTCCCGCTGTTCAGCGAGCCATCGGAGGGATACCATGGCATGAAGTTCCACGAAACCTTCGGCGATCTTGCCTTCATCGTCCGGGCGAGGGTCGAGGGGCTCAGGGATTTCGGCCCGGCCATCAGCCCGTTCAACTCCTTCATGCTGCTGCAGGGGCTCGAGACCCTTTCTCTGAGGGTGCAGCGCCATCTCGACAACACCCTCGAGCTCGCCCGCTGGCTCGAGGCGCACGAAGAGGTCTCCTGGGTGAACTATCCGGGGCTGGAGCGTCATCCGACCCATGGGTTGGCGAAGCGCTACCTTCGCAACGGCTTCGGTTGCGTGCTGACATTCGGCGTGAAGGGCGGCTACGGGCGCGCCGTGAAGTTCATCGACAGCGTCAGGCTGTCGAGCCACCTGGCCAACGTCGGCGACGCCAAGACCCTCGTGATCCATCCGGCTTCGACCACCCACCAGCAGCTTAACTCCGCCGAGCAGGCTTCGGCCGGGGTCACGGAGGACATGGTTCGGGTTTCGGTCGGCATCGAGCATATCGAAGACATCAAGGCTGATTTCAGCCAGGCACTACGGAATTTACCCTGAAACATTGATGGACCATATCCATATCATATCCGAAGAGACACGATATTTCGAATCCGATGAGCCTCTGCCGCTTGAACTCGGCGGCGAGCTCCCCGGCGTGAGGGTCGCTTACCGCACCTGGGGCGCGCTGAACGAAACGAAGAGCAACGCAGTGCTGATCTGCCACGCGCTGACAGGGAATGCCGACGCAGATGTTTGGTGGAGCGGCATGTTCGGCGAAGGGCGGGCATTCGACGAAACGAGGGATTTCATCATCTGCAGCAACGTGCTCGGCAGCTGTTACGGAACCACCGGACCGCTGACGACGAACCCGCTCACCGGCCGTCGCTACGGCCCTGATTTCCCGCGCGTCACCATCCGCGACATGGTCGCCGTGCAGAAGAGGTTGGTCGAGGCGTTCGGCATCGAAAAACTCAGTCTGGTCGTGGGCGCCTCGCTCGGAGGCATGCAGGTGCTCGAGTGGGGGTGTATGTACCCCGACATGTCGGGGGCGCTCATGCCCATGGGTATCTCGGGCCGCCATTCGGCATGGTGCATCGCCCAGAGCGAGGCCCAGCGTCAGGCGATAGCGGCAGACAGCGACTGGAACGACGGGTGGTACGATCCCGCGCTGCAGCCGGCCAAGGGGCTCGCCGCCGCGAGGATGATGGCCATGTGCACCTATCGCTGCTTCGAGAATTTCCAGGTTCGTTTCGACCGGCAACTCCAGGAGGACGGCAGCTTCAAGGCCGAGAGCTACCTCCGGTACCAGGGCAGGAAGCTGGTGGGAAGGTTTGACGCCAACACCTATGTGACCCTGACCAGGGCAATGGACATGCACGATGTCGCACGCGGCAGGGGAGCCTACGAGAGCGTGCTCGGGTCGATGACGATTCCGGTCGAAATCCTCTCCATCGACTCGGACATCCTCTACCCGAAGGAGGAGCAGGAGGAGCTGGCAAGGCTGATACCCGGTTCGAGGATACTGTTCCTCGACGAACCCTATGGCCATGACGCCTTCCTGATCGACGTCGATACGGTCAGCAGGATGGTCTGTGAATTCAAGGCCGCAAGCGGAGGTGGACGGAAGTAGTCCGGGGCTTGTGCAGCGGTCGAGGGAATGCCTTGCAGGTGATGGACTTGATGGACGTCATGGACTGAATGGACACATCAGGACGGTACATCGTCCATGTTGTCCACAACGTCCATGGCGTCCACTCTCTTTTCAGCCGATCATGTCGAAGCCGGTATAGGGCCGCAGCACCTCCGGCACCATGACCTTGCCGTCGGCCGTCTGGTAATGCTCCAGAAGGGAGACCATCAGCCTCGATGTGGCGAGTCCGGAGCCGTTCAGGGTATGGACGAACTCCGGCTTCGACTTGCCATCGGGTTTGAAGCGGATGTTCGAGCGCCGCGCCTGGTAATCCTCGAAATTCGAGACACTGGAAGCTTCGAGATATTTGTTCTCGGCCGGCGACCAGACCTCGATGTCATAGCACTTGGCCGCGTTGGCGCTGATATCGCCTCCGCAGAGCGTGATGACGCGGTAGGGGATCTTCAGTGCGACAAGGATCGCCTCAGCGTGCGAAAGGATCTCTTCCAGCGCCGCGTAGGACTCCTCCGGCCGGGTGAACCGGACCATCTCCACCTTGTTGAACTGGTGCACCCTGAGGAAGCCCCTCGTGTCCTTGCCGTAACTGCCGGCCTCCCGCCTGAAGCAGGCGGAGTATGCCGCATAGGCGATCGGAAGGGCCGAGGCGTCGAGCATCTCGCCCCGGTGCAGGTTGGTCACGGGAACCTCGGCGGTCGGGATGGCGTACAGGCCATCCTCTTCAATGTGATAGACCTGGTCGGCGAACTTCGGCCACTGCCCGGTTCCCCTGAGGGAGTCGCGGTTGACCATGAACGGCGGGAACACCTCGGTATAGCCGTGGTTCGCGGTGTGGCTGTCGAGCATGAAGTTGATCAGTGAGCGTTCCAGCCTGGCCCCTTTCCCGACATAGACCGGGAATCCCGCGCCGGCGATCTTGGCGCCTCGTTCGAAATCAAGAATGCCGAGGTTCCTGCCGAGTTCGAGGTGGTTCCTGACCGGAAAGTCGAGGAGGTGCAGGAACCCGACCGGACCCTTATAGAGAACGTTGTCTTCGGCTGAGCGCCCTTCCGGTACGGATTCATGTAGCTTGTTGGGCAGCGTGAGCAGGAGTTCTTCCATTTCGGCGTCCACCTTCGCAAGCTCGGTGTCGAGATCGGAGATCTGGTCCGATACCGACTTCATCTGCAGGATCAGCTCTTCGGCCGACCCCTGCCCGGCGCGCTTGATGTCCGCGATCTCCCTGGAGACCCGATTGCGCAGGGCCTTCAGGTCGTCGGCGCGCTGAACCAGCTCTTTCCGCGAGCGGTCGACATCGAGCAGTTCCTGGACTTTGCCCGAGTCACCGGACATCTGGCGGCGACGGAGCATATCGGTTACTTCATCCGGGTTCTGCCTGATGAGATTGATATCGAGCATGAGTGGCGATGGATATGGTTAAGCGGAGAGCATGGATTTGACGAAATTCTGGACCTTGGTGCCGTCAGCCTTGCCTTTAAGGGCTTTCATGGCTTCCCCCATCACTTTGCCCATCTCCTTCATCGAGCTGGCTCCGGTTCTGGCAATGATCTCGCGAATGACGGTTTCGACCTCCTCGTCGGAGACCGGGGCAGGCAGGTACTCCTCGATGACCTTGAGCTCCGTGGCCTCGGTTTCGGCAAGGTCCGGACGGTTGCCGGCCGTGAACTGCTCGATCGCGTCGCGCCGTTTCTTGGCCAGGCTCATGAGAACTTCGAGTTCCTGATCGGCGTTCAGCAGCGCTTTGCCGCCGACTCGTATCGAAACCTCCTTTTCGAGCAGGGCGGCACGGATCGACCGGATGGCGTTGAGGCGGCTTTTATCACCGGCTTTGAGCGATTCCTTCAGTTCCTGGTCAATTCTTTCCTTAAGGCTCATGATCGTCTGTTCCTGGTTGACAATGGTATTAAAAACCTGAAGATACGAGAAAAAAGCGAGAATCGTGACGCGTCACTTCTCACGCGTCACGCATCCTGCAAATCCCCGCCGGTCGGCCGGAGCACGATCTCCTCGATGCACGTCCTTCCCGGTTGCAGGTAGGCCTGGACGATCGGAGCGGCGACGTCCTCGGGCATCATCATGTGCGACCTGAATTCATCGGTGACCTCTCCCCACATCGGCGTATGGACGGCCCCGGGCAGAACGTCGGTGATCCTGACGTTGCACTCCCGCGCGTAGAGGCGCATGGTTTCGACGAGCCCCCGTTGGCCGAACTTCGACATGCAGTACACCGACGAGTGCTTGAATGCTTTCTCGGCGGCAACCGACGTGATGAAAAAGATGTGGCCGGATCGTTTCTGCTGCATGACCGGGAAGAGCGCCTGGGTCAGGAAGAAGGTCCCTTTGAGATTGGTAGCCATCGTGAAGTCGAAATCCTCTTCGGAGATCTCCTCAAGCGCCTTGAACCGGCCGACTCCGGCATTGTTCACGAGGCAATCGATCGAACCGTGTCGATCAAGGATATGCGATGCAAGCATCCTGACATCCTCGATCCGTCCAAGGTCGCAGGCGACGGTGTCGGTGGCAGCGCCCTCGGCGCGACATTCGAGTGATATTGCGTCGAGGTCCTCCTGGCTTCTCGAACAGAGCACGAGCAGCGGCTCGAAATCAGGGAGATGCCTTCCAGCCTGTGCAAAAGCCGTTGCGATGGCCTTGCCGATTCCCTTTCCGGCTCCGGTAACAAGTATGATGTGCTGCATTGCGCTGTTGAGACTTTTTTTGAGAAAATGTATTTACGACGAAATTCGTGTGAACTATTGCTCTGATTTTCCTGTTGCCATATATTGACCGTGTAGTTCCTTCTGCCTTAGGAATAGATATTTTCATCAACGAAGCCGTATCAGAAGCTATGCCTAAAAGTAAAGTAAAGTGGTTTGATGGCAAAAAAGGCTACGGATTTATTCTGAACCCGGAAGGGGGAGAGGATATTTTCGTGCACTTTTCAGCTATCGTGTCCGATCAGACGTTCAAGGTGCTGAATCAGGACTCAGAAGTCGAGTACGAGCTCGACAAAACCCAGAAGGGGCTTCAGGCTAAAAATGTCCGCGAGTTTCCGGTCGCCGCCGAAATGGCTGTGCCAGTCGGTGCGGAGTCAGCTGCGGGTTCCTGAGTACTGATCGTGCTCGATCTTGTGGGACTTGTAATTCTGCAGCCCCCCAGGCTGCTCATTCAGGACACATTTTTCTGTCTATGCCGGCCGGTCCGGCTCCCTGCCTGACAAGAAAAGGTTCCTGATCAGATTTAACGAGCTGAATCAAGTAAGCATCGACTGGTCCCTGAAGCTGAACCAGTCATCGGCGCCAATGATCACGTGGTCGAGAAGGTCTATCTGGAGCAGGTTCCCTGCCTGTTTGAGGATCGTCGTGACCTGTTTGTCGGCTCCGCTCGGCTGCACGTCCCCCGAGGGGTGGTTGTGTACGAGGATGACGGCGTGCGCGCTTTCGCGTATGGCTGCCTTGAAGATCTCCCGTGGGTGGATGAGCGATGCCGTCAGGGTACCGACCGACACGATCTCATGCCTGATGATCCGGTTCTTGGCGTCAAGGAAGAGGATACAGAGATGCTCTTTCGTTTCGTCGGGGATCCGGCCTCTCATGTATTCGAAGACATCCCTTGCCGACTGCACCTTGAGATTTGCGTTACGACTGTAACGCAGCCGCTTGTGCAGCTCGAACACGGCGATCACCTGCATCGCCTTCGCCTCTCCAATGCCGGGCACTTCCTGCAACTCCCGTAGCGACAGGCCGGGCAGTCGTTCAAGGCTGAAGCGTGAAATCATCTCATGGCAGGTATCGACAATGTTCCTTCCTGGAATGCCGGATCGAAGGATGATGGCGAGAAGCTCTGCGGGGCTCAGCGAGGCGGGTCCGGAACTGAGGAATCGCTCCCTCGGCCGGTTGTCGGGGTCGATATCGTGAATGCGCATGGTCCTGCGGGGGTTCAGGTTGAAAAGGCGCAACTGATCGGTATGTGCAAAATCAAACAGACTGACGACGAGTGAGGCGTGCCGGTTATTTTGTCACTCGTCACTCGTCACTCGTCACGAACTCACTGCCGGTTCGGCAGACTCCGCTACGGCCTTCGCCTTGATGTTGAACAGATAGTAATTGATGCTGTCGCCCAGTGCCTGAAGGCTCGCTTCGATGATGTTGGTAGATACGCCGACCGTGCCCCAGGTCTTGACACCGTCGCTGCTTTCGATCAGAACCCTGACCTTCGCGCTCGTGCCCCGTTTTTCCTCCAGCACCCTCACCTTGTAATCGATCAGGCGAATGGCGCGGATTTCGGGATAGAAACGGACCAGGGCCTTGCGCAAGGCTTTGTCCAGGGCATTGACCGGACCGTCGCCGTCAGACACGGTCAACTCGGTCTCTCCTCCGACATCCACCTTCATCACCGCCTGGTCCACGGATCCGCTGTCGCGGCTGTTCTCGATATGGACCTTCGATTCGAGCACCTCGAAAAAGGGCATGAACTGGCCGAGTTCCCGACGAAGGATCAGCTCGAAGGAGGCCTCGGCGCCGTCGAACTGATAGCCATGGTGTTCGAGCGTCTTGACGCGACCGACCAGCGTCCTGAAGAGCTCGCCCTTCTCCGGGAGGTCGATGCCGAGCTCCTTTGCCTTGTATCTGATGTTGCTCTGTCCGGCCAGCTCGGATACCAGGACACGCTGCCGGTTTCCCACCAGGGCAGGATCGATGTGTTCGTACAGGGAGCTCTCCTTCATGACGGCGCTGACATGAATGCCGCCCTTGTGTGCGAAAGCCGATTTGCCGACAAACGGCGCCTTGGTGTCCGGAGGGAGGTTCAGGATCTCAAACACGAACTTCGACATCGAGGTCAGCAGTTTCAGGTCTCCGACATGTCGGAACTCCTCGCCGAGCTTGAGCATGAGGTTCGGAATGATGCTGATCAGGTTCGCGTTGCCGCATCGCTCGCCGATGCCGTTGATCGTGCCCTGCACCTGGGTCGCTCCAGCCCGGACAGCCTCGATCGAATTGGCCACGGCCATGTCGCTGTCGTTATGGGCGTGGATGCCGACAGGAATATCGAAGCATTCACGGACCCGCTGCACGATACGGAAGATCTCGTGGGGGAGGGACCCCCCATTGGTGTCGCAAAGGACCAGCCGCGTGGCTCCTCCGTCGACGGCCGCCTGCAGCATGGTTTCGGCGAACGCCGCATTGTCCTTCCATCCGTCGAAGAAGTGCTCGGCGTCGAAAAAAACCTCCCTGCCGCCATTGACGAGGCGCTGGACCGATCGGAGGATCAGCTCGGCGTTCTCCGCATCCGAAATTCCGAGGCTTTTGGTGGAGTGTGCCTTCCAGGTCTTGCCGAAGATGGTGATGACCGGCGCTTCCGATTTCAGGAGCCCGACCAGGTTGGGATCGTTGTCGATATTGTCGAGCGATCTGGCCGTCGAACCGAACGCGCTGAGCCTGGCGCTCTTCAGCGCGAGGGCTCGTGACTTCAGGAAAAACTCCTCATCCTTGGGATTGCTGCTGGGCCATCCCCCTTCGATGAAGTCGACGCCGAACTCGTCCAGCCGTTCGGCGATCAGAAGCTTGTCCTGGACCGAGAGGTTGATATGTTCCCCCTGCGTGCCGTCACGCAGGGTCGTGTCATACAGTTCAATTGCCATACTGCTTGCTTGTGCTGCGGTTATGCCTGGTTCGCGGCCATCAGGTCGTTTTTCCTGGCGTACTCGAAGATGCCTCCAGCCTGCACGATGTTCGCCACGTCGCCCAGGGGCCTGAGCTGGTAGGTCAGATTCTGCGTGAGGTTGGTCAGCGTGTTCGCTTTCATGTCGATCGACAGCTCGTCACCGGTGAGGATCACCTTGTTGAGCTGCTGGGAAGTCTCATAGGGAATAACAAAGCCGCCGTCCACACAGTTGCGGTAGAAAATCCTGGCGTAGGATTCAGCGATGATGGCCCTTGCCCCGGCAACCTGGAGCGCGAAGGGGGCATGCTCCCTCGACGAGCCGCAGCCGAAATTCGGACCGGCGATGATGATCGAGTATGGCGACGTGAATGCGCCCTCCTGTACGAACGGGATGCCTCCCTCGGGAAGCCCGCCCTGTTCGGGAGGTACGCCCGAAAGCGCGTATTTGCCGTACATCTTCACCTCTTCCGGGTTGGAGAGGCTGTAGACCAGGTGTTCGGCCGGAATGATCTGGTCGGTATCGATATTCTTGCCCAGCACGTAGGCTTTACCCTGAATGATGGTTTCCATGGTGGTGTGTTTTCCTTTCGATTCATTATCAGGCACACCGGTCGGCCGGTGCGCCTGGTGTCGTGCGATCAGAGGAAATCCCTCGGATCGGTCAGTTTGCCGGTCACGGCCGACGCCGCCGCGGTCAGCGGCGAGGCGAGGTAGACCCCCGCGTGCTTGCTGCCCATGCGGCCCGGGAAGTTCCTGTTGGTCGTCGAGACGACCACGTCGTTGTCCACCGAGCGTCCGAAGGTGTCCGCCGGTCCACCGAGGCAGGCGGCGCAGGAGGGCAGTGCGATATTGCACCCGGCCTCCTCGAAGATGTGCCTGAGGGTCTGGCCTTCGTACATCTCGGTATCGAGCTGTGACGCCACGAGCACCGTCGCCGGCACGATGTTGGTCGTCACGGCAACCTTTCTGCCCTTGAGGATCTTGGCCGCGAGCATGAAGTCGGTCAGCTTGCCGCCGGTGCACGAGCCGATGTAGGACTTGGTGATCGGGGTGCCGGCGACGCTGCGCACGGTGGCACGGTTGTCCGGGCTGTGCGGCATGGCGACGACCGGTTCCATCTTGTCCACCTGGTAGCGGTACATACTATGGTAGACGGCGTCGGGGTCGCTGGTGAAGATCTCGTATGGTTTGCTGCTCCTGGCCTTGACGAATGCCTCGGTCACGGCGTCGACTGCGATGATGCCGTTCATGCCGCCGGCCTCGATGGCCATGTTGCACAGCGTCATGCGTTCGTCCATCGGCAGGGAGTAGACCGCCTCGCCGTCGAACTCCATCGCCCGGTAGGTCGCACCGTCGGTGCCGATGTCACCCAGGATCTGCAGGATCAGGTCCTTGGCCGTCAGGTATTCGGGCATCTGCCCCTCGAAGGTGAACTTCATGGATTCGGGGACCTTCTCCCAGAGCTTGCCGGTGCCGAGTATGAACGCCGCATCGGTGTTGCCGATGCCGGAACCGAACATGCCGAAGGCGCCTGAGGTGCAGGTGTGCGAATCGGTGCCGAACAGCACGGTGCCAGGAAGGTTGAAACCCTCTTCGGCCAGCGCCACGTGGCAGACGCCGCGATAACGGTCGGTTCCGACATCATAGTAGTTCGGCAGGTCCTGCTCGTCGGCGAACTGCCTCAAGAGGTCGATGTTCCGGTGGGCGTGTTCGTTGGAGGTGAAGATGTAGTGGTCCGGAAGCACCACCACCTTGTTCGGATCCCATACTTTTGCGTCGGGCCCGAACTCCTGCTTGAAGATGTCGAAGGTCGGCGGTCCGCAGACGTCGTGCGTCAGGAGGACATCGACATTCAGCCAGACGCTTTCGCCCACATCGACAAATTTGCGATTGGCGGCCTTGGCAAAAATTTTCTGGGTTATGGTTTGTGCCATGGTGAATCAGATTCCGTTATCGGTTCTGTAAGAAAATTGTGTTTGGCTCACGGGGCTGGTTCCTGTTCGTCCCCCGAACCCCATGAAGCCGGAAAAGCCGGTCACTGACAGTGCTCCGGCTTTTCCCGTCGCCGGTTTCCCGGCGCATGTGCTCTGTCAGGTTGCCGTCCCCCCCGTTGCCGGAGAGGAGAGCTGTGCCGCCTCTACTGAAGGCAGGCGATGATGGCTGCAGTCATCTCGGTCGTCGATGCCGTCTTCTCACCGGGTTTTGCGATGTCGGCCGTGCGGATGCCGGTGGCGAGCGCACGTTCGATGGCGTCGTAAATCTCGGTAGCGACATCCGGCATGCAGAAGCTGTTCTCGAACATCATGGCCACCGAGGCGATGGTCGCGATCGGATTGGCCTTGTTCTGGCCGGCGATATCGGGAGCGCTGCCGTGGATCGGTTCGTACAGCGCGTGCTTCGTGCCGATGCTTGCCGAGGGCAGCATGCCGAGGCTTCCGGTGATCATGCCCGAGATGTCGCTCAGGATGTCTCCGAACAGGTTGCTGGTCACGATCACGTCGAACTGCTTCGGGTTGCGCACGATCTGCATGGCGGCGTTGTCGACGTACATGTCGGCAAGCTCGATCTCGGGGAACTCCTTGTGCACTTCGTGTACGATGTTGCGCCAGAACTGCGAGACTTCGAGCACGTTGGCCTTGTCGATCGAGGTAACCTTGACGTTGCCGCGCTTCTGCGCAGCTTCGAAGGCAAGGCGCGCGATCCGCTCGACTTCGTAGCGCTCATAGACCATGGTGTTCCAGCCACGGCTTTCGTCGAAGCCTCTCGGCTGGCCGAAATAGATGCCGCCGGTCAGCTCCCGGAACACGATGAAATCGGTGCCTCTGACCACTTCCGGTTTCAGGGTCGACGCGTCCAGCAGGGCATCGTAGACCTTCGCCGGGCGAAGGTTGGCGAACAGGCCGAGTTCACGCCTGATCTTCAGCAGTGCGGCCTCGGGTTTCTCGGCATGCGGCAGGCTCTCCCATTTGGGGCCGCCGACCGCGCCGAGCAGCACGGCGTCGCAGTTCCTGCAGGCTTCGAGGGTCTCATCGGTCAGCATGCTGCCGTGAAGGTCGTACGATGCACCGCCGAAGGGGTGCTCTTCGACCGTGATCTCGAAGCCGTGCTTCTCCGATATGGCATTCAGCACGTCGAGGGCGCCGGCCACCACTTCGGGGCCGATACCGTCGCCGGGAATGGAGACTATGTTGTACATGGCTTTCCCGGTTTACTTCTTCTTGAGCCAGCTCATCATCTCGCGGAGTTTCGCACCGACCGTCTCGATCGGATGGTTGCGGTTGCTCTCGCGGAGGCTGTTCAGGTTGTTGTAGCCCGAATTGCACTCGTCGATGAACTCCTTGGCGAAGCGGCCGTCCTGGACCTCTTCGAGGATCTTCTTCATCTCGGCCTTTACGGCGGAGGTGATGAGGCGAGGGCCGCGGGTCATGCCGCCGTATTCGGCCGTGTCGCTGACCGAGTAGTTCATGCGGGAAAGTCCGCCTTCATAATAGAGGTCCACGATGAGCTTCAGTTCGTGCATACACTCGAAGTAGGCCAGTTCTGCAGGATATCCGGCTTCGGTCAGGGTTTCGAATCCGGCCTTGATCAGCTCGGCGGAGCCACCGCAGAGCACGGCCTGCTCGCCGAACAGGTCGGTTTCGGTCTCGTCCTTGAAGTTGGTCTCGATCACGCCGGCCTTGGTGCCGCCGATTCCCTTCGCCCAGGCCAGGGCCTGTGCCTTGGCGTCACCGGTGAAGTCCTGGTGCACGGCGATCAGGCACGGCACGCCGTTGCCTTCGGTGTAGGTCCTGCGGACCAGGTGTCCGGGGCTCTTCGGGGCGATCATGATCACGTTCACGTCGGCCGGAGGCATGATCTGCTTGTAATGGATATTGAACCCGTGGCCGAACGCGAGGGTGTTGCCCGCCTTCAGGTTCGGGGCGATTTCGTTCTCGTAGACGCTCTTCTGGGTCTGGTCCGGCAGGAGCACCATGATGATGTCGGCCCACTTGACCGCATCGGCGACGGTTTCGACCCTGAGGCCGGCTTCACGTGCCTTGGCGCATGACGAGCTGTCCGTGCGCAGACCGACGCAGACGTTCATGCCACTGTCCTTCAGGTTCAGGGCATGGGCGTGGCCCTGGCTGCCGTAGCCGAGTACAGCGATATTTTTGCTCTGCAGTACCGCGAGATCGGCATCCTGCTCGTAATAGACGTTCATTGACATAATAGTTATTGACGGTTTAGGCGTACGTAAATAAAAATCAGCTTTCGCCGCGATGAATGGCCACCGCGCCGGAACGGGCGAGTTCCCGGATGCCGAAGGGCCTGAAAAGGTCGATGGCCGTGTTGATCTTGTCCGGTGAACCGATGACCTCAATAGTAATGGATTTTTGTTTTATATCCACGACTTTTCCCTTAAAAACATTGGTCAGCTCGAAAATCTCGTGCTGTGTTGTTTTGGTCATTTTGAGGCTCATCAGCAGCAGTTCACGGTCGACATGGGGCTGATGGGTGAGGTCGGTCACCTTGATGGTATCGACCAGCCTGTTGAGCTGTTTGAGCACCTGGCTGATGATCCGGTCCTCTCCCCGGGTCACGATGGTCATGCGTGAAATTTCAGTGTCCTCGGTTTCGCCGATGGAGATGCTTTCGAGGTTGAACCCCCTGGCGCTGAACATGGCGGCAACCCGGTTGAGGGTGCCGAATTTGTTCTCGACCAGTACAGAGATGATGTGTTTCATATGTCGTATGTCGCTTAAACCATGGTTTTGGGATTCAGCCGGGCAAGCAGCATGTCGGAGATCGACCCGCCGGCCGGCACCATCGGGAAGACCATGTCCTTTCTGACGACCCTGAAATCGACCAGCATCGGCCCTTCGTTCCAGGCGAGCGCTTCGCTTATGGCGGCGCGTGCCGATTCGGGGGTGTCGGCGCTTACGGCCCTGCAGCCGAACGCCTCGGCCACCTTGACGAAATCGGGGTTGCTCGCGGCAAGGTCGGTGAAGGAGTACTTCTCCTTGTGGAACAGCTCCTGCCACTGGCGGACCATGCCGAGATAGCTGTTGTTGATCAGGAATATCTTGATCGGCAGCTTGTTGTAGACGGCGGTCACCATCTCCTGGATGTTCATCATCAGGCCGCCATCGCCACAGATGGTGATCACCGGCCGGTCGGTCACGCCGAAGGCAGCGCCGATGGTGGCCGGCAGGCCGAAGCCCATGGTGCCGAGGCCGCCGCTGGTGATGATCGACCGCGGCTCGGTGAACTTGTAGTACTGGGCGGTCCACATCTGGTGCTGGCCGACGTCGGTCACGATGACCGCATGTCCATGGGTCTGCCTGGAGATCTCGTCGATGACGAACTCGGTCTTCAGGATGCCCGGTTCGACCGAGACCTCCATCGGGCACTGCTTCCGCCATGCCTCGATCTCGGCGAGCCAAAGGCTGCGGTCCTCTTTGGCCTTCGGCAGCTCCCTCAGGATCGATTCGAGGAAATCCCTCGCGTCGCCGACCACCGGCAGGTCCACCTTGATGTTCTTGTCGACGTTGGTCGGATCGATGTCGTTATGGATCTTGACCGCCTGCGTGGCGAAGGTCTCGACCTTTCCGGTGACCCTGTCGTCGAAACGGGCTCCGACCGCGATGAGCAGGTCGCATTTGCTGACCGCCTGGTTGGCCCAGAAGGTGCCGTGCATGCCGAGCATGCCCATCGAGAGCGGGTGGTCGCCGGGAAACGCGCCGAGGCCCTGGAGGGTCATGGTGACCGGGATCTGCTGTTCGATGGCGATCTGGCGCAACGCGTCGGAGGCTTCGGCCGTGATGACGCCGCCGCCGATGTAGAAGAGCGGTCGCTTGGCCTTGGCGATCATCTTCGCCGCCTTCTGCACCTGGTTCGCATGGCACTTGACGGTCGGTTTGAAGCCCCGGATCTCGACGCTCTCCGGCCACTCGAACGCGCATTCGGCGTTCAGGACATCCTTCGGCATGTCGACGAGCACCGGCCCGGGCCGGCCGGTCGTAGCCAGGAAGAAGGCCTTGCGGATGGTGGATGCGAGCTCCCTGACATCCTTGACGAGGAAGTTGTGCTTGGTGATCGGGCGGGTGATGCCGACGATGTCCGCCTCCTGGAACGCGTCGTTGCCGATCAGCGTGCTCGGCACCTGGCCGGTGAACACCACCATCGGGGTGGAGTCCATGTAGGCGTTGGTGATGCCGGTGACGGTGTTGGTCGCTCCGGGGCCCGAGGTGACGAGCACCACGCCCGGCCGTCCGGTGGCGCGGGCATAGCCTTCGGCCATGTGGGTCGCCCCCTGCTCGTGGCGCACCAGGACATGCTTGATGTCCTTGACGTCGTGCAGGGTTTCGTAGACCTTCAGCAGGGCCCCGCCGGGGTAGCCGAAGATGCAGTCGACGTGTTCACGCCGGAGGCATTCGAAAAATATCTCGGATCCGTTCAGTTTCTGTCCGGGTTCGTGCATGGTTGGAACTTTTATTCTGTTAAAACTTCGGTTTCAGGATGGCGCCCGTGTTGGCCGATGTCACCATCTGCGCATATCGGGCGAGGTATCCTTTCTTGATTTTCGGTTCGAACGCCGGTCTTGAGGCGATCCTTTCCGCGATCGTCTTCTCGTCGAGATCGACCGTGATGCTCCGTTCCGGGATGTCGATCGTGATCACGTCGCCGTCCTTCAACGCTGCGATCGGTCCGCCGTCGGCAGCTTCCGGTGAGACATGGCCGATGCAGGCGCCTCTCGATCCACCGGAGAATCGACCGTCGGTGATCAGGGCGACCGAATCGCCAAGTCCGCGCCCCATGATCGCGCTGGTGGGGGAGAGCATCTCCGGCATGCCGGGGCCTCCCTTCGGTCCTTCAAAGCGGATGACCACGATGTCGCCCGACCTGACGTCGCCACCCATGATTCCTGCAATGGCGTCGTCCTGGCAATCGTAGACCTTCGCCGGGCCGGTGTGCCTCATCATCGGAGCGCTGACCGCACCCGTCTTGACAACAGCACCGTTCGGCGCGAGGTTCCCGTAGAGCACGCAGAGGCCGCCGGTGGCCGACCAGGGGTCGGAGACCGGCCGGATCACCTTGTGGTCCTTCACTTCGGCGTCGGCGATGTTCTCGCCGAGCGTCCTGCCGGTAACCGTCGGGGCCGACAGGTCGAGCAGGCCGTCAATCGTCGACAGCTCTTTCAGGATGGCCGATATGCCCCCGGCGCGGTCCACATCCTCGATGTGCACTTCGGTCGTGGCCGGGCTCACCTTGCAGAGGTAAGGCGTTTTTGCCGACAGGCCGTTCAGCTCCGAGAAATCGAACTCGAGTTCCGCTTCGTTGGCGATGGCCAGCGTATGCAGAATGGTGTTGGTGCTTCCGCCCATGGCGAAATCGAGCGCGAAGGCGTTCAACAGGGCACGACGGGTGAGAATGTCCCTCGGCCTGATCCCTTCGTTGACCAGGCCGACGATCCTGCCGGCCGCGCTTTTGACCAGCTCGAGCCGCCTCGGGTCGACGGCGAGGATGGTGCCGTTGCCCGGAAGGGCGAAACCGAGAGCTTCACAAAGGCAGTTCATGGAGTTCGCCGTGAACATGCCCGAACACGAGCCGCAGCCGGGGCATCCGCACTCCTCGATCATGTCGAGCTCCTTCTCGTCGATCTCCCCGGTGCTGAACTTCCCGACCGCCTCGAACACCGAGATGAGGTCCACTTTCCTGCCGGAAGGGGTGTGGCCGGCCTGCATCGGCCCACCGGAGACGAAGATGACCGGCACGTTGGTCCGGAGCGCCCCCATCATCATGCCGGGAGTGATCTTGTCGCAGTTCGGGATGCAGACCAGGCCGTCCAGGCGGTGCGCCTCGACCATGGTCTCGACCGAATCGGCGATGAGTTCCCGGCTGGCCAGGGAGTAGCGCATGCCGACATGGCCCATGGCGATGCCGTCGCAGACGCCGATGGTGTTGAATTCGAAAGGGATGCCGCCGGCTTCGCGCACGGCTTCCTTGGCGATCTTTCCAAGCTCCTGCAGGTGGGCATGGCCAGGGATCAGCTCGTTGAACGAATTGCAGACCCCGATGAAGGGCTTCGAGAAGTCGTTTTTCGAACGGACGGCCCCGGTAGCTTTCAGAAGGCTCCGGTGCGGCGCTTTTTCAAATCCTTTCTTTATGGTGTCTGATCTCATCGACGTGGATTGTTTACGGTTAAAATCAAAAAAACAGGGCTCCCGGCCTGCCTGTCCCGAAGCCTTGGAGTCTGAGGTATTGTCGCGGAAAATACGATGGACTTGGGAAAGGCCTGACGGGTCAGGATACAGGAATGATTACCTCTGGTACGGGTAGTACGGGCACGACGGAGATGATACCTGCGACGAAGCTGGTCGGCTGGTGCAGGGAAGGGCGGCTGACGGCCATCGACGGGGCATGGCTCCCGGAAGTCTCGGAACGATGGTTTGTCAAAGAGGGCATTGCTGTGAATCGGTTGTCGCGCGAGTGTAAAAAATGATATTGCAGAAAATTTAAGCTTTCCAGTTCATTAAGTCAAGGACGACCGGAAAAAACCGAGTCGGCTGACTGCAGGCAGATGTGTCCTGGAAGCGAGGCCGATTTTAAATCTTGGCCGATGGTGTAAAAAGTTAAAAATATTATTTTTATACATAAGTTGATCGGTGCAGGCTGCTCATTGTAAAAAATATTAAATGTCAGTGTCATGTTGAGCCTCCAGTCTCCCTTACCTCAGGATCTCCCTCCGTTTTTGCTTCTCCTTACCCTTGTCGGCTGCTTTCTCCTGCTCGGTGAGCTCCTGACACGCAAATTCAACGTCGGCCCGCTCGTCGTCAGGAAGGTGCTGCATCTTTGCATGGGGATGGTGACCTTCTTCATGCCGGCCTACTTCCACACGAACTTCTATCCGGCACTCGCGGCGCTCCTGTTCGCGGTGCTCGGCGCCCTGAGTCTCAAGGCCGGCCTGCTCAAGTCGCTGCACGGTGAGCCTGCCGAATCGACGGACGACGAGGAGTCCGGGCCGGTGATCAGCTACGGGCCTGTCCTCTTTCCCCTGGTGTTCCTGATACTGGTTCTCGCGCTCTGGGACCGCCATGTCTGGATCCTGCAGATCGCCATGCTGGTCATGGGCGTGGGCGACGCGCTGGCGGCGCTGGTAGGCAAGGCGTTTGGCGGCGAGCACATCGAACACCTGACCCGGAGCCCCAAGACGGTGGCCGGTTCCCTGGCGATGTTCGTTTCGAGCCTCGTCATCATCTCCGTGTCCCTCTTCCTGTTCCAGGGCTCTTTCTCCGGCGGCCTCGCCGGACAGCCTCTGTGGGCCATCCTCTCCCTCGCCCTGCTGCTCGCCCTGCTCGCGACAGCCGTCGAGGCCCTGCTCTCCTCCGGGCTGGACAACCTCTTCATCCCGGCTTCGGTCGCCTACCCGCTCTACCTCCTCGACGTGAACGGCATGGTGACGCTCGACGGATTCCTGATCGGAGGCCTGTTTGCGCTCCTGCTCGCCCTGTTCTCGATCAAGGTGAAGTTCCTGAACAACAGCGGGGCGACAGCCACGTTCCTGCTCGGCACGAACATCTTCGGGGTCGGTGGTATGGTATGGACCGTGCCGCTCCTGACCTTCTACCTGCTCTCATCCGTCCTGTCGAAGCTCGGTCGCAAGCGCAAGGCCAAGTTCGATCTCGTGTTCGAGAAAGGCTCGCAGCGCGATGCCGGCCAGGTCTACGCCAACGGCGGGGTTGCCTGGCTGATGATGGTCGTCTTTTCGCTGACGAAGGATCCGTACATCTTTTTCGCCTACCTCGGCACGCTCGCCGCAGTGCAGGCCGACACCTGGGCGACCGAGATCGGCACCATGTGGCCCAACGCGAAGGCTCGCCTGGTCACTACCTTCAAGTATGTCCCGGTCGGAACCTCCGGCGGCGTCTCCATCCCTGGCACCTCGGCATCTTTCTTCGGCTCGCTACTCATCTGCTCGAGTTCGGTGCTCATGAACGTCGGATGGATCAACCAGGTCGGCATCCTCCAGTCGCTGCTCGTCATTGGCATGGCAGGGCTGATTTCGAGCCTTGTGGACAGTTTCTTCGGTGCGACCGTCCAGGCGCAGTATTACGACCCGATCAGGGAGAAGGTGACGGAGCGCACCCACAGCATGGCGGCGGACGGGAGCAAGGTTAAAAATGAGCGGATTAAGGGATATGATTTTGTGAACAACGATCTGGTCAATACATTGTGTGCTATATCGGGTTCCGTGGTGGCCTATGTCGTCGTGCAGAACCTTGCAGCCTTTTAATCATATCTTCACAGCGAGTTGACCATGAATGAATCCGCCGGCACAGGAATCGTCTCGATGCTTTCTGGTGCAGGGCCTGTCGTCCTGCTTGTCCTTGGGGTGCTGATCCTCTTTTCGATCGTCTCATGGGCAATTATCGCGTTCAAATTCGGAAAGATCAGGACGTCGATACGGGAGTCCCAGGATTTCCTCGATTCGTTCTTCGACGTGCGGAATGTCGATCGCCTGTTTGCGTCGAGCGAGAATTTCCGCAACGGTTCGCTTCCCAGGGTGTTCCGTGCAGGCTACATCGAGTACAGCTCCATGCGCGACAAGAGCACCGTTGCCCAGCTCAGGGAGCGCATCACCCTCGCGGTCAAACGCGAGGTCAACGCCGAAAGCAAGCGGTTGACCCACCTGGTGCCTTTCCTGGCCACGGTAGGCAACACCGCGCCGTTCATCGGGCTTTTCGGTACGGTTTGGGGAATCATGACTTCGTTCCAGAACATCGGCCTGATGAAGTCCGCCTCGCTCGCCGCGGTGGCTCCCGGCATCTCCGAGGCGCTCGTCGCCACGGCGACCGGCCTGGTCGCAGCTATTCCGGCGGTCATGGGCTATAACTACCTTATCCAGAAGGTCGGCCAGATCGAACGTGACCTCCAGGATTTCACGCCTGATTTCATCGACGCCTACCTCAACCAGTAACCGGGGAGGACCGAACGATGATGACCGGACAGAAGACCAGACTCATGAGCGAGATCAACGTGACGCCCTTCGTGGACGTCATGCTGGTGCTGCTCGTCATTTTCATGGTTACGGCGCCGATGATGACCAGCGGGGTCAAGGTCGATGTGCCTCAGACTTCGCACGAACGGATGGATGTCGATTCGAAGGCGCTGGTCATCAGCGTCGACGCTTCCCGAAAGGTGTCGATCAACGATTTCCAGCTTGATCCCGGCGAGCTCTCGACCCAGCTTCCACGCATACTTGAATCAAAGCAGGCGGAGGAGGTCTATCTCAAGGCCGACCGATCCCTGCCCTACGGTTTCGTGATGTCCGTCATGGCCTCGATCCGTGAAGCGGGAGTCGAGAAAATCGGCATGGTCACCGAACCCGTGGCGACCCAGGACAAAAAACATTGAGGCGACCGTACCGCGTTATGAGCACAAGAGATGAACTCAAGCGGGAACAGCGGCAGTTCGCCGTCTGGATCGGCTTTGCAGCCGGGGCCCATGTCGCCCTGGTCGCGATGATGGTCCTGCTGAATATCTACTACATCCGCACGCACCCTCCGCTGAAAGTCGTCACGGTCAGCATGGTCTCGCTCCCCGGGTCGCCGGGTCCTGCGGGAGGCGCCCCTGCACCCGCACCGCCAACGGCCCCGAAACCGGCTCCCGAGACGCCGGCGCCAAAGGCTCCGGAACCACCCGCGCCGAAGAAGATCCCTGAACCCGCTGTCGCGAAGAAAATCCCTGAACCGGCCGTCGCGAAGAAAAGCGTACCTGCTGATAACGCGAAGAGCCAGAAGGTGAGCATCGACGAGGCGCTGGCAAAGCTCAGGAAGGAGACCGAGAAGAAACAGCCGGCTTCCGGCATCGGAAGCGCGATCGCCAGTCTGCAGAAAAAGGTGTCCGCCCAGGGCGGCGGCCCGGCCAGTGGCAGCGGCACTGGTGGGGGTGGAGGCCTGTATGGCTCAGGTGGCGGAGCGGTCGACCCATACAAATCGAAGATCGCCGGTATCATCCAGGAGAACTGGCAGTTTTCCCAGCAGCTTGTCAGGAATGCCAAAGGCATGGAGGTCTACGTGGCGATCTGCATCCTTCCGAACGGTACGATATCCCAGATACGATACGACAGGAGGGCCCCGAGCGAATATCTCAACAACTCCGTCAATGCCGCCCTGAAAAAATCCAGCCCGTTGCCGGCACTGCCGGGGGAGTTAGGCAACCGTTCACTCTGGGTAGGATTCGTGTTCACACCGGAAGGTGTCTCGCAATGATCGGCGCCCGGTGTGCTTTTGAGGGGTTGACATGAGAAGAATTAGCCTGTCGTATGATCTGAATTGCTTATTTTTTCAAGGGTGGTAGCTCTCATTGAGCACGGAGTCCCGTTCAGCCGGCCAGGTCACGGCGTTCGACAGCGGAAGCCCGGCGAATGTACCCATGGTAACACAACATGAACTGTTAATCACATGATCGAGAACGTTATGAGAATCAGGAAGTTAATGTCCCTTGCTCTTTCCGCGGTAATGCTCTGCATGCTGTTTCTGCCCACTTCGCTCAAAGCTGAGGAGGCGAAGGAGTATATCGCCATCCGGAAGCAGGGGGCTGGTCGCATAGCCATCGCGCTCGACCGGACTTCGGCCAAAGGGGGCAAGGAGTCGGACTGGGCGAAAAACATCGACGGCAACGTCAAAAGCGGCCTTGATTTCAGCGGATTGTTCAATCTTATGCAGGCGCCGGTCAACATGAGGAGCGCACAGGGCGGAGCGCTCAATTTTGCCGCACTGAACTCGGTCGGCGCTCAGATATATGCAGGTGGCTCCGTTTCAAGAGTGGGGAATCGGGTTGGTCTCGACATGGAGGTCTATGACGCCCTGAGCGGCAAGCAGCTCATGAAAAAGTCCTATTCTGCCGACGAGACCCAGCTCAGGCCGATGGCGCTGCAGTTCTGCGCCGATCTGATCGAGTTGCTGACCGGGAAGAGGTCCCTGATTTTCGGCAGCAAGCTCGCCTTCGTTTCTAGCAGGACCGGCTTCAAGGAGATCTACATGTCCGATTTCGACGGGCAGAATGTCGTGCAGCTCACCAGCTCGAAATCGATATCCCTGACTCCGGCCGTCTCTCCGGACGGACATTACATCGCCTGGATGGATTATACCTCCGGCCGTCCCGACCTGTACATCCGTAACCTTGCAACCAAAACGACCGTTGCAGTCGGAAAGCCGGGAGTGAGCATTGCCCCGGCCTGGAGGCCCGGCACCAATGAGGTCGCCACGACGCTCTCTTACGAAGGGGACCAGGAGATCTACCTCATCAGCGCTGACGGGAAGATAGTGAGGAGAGTCACCCGCAGCCCGGGAATCGACGTTTCGCCGACGTTTTCGCCTAATGGATCACAGATGGCTTTTGTTTCAGCAAGAAGTGGAAAACCGCAGGTTTTCATACAGGATATGCAGAGCGGAGCCGCCCGGCGCCTGACCTACAGCGGCACCTATAACACCCAGCCCTCATGGTCTCCTCTTGGTGATAAAATTGCGTATTCTTCTTTACAAAAGAACGGTGAAATAAATATATTTGTAATTAATACCGATGGTTCTGGGCTTTTGCAGTTGACCGGCGGATCCCGAAACGAGTATCCTTCCTGGTCACCTGACGGAAGCATGATCGTATTCACATCCACCAGGCAGGGTAAGCGCAAGTTGTTTATGATGAATGCGGATGGTACCAACCAGAGGGCTTTGCTCCAGATTGACGGTGAACAGCAGCAGCCGTCCTGGACAAGGGTTAAGTAGTAAACGCTTTTTTCATAAACCTAATAACGGAGGCGAATATGACTAATGGAAAATTTCTGAGGAGAGCGCTCATGGTCCCGGCCGTGCTCGCGCTTGGCGCCTGCTGCTCTGACCAGGATGTCGTGGCTCCGGCTCCTCCGCCGCCTGCTCCGGTAGCTGCGGCGCCTGCGGTAGCTCCGATGGGGGATGTTTACTTTGATTTCAATCGTTCAGCACTCACGCCGGCATCTCAGTCTCAGATGAAGACCAATGCCGCATGGCTGGCAGCGAATCCCAACAGCAATGCGATCCTCGAAGGCCATTGTGACGAGCGCGGCACCGACGAGTACAATATGGCTCTCGGAGAGCGACGGGCCGGGGCTGCCAAGGACTATCTCGTCCGTCTTGGCGTGGCTTCCTCCCGTCTGCAGACGATCAGTTACGGTGAAGAGCGTCCGCTCGATACCGGCCACAATGAAGCAGCCTGGTCAAAGAACCGCCGAGTGCATTTCGTAGAGAAGTGACACGATGTTCTTCCGTAACCGGGGTGCGTAACAATCACCCCGGTTCGTTTTTTTTCAACAGATCAATTATCTACAGCATGAAACACATGAGACATACGTTACCAGCAATGATCGGAGCCGCAATGATTGTACTTGCCGGATGTTCGTCCAAATCGACGATCTCCCCGGCTGGGAACACGTCCGGTGGTGGTGACATGAGCGGGGGATCGGGGGCGGGCTATAATGGCCAGTCAGATGCCGCGGGCCCGGTGCTCGGGGACATCTTTTTCAATTTCGACAGCTCGGCCTTGAGCACTGAAGCCCAGGAGCAGCTGAAGCAGAACGCGGCCTGGTTGAAGAGCCACGCCGGTCAGTCGGCAACCATCGAGGGGCATTGCGATGAGCGTGGTACCGATGAATACAACGTGGCACTCGGCGAGCGCCGTGCGGTATCCGCAAAGCAGTACCTCGTCACGCTTGGTGTCGGCGACTCGAAGCTGACGACCGTCAGCTATGGCAAGGAGCGCCCTTTTGATCCTGGCCATAACGAAGAGGCCTGGGCAAAGAACAGAAGAGACCATTTCGTTACCAAGTAACCTCATCTCCTTGACGGATGCCGGTGGCGGAGGTTATCGATGTCACCGGTTTGCCTACGATGAATCACAAATCGATTAATGATGAAAGTGAAGAACGTACGACAGTTACTGTTTCTGCCCTGTGTACTGCTTTCTGCCTGTGCTTCCAAGTCGGATCTCAACTACGTCCAGGGTGAAGTCCAGACCATCAAATCGCAGTCAGCCGGCTCCTACTCCGAAATCACCCAGTATCGTGAAGAGATAGCCTCCCTCAAGGGCGGGATAGAGGAGTTGCGACATGACCAGTCTGCTTCCGTGAAGCGGCTCGATGTCGAGGATTCTCTCATGGTCAGGAAAACCGACGATTTCGACGCGAGGCTAGCAAAAATTGAACAGTATCTTGGCCTCGTTGAAACCCCAGGCGGTACGACAACGAAGAAGCTGCCTCCTGCGGTGGATGCGAAAGGAGCGACTCCGGAAGCCACGACACCAGCCGGTCAGACAAAAGCCACGGTTCCGGCCAGTGGGGACCAGCTCGCCGACGGGCTGGCAAAAATGAAAAAATCGGATTATGCCGGTGCGCGGGACAGCTTTACCTCGTTCATGTCCAAGAACCCGAAATCCCCGAAGGTCGCGGATGCCCAGTTCTACATCGCGGAGTCCTATTTCAATGAAAAATGGTATGAAAAGGCCATCCTTGAATACCAGGTCGTGATTGCGAAATATACCAAGAGCCCCAAGCGTCCGGCAGCTCTTTACAAACAGGCGCTCTCGTTCGAAAAGATCGGGGATTCCGCCAATGCCAAAGCACGGTTCAAGGATGTGCTTACCGTCTATCCGGCCTCTCCTGAAGCCAAACTGGTAAAAAAGAAGCAGCACTGAACGCAATCCTCTGCCGGTCGCTTCGAACGGCTGGACAAAGTCAACCCCGGAACCTCCGGGGTTTTTTTATGGCAAAAAGTAAAGCCGTGCGTTTGGATGGCACGGCTCTACTTGAACAGATCTGTTTTGGTAATGCTGCTGAAACAAGCCTGTTTATTTGAAGAACTCGTTCAGAGTGTAGGTTCTGCGATCGATCTCGACGCAAAGTCCCTTGCCCTCCTGATAGAACACAGGGATATCCCTCATGGTCCACTTCACGCCGCGCTTGTCGAAGTCGATGACATAGCGGTTTTCATTGTCAAGTACCAGTTTGTTGATATCGATCGCGATATCCGGCTGGGTAGTGAGGACGAAAATCTCGATCTCTCCGGCAATCAGCCGCTGGATCATCTCCTTGGTAGGGGAGAGCTTCCTGCGTCCCGAAGCAGGCACGATTTCAAGCTGAAGGTTATCTCTCTGGTCCCTCTTTGCCGAGGTGATGAAATACTTTTCCGCCTTGTGGACCGCGTTGCCGGACCATGGGCCCGATACGCTTTTGCGGACCTGATTCGATTCGGTATACGGACGTGTGAGCTGAGTCTGCATGGTTCTGCTCGATTTAATTGGCTGACTGGGCATAGACCTTCAACAGAACTTAAATTAGCAAAACGCCAGCAAATAAAAAAGGGATCCCTGAGAATCCCTTTTTTATGGCAGAACTGATAGATGCGCTTATTTGTCGTTGCCGTCGATCACTTCGTACTCGGCATTTTCCACCGAGCCGTCGCCGCCGCTCTTTCCTGAGTGGCTGTCGTTGCCGGGGGCCTGAGGACCCGCCTCCGGAGCTCCAGCAGGCTGCTGCGAATAGAGGTCGGAAGAAGCATCGCTCCAGACCTTGGTCAGCTCGTCCATGGCCGGCTTGATCGCTTCGGCGCTGCCGCCCTTATGAGCCTCTTTCAGCTTTTCGAGTGCGCTTTCGATGGCCGCTTTCTTCTCTGCCGGAAGCTTTTCGCCAAGTTCGGCGAGCTGCTTTTCGGTGCTGAAGATCAGTGAGTCGGCCGAGTTCTTCACATCGATATCCTCCTTGCGTTTCTGGTCCTCTGCCGCATGAGCCTTGGCATCCTGCTTCATCTTCTCGATCTCGGCATCGGTAAGCTTGCCGCTGGCCTCGATCTTTATGCTCTGCTCTTTGCCGGTCGCCTTGTCCTTCGCCGAAACGTTCAGGATACCGTTGGCATCGATGTCGAACGTCACCTCGATCTGAGGGGTGCCACGCATCGCCGGCGGGATGTCGCCGAGGTGGAACCTTCCGAGCGTCTTGTTGTCGCTGGCCATGGGACGCTCACCCTGCAGCACATGCACCTCCACCGAGGTCTGGTTGTCTGCTGCGGTCGAGAATACCTCCTGCTTGCGGGTCGGAATTGTGGAGTTGGATTCGATCAGCCTGGTCATCACACCACCGAGTGTTTCGATGCCGAGCGACAGCGGGGTCACGTCGAGCAGAAGCACGTCGGTGACGTCGCCCTTCAGCACGCCGCCCTGGATCGCTGCACCGATAGCCACGACTTCGTCAGGGTTCACGCTCTTGTTCGGTTCCCTGCCGAAGAAGTCTTTCACCAGCGTCTGAACTTTCGGGATACGTGTCGAACCACCGACAAGCACGACCTCATCGATCTCTTTCATGTCGAGCTTCGAGTTCTTGACCGCACGGCGGCAGGGTTCGAGCAGCTTGTCGAACAGATCCGAGCACATCGCCTCGAACTTGGCCCTGGTAAGGTTGATCACCAGGTGTTTCGGTCCTTCCTGGGTGGCCGTGATGAACGGAAGGTTGATCTCGGTGTCGGTTCTTGAGGAGAGTTCGACCTTTGCCTTTTCCGAGGCTTCCTTGAGTCGCTGCAGGGCGATGGCATCCTTGCGAAGATCGATCCCTTCCTGCTTTTTGAACTCGTCTGCCAGGTAGTCGATGATCTTCTGGTCGAAATCGTCGCCGCCGAGGTGGGTGTCTCCGTCGGTCGACTTCACTTCGAACACGCCGTCTCCGAGTTCAAGGATCGAGATGTCGAACGTACCGCCGCCAAGATCGAACACGGCAACCTTCTCGCTCTTCTGTTTCTTGTCGAGGCCGTAGGCGAGTGCTGCTGCGGTCGGTTCGTTGATGATGCGTTTGACATCGAGGCCCGCGATCCTGCCGGCATCCTTGGTTGCCTGGCGCTGCGCGTCGTTGAAGTACGCCGGTACGGTAATGACCGCTTCGGTGATCTTCTCGCCGAGGAAATCTTCTGCCGTCTGCTTCATCTTCTGCAGGATCATGGCCGAAATCTCCTGGGGTGAGTAGGTCTTGTCGCCGATCTTCACCTTGGCGTCTCCTCCATCGTTGACAACATCGTACGATGCGAGCTTCTTTTCATTGGGCACTTCGTCATATTTGCGGCCCATGAAACGCTTGATGGAAAATATGGTGTTCTTGGGGTTTGTCACGGCCTGGCGCTTCGCTGCCTGACCGACAAGCCGCTCTCCGGTTTTGGTGAAGGCGACCATCGACGGTGTCGTGCGGTTGCCCTCCGAGTTTTCGATGACCGTCGGCTGAGTGCCCTGCATGACCGAGACGCAGGAGTTGGTGGTGCCGAGGTCAATTCCGATAATTTTTCCCATGATAGGTTGATTCCTTTTTGTTGAAATGATTCAGGTTCATGCTCGAAGCTTCTCCCTTACGACGGGCGCTTCACTCTGTCAGCTTTCAGTTGATCGAGATCTCCTTTGTTTTCTTCACCGGCTGTGCCTTGGGCAGGGTGACATGCAGCATACCGTTGTCGAAAGCGGCTCCGATGTTCTCCTGGTCGATCAGCTCGCCGACGTTGAAACTGCGGGAGAAGCTGCCGTAGGAGCGTTCGATCCTGTGGTAGTCCTTCTTTTTCTGCTCATCTTCCTGGGTCCGTTCCGCCTTGATGGTCAGCACATCCTCCTCGATGTTCAGGGTGATTTTCTCTTTCGTGACGCCGGGAAGTTCCGCATCGAGATAGAATGCATGCTCATCTTCTGAAATATCGACCTTGAATGCCGGGGCGGAAGCCATTTGAGTGCCGCTCCATATGTCATCGAAGAGTCGCATGGGGTCTTTCGCTATTTTCATCAACATGATTGTCTCCTTGAACGAAATTTTACGATGTTCCATATTCAGATCTGCGCGCATAAGCACGATCCTATAGTCTTTTCTGCAAATGTTGTGCCATTCGTTGATTTGCATAAAAGGTGTGACAATATGTCTTAGGTTTGATTATGGTATGACAAATATCACGTCCGCGCTGTCATATCCGGGTCGCGGGCTTGCTTATGACCAGGCGAACCGTGAGTCGAAGATGAGCGACGTCGATGCCCGGAGGAGCAGGTTATGTCTACAGGGATACGAAGTGATGGCTGAGGGAGACGGCTCTGCAGGATCGGTATAGCCGGAGGCTCACGGATTCATGCGGGGGATTGGATGGTTTCCGGGGATGGGGGAGTATTCTGTACTGAGCGGAACATGGTGTTCCTTCGAGGCCTGTCCGGGATCGAAGATGTGCTTGCCGAATGACCGGCAGTCGCAGGGGCGACACCGGTTGAAAGCTTCAGAGAGTAGGCGAAGGTTCAGGCCGAGAGGCTGCTGTTGACCTTCTGGATCCAGCTCAGGCGATCCTGCAGGTTCTCAACCACGCTTTTCGAAATCAGGAAACAGGCATAGATGATGCTGTCGTCTGAAATGCGGTAATAGCATTTCAGGCCTTCCTTTCGGCGGTTGACGACACCGTTGTCATGCATGAGTGCGAGATGTTTCGAAATGTTTGCCTGGCTGGCGCTGACTTCATTGACTATTTCCTGTACGGTGCGTTCTCCATCACACAGCGTTCTGAGAATCTTCAGGCGCATTGGTTCCGAGAGAAGCTTGAATCGGTTGGATACGGCCTCGAGCATTTCATCGGGCATATTGAAATGCCATTTGTTGATGTCTTCTTCTGAAATCGTAATTGTTTTGCTCATGACAAAGGCTTGTTGATACTTCTTTTTGCCGGCCGGATTCTGAATCTCTGAGAGTATATAGCTATTTAAACATACTATTCAAATCAAAAAAAACATACTCCATCCGATCGCTATCGACTCGAATTCAGAAAACAGCCCAGGGGTTTCAGGTGTCGTCGACTCAGGAGATGACGCTGGTCATCTTGACTATGGACTCTACCAGATTTTTCGGCGCCCTGACACGAACGATCCGCTCACGGATGATGATTTTCGTGTTTTTGGCATCCTGAAATTCCGAACGGCATTCCGGGCAATCGTCAAGGTGGCCCGTGAGCTCTTCGGACTCTTTCGCGGTCAGCTCCCCATCAATGGCCGCGCTCATGAGCACCATCGCTTTGTTGCAATTCATAATGATTGACTGATTGGTTTGTATGATGGTCAAGTTTATTCGTCTATCTCGGTATTGTATCCATGCTTTCTTGCGTACTCCTCAAGTTTGGCACGCAGCAGCTTCCTGCCCCGGTACAACCTCGACCTTACCGTTCCGATTGGACTCTCCACCATGTTGGCAATTTCTTCGTACGTAAATCCTTCCATATCACACAGTTGAATAACTTCCCTGAACTCTTCCGGCAGTGAAAGCAAAGCCTGGTAGACCTCTTCGTGCAGCAGGGAGTGGAAAAAATCCGACTCTGCCTCGGTCGTATCGCTCTGAACATCCTTGATCGTATGGTAGAAATCCTTGATCAGATCGTAATCGACCTTGCCGGGCTCCCTCGCATTCTTCCGAAACTTGTTGATGTAGTTGTTTTTCAGGATTTTGAACAGCCACGCCTTGCAGTTTGTTCCCCTTTCGAAAGAATCAAAAAATTTATAAGCCTTCAGGTAGGTTTCCTGGACGAGATCTTCTGCGTCGTCCGGATTCATCGTCAAATGCAGCGCATAGTTATAGAGCGCGTTGATATGCGTGACGGCTTCCTGCTGGAATTCCCTCTGTTTGAGCTCTTCCTGTGCCGACAGGACCTTTTTTTTCTCTTTCATGTTGTTACATGCTACCGGATGAGTTGAACGCGTCATGTCTTTGGTCGGTAACCGCCCCTGACGCCCGAAGACCGGGGCCTATCTGTTCTATGAATATAAAATTATACAAGTTCATGTCATAGGCTATATAAAGCTCTGTGTGAACCTGTTAATGTATTTGCCGGCCTCACGTTCGGGTAAATTTCCCATGCCTTGCTTTTGATGGCTGAACATCAGGTGTCCGGCACGCGGGTTTTGACGGGCTGCTTCATGGCCGGTTCCCCCCGGCGGATTGACCGACGCAGCCGATCTGCACCTGTCCGAGAGGATACGCTTTCACAATCCTGACGAGTTCCCTAAATTCATATCGGATATACTGGTTATTTGCCGCTGATCTTGCTTTTCAGCCCGGATTTTCAGTGCATCCAGGGCTGGACGGCCATTTTTTAGCGGGGAAGCGCCCGGAGTAACAGAACCTGAAGGAGAGCATCATGGTTGAACGTGCGGATGTCATTGTCGTCGGAGCAGGCATCGGTGGCCTGACAACGGCGGCCCTCTTGCAGGAGCGGGGGATTTCAACCATAGTTTTCGAGAAAAACCCATTTCCTGGCGGAAGCTGTTCGGCATTCCGCAAAGGCGGGTACACCTTCGATGCCGGGGCTTCAGTATTCTATGGATTCAGCGACGACGATGCCCGGGGCACGCTCAATCTGCATTCGAGGATCTTCAGGAAGCTCGGCATCGAGGTGCCGACGATTCCCGACCCGGTGCAGATCCATTACCATATGCCGAACGGGTTCGAGGTCCCGGTGTATTACGACCAGGCCCGTTTTCTCGAGTGCCTGTACCGGAGGTTTCCGCATGAGCGGGAGGGGATCGGTCGTTTCTACGGCGAGCTCGAGTCGGTCTACGGAATCCTGAGTGCCCTGCCCGCCGGTTCTCTCGAGGATATTTCGCATCTCGTCGCCGTCGGCGCCCGTAATCCGCTCAAGGCCGCTTCACTCGGCGTGAAGACCTTGTTTTCCATGGGAGGAACGGCGCGCCGTTACATCCAGGACGAGGAGCTGCTGCACTTCATCGATCTCGAATCCTACGCCTGGGCTGTTCAGGACGCAACCGCAACCCCACTGGTCAATGCAGGCATCTGCCTTGCCGATCGTCATCATGGCGGCATCAACTATCCCGTGGGGGGCTCCGGGGCGATCCCGGCGGCTCTGGTCAGGGGGATCGAAAAGTTCGGCGGAGAGGTTCGTCTCGGCACAACGGTCGAGCAGGTCGTGATCGAGAATGGACGGGCGGTCGGAGTGCGACTGGGTGACGGCACGGAGGTTCGGGCGAATGCCGTCGTGAGCAACGCGACCATATGGGATACCTTCGACAGCCTGGTGCAGGAGCCGCGGCACCGGGTGCCGGACAACCGTTTCATCGAGGCCCCGAGCTGGTTCCAGCTCTATCTCGGTGTGGACGGTTCGGTCATACCGCCGGGGTTCAACGTCCACCATGTCCTGGTCGACGACTGGTCCCGGTACGACGAACTCGGCGGCACCATCTATTTTTCCGCTCCGACGGTGCTCGACCCCTCCCTGGCTCCGGCAGGGAAGCATGCCGTACACCTCTTCGTGACGGCCGAGAGCTGGCAATGGGAGCGGTTCGCCCCCAGGAGCCCTGAATACAGGCAAAAGAAGGAGGAGTACGCGCGGACCTTGCTGGCAAGAACCGAAAAGATACTTCCCGGCCTCTCCGATGCGATCGAACTCATGGTCACGGCCACTCCGCAGACCCATGAACGCTATCTCGGCCGTCGCAACGGCTCCTACGGCCCCTTGCTCCATCCGGGCCAGAACGTGCTGCGCAAACCGCAGAACCGGACGCCGGTCGAGAACCTCTATTCCACAGGCGACAGCACATTCCCCGGCCAGGGGGTGATCGCCGTGACCTATTCAGGCGTCTCCTGCGCTTCGTATGTCGCCAGGCAACTGGGCCGTCCGCTGGAATATCTGTAGGAAGATGGGTGGAAGACGTGACGCGTGACGCGAAACACGTGACACGAAACGCGTAACGGGGCGTTCCACGTCAATCGTCACGGGGTCACGAGTCACGCTGTAGCGAGCAGCATGTCGATCTCCCGGTACGGGAAGTCGATGAGTTCCGCCAGGATTTTCTTGGTGACGTACCCTTTGTAGACATAGGTGCCTTTTCTCAGGCTGTGGCTTTTCCAGAGGATGTCGGGGATGGTCTCGTGAGCGGTCAGCTTCTGAAGGAAGGGCAGGAGGGTGTTGGTAAGGGCGAAGGATGCCGTCTTGGCGACGGCCGACGGAATGTTCGGCACGCAGTAATGGGTGACGCCATGCTTGACGTAGATCGGGTTGGTATGCGTGGTGTGCCGACTGGTGGCGAAGCACGCCCCCTGGTCGATCGAGACGTCGATGATGACCGAACCGGGCTTCATCATCTTCACCACCTGTTCGCTTACCAGCGGTTTGCCGAGTTTCTGTTTCGGGCTGAGGGCTCCGATCATGACATCGGAGATGAGGGCCAGCTGTGCTATGTAGTGCTCGTTGGCGATTGCCGTCACCAGATGGCGGTTGAAAAAGGCTTCAAACCGCCTCAGCCGGTTGATCTCCTTGTCGATGACCGTGACCTGGGCGCCGAGGCCGAGGGCGTCCTGTGCAGCGAAAAGGCCCACCGTACCGGCTCCGATGATGGTGACGTGAGCCGGAGGCACGCCGGCGATGCCACCGAGCAGGATACCGCTTCCACCGTACCCGGTTTCGAGATACTTGGCGGCGGTCTGTATGGCCAGGGATCCGGCGATTTCGCTCAGCGTCCTGACGATAGGCAGCTCACCATCCCTCGTTTCGATGAACTCGAATCCCAGGGCCGTAATGTTCTTCTCGATCAGCGCCCTGATCATCTGGCGACTCACCGTGCCGAGGTGCAGCGCCGAAATCAGCATCTGGCCGGGGATGAACATGGCCAGCTCTTCGGGTTGCGGCGGTGATACCTTGACGATCACGTTCGCCTGGCGGTAGAGCTCATCAGGAGACGACACGACAATGGCGCCGGCCTCGCTGTAATTGGTATCTGAAAAATTGCAGAAGCTTCCTGCGCCCGACTCGATGATGACCCGGATGCCCTGCTCGACCAGAATCTGTACCCCTGCCGGCGAAAGTGCGACACGCCGTTCGTCCTGGGCTCGCTCCTTGGGTATGGCTATCGCCACGTTCATCGTCTTTTCCGGCTTGAGGAGCCAGCGTTCGAGTGTCTTGACCCCAAGCTCGAATTCGAGAGTACCTAGATCGGAAGGGTAACCCATCGTGATTTCAATTCATCTGAATTTCTGCAAAAAAGCTCTCCGGAAGCAAATGCCGGAATAATACGATGCAGGAACCGGAGCGGGGCATCCCGTCTGGCGGCATGCCCCTGATTTTTCATGGCCTGGCCGTGATCTTGACCCTCTCGATCGCTACTCCGGAGGAGTCATGGGCGGCGCAGGTCGTGCCGGGAAGATGCACTCTGCCGCCGGTCACGGTGCAAAGCGCCCCTGATGCGGTATCCAGCAGCCCCTTGGCGCCACCGGCAGCCAGGCTGATTGGTCCCTGCATGAACGAGAAGGTCTCCGAGAAGGAGTCGACCGCGAGCAGCGAGGCCGGTCCGAGTCCGCTGGCGATCTTGCCGAGCGTCTCTACCGGATTGAGCTTTCCTTCACGGAACCGGGTGAAGACGTTGCTTGCACCTGACGGCAGCTTGTTCACCACATTGTACCCGATCGTCTGGGCATAGGTGATGAAGCCCGGTATGTTCAGCCCGAGCACGATCCTTTTCAGGGTCTCGGCTCTCGTCACGACCCGGACGGAGCCCTCCTTGATGATGACTGTCTGGCAGGCGAGGCGTCCGCCCTCCTGGAACAGCTTGTCGGAGATGAACGCCTTCTCCTCGTCACTGGGCTGGGAGAGGCAATCGGCCCCCTCGCGGACATAGACGAAACAGCTCTGGCAGATGCCGTTGCCCCCGCAGATATATCCGATATGGGCCTTGTTGAGCTTTGCTGTGGCGAGCAGCAGGTCGCCGACCTCTGCTTCACATGGTCTGTCGTTGATGTAGATGATCATAGCGGTGCGATTTTCATTGGTAAACGGGGTGTCGACTT
>Ga0326732_1000007_pt1 | contig 61251 bp, 55 predicted proteins | sample MHFSIPfraction_4_FD_207644 | JGI IMG/M metagenome (GOLD analysis project Ga0326732, IMG submission 207644) | Lab enriched peat soil microbial communities from Michigan Hollow, Ithaca, NY, United States - MHF12FN SIP fraction | ecosystem: Environmental > Terrestrial > Soil > Wetlands > Peat...
TTGCCACCACTTCCTCAACTATTGAGCTCCCGACGTTTCATTGTTAATCAGGGCCCAGTTGCCTATATTGAGCAAACTTTGTCAATTATGCCAAAAGGCCATTTTTCATGAAAAATAACCAGTTTAAACTCCTGCTGATTGCCGTGGTGGCTCTTGTGTCGGTATGGTCGATATGGCCGACGTACCGCGACTATGAGCTCTCCAGGAAGCTGACGAGTTTTCACTCGAGCGAAGACAGCCTGAAATTCGCCATGGACCATCGCTCAGAAATCGAGCAGGCCCACGAAAAGAGCCTGAAGCTCGGTCTGGACCTCAGGGGAGGGATGCATCTGGTGATGGAGGTCGACCTGTTCGATCTGATCGAGCAGCGGGCCTGGAACAAGGATGCCCGATTCCAGCAGCTCATGGCAAGCGTGAAGAGCGCTGCCTCCACCTCCGGCGCAAACCCGGTCGAGCTGCTCGCCGCCGAATTCAAAAAGCAGAACATCCCGCTCAGCCGCTATTTCTACGATATCCGCAACTCCGACCAGGAGATCATCGACAAGCTCAACAAGGAGTCCCAGGATGCCCTGGTGCGCGCCAAGGAGATCATCCGGAACCGTATCGACCAGTATGGCGTCGCCGAGCCGCTCATCCAGACCCAGGGTTCGCGCAGGCTCATCATCGAACTCTCCGGCGTGACCGATGAAACCCGCGTACGCAAGCTGCTGAAGGGTACCGCCAAGCTCGAGTTCAGGCTGGTGAAAGACCCTGAAACCCTGCTGAGGGCCGTTGAAAGCATCAACTCACTGCTTGCCCAGGCCCCTGCATCACCGGCAGCCCCGGCCGATTCAGCGGCAGCACAGGCACCTGCACCCGCACCTGCACCTGCACCTGCTTCGGCTCCTGCTGCACATCCGGCCGCAGGGAAGCTTTCCGACGTTATCGGCGTCATGAAGAACGGGGTTGTCTTTACTCCTGAATATTCGCGTGACTTTGTCGCCTCGATGTTCAGCCGTGAAGATGTCCAGTCCCGTCTGCCCCAGGATACCGAGCTGCTGCTGGCCGCAAAGCCGGAGCAGACCGAAAAGGGGGAGAAGTACTATCCGATCTATCTGGTGAAGAAGAGCCCCGAGCTTACCGGTGGCGTGATCACCGAGGCGAAGGCCACCTTCGGTGCGCAGAGTGTCCAGCCGGAAGTGAGCATGTCGATGAACGAGGAGGGGACGTCGAAGTGGGCGCGGATCACCGGCGCGAACATCGGGAAGCAGATCGCCATCGTGCTTGACGGGGCGGTCTACAGCGCCCCGGTCGTGCAGTCCCGGATTCCGAACGGAAACTCGGTGATCAACGGAATTTCCGGCCTGGAAGAGGCAAAGGACCTCGAAATCATCCTGAAGGCTGGTGCGCTGCCGGCGCCGGTCAGGATTCTTGAGGAGCGGACTGTCGGGCCGTCGCTTGGTTCCGACTACATTCGCGCAGGCCTGATGTCCATGCTCTGGGGATTTGCCGCAGTGGCGATCTTCATGATATTCTATTACAACAAGGCGGGGCTGGCAGCCGATTTTGCGCTCGTGCTCAACATCCTCATCGTCATTTCGGTGCTTGCAGGGTTCAAGGCGTCGCTCTCCCTCCCGGGCATCGCCGGCATCGTCCTGACCATGGGCATGGCCGTCGATGCGAACGTGCTGATCTACGAACGAATCCGGGAGGAGCTGGCCGAAGGCAAGAGTCTGAAGCTCGCGGTGGATACCGGTTACTCCAAGGCGTTCTCGTCGATTCTCGACTCCCATGTGACCACCCTTTCCGCGGCGTTTCTGCTCTCTCAATTCGGCGTAGGCCCCATCCAGGGTTTTGCAGTGACGCTGATGATCGGCACCGGTGCCAGCCTGTTCACGGCTATCGTGGTGACCAGGGTCATCTTCGACCTCCTGGTCGGCCGCGGGTTCATGAATGAAAAAAGTTTCGGATAAATTCAACACACAAGCAGCTATGCGGCTTTTTCAAAAGACAAATTTCAATTTCATCAAGCATCGCGGGATCGCTTATGCCATCTCCCTGCTGCTGCTTGCCGCCGGCATGGTCTCCCTGTTCACGAAGGGGTTGAACTACGGTATCGATTTCAAAGGGGGTTCGGAGGTCGTCATCAGGTTCGCCAGGCCGGTCGACGTCGGCACGGTTCGCGCCATCATCGATCAGGCCGGCGTGCGCGGCTCCGTCAAGCAGTATGGCATAGAACGGGCCGTGTTGCTCAGCACTGATTATAAGGGGGAGACCGCGGATCTGAAGGGGTTGATCTCGCGATCGCTTGCCGGCCGACTGCCGGGAAACCCCGGTGAGATCGTCAGCATCCAGGCAGTAGGGCCAAGCATCGCTACCGACATGAAGTGGGCCGCAATCAAGGCCCTCGGGGCGGCATTGGCTGGAATCCTGCTCTATGTCAGTATCCGGTTCGAGATCAAATTTGCAACGGCAGGCGTGATCGCCATCTTCCACGATGTGCTGACCGTGCTCGGATTGTTCAGTATTCTCGGAGGCCTCTTCGACCTCATGCCACTCGAGATGGACCAGAGCATCATCGCCGCGTTCCTGACCATCGCGGGTTACTCGATCACCGATACGGTGGTGGTCTACGACCGTATCCGCGAGCGGATTCGTGGCCAGAAGCCATCCGAGTACGAGAGGATCTTCAACGAAAGCATGAACCAGACCCTTTCGAGGACCATCATCACCTCCGGCACCATCATGCTTTCGGTGCTGGTCCTGTTCATCTTCGCCGGACCGGCGATCCGCGGATTCGCGTTTGCCATGTTTGCCGGAATCGTCGTCGGAACCTATTCGTCCATCTTTGTCGCAGCGCCGATCGTGTTCGACTGGCAGATGCGCTCGAAGGGCGCAATCAAGCTTCGCGGTTCCTGAACGTCCCCACGCAGGGGCTCCCCCCCCCCTCATCCTGCATTCAGAACGTTCTCCGCATGTCCGAAACAGCAAGCCTTCCGAGAATCTCCGGTTGCCCGGACCGGAGATTCTCATTATGTTAGACTGACGATGCCGCAGCTTCCTGACCCCAGGGGCAAGTCACGCCGATGATGAGTTCACGTAAACACCGATTGGAAATGAAAAAAGCACTTCTCCCGATTCTCCTCTTCTTCACGATCATGGTGTCAGGCCTTCGTCCGGCATCCGCTGCCGATGTGCCAGACAGAATCGTCGCCATCGTCGGCAACGAGCTCATCCTCAAGTCTGAGATCGACGAACGTGAGCTCATGATCCGTGCCCAGATGCCGGATTCGAAAAATGATCCCCAGCTCAGGAAGAAGCTGGTTGAGAATCTTGTCGACCAGAAAATCCTGCTCACGAAGGCCAAAATCGACAGCGTGAAAGTTGACGAAAGCGCCATCGACAACCAGGTTACCGAACGCTTCTCCTCGATAAGGTCAGGATTTTCTTCAATAGGCGACATGGAGGCACGATTTGGCAAGCCGTCAAGCCGAATCAAGCAGGACATCCGGGACGATATCCGGGAGCAGCAGATGGTCGACAACCTTCGGAGGAAGCATCTCCGGGACGTTTCCGTCAGCTACGAGGAGACCATGGCGTACTATCGGAAGGAGAAGGATCGTCTGCCGGTGGTGCCCGAAGAGGTTTCGGTCTCCCAGATCATAAAGTATCCCGTGGTATCCGTCGAGGCGAAGGGCGAGGCGCTGAAGAAAATCCAGGAGATCCAGTCCAGATTGAAAGCCGGTGAGGATTTTTCCTCGCTTGCCGGAGCCTATTCCGATGACCCCGGATCGAAGAGCCTTGGCGGCGATCTCGGTTTCGTGCAGAAGGGGGAGCTGGTCCCGAGTTTCGAGGCTGCGGCCTATGCCCTCAAGCCGGGGCAGATCTCCGGTCCGGTCGAAACCCGCTTCGGATATCATCTGATCCAGTTGATTGCAAAGGAGGGGAACAGCATCCACGTGCGTCATATCCTCGCGATATTCGACCAGCGCGAGAGAGACCTTTCCAAGTCCGTTGCATTGCTTGACGGCGCCAGGACCGAAATCCTGGCCGGCAAGACCACCTTCGCCGCAGTTGCGGAGAAGTATTCGGACGATCCGATGTCGGCCAGGCTCGGCGGCCTCATCAAGTCGGCCTCTGGCGGCGGGACCATGCTGGAGATCACTTCGCTGAAGCCGGAGCTGCAGCGGATCATCGAAGGGCTGAGGCGGCCGGGGGACATAAGCAGGCCCGAACGGATCACCCCGGCCAAGGGCGAACCTTTTGTCGCTATGTTTCAGTTGAATTCGCGGATCGACGCCCACCGCATGACTCCTGATCGGGATTTTACGAAGATCGAGGATCTTGCGGGTGGCGAAAAGAGGAAGGCGCTGTTCGACGTCTGGCTCGCACAGCTCAAGAAAGAGGTGCTGGTGAAGGTGATGCCTGAAAACTGACCTCAGACATCAAGGCGGCTAACGTAGCGGGCGTTCTTTTCGATGAACTCCCGCCGCGGCTCCACCTTGTCACCCATGAGGGTCGAAAACACCTGATCGGCTTCCCTCGCATTTTCGACCGATACCTGAAGCAGTGACCGGTGTTCGGGGTCCATAGTTGTGCTCCACAGCTGCTCGGGGTTCATTTCACCGAGACCCTTGTAGCGCTGGATCGAGACATTCGCCTTTCCCTTCTGGAGCTTCTTCATCGATTCCACAATCCCGAGCCGCTCGTCATCATCCCAGGCATACTGCTGCTCCCTGCCCGATTTCACCAGGTAGAGCGGCGGCTGGGCGATGAACACCTTGCCCGCTTCGATCAGTGAGCGCATGTACCTGAAAAAGAAGGTCAGCAGCAGCGTTCTGATGTGCGCACCGTCGACGTCGGCGTCGGTCATGATGATGATCTTGCCGTAGCGGAGCTTCTCGGGCGAGAACTCCTCCTCGCCGATGCTCGTGCCAAGGGCGAGGATGATGGTCTTGATCTCCTCGTTCTCCAGCATCTTGTGCAGCCGTGCCTTCTCCACGTTGAGGATCTTGCCCTTGAGCGGGAGGATCGCCTGGAAACTCCTGTCGCGGCCCTGTTTGGCGCTGCCGCCTGCCGAGTCACCCTCGACGATGTAAAGCTCACAGTGCTCCGGATCGTTGATCGAGCAGTCCGCGAGCTTTCCAGGCAGTCCCGAACTCTCGAGAACCGACTTGCGACGGGTCAGCTCTTTTGCTTTCCTTGCGGCTTCCCTCGATATGGCTGCACCCTTGACCTTCTCGATGATCAGCTTGAGCGTGCCGGGGTTGCTCTCGGCAAACTCGGAGAGCTGCTCGTTGACGATGGTTTCGACAATGCTCTGGGTTTCGGAGTTGCCGAGCTTCGTCTTGGTCTGGCCCTCGAACTGTGGCTCGGGAACCTTGACCGAGATGATCGCCGTGAGCCCCTCCTTGTAGTCGTCGCCGGTCAGTGCGATTTTCAGGTTCTTCAAGAGGTCGTTCTTCTGGGCGTAGGCATTGAGCGTACGGGTCAGGGCCTTCCTGAATCCGGTGACATGCGTGCCCCCCTCATGGGTGTTGATGTTGTTGACGTAGCTGAACACGTTCTCCTGGTAGGAGTCGTTGTACTGCAGCGCAATCTCCACCACGGTAGAGTCCCGCTCACCCGAAAGAAAGATGGGCTCCTTGACCAGGCTGAGCCGGTTGGCGTCGGTGAACCGGACGAACTCCTTCAGGCCTCCCTCGAAATGGAAGGTCTCCTCCGCCCCCTGCTCGTCCTGCACGATGATGCGCAGGTTGCTGTTCAGGAAGGCCAGCTCCCGCATGCGATCGATGATGATGTCCTTGCGGAACTCGGTGGTTTTGAAGATCTCCGCATCTGGCTTGAAGGAGACCTTCGTGCCCCGCTGGTCGGTGGTGCCGATCTGCTTCACATCGCCTTGTGGCACGCCGCGCCGGTAGGACTGCATGAAGACTTTCCCATCGCGATAGACCTCGACCTCGCACCACTCGGAAAGGGCGTTGACGACCGAGGCGCCGACTCCATGCAGGCCGCCCGACACCTTGTACGCTCCCTTGTCGAACTTTCCGCCGGCGCCGATGACCGTCATGACCAGCTCAAGCGCTGACTTTTTCTTGACCGGATGAAGGTCCACAGGGATGCCTCGTCCCCTGTCGGTTACCGTTACCGACCCGTCGGGGTTCATGGCGACATGGATGTAGTCGTTGAAGCCTCCCAGGGTCTCGTCGATCGAGTTGTCGACGATTTCATACACGAGGTGATGGAGCCCGCGGCTGTGGATGTCTCCGATGTACATCGCCGGCCGTTTACGGACATGCTCGATGCCGTCGAGCACCTGGATGTTGGTCGCGCCGTATTCGGCGGTGGAGGCTGACGTGGTCAGGATTTCAGGGTCTTGCATGGGATCTGCCGTACGGGATAAGTAGTAAAACTGTTTGACTTAAAAGATAAGAAAAATCCACTGATATGCTACCGCCCCCACCGCTCAGGCCATGAAGGCCGCTTTGATGTGGTCCAGCTTGTACTCGACGATCAGGGGGCCCTCCATCCGTGTCGCGAGGATCGCGATGACATCGAAACGGCAGTCGGGAGCGGGGTTTTCGAGAGCAGCGAGGAAGCCGGTCGCCGCCCTGACCAGCTCTTTCTGCTTGCGGATCGTGACCGCTTCCGCAGGATGGCCCTTGTCGAGCGAGGCTCTGGTTTTCACTTCGACGAAGCAGAGTTCACGTCCGTCGGTGGCGATGATGTCGATCTCGTTCCTGAGGAACCGGAAATTCCGGGAGATGATGCGGTAACCGCATCCTGTCAGGTACCTTGCGGCAAGCTGTTCGCCTTCGGCTCCGAGTGAATGGGGGGCGTGCATGTGCGCGGCAGGTTATTTTTCTCCCAATTTACGTAACTTGAAGCTGTTCCGGTGAATGGCGCATCGCCCGTGCAGGGCGATCGCCTCCACGTGCCGCTCCGTCGGATAGCCGAAATGCAGGTCGAAGCCGTAATCGGGATATTGGCATGCGAAGTCAGCCATGATCTCGTCCCTCCTGGTTTTTGCAAGCACCGAGGCGGCCGCGATGGAGAATACCTTCGAGTCCCCCTTCACAATGGTCCGGTAAGGCACCGGCAGAGATGGAGTGTACCGGTTCCCGTCCACCAGGAGCATATGGGGTGTCGGTTCAAGTGATTCGACCGCCAGGTTCATCGCGAGCATCGTAGCCTGAAGGATATTTATCCTGTCGATGGTTTCGGCGTCGGCAATGCCGATAGCCCAGGCTTCCGCGGCTTCGTGGATGGCCGGGACCAGCTCCTTGCGGAGTCCGGCCGGCAGGCGCTTCGAGTCGTCGATGCGCCGGAGAATGCCTGTCGGGCTGAAATGGCGGGGAAACACCACGGCAGCGGCGACGACGGGGCCGGCGAGTGGCCCCCTGCCCGCTTCGTCGACGCCGCATACGCGAGCATGATCCGCCCAGAGTGGCGTTTCCCAGGAGGTCGTGAGCATGGTCGTGCAGGGTTTCAGGGTATGGATACCGGAAGGTGCGAAAAATCGGAGCACCGTCAAAAAATGTTCAGCAAATAAGGCACCCAACAAAGCCCTGAAGTGTTATATTTTTCCGTGAATAACCATTAATGGAAGGCATGTAATGAAGAAGAATGTGAAGAAGCAGCTCCTGATGAACAAGACCGGCGACGAGATCCAGGTCGCCCTGGTCGAGGAGGGCCGTCTCGCGGAGCTGATCATCGAACGCCCCGAAAGCATGAGGAGCATCGGGGATATCTATCTGGGAAGGGTACATAAAGTGGTCGAGGGGCTGAAGGCAGCCTTCGTCGACATCGGCCAGAAATCGGACGGCTTTCTTCACTTTTCGGACGTCGGCACGACCAGCGAGGATTACCGTGCGCTGATCGAGGACGACGAGGACGAAGACGAGGCGGGGATCGAGGAGGGAGAGCCGGGTGACGAAGAGGAAGACGATCCGGCCGTTCCGACCGCTCCCGCCGCCACCAGGGAGCCCGCCAGGCCCTCCGGCCCCGGCAAGGGGGAGCCGAGGCCTGCCACGGCCAAGGAGGCCGCGGAGCGGCGCCAGTCCTACACGCAGATGATCGCCAGCAAGCTGAAACCGAACGACTCCATCCTCGTGCAGGTCATCAAGGAGCCGATCAGCAACAAGGGCTCCAGGCTCACTTCGGATATCACCATCGCCGGCCGTTTCATGGTGCTGCTTCCCTTCGGCGGAGGGCAGATCGCCGTCTCCAGGAGGGTCGTCTCGCGCAAGGAGCGAGCCCGCCTGAAAAAGCTCGTGCGTTCAATGCTTCCCGAGGGGTTCGGTGCGATCATCCGCACAGTAGCCGAAGACCAGGAGGAGACGCTCCTGAAGCAGGACCTCGAAAAGCTGCTCTCCAAGTGGACGCAGATCGAGCAGAAGCTGAAGGATGCCGCCCCGCCGCAGCTGATCTTCAAGGAGGATACCATCATTTCGAGCGTGCTCCGCGATTCGTTGACCTCGGACGTCACCGAGATCGTCGCCAACTCGAACTCCATCTACACCGAGACCCTGAACTACATCCAGTGGGCCGCACCCGAGATGGTCAGGAACGTCTCCCTCTACCAGGGCAAGCTTCCCCTGTTCGAGGGGTACGGTATCGCCAAGGATGTCGAGTCGATCTTCTCCCGCAAGGTCTGGCTGAAGTCCGGGGGATACATCATCATCGAGCACACCGAGGCGATGGTCGTGGTCGACGTCAACAGCGGACGATACGCGGCAAAGCGTGAACAGGAGGAGAACTCCCTGAAGACCAACCTCGAGGCCTCGAGGGAGGTTGTCCGCCAGCTTCGGCTGAGGGACATCGGCGGTATCATCGTTGTCGACTTTATCGACATGATCGATCCGAAGAACTCGAAGAAGGTCTACGATTCGATGAAAGCGGAATTGCGCAACGACCGGGCCAAGTCCAACATCCTGCCGCTCTCCGATTTCGGCATCATGCAGATCACCCGCGAAAGGATCCGGCCCAGCCTCATGCAGCGTATGGGCGACCAGTGCCCGGCCTGCGGCGGCACCGGCGTCGTACAGGCCCGCTTCACCACGATCAACCAGATAGAGCGCTGGCTCAGGAAGTACGCGCTGCAGCCGAAGGCCAAGTTCCAGCAACTTGATCTCCACGTAAGCCCGACGGTCCTGGAACCCATGCGCAACAGCGATATGAAGACCGAGCTGAAGTGGTTCCTGCAGCACATGGTCTTCGTCAGCATCAAGGCGGACGAGAGCCTGCGCAGTGACGACTTCCGCTTCTACAGCCGGAAGACCAGCGCCGATATCACCGCAGAATTCAATTGACAACGGAAACGACGTACCATGGAACAGTATCAGCAGATAAAAGAGGAGATCATCGCCTATTCATCGTTCGGAGCCGACCAGCTCAGGGCCGATCCGAAAGCCCGCGAGGTTTTTGACGGGTTCAAGGCGCTGCTCAACGAGGGAGTGATCCGGGCCGCCGATCCCGACTCGTCGGGAAGCACCTGGATGGTCAACCAGTGGGTCAAGCAGGGAATCCTGGTCGGTATGAGGCTGGGGGTGCTCCATGAGAGCCACCTCGAATTGGCCGGCACCGGAAGCTTCTCCTTTATCGACAAGGACACCTACCCGCTTCGCCAGTTCAGTGCCTCACAGAACGTGAGGATCGTGCCGGGAGGCTCTTCAGTGCGCGACGGGGCATACCTGGCGCCCTCGGTGGTCATGATGCCGCCATCATATGTCAATGTCGGGGCCTGGGTGGACGAAGGTACGATGATCGACTCCCACGTGCTGGTCGGCAGCTGCGCGCAGGTCGGCAGGAAGGTGCATCTTTCCGCGGGGGTCCAGGTCGGAGGCGTGCTCGAACCGATCGGCGCCATACCGGTGATCATCGAAGACGAGGTCATGGTCGGCGGCAACTGCGGCATCTACGAAGGGACGATCGTCAGGAAACGGGCCGTGATCGGTACCGGCGTGATCCTGAACGGTTCCACCCCGGTCTACGACCTGGTGAATGGCACGATCCTCAGGAAGACGGCCGACTCGCCACTGGTCATTCCGGAGGGCGCGGTCGTGGTAGCCGGTTCCCGGCAGGCCAGGGGCGATTTCGCAGCGCAGCACGGACTTTCCATCTACACGCCGCTCATTGTCAAGTACCGGGACGAGCGCACCGACAGCGCCACGGCGCTTGAAAGCGCGCTCAGATGAGAGCGGCCTCCCGCCTGTACGGACTGGCGACACCGGGGCGTTGGACTCGTTTCGCTGCGACGATTGCCGCCGCGGCCACCTTCGCCTTCATCCCGCCGTCTGAGAGCTGGGCGGCCGGTCAGTCGAAGTCAGGGTTCTTCGCGACTGCACAGAGCATCGATCTCCTCGGCGAGGTCTACCGGGAGGTTTCCGAAAACTATGTCGACCCGGTCGATGTCCGGCAACTCATGTTCTCCGGTATCGACGGCATGCTCGACAAGCTTGATCCCTATACGGCCTTCCTCGACGAATCGGAGAGCCAGGAGCTCGACGAACTCACCAGCGGCCAGTATGCCGGAATCGGGATCACGATCGGCCTGGTATCCGGGGAGCTCTACATCATGTCGGTCATCGAGGGAAATTCTGCAGCGAAAGCCGGTATCCATATCGGAGACCGGATCATCTCGGTCAACGGCCTCAGGGTCCGCAACACGCCTCTCGACGAGGTTCGGGCGGCGATCAAGGGCCCGGCCGGTACTGCCGTGAAGCTCGGCATCTCGAAGAACGGTGAGCGGAACGTCCATGACTACGTGCTCGACCGGGCTGAGGTCAGGGTCAGCACGGTCAGCTACTCAGCCCTTTTCGGCTCCATCGGATATGTTGACCTGAACAGCTTCGGTGAGCGCTCTATCGACGAGCTCCGTGAAGCAGTTCGGTCGCTGCAGCGCCAGGCCTCCGCGAACAACGGATCTCTCCGTGGGCTCGTGCTCGATCTTCGCGGCAATCCGGGCGGGTTGCTCACCGCGGCCGTCGAGGTCGCCGGGGTTTTCCTCGATAAAGGCAGCACGGTCGTCTCCACCCGCGGCCGCGGAGCAGAGTCCGGGCAGGCATACGTGACCAAAGTCGATCCGCTGGTCCCTGCCCTTCCGCTCGCCGTGCTCATCGACGGCGACAGCGCATCGGCCTCCGAAATCCTCGCCGGAGCCATCCAGGAGCATGATCGAGGCGTGATCGTCGGCGAGGGCTCCTTCGGCAAGGGGCTTGTCCAGTCGATCATACCCCTCTCCTATGACCGAGTGCTCAAACTGACGACCTCGAAATACTATACCCCGTCGGGACGCCTCATCCAGAAGCCGCTCGCCCCAGTGGAGGGCTCCCGGAAGGTGGTCATCGGCGCCGGGTCGTATGACTCGACCAGGGTATACTTCACCCGGAACCGCCGGAAGGTCTATGGCGGAGGCGGCATAAGGCCTGACGTATTGGTCCGCGCACCGGAACCTTCGGAATACGAGCACGCCCTCGATCAGAAGGGGATGTTTTTCAAATATGCCAACCGCTACAGGTCAAAGCACGAGAAGGTACAGGAGCAGGATCTCCAGGGAGGTCGGCTGCTGGGCGACTTCAGGCGCTTTGTCGCCGATGACCGTTTCACCTACCGTTCGGGTTCCCGGAAGTTGCTCGACAGCCTGAAAGTCCTGGTCGGAAGGGATTACGGAAGCAACGGCGCGGGGATCTCCGCGAAGATCGGCGAGGTTGAAAAGGCGCTCGACTCCATGCCGGGAGGGGTGCTTGCCGGAGACTCGCTACGGATCGCTTCGGCCCTCAGAAGGGAGGTTCTTCGCCACTACGACGAGAACTCCGCCCGAAGGAGCGCTCTCGTCGAGGACCCGGTAAGCCAGAGGGCCTTCTCGCTCCTCAAGGACCCCAAGGCCTATCGTGCCCTGCTGAAACCGTGAGGGGGGCTGATTCGTGACACGTAACGCGTAACGCGTCACTGGATCTTATTACGAATTCACTGTTCGATTTCACCTGTCACTGGTCACTCGTCACTCGTCACTCGTTTCGCCTGCCGGTGGATGCCGACGACGATCATGAGGTTGCTGACGCTCAGCAGGCTCTCGGCGAGCCCATGAAGGAGGTCGTTATGGGAAAGAGACCGGTAGCCCAGTACGTCGATGGCGATGTACATGCAGAATACCGTCACCGAAATGAAGACCAGCACGAACCAGAACCCAGCCACGGTCAGACCCGAAAACACCTCCGGATCTTTTTTGCGCACTTTCAGGAGCAGTACCAGAAAGCTCAGGTAGACGATGCTCGAGATTTGCAGGATGGCATCGAACAGGTTGCTGCCCATGAACGACGGCGACCCGCCGGCGGCAAAGGCAAAACCACCGAACAGCGCCCCCGCGAAGGCGTTTCCCGTTCCTGACCCGGCCAGGCGTTCATCCCCCTTCAGTATCCTGATCGTCGCATAGAGCAAGGCGACGCTCCCGACCAGGTTTATCGCTTCCGAGAGCTCGAGCCGCAGCGGGATCGTGTCGCCCGAGAGATGAAAGGCGAGCACAAACCAGCTTCCTATCCAGTGCGGGGTCATGAACAGCGCGAACCTCCTGACATCCTTCCGTCCGATCAGACGGCCGTAGTGGTAGAGCATGACGATCGCCACGCCCCATTCGAGCGATGAGAAGATATGGATGATCCAGTTCAGGGGTGATAGCAGCATTCAGCGCCCCTTGGCAAGATGGTAGACATTCTTGGCCATGATCTTCATCTGCACGCTCCACGGCGCAGGCACCATCTTCTTGTACAGGTAAGAGTCGAAGGTGATCTCCTGTACGTCCCGGTCCTCGCAGATGGCCACGAAGCTCTCGCGCAGCCGGTCATTCTTATAGTAGACCGACTGGAGTACCTGGAGCCCGAAAAAGATCGGGGCGTAGAGCTCGCGGAACTGCTTCTCGTATGCCGAAAGCGGCTTCTGGTCGCGGATCCGGGCGATCATCCCCTGGGCTCCGAGTTTGCCGGAGCGCATCGCGAAAAAGATTCCCTCGCCGTTGGCCGGAGTCACCAGGCCCGCGGCGTCGCCGACCAGGATGGCCCGCTCCTGGGAGAACGAACGTCGCGGTTTCATCGGGATCTTGGCCGCCTCGTCAAGGTATGGTTTCTCGGTGATGCCGATCTTCTCGATGAACCGGTGCTGCAGCTGCTTGATGTTATGCCGGTGCTCCTCGGTGCCGGTCCCGATGGCGATATGGTCGGTTTTCGGAAAGATCCATCCGTAGAAATCGGGCGACACCTCGCCGTCGAACCAGATCTCCACCAGGTCCTCATAGGGTTTCAGGGCGTCGCAGTAGTGGAACCGCTGCTGCATGGCGATCACCTTGAGGTCGTTCGGCGGGAAGCCGAGCTCGTCGGCTGTCTTCGAGTTCGCCCCGTCCGCGCCGATGACGTAGGATGCCTCCACCGGTGGCAGGTCCCTGGAGAGGTGGATCTTGAAGCGGTCGACCGAGCGGTCGATCTTCTTGACTAGGGCTTCGGTGACGAGGGCCCCGGCCTTTACCGCCTCCTGCCGCAGGTAGCGGTCGAAGATTTCACGCCGGACCATGCCCACGTAGCCGTTCGGCATGCGCATCGAGATGGTATGGCCGCGCGGCGACCGCACGCTCATCCTCGAAAGCTTTTTCTCGACCAGCTGGTCGGGAATGGAGAACTCCTCGATCAGCCCAAGGGGGATGGCTCCTCCGCAAGGCTTGATATTGGAGAGGTTTCTTTCGATGAGGATGGTCGAAAGGCCGGCTTTAGCGAGCTCGGCGGCGGCAACGGCACCCGATGGCCCCCCCCCTATGACAGCGACATCGTAACGCATGGTAATCGACGGTGGTGATAATGGTTGTGGTCAGGCCCTCATGATGCTTGCGGCCAGGAACTCCCCGGCCTTCGAGATGTCGATGCGCTCCTGTGCGGCCGTGTCGCGGTAACGGACGGTCACCGAGCCGTTCTCGAGAGTCTCCTGGTCGACCGTGAAGCAGAACGGGGTGCCGATCTCGTCCTGGCGCCGGTAGCGCTTGCCGATCGAAGCCGCGTCGTCGTACTGCACCAGGAAATTCTCCGACAGCTCCCTGCAGAGCTGCGCAGCACGCTCACCCATGCCTCCCTTCTTCATGAGGGGCAGCACGGCCGCCTTGACCGGGGCCACCTTCGGCGACAGCTTCAGCATCACGCGGGGCTCGCCATCCACCACATCTTCGTTATAGGCGTCGGAGAGCAGGGCGAGGAACACGCGGTCAGCGCCGGCCGAGGTCTCCACCACGTAGGGGATGTATCGCTCGTTCGTGGTCTGGTCGATGTACTCCATGTTCTTGCCCGAGTACTCCTGGTGCTGGCGCAGATCGAAATCGGTCCTCGAATGGATCCCCTCGATCTCCTCGATGCCGAACGGGAATTCGAACTTGATGTCGTAGGCAAGGTCGGCGTAGTGGGCCAGCTTGTCGTGCTTGTACCAGTGCAGCTTTTCGCGCCCGATGCCGAGCGATTCGGTGTACCAGTTGAAGCGCTCCTCCCGCCAGGCTTCGAAGGCCTCTTCCTGGGTTCCCGGTTTCAGGAAGTACTGCATCTCCATCTGCTCGAACTCCACCATGCGGAAGATGAAGTTGCCCTTCACGATCTCGTTGCGGAAGGCCTTGCCGATCTGCGCGATGCCGAAGGGCACCTTCATGCGCGACGCCTCGCGGACGTTGTGGAAGTTCACGAAGATGCCCTGCGCGGTTTCCGGCCGGAGATAGACGGTGCCGGCCGATTCGGCCACGGCGCCCATGTTGCACTGGAACATCAGGTTGAACTGCCGGACCTCGGTCCAGTCGCCCGAGCCGGTGTCCGGAGCCTTGATTCCCTCGGCGACGATGATCTCGTAGAGCGCACGGTTCGGGTCGTCGGTCCCCGCCGCGTCTTCGTAGTCCGCCTTCACGCGTGCGGCCTCAGCCTCCTTGCCTTCGCGCGACAGCTTGCCGATGTGGTTTTCGATCAGGTGGTCGGCACGGTAGCGGCGCTTGGTCGTCCGGTCGTCGATCATCGGGTCGTTGAAGCTCGACACATGCCCCGATGCCTCCCAGACGGTCGGGTTCATCATGATCGAGGCGTCGATGCCCACGATGTTCTGGTGGCGCCGGGTCATGGATTTCCACCAAAGGTCCTTGACGTTCTTCTTCATCTCGCTGCCGAGCGGTCCGTAGTCGAAGCAGGAGGAGAGTCCTCCGTAGATTTCGGACGACGGGAAGATGAAGCCTCGCCGCTTGGCCAGCGAAACCAGTTTATGCATCACTTTGTCGGGAGACAGGTTCATGTTCTGTACCCGCGCTTGCTCGGAATTGCTCATCGTGTTACGGAGGGGTTTGGTGTAAAGGGCGCCGGGAGCCCTCGCTCGCCCTGAAAATGGTTGTCAGCGAATATAACAAACAATGGGGATTTAACGCGCGTACCCCTTATGGGCTCATCGCGCTCAACGCCGGAAAAAAGCTCGGGTCCGAAGCTCCGACCGAGAAATGGCTTGATTCAATATTACTGAATAGTTATATATGAGAAGTGTCGCCGGCAGGGGGTCTGCCGGTACTATCAAACAGACAACGCAGCGCATATGGTTCGCTTGAGCGATATGGTAAGCAAGTGCCTTGCAGAAGTGAAGGAGCTTATGCCCTGGCATCTTGTCGAGAGGATGAAGGAGAATCCCGACCTGCTCATCATCGACGTCCGCGAGCCGGCCGAGTTCGAGGCCATGCATATCGCAGGATCGATCAATGTTCCGCGCGGCGTGCTCGAATCCTCCTGTGAATGGGACTACGAGGACACCCTCCCCGAGCTCGTTCTCGCCAGGGATCGTGAAGTTGTCGTGGTTTGCCGTTCCGGGCGTCGGAGCGTGCTTGCCGCCCATACCATGCAGCAGCTCGGCTACAGCAACGTGGTTTCGCTCAGGACCGGACTTCGTGGCTGGAACGACTATGAGGAGCCGCTCGAAAACGGGGCCGGCGAAGCGGTCGAACCGGATGTCGCCGACCTGTTTTTCATGCCCAGGGTTCGCCCTGACCAGAAAGCTCCCCCGCGAAAGGGGTGAGAGGTCCGGTCGGTACGGACGTCGTATATTGAAGCTGCAGCCCAACAACCGGAAAGAACCCGCCCTGCCGCGGCGGAGGAGTGATCATCGTGCAGAACCTGTCGATACCCAGGCTGATGATATCGGCCGCATGGAAAAGTTCCGGCAAGACCACGGTCAGCCTCGGATTGCTGCGCCATTTCGCCGACCGGGGGGAGCTCATCTCCAGCTTCAAGAAAGGGCCCGATTTCATCGATCCCATGTGGCATAGGCTGGCTTCCCGAAGGGAGTGTTACAACCTCGACACCTGGATGTTCGGCGCCGGACGGTGCCGGGATCGCTTCGTCGACTCCTGCCTCGGCACGGGCGCGGAGCTGGCCCTTATCGAGGGAAACCATGGATTGCATGACGGGATGGACATCGACGGTTCGGACAGCACGGCCGGGCTCGCCGACCTGCTGCATACCCCGGTGCTGCTGGTGGTGGACAGCCGCCGGACCAACCGGGGCGTGGCCGCCCAGGTGCTCGGCATGCAGGCCATGCCTCCCAGGGTGAATATCGCAGGAGTCGTCCTGAACCAGGTCGCGAGTCCCCGTCAGGAGTCGAAGCAGAAAGCCGCCATCGAAGCCTTCTGCGGCGTGCCTGTGTTAGGCGCTATACCTGCGGACGAGGCACTCCGCCTCCCGGAACGTCACCTCGGCCTCACCACGGTCGACGAGGCTGACGATGCAGGGGCATTCATCGCCGCCTCTGCCGGCATGGTCGCAAGGCATTGCGACACGGCGGCTATCCGGGCCCTGTTCGACCTCGCCCCGCCCATGCCGGTGCCCGTCACCGACCGCGATCCCCGTGTCGTCGAAACGACAGCCAGGATCGGCGTATTCCGTGACGCAGCATTCTGTTTCTACTATCCCGACAACCTCGTCGCCCTGCGATCAGCAGGCGCGGAGCTGGTGTTCATCGACACCTTCTCCAGCGGTTCACTCCCTGCCGTCGACGGGCTTTACATCGGTGGAGGGTTCCCCGAGTCGTTCTTCTCCCGGCTCAGCGCCAACACGACGCTTCTCGGCGAGGTCAGGAGCTGCATCGAAGCCGGCATGCCGGTCTGGGCGGAGTGCGGCGGCCTGATCTATCTCTGCCGGAGCGCAAGCCGGGACGGACAGCGCTGGCCCCTTGCCGGAGTGCTCCCTTTCGACATCTCCTACCGGCGACGCCCAGCCGGGTGCGGGTACATGGAGCTTACCAGCCGCACCGATTCGGCATGGTTCAGGGAGGGTGAACAGGTCAGGGCGCACGAGTTCCACTACTCGGCACCGGACAGTCCGGCCTCGGGAGTGAGATTCCAGTTCGACGTCGACAGGGGCAGCGGCGTCACCGGACGCGAGGATGGGCTCCTCTACCGCAACCTTTTTGCCTCCTACGCACATCTTCATGCTGCCGCGAACCCCGCCTGGGCCGGACGTTTCGCAGCGCTGGCATCAGCGTTCAGGGCCGGGCGGGGGCCTCGCTGAGGCGCTTTCTCCGTCGGTTTCCGGACAATCGTTTTTCATCGAAAGGCCTTGATTAAAATAATTTTATTCACTAACTATATAACTATTCGGTTGTATTCCTTTGCATCCATCCGGTAGTATCCACTTCGGCATCCCAGGGCAAGGCTCGGCGTGCGCCGACAGCATGGCGGTTTCCGGACGGCTCCCGTTCCGATGCCGCACGAGGGAGAAGGATTATTTTTTCCCGGGGACTTGATAAATTGGCTTGAATTTATTAACTATATAACTATATGGTTAATTTCGGTACCTGAATCCTGTTGTTCCGGCCAGGGTTGCCTCGGGTCCCTCCCGATCGGCTCTCGTTTCCGGAAAGCGTCCTGTTTCATTCATCATCATACCAACATAAGGAGAGCATCATGGCTATCGATGTCAAAGGTGTCAGCTACGAGACTGACGAAAACGGTTATCTGGTAAACCTCGAGGACTGGAACGAGGATGTCGCGCTGAAGCTCGCCGAAGCCGAAGATCTCGAGATGACCGACGAGCACTGGGCTATGGTCAAGTTCCTCAGGAACTACTACGACGAGTACCAGATCGCTCCGGCCGTCAAGGTGCTGACCAAGGCCATCGCCTCCGAGCGCGGCATGGACAAGAAAGAGGCCTCCGAGTTCCTGTACGGCCTATTCCCCAAGGGGCCGGCACTCCAGGCCTGCAAGATCGCCGGGCTGCCCAAGCCGACCGGCTGCGTATAATCGATCCCGCTTTTGCTTAATGGCCGGCGCCATGCCGGCCACAATATATTTCGAGAACCAAAGGAGGCAACATGGAAGGTGCTAACGAAAGCGCTTCTAAGGGTGCGTTTAATTGTGGCGGTGGCGGGTGCGGCCCGGACGGCCACGGGTCATTCCTGAATCCGACGCCCATGCTGGACCAGCTTGAGAGCGGCCCATGGCCGAGTTTCGTCTCCGGCTTCAAGCAGCTGGCCGAGCGGACGAAAAAGCCGATGGTGCGGGGCGTACTCGACCAGCTCGAATACTCCTACGAGACGAAGATGGGGTACTGGAAGGGTGGCCTGGTGACCGTCGACGGCTACGGCGCAGGCATCATCACGCGCTACTCGATGATCAAGGACAAGTATCCCGAGGCGACCGAGTTTCATACCATGCGTATCCAGCCGGCGCCGGGGCTGCATTACAACACGAAGATGCTTCGCGAGCTGTGCGATATCTGGGAAAAGCATGGCAGCGGCATCATCGCCATGCACGGCCAGACCGGCGACATCATGCTCCAGGGGATCGAGCAGGAGAAGGTCCAGGAGTGTTTCGACGAGTTGAACCAGAAGGGTTGGGACCTTGGCGGGGCCGGCGCAGGAATGCGTACCGGAGTCTCCTGCATCGGTCCGGGCAGATGCGAGAACGCCTGCTACGACAACCTGAAGCTGCATCTCAAGGCGCTTCAGCACTTCGTCGGACAGGTGCACCGTCCCGAATGGAACTACAAGATCAAATTCAAGTTCTCCGGTTGTCCGAATGACTGCACCAATGCCATCATGCGTTCCGACCTTGCGGTGATCGGCACCTGGAAGGACGCCATCCGGATGGACCGCGACGAGGTGGCTGCGTGGATCGCGGAACGGGGCGTCGACGCCCTGGTCAACGAGGTGATCAACCACTGCCCGACCAAGGCCATCTCCCTGAAGGACGGAGGCATGGAGATCTCGACCCGAGACTGCGTGCGCTGCATGCACTGCCTGAACGCCATGCCAAAGGCGCTTTCTCCTGGCAAGGAGCGGGGAATCTCGCTGCTGATGGGCGGAAAGAACACCCTCAAGGTCGGTGTGAACATGGGTTCGCTGATCGTGCCTTTCATGAAGATGGAGAGCGATGAGGACATCGAGCAGTTCCTGGAGCTGATCGAGGAGATCATCGACTGGTGGGACGACAACGGCCTCGACCATGAGCGTATCGGTGAGTCCATCGAGCGGGTCGGCCTGAAGCAGTTCCTTGAAGGCGTCGGTCTCGAGGCTGACATCAACATGGTGACCCGCCCGAGGGATAACCCGTATTTCAAGGCCAAGTATTGACTCGCCGCCCGATCGACCTCTTCTTCTGCGGTCGATCGGGCAGCCCTGATTCAGCCAGATCATTCAACTCAGCGGCGACATCCCGATAAGGGCCGCCGCGCCACAACCTACAGGAAACCGCATGAGCAGCCCAGAAAGAACGTGGAAGACCATAGAGTCAGGCCCGCATACCTACGAAGAGGCCCTTCACCCTGTCGTCAGGAAGAACTACGGGAAATGGAAATATCATGAGATCCCCAAGCCGGGCGTCCTGAAGCATGTCGCCGAAAGCGGGGACGTCATCTGGACGGTCCGTGCGGGCACTCCCCGCCAGGATACCGTCGACATGCTCCGCCTGATGTGCGATGTCGCCGACAAGTACAGCGACGGGTTCCTTCGCTTCACGGTGAGGAACAACGTCGAGTTCCTGACTCCGAACGGGGAGAACGTAGAGCCGATGATCAGGGAGCTCGAATCCCTCGGTTTCCCGGTCGGCGGTACCGGCATGTGCGTCTCCTCGATCTCCCACACCCAGGGCTGGCTGCACTGCGACATACCTGCCACCGACGCATCGGGCGTGGTGAAGTCGATGATGGACACGCTCTATCGCGAGTTCAAGGACATGCAGATGCCCAACAAGGTCAGGCTCTCCACCTCCTGCTGCTCGATCAACTGCGGCGGACAGGCCGATATCGCCGTCGTGGTGAAGCACACCCGCCCGCCGCGCATCAACCACGACCACCTGGCGACGATCTGCGAGCTGCCGAAAGCTGTCGCCCGTTGCCCGGTTGCCGCCATCAGGCCCACCGTGGTCAACGGCAAGCGCTCGCTCATGGTCGACGAGGCTAAGTGCATCTGCTGCGGCGCCTGTTTCGGCGCCTGTCCGGCCATGGAGATCAACCATCCCGAGCATTCGAAGTTCGCCATCTGGGTCGGAGGAAAGAACAGCAATGCGCGTTCGAAGCCCTCGACCATGAGCATCGTTGCGCACAACCTGCCGAACAATCCTCCCCGCTGGCCGGAGGTGACCGATGTGATCGGCCGCATCCTGACGGCATACAAGGAGGGCGGGCGCCCATGGGAGCGTGTCGGCGAGTGGATCGCGCGCATCGGGTGGAAGCGGTTCTTCGAGGAGACAGGCCTCACCTTCGACGAGGACATGATCGACAGCTACCGCCATGCCAGGACCACGTTCAACCAGTCGGCACACGTCCGTTTCTAAGCTGAACTCCAAAGGAGAACTTCATGAATGCAGAATCAAATCCGATTCTCGATTTTGCGACGGAGTACGTCTTTCCTGGGTTCAGCGAGCTGACAGGAACCGACAAGATCGTCGCCTTCGGGGATCACAGCCACAAGTGCCCGATATATGTCCGGCAGACGCCGCCATGCACTGCCGAGTGCCCGGCAGGCGAGGATATCCGTGGCATCAACCGTTACCTGAACGGAATCGACAAGTCCGACGACCCGATGAGATCGGCCTGGGAGACGGCGGTCGACACCAATCCTTTCCCGGCGATCATGGGCAGGATCTGCCCGCACCCCTGCCAGGGCGGCTGCAACCGCGGCCAGCATGACGAAAGCGTCGCCATCAATGCCGTCGAACATGCCATCGGCAACTACGGGATCGAGAAGAAGCTGAAGCTCCATCCGGCGGGTCCGGACTCCGGAAAGCGGATCGCCGTCATCGGGGGTGGCCCGGCAGGGCTCTCCGCGGCCTACCAGCTGCGCCGCAAGGGGCACGCCGTGACGATTTTCGATGCCAACGACAAGCTGGGCGGCATGGTGCTGTACGGCATCATGGGCTACCGTGTGGATCGCAGGGTGCTGGAGGCTGAAATCGCCAGGATCATAGAGCTCGGAGTCGAGACCCGCATGGGCGTGCGGGTAGGACGCGACGTCACCATCGAGCAGCTTGAAGCCGAGTACGACGCGGTGTTCGTCGGCGTCGGGGCGCAGGCGGGCCGCAGCCTTCCCGTGCCGGGATTCGCCGGTACTCCGGGGGTCACCAACGCGATCGAGTTCCTCAGGAACTACGAGGTGATGGGTGACGATATTCCCGTCGGCAAGAAGGTGCTGGTCATCGGCGACGGCAACGTCGCCATGGACGTGGCCCGGCTTGCCCTCAGGCTCGGCTCCAGGGCGGAAGTCGTCTCGGGCGTGCCACGGGAGGAGATGGCCTGCTTCGGGATCGAGTTCGACGACGCCGTGCGCGAAGGCGCCGGGATGCACTACCTGGCCGGAACGGTCGAGGTGCTCACCGGCGAACATGGCGTGCGGGCGCTGCTCTGCTCGAAGATGACCCGCAAGCAGAAAGGGGAGGATGGCTGGAACTCGCCGATTCCGTTCCTGAGGTACAAGAGCACCGGAGAGACCTTCGAGATCGAGGCCGACATGGTGGTCGCGGCCGTCGGCCAGACTGCCGACATGACGGGCCTGGAGCGCGCGACCGGCGGGGCTCCATGGCTCAAGGTGGACCGGAACTTCCGCATCCCCGGCCGGGAAAAGCTTTTCGGTGGCGGCGACGCCATCCGGGTCGACCTCATCACGACGGCTGTCGGCCACGGACGGAAGGCCGCACAGGCGATCGATGCCTACCTGAACGGGGAACCCATGCCCGAACAGGGGTACCGGGAGATCACCAAGGCGCAGAAACAGGACATCCTCTATTTCCTGCCCTCGTCGCAGGCGCAGCGAAAGAGCCTCGAAATCGAAGAGGTCGTGGGAAACCATGACGAACTGCTCCTGCCGCTGCAGGCGGAAGAGGTCCGTACCGAATCGGAGCGCTGCATGAGCTGCGGGCTCTGCTTCGACTGCAAGCAGTGCGTCTCGTTCTGTCCGCAGGAGGCGATCGCACGGTTCCGGGAAAATCCCGCGGGAGAAAAAGTCTATACCAATTACTCGAAATGCGTCGGTTGCCACATCTGTTCGCTGGTCTGCCCCTCCGGTTACATCCAGATGGGCATGGGCGACGGCTTGTGATGCCGGCGGCGTCAACAGGAAACGAATAGAGGAAAGCCTGCAATGATCGATGAAATTATCCGCAAGGTCGAGGCGGCCGTAGAGGCCTCCTCCAGATGGCAGGACACCGGCTGGCCGGCGGCTTTCGGCCCCCGCAACGTCGAGGTGCCGAATCTCAAGGCGGCTGAAGCGTTGCCGAGGACCGCAGTGTACCGTGAAGAGGCCGTGAATTACTGGAGGCAGGCACGGCTCACCGGTGTCGATACGGCCGCGGCGGGCGGAAAGGCTCTCGAGGCCCTGAAGCGCGGAGATCTTGCCGCGGCCGATAACGCGCTGTATCTTTGTCAATACCTCGAAAAACCCTTCGAGGGGCATGCGAACACCTGGGTGCCGCTCTACGGGGAGTTCCGGACTGAGTGCGCCTGCTGCTGAAGCGAATCCCGCAGCATCCGTCGAGCGGTTTACGGAAAGGGCTCCTGCGACGACGACCGGGGGCCGACTGACGTGTGTGGCTGAAGCAAACGCAACAACTCTTATCTCAACCATATGACCAAAGCTTGGGAACAGGCGCTCGATGAGGACAGGCACTCCGTGCTCGACCGATGGTCGGCGGCGGCTGCCGCCCAGCTTACGGGCGGCAGCTCCTCACCTGTGGCGGAGGCCCTTGCCGCCGAGTTCGGCAGGCTCATCGAAGCGCTTGCCGGCGGAAACCCCGTCGACGAGCCCCTTGTCCGTTTCACCAGGATACTCGCCGTCCAGGAGCTGCCGCCGTCGAAGGCGCTGTCGCTTATCTTCGCCCTTCTGCCGCTGGTCGACGGGCTGACGGCCGACGGGCGCGACCGTTTCCGGGACCGCCTTGACGAACTGGCGCTGCAGGCTTTCGACAGCTTCATGAAGCATCGCGAGACCCTCTACCAGCTCAAGGTGGATGAAGGTCGCCGACAGATGCACATGGCGCTGAGGAGGGCCGAAGCATGAAAAAGCTGCTGATGCCCATCGCCATGGTGGCGCTGCTCGCTCTCGTGCCCTGGGTCGGCGTGACCTACGGCAAGCTGGACTACCTGTTCGGGGTGGTCATTCCCTACGCCTCGGTGGCGATCCTCCTCACCGGGATCCTCTTCAGGATGGTCGACTGGATCCGCCGACCCGTGCCCTTCAGGATACCCACCACCTGCGGCCAGGAGAAATCGCTGGACTGGATACGGCATTCACCCCTTGAGAGCCCGTCAAACGGTTTCCAGGCCGCCATGAGGGTGCTGTCGGAGGTGCTCCTGTTCCGCTCCCTGTTCAGAAACACGAAAGCCGAGCTCCACGGCGGGCCGAAGCTGGCGTATGGCTCGCACAAGTGGCTCTGGCTCGGCGGCCTCACCTTCCACTGGTCCCTGCTGGTGGTCGTGCTGCGCCACTCCAGGTTTTTCTTCGAAGAGCCGCCCGCGCCGCTCCAGATGCTCGACGACATGGACCGGTTCCTCGACGTGACCGTGCCGGCGCTCTACATCACCGGAGTCCTTGCCCTGGCGGCGGTCACCTTCCTGGTGGTTCGCCGCCTGCAGGACGAGAAGATGCGCATCCTCTCGCTCTCGACCGACTACTTCCCGCTCGTCCTGATCGGAGGCATTGTCGTCGCCGGCATCAGCATGCGCTACGTGGCAAAGGTGAACATCATGACGGTCAAGTCGCTGACGCTCGGACTTGCCGGGTTCAGCTTCGCTCCCCCGGACCCTATCGGTGCGCTGTTCTACGTTCACCTCTTCCTGGTCTGCGTGCTCTTCGTCTATTTCCCGTTCAGCAAGCTCATGCACATGGGCGGCATCTTCCTCAGCCCCACACGCAACCTGCCGAACAACAGCCGGGCGGTGCGCCATGTCAATCCCTGGAACCCCGAGATGAAGTTCAGGACCTACGCCGAATATGAGGACGATTTCCGCGAAAAGATGAAGAAAGCGGGCATTCCGGTCGAAAAGCAATAACACATCATGTCCAAATACGCCCCGAAACCAGACGAGCTCAAGAAGGAGTTCGAACAGAAGAAGCCGCGGCTCCTCAAGGGGGAGCTCGCCGGCAAGGAGTGGTGGGACCTCCCCGTGGAGTACCGCGACGGCAACTGGTGCTTTCCCGGCAAGCCCGAGGTGCTGGAGGAGATCGGTTTGCCGAACCCGCGCAAGTGGGCCGCCACCGACGAGGACTGGAAGCTGCCCGCCGGGTGGGAGAAGACCATCCATGATGGCATGAAGAGCCGCCTGAAGCGCTTCCGCTCCTTCAAGCTCTTCATGGACACCTGCGTACGCTGCGGCGCCTGCGCCGACAAGTGCCACTTCTTCCTCGGCACGGGAGACCCGAAGAACATGCCGGTGCTCCGGGCTGAGCTCATCCGCTCGGTCTACCGCAACGACTTCACCCCCCTGTCGAAGCTCATGAAGAGCTTTTCGGGATCGAGAACCCTGACGGCCGAGGTGATCAAGGAGTGGCACATGTATTTCAACCAGTGCACCGAGTGCCGCCGCTGTTCGGTCTTCTGCCCGATGGGCATCGATACCGCCGAGATCACCATGATGGCCCGTGAGCTGCTCAATCTCATCGGAGTCAACAACAACTGGATCCTGGCCCCGGTGGCCAACTGCAACCGCACGGGCAACCACCTCGGCATCGAGCCCCACACCTTCGAGCAGAACATCATGTCGCTCGTGGACGACATCGAGGAGCTGACCGGCGTGACGGTGAACCCCACCTTCAACCGGAAGGGGGCGGAGATCCTCTTCATCACCCCGTCCGGAGACGTGTTCGGCGATCCCGGAGTCTACACCATGATGGGCTATCTTCTGCTGTTCCACCACATCGGGCTCGACTACACCATCAGCACCTACGCGTCGGAAGGCGGCAACTTCGGCATGTTCACCTCGAACGAGATGATGAAGAAGCTGAACGCCAAGATGTACCACGAGGCGAAGCGACTCGGCGTGAAGTGGATCCTCGGCGGCGAGTGCGGCCACATGTGGCGCGTCGTACACCAGTACATGGAGACCATGAACGGCCCGGCCGACTTTCTGAGGGAACCGGTCTCCCCGATCACCGGCACGAAGTTCACCAACGCGAAATCGACGAAGATGGTCCATATCGCCGAGTTCACGGCCGACCTCATCAAGCACGGCAAGCTCCGGCTCGACCCGAAGCGCAACGACCATCTTCGCACGACCTTCCACGACTCGTGCAACGTGGCCCGCGGCATGGGCATGTTCGACGAGCCCCGCTATATCCTCAACAAGGTGTGCAACGTGTTCCATGAGATGCCCGAGAACACCATCCGGGAGCAGACCTTCTGCTGCGGCTCGGGCAGCGGGCTGAACGCCGAGGAGTTCATGGACATGCGGATGCGCGGCGGGTTCCCGAGGGCCAATGCCGTCAGCTACGTCCGCGAGAAGCACAAGGTCGACTCGCTCGTCACCATCTGCGCCATCGACCGGGCCAGCCTCCCGACGCTGATGCGCTACTGGAACCCGGGCGTGAACGTCTACGGATTGCACGAGCTGGTCGGGAACGCCCTGGTCATGGACGGCGAGAAGAAGAGGACCGAAGATCTGAGGGAGAACCCCATGGCCGGGTTCGGGGAGGACGACGACGATGAATAAGCACCTCCAGACCATGATCGCGCTCCTGATCGGCCTTGTCGTGTTCGCAGGCGCAGCGCTCTTCATGCTTGCGGGCCACCACGGCGCGCTCCCGGCGACCGCAGCTCCGGCTCCGTCCGCGACGGCCGTTCCGGCGAAGGCCGTGCCCGTCGACAGCACCAGATGCATCGCCCAGACCGAGTGGATGCGCGCGCACCACATGCAGGTGCTTAACCAGTGGCGCTTCGATTCGGTGCGCCACGGCAACCGGAGCTACGTTACCCGTGACGGCAGGAGGTTCGACAAGAGCCTGAACACCTGCCTCGGCTGCCACAACTCGAACCCGATGTTCTGCTTTATGTGTCACCAGTATGCCAACGTCAAGCCGACATGCTGGAATTGCCATATCTCGCCCATGGAGTCCACCAAATGAACCAGGATCGCAGAGATTTTCTCAGGAAGGCCGGCGTCGGAGCGCTCGCCGGTCTCGGAGCCGCAGCGGGGCTTTTCCCGCTCTTCGCCCTTGAAAAGACCGACATGGCGGCTCTCTCCGACACTCCGGTGCCCGGCAGGATCCGCTGGGGCATGCTCGTCGATACCCGCAAGTGCCGCGAAGGGTGCAACGAGTGCGTCGTCAGGTGCCATCACGACCACAACGTGCCCGATTTCGGCAAGTCGAAGAGTGAGATCAAGTGGATATGGAAGAGCGGCTACGAGCAGGCCTTCCCGTCTGCGAGCAAGCAGTTCCAGAACCCCGAGATCGAACGGCGCCAGGTGCTGACCCTGTGCAACCATTGCGCCGAACCGCCCTGCACCCGGGCCTGCCCGACCGAGGCGACCTTCCGTCGCTGGGACGGCATCGTGTCGATGGACTACCACCGGTGCATCGGCTGCCGGTTCTGCATGGCGGCCTGTCCCTACGGTTCCCGCAGCTTCAACTGGCAGGACCCCCGTCCGGCCGTCAAGGAGCTCAGCCCGACCTATCCGACCAGGGAGCGGGGCGTGGTCGAGAAGTGCAACTTCTGTTCGGAGCGTCTCGTCAAGGGGCAGCTTCCTGCATGCGTCGAATCGTGTGCCGAAAAGGCGCTCCTCTTCGGCGACCTGAACGACCCGAAGTCCGAAATCCGCACGATGCTCGCCTCGAACCAAACCATGCAGCGCAAACCGGAACTCGGCACGCTGCCGTCAGTCTTCTACATCATCTAACCAAAAACCATGATCGAGAAAGCGCTCAAGGGAAGCCGCGGCTACTGGACATGGGTAGCCCTCCTGCTCGGGATCATCGGGCTTGGAATATCCGCATACGCACGACAGATGAGCCTCGGCCTCGGGGTCACCGGCATGGGCCGTGACATCAGCTGGGGCGTGTACATCGCGCAGTTCACCTTCCTGGTCGGCGTCGCCGCCTCGGCCGTCATGGTTGTACTGCCCTACTACCTGCACAACCAGAAAGCGTTCTCGAAGATCGTCATCGTGGGCGAGTTCCTGGCCGTTTCGGCGGCCCTGATGTGCATGCTCTTCATCCTCGCCGACATGGGCAAGCCCCAGCGGGTGCTCAACGTGCTGCTCTATCCCTCCCCGCACTCAATGGTGTTCTGGGATGTGATGGTGCTCAATGGTTATCTTTTCCTGAACCTCATCAGCGGCTGGGCTGTGCTGGGGGCCGAACGCAAGGGAGTGCCCCCGGCGCCCTGGATAAGGCCGCTCATCTATCTCTCGATCCCCTGGGCCTTCAGCATCCATACGGTCACCGCATTCCTGTTCGCAGGCCTGCCGTCGCGCCACCTCTGGCTCACGGCTGTGCTGGCCCCACGATTCCTGGCCTCGGCCTTCGCTGCGGGAACGGCGATCCTGATCCTGATCACCTTCATCCTCAAGCGGGTGGCGAAGTTCGACGCCGGACAGGAGGCCCGCGCCAAGCTTGCCGTGCTCTCCGCCTATGCGGGCACGGCCAACCTCTTCTTCCTCGGCACGGAGTTCTTCACGGCCTTCTACAGCAACGTGCCTGCCCATAAGCAGAGCCTGCAGTACCTCTATTTCGGGCTCGAAGGACACGCGCCGCTAGTGCCGTGGATGTGGCTGTCCCTCCTCCTCGGCCTCGCTTCGGTCGGCGTGCTCATGTCGCCTGCCCTTCGCCGGAAGAACGGCTGGCTCATCTCGGCCTGCTCCGGGCTGGTCCTCTCCATCTGGATCGACAAGGGGGTCGGGCTGGTCATCGGCGGGTTCGTTCCGACTCCCCTCGAAGCGATCGTGGACTACATGCCCACGTCGACGGAGCTGTCGGTCACGCTCGGTATCTGGGCCATCGGCCTCCTGGTGCTCACCGTGCTGCTCAAGACGGCGGTTTCGGTAAGGGTACAGGAGTGAGCGATAGAACTTATTGTCGTACATTGCAGTAAATGAAGATAATGGACTTCATGGACTGCATGGACTGCATGGACAAGAAGATGACCGGGAGTAACCTGCAATGAAAGTATTTCTGCCGCTCAACATACGGGTGGATGACAAGAAGATCCTGTTCGTCGGCGGCGGCAGGATCGCGATGCACAAGATCCAGACCATCGTCCAGTACACCAGCAACATCACCATACTCGCCCCCGAGATCAGCGAAGAGCTCCATGGCAAGGGCTTCACGGAGGTTGTGAAGCGCTACGAGCCTTCGGACCTCGACGGATTTTTCCTCGTCTACGCCAGCACGAACGACAACGAGGTCAACCGGCGGGTCAAGGAGGACGGCGCAGCGCGGGGCATCATGGTCAATGTGGTCGACAATCGCGAACTTTCCGACTTCATCTCTCCGGCCATCATCAGGAAGGGGGAGATGACCGTCGCGGTCTCCTCGAACGGACAGAACGTGAAAAAATCGGTCGAGTGGCGGAACCGTCTCAGGGATACCGTGCTCAACGACTGGCCCGACGTCGATGACGAATGACTGGCCCACACTTCAAAATCGAAATCATCATCGACATCGAATTCTTAAAAGCCTTGACGGCATCGATCCCGATAGCGATGAATCAGGAATGAGAAGATATCGGGTCGTCGGCTCATGGATCTGCCGGGTTTTCCCTCTCTAGAGCTTTAAGAATCATATCATGCCTGATACCAATCCTCATACGAATATTCCAGGGACCACCGGAAAGAAGGGGTACGTCTACATCGCCGGAGCGGGACCCGGCGACCCGGAGCTGCTCACCATGAAAGCCGACAGGGTACTGCGGGAAGCGGACATCATACTCTACGACGACCTGGTCAGTCCGGACCTTGTCGAAAAGTATCCGGCCGAAAAGATCTACACCGGCAAACGCAAGGACAGCCATCACTTCGAGCAGGAGGAGATCAACGAGGAGATCGTGCGCCATGCGAAGCGGGGGCTGACCGTGGTGCGCCTCAAGGGGGGGGATCCCTTCATCTTCGGCAGGGGCGGCGAGGAGATCGACACCCTGCGGCGTCACGGCATCGGCTATGAGATCATCCCCGGCATCACGGCCGCACACGGAGCGAGCGCCTACACGGAGATTCCGCTCACCATGCGCAAGGTCTCCTCGTCGGTCGCCTTCTGCACCGGCCACCCGGTCAGCAAGATCCAGGTGCCGGACACCGACACGATCGTCTACTACATGGTTGCCTCCTCGGTGCACGACGTGCTCGACGCGGTGGCGGCAAAAGGCCGGGGCGGGGAGACCAAGGTCGCGGTGGTGCAGAACGCCACGCGCTACAACCAGCAGACCTTCACCGGGACCCTCGACGAGTTCCGGAACCGCGAACGTGCGGTCTACTCCCCGGCCCTGCTCATCATCGGCGACAACATCGGCCACTTCATCGAAAACAGCTGGTATTCGCGCAAGAAGAAGGTGCTCATGACCGGAGGGGACTCGGGGTATTATTCCGGTACCGAGTACATCATCGTGAACTTTCCCTGCCGGAGGATCGCCGGGGCCGACCTGGAGGCCGTCAGGAGCTGCATCGAAGGGATCGACGGCTTCTCGATGCTCTTCTTCCAGAACCGCTCCTCGGTCAAGTACTTCTTCAAGTACCTCTTCGAACACGGACGCGACGTGCGGCACCTGTCTCACATGACCATCTGCACCTCGGGACGCGCCGCGGCCTCTGAGCTGCTGACCTACGGCATCATTCCCGACTGCTGCCTCGAATCGGAAGCGTCGGCAGGGCTGGGGCTTTCGGGCATGCTCCGGAAGGAGGGGCTCTCGCAGCAGCACATCCTGCTGCCCTGCTCGGGCAACGTCGACGAGTCACTGGCTTCGGAGCTTCGTGAAGCCGGCAACATGGTTACACCCCTCGGGGTCTACGTGCACGACGCCCAGAGGCAGGAGGACGCGATCGACCTCGACTTCATCGACGAGATCTACTTCTCGTCCCCGGCCTGCGTCAGGAACTTCAGGAGCCTCTACTCCTCGATTCCCGGACGCATCGCCGTCACCCCGGCTGACGACCGGACCGCCGAGGAGGTCCGGAAGCAGTTCGGCGTGTGAGGTGCATTGGCCTTGCCGCCTGCGATTGCGCTGATATTTTTTTGCGTATCTTGTCGGTAGTAATGATGCCCTGCATTCGGTAACCCCCATTCTGCCGGATCATGAAGGTTGTCAGGCGACTTCTCTTTTTCATGCTTGCCGTTTGCATGCAGGCATCGGCTGCAACTGCGGCTCATCCACAGATCAGATCAGACCCAGGATACAGGAGCATGACTCCGATGCACCTTCTCGACCGTCCACCTTCGATCGGCAGCATGCCTCCGCTGGTGTATCCTGAAGCGGCAAGGGTTGCGGGCATTGAGGGAAGGGTGTTCGTTCGGGTACTCCTCGACGAACAGGGCCGGGCGGCAGGGCCTGAAATCGTCAAACGAGTCCCTGCAGACGCCACTGTTTTCGATGAGGCAGCCACTCGTATCGCGATGGAATCGACCTATACCCCCGGAATCAAGAACGGCATGCCGGTGAAAGCATGGCTGACCATCCCGATCAGATTTTCACTCAATCATGGGCATAGACTCACTCTGCCACCATTACAGGCCTCTCCATGAGCAAACGAATTCTGGTCATCCTCGGCCATCCCGATTCCGGCAGCTTCTGCGGGGCCCTGGCCGACGCCTACGAGGCCGGGGCGAAGGGCGCCGGCCATGAAGTGCAACGGCTCTCCCTTGGGGAGCTCGCGTTCGACCCGGTGCTGCATAAAGGGTATGCCGAGATACAGCCACTTGAACCGGATCTCTTGCGTGCTCAAGAGGCCATCACGGATGCGGAGCATCTGGTGTTCGTCTATCCCGTATGGTGGGGTGCGCCGCCGGCCCTCCTGAAGGGTTTCTTCGACCGGGCCTTCCTTCCCGGCTACGCCTTCAGATTCCGTGACGCATCGACAACCTCGTGGGATCGCCTGCTCTCGAAACGCTCGGCCCGGCTGATCGTCACCATGGACACTCCACCCTGGTATTACCGATGGGTGTACCGCCAGCCGGGACACAACCAGATGAAGCGTACCATTCTCGATTTCTGCGGCATCCGTCCGGTTTCGGTTTCAACTCTCGGGCCGGTCAAGAGCTCGAGTGCCGGGGAGCGTTCACGGTGGCTCGACAACGCGCGAAATCTTGGGCGCGGCGCCCGGTAGGATGAGGAGCTCCTGGAAGGGGAAATGCGCCGTGGTGACCGGTGCGGCATCGGGAATCGGGCTTGCGCTGTCGAAAGCGCTTGCCGACCGGGGCGCTAAGGTCCGGATGACCGATATCGACCGTGTGCGACTTGAGCAGGCGGCCCGTTCCCTCGGGCCCGATGCCTCCTGGTCGGTGCTCGATGTCCGGGACGCCGAAGCCGTAAGGGAGTTCATCGGTCGCGTCGCCCGCGATTCCGGCCGAATCGACTTCCTCTTCAACAATGCGGGCATTCTCTTCGCCGGAGAGGCGCATGAGTGCGATACCGCGCACTTCGACCGGATCATCGACGTCAATATCCGCGGTGTTGTGAACGGTACGATGGCGGCCTACCCCCTGATGAAGCGGCAGGGATCCGGCCATATCGTCAACACGGCGTCGCTGGCGGGCCTGGTGCCGTCGCCGCTGCTCTCCGCCTACGGAATGACCAAGCACGCCGTCGTGGGACTTTCCACCAGCATGCGTTTCGAAGCGGAGCGGTACGGCGTGAGGATCAGCGCGATCTGCCCGGCCGGAGTCGATACGCCGATGCTGGATGCGGCTCCTTTCGCAGGGCTTGAGGCGGTGGCGTGGAGCCCGGATCTCCCTCGTTACCTCAGGCACCTCGCAGGCAGTCTCTGTTCTGTCGAAACGGTCGCCCGGGAGGCGTTGCGGGGGGTTGAGCGGAACAGGGCGATCATCATCATTCCCGCAAGGGCCCGTCTTACCGAACTCTTCTACCGGCTTGCGCCCGGGTTGGTCCGTGCGGTCGGCCGCCGGGAGCTTGCCGCGGAACTCGGCGAACGCCGGAAGAGCGCTATAGGCGCGAGTTGACGCGTTCTGTCCGCTTCTCGACGGATTTCACCCTGGCGAGCAAGGCGATATAGATCAGGTCGAACAGGGAGCAGAGCGACCCGATGAGCAGGATCAACCGGTCGGTGCCGTTGAAGGCATCCGTGCCGAGGACGCCGAACAGGAGGGTCGGGGCAAGCGTACCGATCCATTTCCCCGTGGCGATGACCATGCTCTGGCCCTCACCGGACCCCCTTCTGACGAGCATGTCGATGAAGAGCACCGACATCAGGAGGTTCTGCAGGAATGCCGCATAGGCCCTGCCGGGGTAGATTCCGAATTCGATCACGAACCCGTACTGAAGGGCGAACGCGACCGCGATAACCAGAAGGCTCCAGGCGATGAACCAACCCGTGCTGAGCGTACCCGGGATCCGTCGATCGTCGAACCGGAACCAGGTGTAGAGTACGATGACGTCGAATATCGCCCAGAGCACATTGATGACCGCCTGCACGGAGGCTCCTTCAAGTCGGAAGGTGTAATAGGTGTGCAGGAGCTCCCATGCCAGGTTGAGGGCGAGCGCCCAGAACGGGATGGCGCATCTCCGGTCGCGCAGTCCGATGCGGATAGCCTCGATGTAGACGATCATCCAGCAGACGCCGCTGAGCACGAGCAGAAATGTGGACAGGACCGGAAATTTCATGATGTGGCGTAGATTGGCATATGGCAGAATCTGAAACACAGCTCCGATCTTCGACGCAGCAAGACAGCTGCACCCATGAAAAATAACGACTGCCGATCCTTTTTCCTGTAGCCGTTCATCTCTTTCCTCCGCCGACGTGTCAGGCCGGAGGAAGGTCATTCCGGTGCTGGTTGAACCGGCGTGTTTTACAGATATACAAGTTAGAACGCAGAATTATGAGGATACCTGTCAATCGGTCAAGATTCCTGTTTCTGCTCATGATACTTATGATGGGCATGGCCGGTGTCGGCCGGGCTGAAACCCACGACGAACTGGTATCGCGTTACCTGAGGGTGACCGGCGCCGAAGCGTCGATCATGGAGCTGAAGGAGCAGCTCGGGCAATCATTGCCTTCGAGCAGCGCCACCGCACCGGTTCCGGAGTCCGTGAAGCAGAAGATCGCAGAGATCATGCGCCAGTCCTTTGACGGGCAGTCGGCCGTGGCTCAATACCGTGCATGGATTTCGCTGAACCTGGACGATGTCGAGCTCACCAGGCTCATTGGCTGGTACGAGTCTCCATTGGGCACGAAAATGCGAGGCGCATCTTCAGGCAGGGGGGACACGACAGGTGTCGCGAGTTTTATGCAGCGGCTTGCAAAAAAACCGATACCCGAGAAGCGGGCAGCGATCATACGAAGGCTCGACTCGACCTTGCGCATATCCGAAACGGCCGGAGCAGTCGTCTTTCAAATCATGCAGTTCACCAGTGACGCACTCCAGGATATCGTGCCCCAGGGGGGCGAAAAGGACAAGGAGCTCATGGCCCAGCAGAAAGAGGCGACGAAGAACTACATGAGCATGATGACGACGGCGGCTCTGGAGCGGATACTGATCATCAGGTACAGAGGTTTTTCTGACAAGGAGTTGAACGACGGTATCGCCTTCAATGCGGCAGGAGTCGGGTGGAAAGAGACGTTGCTGACTAGTCGGGCCTTCTCCTCGATCCTGGAGCAGTGGATGACTGCGAGCATAAAAAATATGAAACCATATCTCAAGCGCCTGAAAAAAGAGGTTCGTGCCAATCAGGGCCGTCGCTGATCGAAGGCTCCGCCAGGTGTCGCTACGTCGTCTGGATTTCGGTCTTCAGGGCGATCTCCTCGAGGACGGCACTGACGCGAAGGCATTCGGCGATGCCTCCTGAATAGACGATGGAGAGCCCGTTGTTGTGCACCTCCCAGGTGTGCTTTTCGGCTTTTGCGCGCGTGCAGCGCACGGCCTTGATGATCTGGAAGATCACTTCGTCGAAGGTGTGCACATCGTCATTGAACAGCACCACGCGGTAGGCGTCGAGTGTGTCTGCCCCGACGACCACCTCTTCGGCCCGGGTCTCGGGGTTGATCTGTGCGGTATTGCGTATCGTGTACATGTCAGGTACTCCGTTCATCTGTGGTCATCGAGGTCATGGGTATCAATAAATCTATGGATCGCCGGGCATTCTGGCAAGTGACGGAACGCAGCTATGCCCTGACCACCGGTTCTACTACGCCGAAATTGAAAGTTTCGTGAGTGATTTCGAACCGGCATTTCGCCCCTACGGGAATGGTCATGAGCTCATGGATGTGCCCGTACGAAAGTCCGGTCATGACCGGGCTCCCTTCGGGCATCCGGTCGGCATAATAGGAGAACATCTTGTCGAAACGGTAATCGCAGTTCTCGTCGGTGGGGTTCTTGCAGAACTGCCCGAACATCAGCCCCCGGCATTTCTGTACGAGCCCCGCGTTGGAGAGGTGCGAGAGCATCCTGTCGATCCGGTACGCCGGCTCGTTGACATCCTCGGCGAACATCAGGGTCCCCCTGAACGAAGGGAGGTACGGAGTCCCGATCATGGAGGAGAGCACCGAGAGGTTTCCGCCAATCAGCCGACCTTCGGCGGATCCGGGTTTCAGGCACCTGACCGGGTGCTGGACGAAGTTTTCGAGAGATCGTCCGTATCCGGGATCGGTCAGCATGCCCCAGAAATGCCCTTCGGTGTAGGAGCTCGGGGCGAAAAGCTCCGTGGCGATCATCGGTCCGGAGAAGTTGACCAGTCCGGCCTTTGCGAACACGGAGAGGGAAAGGGCCGTGATGTCGGAGTAGCCGACAAGGATCTTCGGATTCGACGCGATGAGTCCGTAGTCGATGCTGTCGAGGAGCCTGGTCGCCCCGGCGCCGCCCCTCAGGCAGAAGACGGCCTTCACATCGGCGTCGCCGAACATCTGATGGATGTCGTGCAGCTTGTAGCGGTCGGTGTGGGAGGGGTCGTGTTCAGCCTGGTTCAGGTAACGCGAAGGCTTTACCCTGTAGCCGTTGCGTTCAAGGTAGGCGACGGCCTGCTCGATCTTTTCAGGTTCGGCGCAGGTCGACGATGGGGAGATCAGTCCGATAACGTCTCCCTTCCGGAGGGCTTTTGGTATCAGGATCTTCATGGGCGAAAAAAAACATCAGCAGCACTTGTGGGCACTGCTGATGTTTCAGGTTTGTTGCGCTTTCCGGGCTCCCCTTTTCAGGAGACTTCCTCGGTAAGCAGGATCGCCTTGTTGTTGCTCACTTCGAAGAACCCGTCGGCAATCTGGAAGGATTGCACGGACTTGTCGGGAAGGGAGATTTTCACTTTTCCGCTCTTGAGTGCGGCGAGCAGGGGCGCGTGGCCGTTCAGGACCTGGAACAGTCCGTCCTGGCCGGGTGCGGTAATGCTGCTGACCTCTCCCGAAAAGAAAAGCTTCTGCGGCGTGACGATATCGATCGTTAAGGCTTTGTCAGAACTGGCCATGTCTTACCGTTGGTTTAGAGCGTTTTTGCTTTTTCAACTGCCTCTTCGATGGTGCCGACGAGGTAGAACGCGTTTTCCGGAAGGTTGTCGTGACGTCCTGCGATGATCTCCTTGAAGCCCCTGATGGTATCTTCGAGCTTCACGTACTTGCCGGCAAGACCGGTGAAGGCTTCGGCGACGAAGAAGGGCTGTGACAGGAAGCGCTGCACCCTGCGTGCACGGGCGACCACGAGCTTGTCCTCGTCGCTCAGTTCGTCCATACCGAGAATGGCGATGATGTCCTGGAGATCCTTGTAGCGCTGCAGGATCTGCTTGACGGCCTGCGCAGTGTTGTAATGATCGTCGCCGACTACGTTCGGATCGAGGATACGCGAGGTCGAATCGAGCGGATCGACAGCCGGGTAGATACCGAGCTCGGCGATCTGTCGTGAGAGCACGGTCGTGGCGTCAAGGTGGGCGAATGCCGTGGCAGGCGCCGGATCGGTAAGGTCATCAGCAGGAACGTAGATGGCCTGAACCGAGGTGACCGAACCGTTCTTGGTGGAGACGATCCTGTCCTGGAGTTCACCCATCTCGGTGCTGAGGGTAGGCTGATAGCCCACGGCGCTCGGCATACGACCGAGAAGTGCGGACACTTCGGAGCCGGCCTGGGTGAAACGGAAGATGTTGTCGATGAAGAGAAGCACGTCGCGGTGCTCTTCATCACGGAAGTATTCCGCGATGCTCAGGCCGGTCAGGGCCACACGGGCACGGGCTCCGGGGGGCTCGTTCATCTGGCCGAACACGAGGGCGGTCTTGTCGATAACGCCCGATTCCATCATTTCATGCCAGAGATCGTTTCCTTCGCGGGTACGCTCGCCGACGCCGGCGAAGACGCTGAAACCCGACTGCTGCTTGGCGATGTTGTTGATCAGCTCCATGATGAGCACGGTCTTGCCTACACCGGCGCCACCGAACAGGCCGGTCTTGCCGCCTCGGGAGTAAGGTTCGAGAAGGTCGATAACCTTGATGCCGGTCTCGAACATTTCGGCCTTGGTCGAAAGTTCGTCGAATCTCGGAGCCGTCTTATGGATCGAATAGGACTTCTTGGACAGCACCGGACCTTTTCCGTCGATCGGGTCGCCGACCACGTTGAGCATTCTGCCAAGGACCTCTGCGCCTACCGGAACCTGGATCGGCTTGCCGGTGTTGACCACGCTCATGCCCCTGACCAGGCCATCGGTGCCCTCCATGGCAATGGTTCTGACACGCTCTTCACCAAGGTGCTGCTGGGTTTCGAGCACAAGCTTCGATCCGTCCTGACGGGTTATCGTGAGGGCATCGAGAATGGACGGGAGCTGTCCTTCGGGAAAGTCAACGTCAATGACAGGGCCGATGATCTGGGAAATCTTACCTTCTTGCATTGTGACAGTATGGATAGGATTTGAGTTGCAATAAAACGTTAGTGGGCGGGGTTGCGAAACCCCTCAATACTTTCTGTTTCCGTTGCCCGGTTCTGGCTCTTGAAGCGAGCCACCTGAGGGACTTGAACCCACGACCTACTATTTACGAAACAGTTGCTCTACCAGCTGAGCTAAGGTGGCTTAAAAACGGAGGCCCGACAGGGAGGGCACAAAATCAAAGCCAAAATATACTCTATTTGTTTTCAAAACACAAAGAATTATCCGGGGCCTTAAGGGTTGAAATAAATCGTGGATTCATCTATTATTAATAGCTAAAGACGCGCGATCATCGACAAGTTTCATTACATTTGCTAGCCATAAAGGAAACATCATGAAAATCAACACATCACCTCTGTCCGGATTCCTTCTTGCTCTGATGCTGGTCACTGCGAGCGTGACGCTTTCGACTCCCGCTTCGGCCGCTGCGGTCAAAGCTCCTGCGTTCACGGCGGTCACCATCGACGGCCAGCCGTTTTCCACGGCTTCGCTCAAGGGAAAAGCCTATATCGTGAACTTCTTTGCCACATGGTGCCCTCCGTGCCGCTCCGAGATCCCGGACATGGTCGCGGTCCAGAAGGTCTGGTCTGCCAAGGGGTTCACCTTTGTCGGCATCGCGGTCAACGAGACCGTACCTGCGGTGAAGGGTTTCATGAAGAGCAACGGCATCAACTATCCGGTCATCATGGCCACTCCCGCCCTGGTACAGAGCTTCAACCGTTACGTCGAAGGCGGGATCAGCGGGATTCCGACCACCTTCGTCATCGACGCATCCGGAAATCTGACCGGCGTGATCGTTGGCCCTCGCAGCAAGGAGGCCTTTGAGCAGATCATCGGCGCTTCGTTAGCAAAAAAACAGGGGAAGTGAACGCATCCGTCATGTTTTCAGCCAAGGTCATAGCAACAGATACCAGTCAAGGTTCTTCAGATAGAGCGCCCCGGGGGATCAGCCTGCCGGGGCGTGTCGTTTTCGCCCCTTTTTCCCGTCAATATTCTCACTAACAGATCATTATCATTATGGAATCGATTCCTCTCAACCCGCCTGCATTCGTCAGGAACCGGAAACTTTTACAATGGGTCAAGGAAACGGTCGAGCTTTGCCAGCCAGATGCCGTTTACTGGTGCGATGGATCACAGGAGGAGTACGACCGCCTCTGCGGTGAAATGGTCGAGAGCGGCACCTTCATCAAGCTGTCGGAACAGAAGCGCAAGAACAGCTACCTCTGCCGGTCCGACCCGAGCGACGTCGCCAGGGTCGAGGACCGGACCTTCATCTGCAGCATGCGCCGCCAGGATGCCGGTCCGACCAACAACTGGGTCGCTCCCAAGGAGATGAAGGCCACCCTGAACAAGCTGTTTTCAGGCTGCATGAAGGGACGGACCATGTATGTGATTCCGTTCAGCATGGGGCCCCTCGGCTCGCACATCTCGCACATCGGCGTGGAGATCTCCGACTCCCCCTACGTGGTGACCAACATGCGCATCATGACCAGGATGGGCCGCGCGGTCATGGAGCTTCTCGACGAGGATGCCGAATTCGTGCCATGCCTCCATTCGGTCGGCGCCCCGCTCGAACCCGGCCAGCAGGATGTCCCCTGGCCCTGCAACGACACCAAGTACATCGTCCATTTTCCCGAGGAACGTTCGATCATCTCCTACGGCAGCGGGTACGGCGGCAACGCCCTCCTCGGCAAGAAGTGCTTCGCCTTGCGCATCGCCTCCTCGATGGCCCGTGATGAGGGATGGCTCGCCGAGCATATGCTGATCCTCGGCGTCGAATCGCCTGAAGGCGAAAAGGACTACGTTGCGGCCGCATTCCCGAGCGCCTGCGGCAAGACCAACTTCGCCATGATGATTCCTCCCGCGGCGATGGAGGGGTGGAAGATCACGACCATCGGCGACGATATCGCCTGGATCAAGCCTGGAAAGGACGGACGGCTGCATGCGATCAACCCTGAGTACGGCTTTTTCGGCGTCGCTCCGGGTACGTCGGTCAAGAGCAACCAGAACGCCATGGCGACCCTTGATGCCAACTGTATCTTCACCAACGTGGCGCTGACGCCTGATGGCGACGTCTGGTGGGAAGACATGACCGACACTCCGCCCCCCTCGCTGATCGACTGGCAGGGCAAGCCCTGGACCCCCGATTGCGGACGCCCATCTTCGCATCCCAACGCACGCTTCACCTCTCCGGCAAGCCAGTGCCCCTCTATCGACGAGGGTTGGGAAAACCCTGCCGGTGTGCCGATTTCCGCCTTCATCTTCGGCGGGCGTCGCGGCGATACCATACCGCTGGTCTACCAGTCGGCAAACTGGTACTACGGCGTCTACCTCGCCGCCACGATGGGCTCGGAAAAGACGGCGGCAGCGGCGGGCAAGATCGGCGATGTGCGTCGCGACCCATTCGCGATGCTGCCCTTCTGTGGCTACCATATGGGCGACTATTTCAACCACTGGCTGCAGATCGGCCGCTCGCTCTCTGAGCCGCCGAGGATTTTCGGGGTCAACTGGTTCCGCAAGGATGAGAACGGCAAGTTCCTCTGGCCGGGCTTCGGCGAGAACATGAGGGTGCTCAAGTGGATCATCGGCAGGGTGCACGGTCGCTCCGCCGCCGTCGAGAGCCCGCTCGGCTGGATGCCGAAGTTCGAATCGCTGGACTGGCGGGGACAGGAGAACTTTACCCGCGAACAGTTCACCAAGCTCATGTCGGTCGATCGCGAAGCCTGGAAACAGGAACTCTTCTCACACGAAGAGCTTCTGGAAAAGCTGTTCGACAAGCTTCCCAAGGAGTTTTCGCATATCCGCGAGCTGATGCTGTCGACGCTCTGGATGTCGCCGGAACACTGGGAGATGGCACCTGAGCGCTACACGGCCGACCATTGAGGCCGGTTCAATTCATCACTACGCAAAAAGGCGGGCCGCAAAGCCCGCCTTTTTCGTCGATATCCCGAGGTGGTCAGTTCCCGTCGAGGGTGAAGCCGATCTTGACGGTGACCTGCCAGTAGGCGATCTTCTGGTTTTCCACATGACAGCGGGTCTCCTGGACCTCGACCCAGCGGATGTTCCGGATCGATTCGGCCGCCTTCGACACAGCGTTGTTGACCGCTTCTTCAATGCTGCTCGGGGACGAACCGACGACCTCGATTTTCTTATAGATGTGTGCGCTCATGGTGGTGCGTGTTTTGAGAGTTATGGGAAAAAAGGGTAGGACTGCCGGAGTGTTACCGTCAACCAATATCGCAAAATAGGACTCAAGCTCGGAAAAAATTCCCCCCGTGCGATTTTTTCTGTATCGCACCTGACGGGTCATCACATGTTTGCTTCTTCTAACTCATTATATATATACATTATAAGTGAAGTTAACCCGTTTTATCGACAGTTCCCTGCCATGATGAATTTGTTTGGGAGTCTCCGCATCATGTGTTAATATATTACTGGTTAGTTATATAGGTATATGGTCTTTCCGGCATACCGGGAATAGCTGTCCGATTCCTCCGCGCCGCCTCCTTTCGATCCCTGAGCCTGTCGTTCCGATCGCTCCCGGCAAGGTGCTTTCCCGAGTGACCTCTCCGGTTCGGGCAATCTTCGACGGTCTATGAGCATGGACGTTTTGCGTGTGATACGCTTGCTGTTTCAGGAACCTGCATCCGGATGGCAACCGCCGATCGGATGCGATAGGCCGGGAGCCGCCTGAGCGGAACTACTCCCGGCCCTGATTTCGCTTCCCGGCACGGCAGTCGGCGCAACCGCCGACTGCCCGGGCAGCCCCGTAGTACCTTCGAACGTTTCCAAATACTTAGAGCAATTCTGTCCATGAACTATGGTTTCGTGATCGACGCACGCAAGTGCATCGGGTGCCATGCCTGCACGGTCGCCTGCAAATCGGAAAACGAGGTGCCCCTGGGCGTGAACCGCACCTGGGTGAAGTATGTCGAGAAGGGGAGCTTCCCCAATACCCGCAGATATTTTACGGTCATGCGGTGCAACCACTGCGAGGAGCCCCCCTGCGTGGATATCTGCCCGGTCGAGGCGCTGCACAAACGGGACGACGGCATCGTCGATTTCGACGCCCGCAGGTGCATAGGCTGCAAGGCCTGCGGTCAGGCCTGTCCCTACGGCGCCCTGTACATCGATCCCGAAACCAGGACCTCGGCGAAGTGCAACTACTGCGCCCATCGCAAGGAGGTCGGGCTGAAGCCGGCGTGCGTGGCTATCTGTCCGCAGCAGGCGATCGTTTCCGGCGACCTCGATGATCCGTCGAGCGCCATCGCCGCCCTCGTGTCGACCGAGCAGACCATGGTCCGAAGGGCTGAAAAGGGCACCAGGCCCAACCTCTACTACATCAGCGGCGACGGCGCGTCGCTCGACCCGCTCCAGGCTGTGCCCGCGCAGGCTTACCACTGGAGTTCGCAGTCGAGAGGCGTCGGCCACTTCGCCAAATACAACCTCGACGAAGAGAAGTCGCACCACGGGGCCCCTCCCCCTCAGCCGCGCCAGGCGATCAGGGGCTCCGCCTCGACCGCCCGGAGGGTCTACGACGCTCCTTCGAAGGGATCGGTCTGGGGTTGGGAGGTTCCGGCCTACGTCTGGTCAAAGGCCGTCTCGGCAGGTTCGTTCCTTGTGCTCTTCATGCTTACGGCCCTCTTGGGCATTACGGTTCCCGATTCGCTGCAGTGGGCGGCATGGGGCGTCTCGCTGCTCTTCCTGTCGATGACCGGCGCGCTGCTGGTCAAGGACCTCGACCGTCCGGATCGTTTCGTCTCGGTGATGCTTCGCCCGCAGTTCGGCTCCTGGCTGGTTCGCGGCGGCTACACCATCACCGGTTACGGCGCATTCCTGGCGCTCTGGGCCGCGGGCAGGTTTCTCGGACTCCCGGCGCTTCAGACAGCCTCGCTCTGGGGTGGAGCGCTCATGGCCCTGGTGACGGCGGTATACACGGCGTTCCTGTTCGGTTCCGCCAAAGGACGCGACTTCTGGCAGAGCCCGCTGCTCTCGCTGCATATGCTGGTCAACTCGCTGATCGCCGGCGGCTCGGCCATCGCCGTGCTCTCTCTGGCGGTCGGAGCCGACGCGACACTCGCCGGATCCGTCAGGATGCTGCTTGCCGTCTGCTTCACGATACACCTGCTCATCATGGCCGTCGAGCTTTACGGCAAACACCCCTCCGCATCTTCGGAGCGCGCGGCGGAGATCATCAGGCATGGCGCCCTCAGCCAGCAGTTCTGGGGCGGAAGCGTACTTGCCGGCAACCTGCTTCCGCTTGTGGCGGTCGTGGTCTCTCCCGAACCGGTCCTGCTTGCCGCAGCGGCGCTCTTCGGCCTTGCCGGAGTCTTCTTCACCGAAAGTGTGTGGGTCAAGGCCCCTCAGTCAGTTCCGTTAAGCTAAACGCGCTATACCGATACCATCATGAGCTACAAGCATAAACCATCAGTCATAGAGACCGTCGCCGAAAAGCTGAAGATCATCCCCGACCTGCATGGAAGCGAACCCGCGAAGGGATTTGCAACCGGATCAGGACAGATCGCATGTCCGCCTCCGGAGCACTGGGACCACTGGGTCGAGCTCGACTCGAAGAGCTGGCCGGAACGCAAGGAGAAGGCCTACATGCTGGTGCCGACGGCCTGCTTCAACTGCGAGGCGGGATGCGGCCTGCTGGCTTACGTCGACAAGGAGACCATGACCATGCGCAAGCTGGTCGGCAACCCATTCCACCCGGCCAGCCGAGGGCGCAACTGCGCCAAGGGCCCGGCCACGCTCAATCAGATCGAGGACCAGGACCGCGTGCTCTACCCGATGAAGCGGGCAGGTGCGAGGGGCGCCGGCAAGTGGGAACGGGTCAGCTGGGACAGCGTGCTCGACGACATCTCCTCACGGATGCGCAAGGCCATCAAGGAGGGGAGAAACAACGAGATCTCCTACCATGTCGGTCGTCCCGGCCACGAAGGCTTCATGGAGTGGGTGCTCCGCGCATGGAATGTCGACGGACACAACAGCCACACCAACATCTGCTCGTCCGGCGCCCGGTTCGGGTACGCCCTCTGGGAAGGGTTCGACCGTCCCTCACCCGATCATGCCAACGCACGGTTCATCCTCCTGATCAGCGCCCATCTCGAATCGGGCCACTACTTCAACCCGCATTCCCAGCGGATCATCGAAGCCCGCATGAAGGGCGCGAAGCTCGCCGTGCTCGACCCGAGGCTCTCCAACACGGCCAGCATGTCCGATTACTGGATGACGAGCTATCCCGGCACCGAGCCCGCCGTCATGCTCGCCATGGCCAGGGTGATCATCGACGAGGGGCTCTACAACCGTGACTACCTGGAGAACTGGGTGAACTGGCAGGAGTACCTCCAGGCAGAATATCCAGGAACTCCCGTGCTGTTCGAGAATTTCATCGAAGCCCTGAAAAAGGAGTACGCCTCCTACACCCCCGAATTCGCCGAAAAAGAGAGCGGCGTCCCGGCGGCGACCATCATCGAGGTGGCCCGCAAGATCGGGGAAGCGGGAACGCAGTTTTCGACCCATGTCTGGCGCAGCGCCAGCAGCGCCAACCTCGGCGGATGGGAGGTGTCGCGCACCCTGCACTTCCTGAACGTCCTGACCGGAAGCGTCGGCACGGTCGGCGGCACCGCCCCCAGCGCCTGGAACAAGTTCAAGCCTCACACCCATGCAGAGCCGAAGCCCCAGACCCACTGGAACGAGCTGCATCTGCCGAACGAATATCCGCTGGCCCATTTCGAGATGAGTTTCCTCCTGCCGCACTTCCTCAAGGAGGGGCGCGGAAAGCTCGACGTCTACTTCACCAGGGTGTTCAACCCGGTCTGGACCTATCCCGACGGATTCTCCTGGATCGAGGCCCTCGAGGACGAATCGAAGATCGGCCTGCATGCCGCCCTGACGCCGACGTGGAGCGAGACCGCCTACTTCGCGGACTACGTGCTGCCGATGGGGCACTCCCCCGAGCGGCACGACATCATCAGCTACGAGACCCACGCCGGTAAATGGATCGCCTTCCGCCAGCCGGTGCTGCGCGTGGCCAGGAAGAAGATGGGAGAGAAGATCGACTACACCTGGCAGGCCAACGTCGGCGAGGTCTGGGAGGAGGACGAGTTCTGGATCGAACTCACCTGGCGTATCGACCCGGACGGCAGCATGGGCATCAGGCAGTATTGCGAATCGCCGTACCGCCCCGGCCAGAAGATCACCATCGACGAGTACTACCGCTACATCTTCGAGCGGGTGCCGAAACTTCCTGAGGCCGCGGCCGCCGAGGGGCTCGATCCGCTCCAGTACATGCAGAAGTACGGCGCGTTCGAAGTCGAGAGCAAAGTGTACGACGTCAACGAGAAGCCGGTGGCCCCGTCCGACCTCGAAGGCGTATCCGTGGATCCGGCCACCGGCCTGATGAAGAAGAACGGCAAGGCCGTGGGCGTCGAGGTGAACGGCAAGTCCTGCACGGGCTTCCCGACCCCCTCCAGGAAGCAGGAGTTCTATTCGCAGACCATGGTCGACTGGAAGTGGCCCGAGTACCGGCTCCCGGGCTACATCAAGAGCCACATCCACGAGGAGACGATGGACCACGGAAAGGGCGAGTTCGTGCTCGTTCCGACCTTCCGGCTGCCGGTGCTGATCCACTCCCGATCGGGAAACTCCAAGTGGCTGGCCGAGATCGCCAACCGCAATCCGGTATGGATCAGCGCTACCGACGGGGCGGCTCTCGGTATCCAGAACGGCGACCTCATCAGGGTGAACACCGACATCGGCTACTTCATCAACCGGGCGTGGGTCACCGAAGGCATCAGGCCCGGCGTTGTCGCCTGCTCGCACCATATCGGCCGCTGGCGGAGGGAGCAGGACCCAAGCTGCAACCGCTGGTCCACCAACAAGGTCAACATCTCCCGCGAGGGCAAGGGAAAGTGGAAGCTGCGCGTCGAGGAGAGCATCATGCCGTTCGAGAGCGAAGACCCCGATACGTCGAGGATCTTCTGGTCCGACGGCGGCGTGCATCAGAACATCACCTTCCCGGTCCACCCCGACCCGATCAGCGGCATGCATTGCTGGCACCAGAAGGTCAGGATCGAGAAGGCGCACGAAGGGGATCTGTACGGTGACGTGTTTGTCGATACCGAGCGCTCGTTCCAGATCTACAAGGAGTGGCTCTCCATGACCAGGCCGGCCCCGGGACCCGGAGGCCTCCGGCGTCCGCTCTGGATGAACCGCCCCTTCAGGCCGGATGAATCGACCTTCTATATCAACAAGGGATGAAGGACATCACTACGGGGCAAACCATGAAGATTTCGCTCAGCCGCCGCGTGATGGCCACGTCCGGGATCGCAATCGCAGCCATGATCATGCTGCTCATGCCGGCCGTGCCCGTGCTGGCCGCGGCTCCGGCCGAAACCGGCGGCATAGCGTGGTGGGTCTGGGTGCTGGCCCTGTTCATCTTCTCCTTTGTGCTCGGGATCGTCGCCGTGCTTGCCGGCGTCGGCGGCGGGGTGCTGTTCGTGCCTATCGTGAGCAGCTTTTTCCCTTTTCATCTCGACTATGTACGGGGAGCGGGGCTCCTCGTTGCGCTTGCCGGAGCCCTTTCGGCCGGGCCTCCGCTCATGAGGAAGGGGCTTGCCGACCTCAGGCTCGGCCTGCCGATGGCGCTGGTCGGCTCTATCAGCTCCATCGCCGGGGCGCTCGTCGGGCTTGCCATGCCGGCGCAGGAGGTCCAGCTTCTGCTCGGTATCGTGATCATCTCCATAGCAGCAATCATGATCAAGGCGGGCAGGTCCGGGTACCCTGAAGTAAGCCAGCCGGACCGCATGTCGCAGATGCTCGGCATCTCCGGCCTCTATTACGATGAGTTCGGCAAGCACGAAGTCGCCTGGAAGGTGCATCGCACACCCGTGGGCATTCTTCTCTTTTTCGTGATCGGCTTCATCGGCGGCATGTTCGGGCTTGGCGCCGGATTCGCCAACGTGCCGGTATTCAACCTGCTGATGGGCGTCCCGCTTAAAGTCGCCGTGGCCACCAGCGGACTGGTGCTTTCGATCAACGGTTCGGCCGCGGCATGGGTCTACCTGTTCAAGGGGGCGGTGCTGCCGCTCATCGCCGTGCCCTCGATCGGAGGGATGATGCTCGGCTCGAAGATAGGGGCGAAACTGCTTCCGAAGGTCAACGCCAGGACCATCAGGATGATCGTCATCACCATTCTCGCGCTCTCCGGCTTCCGTTCACTGCTTAAAGGACTCGGGATATGACGGACAAAAAAAACGAGGGGATCTACGCCGACAGGGTGCAGCTCGCCTATGCCAGAACGCTGGACTTCGTTTCGCACGCGATCATAGTGGTGATGGCGGTGGGGTATCTGTTCTATCTCATGCAACTGCTGCCGCTCACCGTGCCGATCGAGACCGTCGCCGGGAACTGGCATCTCAGCTCGTCCGTCCTGCAGTCGAAAATCCACAACTATTGCGGGTGGAGCTGTTTCCTGAGTCTGCCGGTCCTGCTGCACGGCGACGCCCTCAGCTACGCATCGGTCGTGTTTCTCTCCATGGGGACCATGATTTGCCTTGCCACGGCGGCACTCGTCTTCTTCAGCGAGAAAAACCATCTGTTTCTGACGATCACCATTTTGCAGGTATTCGTGCTGCTTGTCGCGGCAAGCGGCATCATGACCAGGCCGCATTGAATCTCCCCTGCAGCCGGCCCAGGCTGAAGGGGCGGATCACATAGAGAAGTTCAACATGGAGGTCCGCAATATTTCCCGGGGACTTCAAAATCACGGGTTCAGTAAAGGCCCTGAAGAGATAGCCGTTACAACAGGCCGCAGGTTATACGCATGGTACCCTGATTACCGGGAGAGCTTTCAACCGGATTGGCCGAAAAAAAGGGGTTGGTGATGGAGCCTGAAAACTGTTCTCCGTTCTTTTATCGCTGCCGGGTCGGCAGGGTTACGCCCAGGCGTGTGGATGAGCCGGTTCCTGCCGACGGCCCCAAAGGAAAGGCGCCTGGCGGGAACCCGGACTGCCGGGATGATTCCGGGGAAGCTCATGCTGCCGGATCCCCGGATGCTTCCGGAGGCAAAGGCAAGGGCTCAGATAATGTGCAGGGTGGTGATGGCTGAGGCGTGGTTTCCTCCGGGCCTTCCCGGCCTGAACCGGGAAGGCCGATACGATAGTCGACCGCTCAGATGCCGAGGGCATGCATGAGAATCGGGACGGCGCAGACGCCGATGGCCACGTTGATGGCTCCGCAGAGCTTGGTGACGATCGCGTTCTGCTTGTACCAGGTGACGGGCAAGAGGATGGTCAGGCCGTTGATGAGCAGCAGCACCGTGGCGAGCGGCCAGATCTTGCCGAGCATGATCGCCTTGTAGCTGAAGAGCGCGGTCATGAAGAAGATGCCGAGAAAGAGGTGGGCGTAAACCTTTTTGTCGCCGGGATTGTAGAAGTGCAAGGCCACGACGACCCAGAACAGCCCGTAGGTGGCGAAGATGGTCCCGAGATACACCCGTGTCTCGGGAGGCAGGCCCACATCGAACAGATAGAGGCTGATGGCCGTGAAGATCTGTGAAGCGCCACCGAACCACATGGCGATATGCCCCAGGCTCCTGCCGAGCTTTTCGTGGTCGGTTTCGCTGTTCAGCCCGAACCCGAGCTGCTCAAGGCCGAATACCCAGACGGTCACGATAAGGCCGAAAACCCCGATCGCTTCCGGATTTACTACGTTCATCGGATTGTACTCCTTTCTGTTGGTGTTGGTAGTGATTGACAAAACGGTTTCAGGACGCCTGACTGCCTCGAACCGGAGATGCGAACCTGAAACCGGGGCAGAATTTACCGCTAATAATCAGCAATTCTGATTTGTTTATCTGACGCTCCGGATGTATTAGTGCTCAGCACTTGACTGACAGGCTTTTTCGGATAGGCGCTATGAAATCCGCTTGTTTTTCATACCTTTTTTGCTGCAGATTTATTTCGTGAACGATGTAAATGACCCATGAGCGCAGCACCAGAAGAGGCGGAAATTAACCCAGCTCGGCAAGATGATGCTTCCCGGGCCCTGAAGTCCCGGCTCCTGGCTGCCTTCCCTGCCTTCGAAAGCAGGAACTTCAGGCTCTATTTCCTCGGCCAGATCGTCTCGATGATCGGCACCTGGCTGCAGATGGTGGCCCAGGGCTGGCTGGTGCTCGAGATGACCGGATCCGCCTTCTGGGTCGGCGTTACGGCGGCGGCATCGACCATACCGACACTGTTCCTGTCACTTATCGGCGGTGTGATCGTCGACCGATACCCCCGACGGACCATCCTGCTCTGGACCCAGTCCCTCGCCATGGCCCTTGCCTTCATTCTCGGCATCTTTACCCTGATCCACGCGATCACGCTCCCGATCATCCTGACGCTTGCTTTCCTGCTCGGCTGCGTCGGCGCGGTGGCGACGCCGGCCATCCAGGCGTTTCTGAGCGAGATGGTCGACCGCAGCCAGCTCCACTCGGCCGTTGCTCTGAACGCTTCCATCTTCAACGCATCCAGGGTCATAGGGCCGGCTCTCGCCGGGATCATGATCACCTTGATCGGCACCGGGGGAGCCTTCGTGGCCAACGGGCTGAGCTACGTGGCCGTGATCCTCGCCCTGCTGGCCATATCGACCACCGCGGGGCCTCCGAACACGGCCAACGAGCGTCCGCTGCAGTCGATCCGGTCCGGCATCGCCTATACCTGGCAGCACCCGCTCATCAGGACCATCGTGCTGTTCGTGGCGGCCGTGTCGATCTTCGGGTGGTCGTTCATGGCGATGCTTCCGGTGGTTGCCAAACAGACCTTCGGGCTCGGCGCATCCGGCATGGGCACTCTCTATTCGGCCTTCGGCATGGGTTCCCTGACCGCCACCTTTTTCGTATCGATGTCGAGCGGGCGGGTAAAGACCGGCACCATGGTTATCGGCGGCATCCTCACCTTCAGCTTGTCACTGATCGCGTTCACCTTCGCCACCCAGGTTCCGCTGGCCCTGTTCTTTCTCTTCGTGTCGGGGTTCGGAATGCTTTCGGCCTTCGCCACCATGACGGCGACGGTGCAGCGACTGGTCGAAGATCGCTACCGCGGGCGCGTCATGAGCATCTACCTGATGGTGCTTATGGGGCTCATGCCGATCGGTAACCTTCAGATAGGATTCCTTTCCGAGCGCTTCGGCACGGCGATCGCCATTCGCGCCGGCACGGTCGTCACGCTCCTGGCGACGCTCTTTCTCATCGGCTCGAGAAGGAAGATCTCCGAGGCCTGGGACGACTATCAGTCCACCTCGGAAGGGTAGCCGGGAACCGTTTCGGCAGGGGGTCCGTTCTCTCTCTGAAAGAAAGGTCCCATGAAACGACTGCTTCTGTTTTTTCTGATGCCCTTACTGGCCGTATCGGCATGCCGGGCGGAGACTCCGTCCCGACCAACCGTCAAACCGACATCCATGCAGAACCCGGCTCATCCGTCAAACCCCTATTACTCGAGAACCGACACCACGAAGCTCGATCTTCCCGACGAGGTCTGGAAAAAGGTGCTTTCTCCGGAACTGTACGCCGTGGCGCGTCTCGGCTCCACCGAGCAGGCGTTCACTGGAAAGTACTGGGATTACGAGGGGAGGGGAACCTACTACTGCGCGGCCTGCGGCAATGCGCTGTTCCGCTCGGACGCCAAATTCGCGAGCACCTGCGGATGGCCCAGTTTTTTCGAGGCGATCCGTCCCGGAAGCGTCGTCTACAGGAAGGACAGCTCGTTCGGCATGGATCGCACGGAGGTGCTGTGCGGTCGGTGCGGTGCGCATCTGGGCCACCTGTTCGACGATGGCCCTCCTCCGACCGGCAAGCGCTTCTGCATGAACTCGATCTCGCTCGAATTCGAGCCGGATAGCCGTTAAACCTCATTTTCTCGGAATCGGAATCGATACCGATTCCGATTCCGATTGTCCAGGCAGCGACAACCTTTCGTGACTTCAGTGCGTCTCTGACAGGTCGGGCTTCTCCGATTTGTCGACCCTGATGAAGAGCAGCAGCGGCAGGCAGCAGAGGAAGAGGATGGCGATCAGCATGAATGCATCCATGTAGGCCAGATGGTAGCTCTGGGCGGTGACGATGCCCCCCAGGGCTTTCCATGCGGTCTTCTGCGCGTCCACCGGTGAGAGGCCGGAGGTTCCGAAGTACTGCTTCATTCCCTCTATCCTCATAACTGCCGCCGGGTCGTAGGCCGAGACGTGGGTAAGCAGTTCGGTGCGGTGCACGGCGACACGCTTGGCGATGTAGGTGTTGGTGATCGCGATGCCGAACGACCCGCCGAGCTGGCGCACCATGTTGTTCAGGCCGGTGGCCTGCCCGATGTCCCTGCCGTGCAGGCCGGTGACAGCCAGCATGGTGACCGGGATGAAGATGAAGCCGAGGGCGATGCCGCGCAAGAGCAGGATCAGGAAGAAGTTTTCCGCTCCGGACTGCATGGTCTGCTGGCCGAGTTCCCAGCAGAAGAACATGAATGCCGTCATGCCGAAGGCCATGAGCGCTTTGGGCGAAGCGCCCTTCTGCAGAGCTATGCCGAGCGGCAGGGAGATCACCCCGGTGAGCATCGCGCTCGGAAAGAGCACCAGGCCGGTCAACAGGGCCGTGAACCCCAGCAGGCGCTGCACGAAGACCGGAAACACGAACAGCGATCCGTAGAGCCCATAGCCGACGACGAACGTCAGTACGGCCGCGATGGCCAGGTTCTTGCTTCGCGCGAGCACGGAGAGGTCGACCGCCGGGTGCTCGGTGTGCAGCTCCCTCCAGACGAACATGACCAGGGAGAAGATCGCGACGATGGTGAAGATGGTGATGTACGGGGTCTGGAACCAGTCCTTCTGCTCACCGCGCTCAAGAATGAACTGCAGCGAGCCGATGCCGACCGAGAGGAGCCCGATGCCCGCCCAGTCGATCTTCTCGACGGCATGGCGCACTTTCGGCTCCTTCACGAAGGTCAGCGCCGCCCATGCGGCCATCAGGCCGACCGGGATATTGACGAAGAAGCACCACTCCCAGGCGAAATAGTCGACCAGCCAGCCGCCGAGCAGCGGGCCGATGGTCGGCCCGAGCACCAGGCCCATCGAGAAGATGCCGGTGGCCGCTCCCCGCTCCTCGGGTTTGAAGGTTTCGTAGAGGATCGCCTGCGAGGTCGGCAGGAGCGCGCCTCCGCCGATACCCTGGATGAACCGGAAGAACACCAGCATCCAGATGTTGGTCGACAAACCGCAGAACAGCGATGCCGCCGTGAACAGCAGGATCGATCCGACGAAGTAGTTTCGACGTCCAAGCAGGTTTCCGAGGAAGCCCGAGAGCGGGATGACGATCACATTGGCGATGGCGTAGCTGGTCACCACCCACGACACGTCCTCGATGCTCGCGCCCAGGTTGCCGCTGATGTGGTTCAGCGCCACGTTGACGATGGTGGTGTCGATCAGCTCGAGCATGGCCGCGATGATGACCGTCACGGTGATGATCACCTTCTTGATGCCGGTCTCGTAGGTCGGCGCCGGAATCTGAGCCGCCTGACTGGCGGCCGGGATGTTCAGTTCATTATTACTCAATGTGGAATTCTTAAGCTTCGGCGATAAAAAGGGATTATTTGTCACTGAAAATGACGGCAATCAGCCAGGAGGAGTTTCTGATTTACTGAGGAGAGCGGCGTTCTTTTTTTGTTAACAGCTTTCAGCAGATGGATACTTCGCTTCGCTCAGTATGACAGAATAATGTTATTTCACCTTGACTTCGACGATGACATTCATGCCTGCGGCCAGAGGTTCCGATGGGCGCTTGTCGAACACGATCTTGACCGGCACCCGCTGGGTCACCTTCACGAAGTTGCCGCTTGCGTTGTCGGGCGGCAGGAGGGTGAATTCGGCACCCGTGCCTGCGGAGATCGACTGGACGCGGCCCTTGAACTCCTTTCCGGGATAGGCGTCCACGCTGATCGTGACCGGCTGGCCCGGACGCATATGCTGGAGCTGGGTCTCCTTGAAGTTCGCCACGACCCACAGGTCGCCGCTACCGACAAGCGCGATGAGCTGCTGGCCGGGGGCGACATACTGGCCGGGTTCCACGCTCTTCTTCGACACGCGGCCAGCGGCCGGTGCCGTGATGGTTGCCCATGAGAGCTGGAGCTCGGCGTTCTTCAGCTCGGCTTCGCGTAGCTTCACCTGGGCGAGGCCGGCCTCGTACTGGTCGCCGGCGGCCGCATGCTGGGCTGTGGATGCCGTCGCGCCGGCGGTCGCGGCGTCAAGCTCGGCCTGGGAGATGACATCCTGCCGTTGCAGGTTGCGGCTCCGGCGAAGATCCGCCGAAAGCTTCCGTTCCGTGGCTGCGGCCGCGGTGATCTGCGCCTTAGCTGCCGACACGGCGGCCCTGGCGTTCAGGAGGGCGGCCTCCGCCACGTTGCGCCGGATCTCGAAATCCGCCGGGTCGAGGGTGATGAGCGTGTCGCCCTTCGCCACGAGCTGGTTATCCTGTACCGATACATCGATAACCTTGCCGGGAACGCGAGGTATGGCCGGATAGATATTCCCCACGATCTGGGCGTTGTCGGTTTCGACGTAGTTGAAGGAGCGGAACAGCTTCATGCCGCCCCAGACAACTCCGGCTACCAGCAGGATTCCGAAAATGATCATTCGGATCGGTGACGCCGGTGATGCGTTCTGGCCTTTCTCTGCCCCGTTGCTCTCTTGCTGCGATTCTGCCATGGATAATCAGTCGTTGGATTTTGACAATACTGCTATGTTCGGTCGGGCGCAACCTGCGCCGCTATCTGACGGACCGGGAGATTTGAGCACCAGTACCTGGCAGGGCGCCTGGCGCATGACCGTCTCGGTCGTGCTTCCCACCAGCAGGCGGGAGATGTTGTTCGCTCCGTGCGACCCAAGTACGATCAGGTCGATCTTGTGCCGCTTCGCATACCCGATGATGACTTCCGCCGGCGCACCGTATTCGACGGCGAAGCGGATGTTGCTCTTGTAGTTCGAAAGCATGTCGGAATATCGTGAAAAGTGGTGGAGGTGCTCTTTCAGGAGCTCTCCACGGTCAGCTGAATCAGGATGGCCGACATGAAGGACGATCAGCTCCGCCTCGCCTGCAACTCTTTGCGCAGTATGGATCAGCGCGTTGTCGGAAGAGTGCGAGAAATCAACCGGGCAGAGGATGGTATTCAGCGTTGTCGATGGATTCATGATCATGGTTCCTGTATCCGTTAATGGTCGATGAGGTCGCCGGCAGCGCGCCTGACGTTGTAGGCGTCAAGTACATATTCGTAACGGGCCTGGAGATTGGCCAGTTCTGCCTGGGCCAGTGACGCTTCGGCATCGAGCAGGTCGAGCGTCGTGCCGAGCCCGTTCTGGTAACGCAGCCTCGCATGCTGGGCTGCAAGGTCGGCCTGGGAGACCTGCAGTGAGGTCGTGTCGATCTTCTCCCGGCTCGTGCGCAGGGTGTTGATCGACTGCGTTACCTCGGCCTGGGCGAGCTCTTCGGTATCGATCCGGGCCTGTTCAGCGGCGTGCATCATCGCCGTCGCCTCGCTGGTCGACGCCTTTGTCCTGAATCCCGAGAAGATCGGGATCTGAAGCTGGACGCCGGCCATCAGGTTCGTGCGCATCTCGTTGATGTCCGGCTGATAGCCGTTGGTGCTGCCCCATGAGGCCGCGCCGACGATCTTCGGCATCCCCTCCTTGGCGGCGAGTGACTTCCGGTACGATGCCGCTCGCGCATTTTCACGAGAGAGCATGACCTCCGGGCGGTGATCGAGGGCTGCGTCCGTCAGCTTCTTCATATCCGAGTCGGCCGCCGTGGCATCGAACGAACCCTTCAGCGCAAGCGGAGCATCGCCCTTCAGGCCGCAGAGGCGGCGGAGCGAGATCTGCTGGTTCTCCAGCTGATTCTGGAGGTCGATTTTCCGGTTTCCCGCCGCGGCCAGGCGCACCTGCGTCGTCAAGAGATCGTATCGTGTCGAGGCCCCTTCCTGGTAGCGCTTCTGCATGTGGTCGAGGTTCCTCTGCAGGGCGGCGATCTCCTTGTTCTGGACCCTGACGGCCTCCTGCAGGAACATCACCGAGTAGAACGCCCTTACGGTCGCAAGCGAGAGATCGCGCACGGCGAGGTCGCGCCTGATTCCGGCGGCGGCCTTGCCGGACTTGGCGATATCCACCTGCCGTCCGGTCCTTCCGAAATCGAAGAGCATCATCTCAGCAGTGATCTTCGCATCGTAATTGTCATTGGGCATGAACTTCAGCGAGTTGCCGCCGAAATTCACTTCGGAGACCGGGTCGATATAGGTATAGCCCCCCTTGGCCGAAACCTGCGGAAAGAATCCGCTACGGCTTTCAGTGACCTTCGCCTCGGCAGCCCTTACCTCCTCGGTCGCCTGCAGGGATCTCGGGTTGTGCTCTCTGGTGAGACGCAGCGCCTCGTCAAGCGTTATCGTTGTCTGCTGCGGAGACGACGCGGCGTCCGCGGCAAGGCATGGGCTGTTCATGGCCATCATGGCGGTCAGGACGACCAGGGCGGCTCTGCTGTTGCGTTTCTTCATGATCCTCGGGTGGTTGATGACTGTCCCATACAAACCGCAACAAATATGCCAGAGTTCTGGGTTTCTGCCGGTGTTTTTAAGTATATGGGAAACAATGCTTTAACGCTTAGTGCCCGGTGCCCCTTTTCTGGATGATTCTGAAAATTCAGGAATATTCCGTTAATTGAGTTCTGATAAATTCAGAATCAACACCCATGAATACCGTCTCCCTCTCAGAATCGCGTCAGCTCATGCAGTATATCAGCGACGCCATCGGCACCATACGGGATCCCCAGGAGCTGTTCCGTACGGTCACCGACAAGCTCAGGCTGATCTTTTCCTTCGACTCCGCGGTGATCGTCACGATCGACAAGGACCGCCGCCATGTCAGCGTATTCTTCGAGATGCTCCGGTTCGAACTTCCCGAGAGCCTCCGTAACGAAAAACGGCTCATTACCGGTACCTGGCTGGAGCGGCACATGGACGATCGCGCCGTCACGACGGTCAGCCTCGACCGTGATCTGCCCGGGCCCGGCGATCCCGACTCATCGTTGCTTCGCACGCTCCATGAGCTCGGCATGCGGCAGCTCGTGCTCTCTCCCCTGCGTTCGGGCGGCCAGGTGATCGGGTTCCTCAATTTCGTGTCGAAGGTGGAGCAGGAGTGGAGTGAGAGCGACCGGGATCTGCTCGCCGGAGTCTCCTCCTCGATCGCCATTGCCGTCAGCAACTCCATCGCCTACGAGGAGCTGCGCCAGCGGGAGGCCGAGACGGCCATGCAGCTCGCGGTCAGCAACGCCCTGCTGACCATCAAGGACCGCAGACGGATGATGCTTGCTGTCTGCGAGCAGATCAGCAAGCTCGTGGCCTGCGCCTACCTCGGTATACGGGTCGTGGGTGAGGATGGCAAGTTCCGTATTTTCGACAACTTCATGCGGGAGCCCGGAGGGAGCTTCATGCCCTTCTCCCCCCTCGAGCGACTTGACATCGGCGGTGACGAATCACTCGAACGGGAGAGCATGGAGCTGATTTCGAGGCCGGGGGTCTATGCCGGCAGCAGCTTTGACCAGCTCTGCGGCGAGTTCAGGATCGTTTCGCTGGTGCGGGAGCGGTTCGGGATCTGTTCGACCATCATCACGCAGCTCTGGGACCTGCCCGGAAGCAGGGCCGGCCTGATCATCTCCGGGACGGAGATCGCGTTCGGGGCGGCGGAGCTCGACACCGTCAGGCTCATCATGCCGCAGCTCTCGCTCGCCCTGCAGAACTACCTGGCATTCGACGAGATCGACCGGTTGCGCCGGAAGCTCGAAGGGGAGCGCACCTACCTGGTCGAAGAGATCCGGGCCGCGCACAATTTCGAGGAGATCATCGGGAGCAGCGCTCCGCTCAACGCCGTGCTGCGCAGGGTGAGCCAGGTTGCTCCGACCGACGCGACCGTCCTCATCCAGGGCGAGACCGGCACGGGCAAGGAGCTGATCGCCCGGGCGATCCACAACCTTTCGCCGAGGAAGGAGCGGGTGCTGGTGCGGGTCAACTGCGCGGCTCTGCCCGCCGCACTGATCGAGTCAGAGCTCTTCGGCCATGAAAGGGGGAGTTTCACCGGGGCGACCGAGCGCCGCATCGGCAAATTCGAACTGGCTGACGGCGGCACCATCTTCCTCGACGAGGTCGGCGAACTCCCCCTCGAACTGCAGTCGAAGATGCTCCGTGTGCTTCAGGAGAGGGAGCTCGAACGCATCGGCGGCAGGCAGGTGATCCCGGTCGATGTGCGTGTGATTGCGGCCACAAACCGCAACCTCGAGGAGGAGATCGTGGCCGGCCGGTTCCGCGAGGACCTGTTCTTCAGGCTGAACTCCTTTCCGCTCTCCCTGCCACCTCTCAGGGAGCGTCGGGACGATATTCCGGTGCTGGCGATCCATTTCGCCGAGAAGTTCGCCCGCGAGTTCGGCAAGCCCGCCCCCTCGATCCGCGAAAAGGATATGGCCGACCTGGCCAGTCGGGCCTGGAGAGGCAACATACGGGAGCTCTCGCACTGCATCGAGCAGGCGGTCATTCTGTCAGCGGGAGCGACCCTCGATTTTTCAGCCGTGCTCCCTTCCCGCATTCCCGACACGGTGCAGGCGGTTTCGGGCGGGCAGGTCACACTGAAGGAGTTCGGGGATGAGATGAAGTCCCTGGAGTGTCGGCTCATCCTCGAAACCCTGGAGCGGTCCGGCGGTCGTGTCAGCGGGGAGGGGGGCGCGGCCGAGCGTCTCGAAGTCAACGCCAAGACACTCTACTCGCGCATCGACAAGCTCGGCATCCGGAAACGATACGGAGCGTGAGGTTTTCCACGCTCCCGGCGGGGGCGGCGGATGCCGTCGTGAAGTGCTCTCCTGACTGAGAAGCATTGCGGGCGGCTCTCTCCGGCTTAATTCAGCCGGGGCGCCACGATCGGCCCGGTCAGGTGGATCTTCTCGATGACGGTGTTTTCCCTGATGGGGACGATGATCGTTTTCGGGCCAAGCTTGCCGTTGTTGAGCTCCTTTGCGATGATTTTGTCGCCATAGATGACGATACAGAGCATTCCGTTGTTTTCGTTCACCCGGTAGAAGCTCTCCTGATGCCTGCCGATATATTCGCCGCCCTTTTCTGTCGCCGGAAAGGTGATGAGCGCCGTCATCACGACCAGCGTGGTCACTTTCCTGTCGAAGACCCGGCTGATCATGGAGCTTCTTGAATCGGTTGAATCACGGTTATGCCGGTTGCCCTCCTTTTTTGCGGACAGGGCGATCTGTGACAGGCTGATGATCATCAGGATGGCAGAGACGCTGATGAACAGGCTCTTTGTGGAGGTGTCATTTTTGTCGATCAGGGACATGAGCACGACAAGCAGGACCAGCCCGGTCAGGATGTTCGATCTGGCAAGCATCTCCATGCCGGGAATCCTCTTTCCGCTTTTTCTGTCGATGAGGAGAAGCAATTTATCGAGGCAGAAATCGATGATATGGATGCCTGCATACAGAATGCCGAGGATGGCCGTGATCGAAGAGATGTTGCCGGGGCTCAGGGTGATGAATTCGGGAGGAATGTCGAAGTATTTGCAGTAGCCGATCTCGGTCAGATAGGTGACGAAGTAAATGTATGGAGTGAGCATCAGCAGGATGATCGTGTCGCCTGATATGCTGGTCCCTTTCATGGTTGCCTCCTCTGGTGTCTTCGGCTGCAGGTGAGAGCGGATGGGTCAGTCACCGATGATGAACGTGTCGGGGATGTCGTACCGCTCATCCTCCCCCACCCGGACGATGGTGACGTCCCGGTTGCGGGTGAAGGTCAGGGCTCCCTGGCCATCTGAAGCCACCGGGGTTCCCTTGACGAACAGGATGTGGCGAGGGCTTCCGATCGGCAGTCGAACCTCGACGGTCGCCGTGCCGTCGAAACCGCGCCGGACGACGAAGGCCTCGCATTCCACGGCATTGTTCCCGAAAGGCGGTTTGCACGGGATCTTTGCTGATGCGTGGAACCGTGTGCCCGGAACGAGGGCGTCTTTCGAGGCCGGGATCGGGGAGCGCGGCGTGCCTGTCAGGCTTATGGTGAGGGTGTAGTTGCTCGTCTCGTTCCGGCGGGCCGCAGGCCGCATCAGATAGACCCTGACCGTGTAATCGCCGTCATCCGGAAGCACGCCTTTGTACCCCTCGCCGGTCTGGCCGACATACAGGGCCTCGTCGCCGGCTCCTGGAGCGATGATGTTGAAATAGTTCTGGGGATTGCTCCGCTTGAGTGAGACCTCGAGCGACTGGCCGGCGCCGGCCCTGAACACGTAATCGGTGAACGGAGAGCCTTTGAGACGACCCTTGATGGCGGTCGAGGATGAGCCGGAGGCGAACCGTACGGTCTCGATACGCTGACCGGGATTCGAGGAAGAGCCCATGGCCGGCGGCAGCATGGCCATGCAGGCGATGCAGAGAGCGATAAAGAGCGGTCTCATGTCGGAATGGTTTTGTTGGTTTCCACCCGGGGAGGGTTGTTCCGTTGAACGGTACTCACCATCTTAAACGTAATCAATGAAGAGCGAATACACCAAATGCAGCCAGTTTGCAGCAGCTGCGAGCTTCCTGCATTGCGCCGGATTACGTACATTTCCACTGGGCCTGTCCCTGACGGGTAACCGCCTTCGCCTTTCCCTGCGTGTTTCAGCTGTAGTGCAACCCTTTAACCCTGAAGCGTTATGAGAACCTTCCCGCGTTTCCTCTCCCTCCTTCTGCTGCCGCTCATGCTCCTCTCCGCCTGCAAGGGCAAGGAGAATCCCGCGTCGCCGGCAGGCAGCGCCTCCGAATCGTCGAAGCCCGCCCTGGCCGGTCCGTTCGAGGGTATCATGTACATGAGCACCGTCATTCCTGGCTCCGGCACGAGCGAAATGAAGCTCTTCATCGGCCCTAAAGGGGTGCGCACCGAGACCACCGCCGACATCACAGGCCAATCCGGCAAGATGAAGATGACCGTCATCTCACCTGCCGAAACCCCGAACAAGGTCTACATGATCAACGAGGCCGCGGGCAGCTGCATGGAGGTCGACATCGCCGAGGCTACCAAACAGGCCGACATCGATCCGTTCAAGGACGCGAAGATCGAGAACCTCGGCAAGGAGACCGTCAACGGCTACGACTGTACGCATGTCCGCATCACTGAGCCGAACAAGGAGATGACGATCGAGATGTGGGTGACGAGGGACATGCTCGACTACTTCACCTACGCCCGCATGCAGGGCGGCCGGGACAAATCCATGCCGAAGCTTGCCGAACGGCTCAAGGCGGCCGGACTCGACGGATTTCCGGTCAGGACCATGCTCAAACCTTCGGGCGTCGTCACCGATCTGACGAAGGTCGAGCGCACCTCCCTCGACGATGCGCTGTTCAAGGTTCCGGCCAATTGCACGAAATTCGAGATGCCGACAGGCCCGAAAGGCATGACGAAGGAGAAGCTGAAGGAGATGCAGGAGTTTGCCCGCAAGATGCAGCAGCAGAAGCAGTAAGCGAATCAGGAAGCCCCCGGACGACCGGGGGCTTTTTTTTATGCGCCCCGTTCAGCCGCAGACCGCCCGGATCGCTTCCGCGATGATCGGAATGCCTCGTTCGATCTCCTCCGGGGTGTTGTTGCAGTAGGAGAGGCGCATGGAGTTGTTGCGCTGTCCCGATTCATCGGGATCGAAGGTCCCTCCGGTGACGAAGACCGCGCCTCCTTCGATGGCGTGCCTGAGGATGGCCGTGGCGTCGGCGCCTTCGGGCAGGGTGAGCCAGATGTAGAACCCCCCCTTCGGTTCGTTCCACTGCACGTACTCCGGGAGGTGGCGCCGGAGGGCCGCCGTCATGCATGCCGCCCGCCGCTTGTACTCCTGGCGGACCGAGGCGATGTAGGTGTCGATCTTGCCGGAGCGGATGAAGGCGTCCGCGATGACCTGGGTGAAGCTCGGCGAGCAGGCGTCGGCCGACTGCTTGATCAGTTCGCACTTTTCGTAGATCGCTTCCGGCGCGAGCAGCCAGCCGAGCCGCAGTCCGGGACCGAGGATCTTGGAGAAGGAGCCGGTGTAGCAGACGTCGATGCCCTCAGGGTCGATCGATTTGATGGGCCTCAGCCGTTCGCGGTCCTCTTCGCTGAACCAGAGGTCGCCGTAAGCGTCGTCCTCGATGAGCGGGATGTGTCGCCCCTCGAGTGTCTCGATGAGCTGCCGCTTGCGCTCCGTGCTGTAGAGCATGCCGGCCGGGTTGTGGAAGTAGGGGGTGATGTAGAGGAACTTCGCCGGGTTGGGTAGCAACACCTCCTCCCGCAACAGGCCGATGTCGATGCCCTCTTCGTCGACCGGCAGGGCGATGAGCTCAGCGCCTGCGGAGCGGAAGGCCGCGATGGCTCCGATGAAGCAGGGGTACTCGGTCAGCACCCGGTCGCCGGGGTCGACGAACGCCTTGGCGAGGATGTTCAGCGCCTGCTGCGAGCCGGTGGTGATCATCAGCCGGTTCTTCTTGACGGGCAGTCCCTTGCGTTCGAGGAACCCTCCGAGCGACTCGAGCAGCGACGGCAGCCCCGGTGTCGGTCCGTACTGGAACGCCGCCTGTTTCGACTTCGGGTCGAGGTTACGGAACAGCTCTTCGACCTCCTCGACCGGGAACAGGTCGTTGCCCGGCATACCCCCGGCGAAAGAGATGATGTCGGGCCTCGATGCGAGGCTCATCAGCTC
>Ga0326732_1000008_pt1 | contig 56197 bp, 52 predicted proteins | sample MHFSIPfraction_4_FD_207644 | JGI IMG/M metagenome (GOLD analysis project Ga0326732, IMG submission 207644) | Lab enriched peat soil microbial communities from Michigan Hollow, Ithaca, NY, United States - MHF12FN SIP fraction | ecosystem: Environmental > Terrestrial > Soil > Wetlands > Peat...
GAATACTGGAGGTCGGTTGTGCCTATGGTGCTTTTCGTGAAAACCTTAAGCAGAAAAATGAGTATTGGGGGATAGAGCCAAGCGAATTCGCTTCAAGAACGGCGGCTCAAAATCTTGATAAGGTATTGGTGGGGGGATTTGATGAAGTGTACGACCAGCTTCCTGATAAATACTTTGATCTCGTGATCTGCAACGATGTGATCGAGCATCTGCCCGATCATAATGATTTTTTTGAGAAGGTAAAGGGAAAGATGACCGATGACTCAGTTATGGTTGGCGCCATACCCAATGTGAGGCACATAAAAAACCTTTTCAATCTGCTGATAAAAAAGGACTGGCAGTATCAGGAAAATGGAATCCTTGACTATACCCATCTCAGGTTCTTCACGCAGAAAAGCCTTCTTAAGATATTTGACAATATGTCATACAAGGTGGAACAGATCGGTGGTATAAACGAAGAAGCGTTCAAGTGGACCCTGAAATACTTTGCCAAGTATCCGGTTTACTTTGTTTTCGGAAATGATCTGAAATACACCCAGTTCGCTTTCAGGGTCAGGCCGGCCAGGTGATCCGATATTAGAGCTGCTCATGCCTCCGGATCCTCCCCGGTGAATCCTGCGGTTTCGGATCTCTTGTCAAACGGACTTCGCGAACCCGACGAGCCGGTCGATGAGCTGACTCCCTATACGCTCATCGACTTTTTGAAAAGCCGCATATAAGGACTTCTGCTCTTCGATGCTCAGAATCTTGTTGGTCATCGGAAAGAGCATGTAGTCCTCACGCCAGATGTGGCCGGGATAGAGATCTGCAATGCCGCGCAGATTTGCTATCAGACGGTCTCGTGCCGAAACATCGGACTCATTTTCCTGTATTGCCGCCGCAGCCTCTTCCAGCCCTTTTACCAGGACGCGGCCTCTGGCGTGCTCGCTGATCAGGCCGCCTATCGGGCAGCCATGCAACGGAACCCCTTTTTCAGCCAGTGCCGGAAAGAGCAACTCCTCTTCCTTTCCATGATGGCACTGATCGGCATACACCCTCATGAATTCAACGATACCACCAATGAGCACGGTATCCACCGGACCTCCTGCTTCCAGAGCGGAGGCCAGTACCGGTGCCGCACCGACAATCAGGGCGATAACTCTGTGTTCGGCTTCAAGCATCTCTGTAGGGCTGATCATACCTTCTCCACGTTTAAAGTTGGTCTTAAGCATACGGGGATTTTGGTCGATACGGAATCCCGACTTATTTTTGTTCGCCCTCTCAACCTGGTCACCCGCATTACCAGCAGCGTCAGGAAGTCCGTCTCAGGCGTGACCGGTATCCCGGGGTGCCCGTGTTTCAGAGTATCCCTGGACAAGTTGTTCCTGTCCGATTGGAGCCTGGGCATCTCTTCGGTTCTGTTCATCATGGCATGGTATATTGCTCAAATAAAGGGAACCGGACTCTTTGACGCGATCAGGAGCCCCCGGTCCTGAATGCGCAAGCCTCGGCTGGTTGACCCTTAATGATAAGGGCGGTCGGTGTTCCGGTGTTATCGTGTTGTCATTCTTGATTTTGTGCATCAGGATCGATGTTTCGATTTGCGGTTGAAAGGAAGATCCGCAGCTGATGGTTGCCGTCTGCATGGTTTTGCCGGGACGCTCGCCCGAAGGGAGTTCCAGATCTTAAAAAAGCGCCCAAATCACTAAGGGATTATACATGAGCCAGGGAGGACGCATAACGTACATCGACGCCTGGCGTTTTATCGCCGTCAGTCTGGTGATTTTCGCCCACATGGTTGTCTTCAGCGGTTTTTCATTCCTTGTCGTGATGTATCCTTTTCTTCGACGCCTTGACAGGTTCGGGGTGTTGGGAGTCCTTATATTTTTCTTTATCAGCGGATTTGTCATCTGTCGAGGCTTGATCAAGGAGAAAAATGAACATGGTCGACTCAGTCTTCGTGCGTTTTATGTCAGGCGCTCGTTAAGGATCTTGCCGCCATTATGGCTCTATATGGTCACGCTCGCCGTGTTCGCACAATCCGACCTGATAAAGCTGAGCGCTGAAAAGTTCCTGTACAGCGGACTGTTCCTCAGCAACTTCGACTTTTATGTCGGCTGGTATCTTGGTCATACGTGGAGCCTTTCCTACGAAGAGCAGTTTTACCTGGCGTTTCCTTTGCTGTTCAGCGTCTTTGGATTGACACAGCGGCGCACCCTGGCCCTGGTCACGGTTTTCGCCTGTATGCTGTTGTCTGTTGAACAACGGTTATCCGGTAATAATTTGCCGGCCGATTACCTGATGTACCTTTTGTATCTTCTGTCAGGTTGTGTCGCAGCATTGTATGAACACCGGATCAGCGCGCTGATGAGTCGCGTTTCATTCGTCCAGTGGCTGACAGTGGCTACGGTGTTTATAGTAAGCTTTATGCTGGTCCCCCACCCGTTCGAGCTCTATGCTCAAGCTACCCTCTATCCTCTGCTCGTCGCAACCCTGGTTCTGGCGACCCCATTGCATCGACCCCGCATACGCTCTTTTTTTCATCATCCCCTGGTTGTGCAATCAGGCAGGATTTCCTACACGGTCTATCTCTGGCAGCAGCTCGCTACGGCTACCTGGCCGGGTCTGAATGCCTCATGGACACTGTTGTTCATCCTGGCGGTTTGGTTGCTTGCCTATGTTTCGTGGCATTTGATCGAGACACCGTTGATCCGGATGGGTGCGAAGTGGTCTGATGCCATACTGTCGAGATCGAGATCAGGCCAGGTCCCAGTCACGAAATGATCGATGCTGGGCGAAAGAGCGGATTCAACCTGGTTCGACTCCTCAAACCTGTTAGAGGCTCAGCTTCATCGATGAGCTGCCTGATCTGGTTGCGGAAGGTGACGACGGGAAGGCAGGTATCGACATCACGAAGAGGTTCGGCATCCGGGAGGTGATACACGGCGCAGGCGCTGTTCGATGGCGGGAGAACACAGCCGGGCATCACTCCTGAAACGCGACATCCCCGGATGGTTGCCCGGGGATGTCAGTGCTGATCGATGAAGAGCCATTTTGACTTCGTTCGTTATTCCGGCTTGAGGTGCGGGAAGAAGATGACGTCGCGGATGGAGTCCTGGCCGGTGAGGAGCATGACCATGCGGTCGATGCCGATGCCGAGGCCGGCGCAGGGGGGCATGCCGTACTCGAGGGCGCGGAGGAAGTCCTCGTCGACGATCATGGCTTCGTCGTCACCGCGCTGGCGGAGGCGGGCCTGCTCTTCGAGGCGTTCCCGCTGGACGACCGGGTCATTGAGCTCAGAGAATGAGTTACAGACCTCCTTGCCGCCGACGATGAGCTCGAAGCGCTCGACGAGGCCGGGCTCGGAACGGTGTTTCTTTGCGAGCGGCGACATCTCCTCCGGGTAGTCGGTGATGAAGGTCGGCTGGATGAGCCTGGGCTCGACGAACTCGCCGAAGATCTCGTCGATGATCTTGCCGCTGCTGATCTTGGGGTCGAGTTCGAGGCCGAGGTCCTTGGCGATGTCGCGGAGCTGGGCTTCCGACTTGTCCCTGATGTCGCGACCGGTGTACTCCCTGATGGAGTCGGCGATGGTGAGGCGCCTGAACGGCGGTTTGAGGCTGATCTCGTTGCCGAGGAAGGTGGTGGAGTCCTTGCCGTTGACTTCCAGGCAGCTCTTGTGCAGCAGGTCTTCGACCAGCTCCATCATCCAGATGTAGTCCTTGTAGGCGACGTAGAGCTCGACCTGGGTGAACTCGGGGTTGTGGAAGCGGTCGATGCCTTCGTTGCGGAAGTCCTTGGCGAACTCGTAAACGCCGTCGAAGCCGCCCACGATGAGGCGCTTCAGGTAGAGCTCGTTGGCGATGCGCAGGTAAAGCTCCATATCGAGCGCATTGTGGTGCGTCGTGAAGGGGCGCGCCGCCGCGCCGCCGTAGATCGGCTGCAGGATCGGGGTTTCGACTTCGAGCCAGCCGTTCGAGGAGAAGTGCTGGCGAATGTAGTTCACGATCTTCGTGCGGCGGATGAAGGTGTCGCGGACCTCGGGGTTGACGATCAGGTCGACGTAACGCTGGCGGTAGCGCAGCTCCCGGTCGCTGAAGGCGTCGTAGACCACCTTCTGGCCGTCGACCTCCTTCTCCTTGGCGACCGGGATCGGGCGGAGCGACTTGGAGAGCAGTTCGAAGCGCTGTGCGTGGACCGAGACTTCGCCGGTCTTGGTCCGGAAGGTGAAGCCGCTGACGCCGACGATGTCGCCGATGTCGAGCAGCTTGAAGGTGCTGTATGACGCTTCGCCGACGTCGTCACGCTTCAGGTAGACCTGGATGCGCCCTTCGGCGTCCTGGATGTGGAAGAAGGAGGCCTTGCCCATCTTGCGGATGGTCATGATGCGGCCGGCGACGGAGACATCGACGGGGTTTTCATCACTGAACGAATCGATGATCGATCTCGAGCTTGCGGTGACGTCGAACGAATACGGGTAGGGGTTGATGCCCGCTTCGGCGAGGTGGGCGCGCTCTTCGAAGCGTCGCTTCATCTGGTCGTTCAGGGATATTGCCGGGGAGGGGTCCTGAGCCGGGTTGTTCTGCTCTTGTGCTTTGGTCATGCTGGTAATCTTCAGGGTAAAATAATTTCAGGACGATATGGCGGTCTTGAGCCAGATCGACGGCAGGGTGCTGATCTTCTGGTAGAAGGAACGGTAAGCGCGCCGGGTGAAGACGTCGTAGCCGTTCTGTTCGATCGCCTTGAGGATGTCGCTGTAGTTGCGGCTGCTGATGCTGACGGCGAAGCGGCTCTCTTTCTCGAGCATGGGGATGCCTTTCTCCGACGATTCGTAGTAGCGGCGCGCACGGTCGATCTGGAATTTCATGAGGTCGACGAACCTCGGGTTCATCGTCTTGGACATGAACTCCTCGCGGCTGTAGCCGAAGCGCCGGAGATCCTCGAGCGGCAGGTAGATCCTTCCCCGGTCGACATCCTCCCCGATGTCCCTCAGGATGTTGGTGAGCTGCATGGCGATGCCGAGGTCGATGGCGTGCTTCAGGGCTCGCTTGTCGCTGTAGCCGAAGATTTCTGCGGTCATGAGGCCGACGACCGAGGCTACCTTGTAGCAGTAGACGTAGAGTTCGTCGAAGGTTTCGAACGGGGTGAACTCGATGTCCATGGCTACGCCGTCGATGAGGTCGAGCGGCAGTTCGATCGGTATGTCGAAGTGGCGAAGGGTGTCCTGCCAGGCGGCAAGGATCGGGTCGTTGCGGTGCTCTCCGGCGTAGCACTCCCGGAGGTGCGTTTTCCAGTCGTCGATCGAGCGGTTGATCTCCCGGCGCGTCAACTGCCCGTTGGTCAGCTTGTCCTCGGCGAGGTCGACCAGGTCGTCGACCGTGCGCAGGAGGGCGTACATGGCGAAAATTGGGTTCTGCTGCCGTTTCGGAAGGAAACGGGTTGCCAGGTAGAAGGTCTTGGCGTGATGTCTGGCGATCTGGCGACAGTAGTCGTAAGCGTTCGGGAGCGACAGCTTCTTGCCGGCATCCTGGAATACGGTCTGTCCGTTGTAGCTGTAGTTCATGAACTCACGAGGATTTTCGGAAGCGCCCTGTTATCTGCCTGGTCTGTCTGGCGAGGTTCCTTTGATGATGGTCACCATCCGTATGCAGGAAAGCCAAAAAAATGTAACTTTCAGGGGCCGGTATACGTTATCAGGAACGTGACGGCAAGATAAAATAATGGCTTTAATATACCAAGAGCAAGGGCGGTGGCCGTCACCGGTGCACTGAACCCGTTCCTGCATCCAATTCTTTTCCCGACAACCATTTGACGAAAGCCTCATTAGCAACAGGGAGGGAGAAAGCCGTGCTTGTCGGCATCTCCTCCCAGCCCGACGTACCCCGTACCCTTGTCGAAGAGTACCTTGCAGAGCTGGCGTTCCTGGCCGACACGGCAGGAGCGGACGTGCTGCAATCGATCATCCAGGAGAAAAAGCAGCCCGATCCGGCGACCTGCCTCGGAAGGGGCAAGGCCGAGGAGCTTGCCGAACTGGTGAAGGAGATGGCCGTAGACATCGTGATCTTCGACGACGACCTCTCGCCCGTGCAGGCGAGGAACCTCGAACGCATCCTCGAATGCAAGGTGATCGACCGGACCGGCCTGATCCTCCAGATATTCGCCATCAGGGCCCAATCGTCGCAGGCCAGGACACAGGTCGAGCTTGCGCAGCTCGAATACCTGCTGCCGCGCCTGACCGGCGCCTGGACCCACCTGTCGAAACAGAAGGGCGGCATCGGCACCAAAGGCCCCGGCGAGACGCAGATCGAGACCGACCGTCGGCTGGTGCGCAACCGGATCGCATCCCTCAAGAAGAAGCTGCGCGCGGTCTCCCTGCAGCACGATACCCAGACCCGTGGCCGCGCAACGGTGCCAAGGGTGGCCCTGGTCGGCTACACCAACGCCGGCAAGTCGACCCTTATGAACGCGCTCTGTCCGGAGGCCGACGCCCATGCTGAAAACCGGCTCTTCGCCACGCTCGACACCAAGACCCGCAGGCTCGAATTGAAGATCAACAAGCTGGTGCTGCTCTCCGATACGGTCGGGTTCATCCGCAAGCTGCCTCATACGCTGGTCGAAAGCTTCAAGTCGACGCTCGACGAGGTGCTGCAGGCCGATTTCCTGCTGCACGTCATCGATGTCAGCCACCCCTCTTTCGAGGATCAGATGCAGGTGGTGCGTCGGACCCTCACTGAAATCGGGGTGAAGCACGACCACATCATCGAGGTGTTCAACAAGATCGACGCGCTCGCCGATACGTCGGTGCTGACCGACCTCCGCACCAGGTATCCTGACGCGGTGTTCATCTCGGCGGTTCGCGGTCTGAACATTTCAGCCCTGAAGGAGAGCATCAGCGACCATGTCGCCAAAGAGTTCAGGGTCAGGAAGGTCCGGACCCACGTGTCGAACTACAAGCTGATCGGCTATCTCTACGACAACACCGAGGTGATCGAGAAGAAGCATATCGATGAACAGGTGTTCCTGACCATCAGGGTGCACCGGAACAACCTCAAGCGGATCGATGCCATGCTCAAGGCGTCGTCGGGGAAGGCGAGCCATGCCACTGCAGACAGCTAACACCACCAGGCGCGGCATCGATCTGGAGCGCATCGAGCAGCTGATTGTCGACGTGATCGAGCACGAAGGGTGCACGGTCGGGTCGGTCGAGGCGGTCTTCTGCGGCAACCGCATGATCAGGCGCATCAACCGCGAGTTCCTGAACCATGACTACGCGACCGACACCATCACCTTCCGGTACAACGAGGGCAGGGAGATCGAGGGGGAGTTCTATGTCTCCCTCGACGTGATCGGGGAGAATGCGCGCCGGTTCGGCGTGACCTTCGGCGACGAACTGATGCGGGTGGTCATCCATTCCGCGCTGCACCTGGTCGGCTACGACGATGGTACCGGCGAGGAGCGGGCGGCGATGACCCGGAAAGAGGACGAGTACCTCCGGTTGCTGAACCGGAGCTGACCTCCCGGTGCCTGCTCCGGATGGGGTGTTTAACGTTTTTCCCGGGGCTTTTTGTAATTTAAAGTAACTATGTCCTCATGAAGAGGGCTCCGTTTGTCAACACTCAATATTCCGATCATGAATGTCATCATCAACGACAAGCCGTGCGCTTCGGTCGCAGGGCAGACGCTCGGCAAGGTTGCCCGGGTCAGCCACAGCCACGTCGGCTACGTCTGTGGCGGGCAAGGTGTTTGCCAGGCCTGCTATGTGACCGTGCAGGAGGGGGCGGACCTCCTCGCGCCGCTCACCGACGTCGAGAAGGCGTTCCTCTCGCCCAGGCAGATTGCGGCAGGCGGTCGCATGGCCTGCCAGGCCACGATCGCCGGTGAGGGTACGGTAAGGGTGCTGTCACGTCCCGAGGAGGTCCGCCGCATGCTCTTCAGCAACCCTTTAGGCCTCGTCGGTTATGCCGCTGACATGGGCCGGGATACCGCTCAGCAGATCGTTCCGGGAATCGCCAACCTCGTCGGCCGGGTTGTCAGGGGCGAGATGGGAGGCAAGGAGGCGCTCGGAGACCTGATGGAGTCGGTCAGCGGAGCGGTCGCGCTCGCGGTCGAAACCCTGCCCCAGATGATACCGTTCAGGGATCAGGTGATGGGACTCATCGGCATGCTTCCCCTGCAGTTGCCGTTCCAGCTTCCCTTCATGCCGTCCAGGCCGCCGGAACACCTGCTCGAGAAGGTCACGATCACTGTCGCCGCTCCTCGTCCCTGACCCCTGCTGCCTGCGGCTCCTGCTTCGATGATCTGGAACCGCGGGCGCCGGCGGCTCTCCCGCTCAGACTGCGCGGCGATGCCGATTGCCTGTTCCGGCCAGTTTTGTACATTGCATGAGTTACTGCCGGCTGTATTCCTGTCGCCGGCGATTCCGCATCCAAACGAGGGGAGAAGCCGAGATGAATGATCATGTGCACGAAGAGCAGCACGTCGTGGTGACCGACCTGAAGATGCCTTTCGGATCGATGGTGGTGTTCCTGATCAAGCTTGCGCTGGCCAGCATCCCCGCCCTGATGATCGTCTGGATCGTCATGATGCTGTTCATGATGATTTTCATGGGGGTGTTCGGAGGGATATGGGGGATTCACGACCTGTTTCGCCCGAATCCGCAGTTCTGAGTGCCGTACCGTTTCCGAGCCATCCATTACCGTTCATGAATCGAGTATCAGCCCTTTCACTGAGTGCCCGCTGTGACTGCGTGATGCAGTCGGAAATCCGGGCGATGTCCGCCGAATGCGCCCGGGTGGGCGGCATCAACCTCTCGCAGGGGGTCTGCGACACCCCTGTGCCTCCTCCGGTCGTGCAGGGAGCGATCGATGCGATCCTGCGCGGCATGAACACTTACACGCCGCACTCCGGGCTCAGGCAGTTGCGCGAGGCGATCGCCGCCAAGCAGCTTCGCTTCACCGGGATGGATGTTGATCCGGAGAGCGGGATCATTGTCAGCGCCGGGGCTACCGGGGCGATGTATTGCAGTTTCATGGCGCTGCTCGATCCGGGAGACGAGGTGATCGTGTTCGAGCCCTTCTACGGCTATCACCTCTCCACGTTGCGAGCTGTCGAGGCCGTGCCGGTTTTCGTCACCCTTCATGCCCCGGAGTGGTCGTTCAACCCCGAACAGCTCGAAGCTGTCCTGACCGCGAAGACCAGGGCGATTCTTGTCAACACTCCCGGAAACCCTTCGGGCAAGGTGTTCTCTCGTGACGAACTCCTCCGGATAGCTGAATTCGCCGATCGGCACGACCTGTTCGTCTTTACCGACGAGATGTACGAGCATTTCGTCTTCGATGGACTTGAGCACTGCTCCATCGCGACCCTGCCCGGCATGCGGGAGCGCACCGTGACCGTGTCCGGCCTGTCCAAGACCTTCAGCGTCACGGGCTGGCGCATCGGATATGCGATGTGCGACGCGAGGTGGGCCTCGGCCATCGGCAACTTCAACGACCTGGTGTATGTCTGCGCCCCCGCGCCGCTGCAGATGGGCGTTGCCGCGGGCCTTCTCGCCCTCGGCGACGACTACTACCTCGGCCTCTCCATGGAGTATGGCGCTCGACGGGACATGTTCTGTGACGCCCTGCGGGATGCAGGGCTTCGTCCCTGCATTCCGCAGGGCGCCTATTACGTGCTTGCCGACGTTTCCTCACTTCCCGGCAGCACGTCAAGGGAGAAGGCCATGCACATACTGAACACGACCGGCGTGGCATCAGTGCCGGGAACCGCCTTCTATCATGGAGATGGAGGGGAGTCGATGGTACGTTTCTGTTTCGCCAAAGAGGAGCATGTGCTGTCCGAGGCCTGTGAGCGGATAGCAAGGCTTCGATAAATCCGGATCACCTGATTCATTATAACCCCCGATGACATGAACGGCATCCACTTTGCACGGGTTCGCTGGTCGGCCGCCCTGCGGCCGGCGATTCTGCTTGTACTTCTCATTTTACTTTCCGGTTGCATCGAGCTGCATACCAGCGTCAACGTCCGGAAGGATGGCAGCGGCACGATTGTCCAGAAGATGCTTTTCACCGGGATGCTGGGCAGCATGCTCGACGCGGCAAAGCCGGACGAGGGCGCGACAAAGGGGCGCTCCAACCCGGTCGATGCTATGCAGGATGCGGCAAGCCTGAAGCGCACGGCCGCTGAATTCGGACCGGACGTGGTCGTCGAGAGCGTGCGGAAGATCGATACCGATCGGCAGAAGGGAGTGGAAATCCGCATGGCTTTTCCCGATATCGACCATGTCCGTATCGGCCAGTCGATGACGCCGGACAGATTCATGAAGAGCGACAGCCTCTCCTCCCGCAGGGATTCTGTCGACGTCGTAAAAAAGAGGCCACTGTATACCTTCAGCATGGGGCGAGGCCCCAGATCGAGGCTGACGATCTTCAAGACGGAGCAGGTGCTCTCCTCCCAGGGGCAGTCGCTGGGCTCGCCAGGGGGCACCAGGGAGGATCGGAAGATGGCGCTGGAGTTCATGAAGCCCTTTATGAAAGGGATGAAAGTCGTGTTCGAGGTCAATGTCGAAGGGCAGGTCGTCGAGAGCAACGCCACCTATCGCAGGGCAAACCGCATCACCCTCGTTGACCTTGATTTCGACCGCATGCTGGCCGGTCACGATGCCATGATGAACCTGGACGGACTGTCGGACGTCGAGGCGAAGCGGAAGTTCGGGAAGCTGTCCGGCATGAGGATCGAGACCCGTAGTCCGATGACCGTCGATTTTCGGTGATGCCTGAAACCGCCCGGCCCGTGCCGGTGTTATAGAATGTGCTGCGATCCCTCTCTCGCTTTTTATTGTAAGGCCGGACTCGCTGAAAATAATATGATGACAGGAGGCTGATCATGAATACGGAACAAACAGTTGTTGTCCAGTGTCCCTATTGCGCACAGAGCTTCGAGGTGCTGGTTGACTGCTCGATCGAGGAGCAGGAGTATATCGAGGATTGCGAAGTGTGCTGCAGGCCGGTGCAGCTTGTCGTTCGTGTCTCCCAGGAGGGGAACGTGACGGTCGAAACAAAGGGCGAGGACGTTTAGCGGTTTGTCCTGATTGGTAACGGTGCATATCCCCCTCTCAGAACATCAGCCATAACGTGATGGATACTCAGGAGCGTGAACTCGAAAGGTTACGTAAAGAACTCGATGCGGCCAAAGCCAGGATAGAAGGGCTCGAAGCGGAGCTTACGGGCAAGCGGGAAATGTTTCGGGCGGCATTCGACGCCACAACGGACATGTTCGCGATGAAGGGGCCCGAATCGGCATACCGACTGGTGAACCCCGCGTTCTGCCGGTTCCTTGGCAAGAGCGAAGCGGAGATCCTTGGCAGGACCGATTACGACCTGTTTCCGCCTGACGATGCGGCGATGTATGTGAAGGGGGATGCCGAGGTCATGCAGACACGCCGGACGGAGGTCGATGACTGGGAGGTCATGGGTGAAAAAGGGAAGGTCTGGCTGCAGGTCATCAAGACTCCGGTGCTTGACGGCGACGGGAAGGTTTCAGGAGTGTTCTGTTCAATCAGGGACATCAGCGGTCGTAAAAAGTCCGAACTGGAGCTGGAGCGCTTTTTCAACCTGATGCCTGATCTCGCCTGCATAGCCTCGCCCGAGGGATATTTCCTCAAGGTCAACGCCGCCTGGGAGAATCTCCTGGGGTACACCAACGGCGAGATGCTTTCGATCTCCTTCTACGAACTCATTCATCCTGAGGACCGTGAGGCCACGAAGCAACAGGTCGAACGGCAGTGCCTCGGCTCGGGAGTTCGGCATTTCGTCAATCGTTATCTGGCCCGTGACGGCTCCTACCATTCGCTCGAATGGAACGCGACCCCCTCGGACGGCACCACCCTGTACGCTGTCGCCAGAGACATCACCGAACGGATCGAAAACGAGAAGGAGACCCGCCTGTGGGCCGATGCCTTCCGATTCTGCGCTCACGGCATCGCCATCGGCCTGCCCCTCACCAATTCGATTCTCACCTGCAACGAGGCCTTCGCGCGCATGAGTGGCCAGAGTGTCGCCGAGATCGAGGGGTCTCCGATTGTGAATATGTACCTGCCCGAAGAGCGGGCAAAGGTGATCGAAAATATCCAACTCGCCGACCGGATCGGATCGGTGAGCTATGAGTCGACCATGATGCGCAAGGACGGCACCGTTTTTCCGGTCCAGATGGACGTGGTGAGCATCGCCGACGAGGAGGGACATCTGCTCTACCGGATAGCCACCATGCAGGACATCACCGACCGGCAGAGTTCGCAGCTTGCCCTGCACGAAAGCGAGGCGCGTTTCCGGTCGGCTGTTGAGTCGGCTCCTGACGGCATTTTCATCCAGACCAACGGCCGGTTCACCTACCTGAATCCGAAAGCGCTGGAGATGCTGGGTGCAGCGTCGCCGGAGAAGGTCATCGGCAGAGAGGTTCTCGAGTTTTTCCATTCCGATTTCAAGAAGATCGTCGCCGAAAGGATACGGACGCTCAACAGCAAGCAGCAGGCCGTCCCCGTGATCGAGGAGAAGATGCTGCGGATCGACGGTACGGCATTCGATGTTGAGGTTTCCGCAGTGCCGTTCATGTATTCAGGACTGCACGGCGCCCTGGTATTCATGCGCGATATCACCTGGAGGAAACGTGCCGAGCAGGAGCGAAACGCGCTGGAGCGGCAGCTTTTCCAGTCCCAGAAGATCGAGTCGATCGGCAGGCTCGCGGGAGGCATCGCCCACGACCTGAACAACCTGCTCACCCCGATTCTCGGTTACTCCGAGTTGATGGCGCTCCGCTTTTCCGCCGATGACTCCCGCCGGCAGCATCTCAACGTCATGCACGATGCCGCGCTCAGGGCGCGGGACCTGATCCGCCAGTTGCTCGCTTTCAGCAGCAGCCAGTCGCTCGAGTTCACGGCGCTGGATCTCAACGCCGTCCTGCATGGATTCGAACCGCTGCTTCGCCGGACGCTTCGTGCCAACATCGTGATGGAGTTCCGTTTACATGACGGCGTACTGCCCATGCAGGGGGATGCCGGCCAGCTCGAGCAGATCATCATGAACCTTGCGATCAACGCGGATGATTCGATGCCGACAGGTGGTCTGTTGAAAATGGAGACCTCGGAAGAGATCTTTGATGACGTCGCAAAAAAGCCGGCAGAGGGTATGCCGGCCGGCCGGTATGCCGTTTTCTCAGTCAGGGATACTGGAACAGGAATGGACAGTGATACGCTTGCCCATGTGTTCGAGCCATTCTTTACGACCAAGCAGAAAGGGAAGGGGACGGGGCTCGGCTTGTCGACCGTTTACGGGATCGTCAGGCAGCACGGCGGTTTTATCGATCTGTCGAGCCAGCCAGGAGAGGGGACCAGCTTCAGGATCTTCTTTCCGCTCAACAGTGGCGATCTCAAGGCGGAGCCGCTCAAGAGTGCGGCAAACCCTGAGGAAAAAGGCCACGGGATCATACTGGTAGTGGAGGACGACGACATGGTCAGGCATTTCATCGTGCAGTCGCTCATGCAGGCGGGCTTCATGGTCTATGAGGCCTCCGGCGGAGAGGATGCGCTTGAGATGCTTGCCGGAAAAACCTGTGAACCCGACCTGCTGCTTACCGATCTGATCATGAGGGGTATGAACGGCAAGGAGCTTTATGACAAGGTGAAGCCGTTGATACCGGGAATCCGGGTTATCTATATGTCCGGATACACGAAGAATATCATCACCAGCCATGGCGTGCTCGACAAGGGGATCACCTTCCTGCAGAAGCCATTTACGGTACAGGGGCTTCTTGAGAAAGTGCGGGGGATTCTGAATGCACGGGTGTGAGCTGAGGGAGAGGCCGGAAATAAAGAGCTGAAACCGAAGCTGTAAGCCGAATTCTGTGAATCGCCAGTGAATGGCGAAACTGCAGTCATTTATCTGATGCGGCCTACCCGAACACTCATTTTTCAATCTTGAGCGGGCAGCTCTTCTTCCCTTATGGGAAAAGTGTTCCTATTCGGCCTTGCTTCGGGGAGGTTTTCATAGCGTATCCCATCACTGGGACACCTGGTGGTCTCTTACACCGCCTTTTCACCCTTACCACGGTTTCCCGTGGCGGTTCGCTTTCTGTTGCACTCTCTGTGACAGGCGGCTTGCGCCGCTGCCCCCGGGCTTGAACCTAAGGTTCTCGACCGGCACCCTGCCCTGTGAAGTTCGGACTTTCCTCTGCACGGACGATGCCATGCAGCGACTGCACACTTGCGGTTTCAGCAATGTAAAAAGAACACAATGTCGACTTGAAAAGAGAACACCTGAACGGGCAATTCCGTTCAGGTGCTGAAGTGGGGGTCAGGCCTGCTCTGCCGCGGCCTCGTCGAACAGTCGTTCATGGACGACGATGCGACCGCAGGACTCGCAGACATAGAAGCCTCCCTGGACGATCAGCGTGTGGCGGTTGGTGGGCACCCTGGTGTTGCAGCCCGAACAGGCGTGCCGATCAAGCTTGACGACGGCGTTCTGAAGCGTGCCGCTTTTCAGGTGATCATACTTGTCAAGAAGTCGCTTCGCTTCCCTGGTGACCATCTCACGCTGCACAGCGAGTGTTTTCCTGAGTTTGGTAATATCTTCGGCTGTTTCGATGACGATTCCGTCGAGCTCCTCCTTTTTCAGCTTGACCTGCTTGCTGAGGTCCTCGAGCTGCTGGTGCAGTACGTCATCCGGCATCATCTCCTCGGAGATCTCGTCATAACGGTTCTCTGAGATCAGGTCACGACCTTTCTTCTGAAGTTCCTGGGCGTGGTGTTCGGCGTGGGCGATGTCCTGAAGCCTGATTTCCGCCTGGGCGATCTCCTTTTCTTCGTACTCTATCTGCTTTGAAAGGGCGTCATACTCCTTGTTGTTGCGCGCGAGGGTCTGCTTTTCCTTGAAGGACTTGATCTTTTCCTTGCAGTCATGTATGGCGCCATTGAGGCGTTCGCGCATTTTCAGGTGCTCTTCGGAGACTTTTTTCCGTGCCTCGATCTGGCGGACCGTGAACGCAAGATCTTCTTCAAGGGCAGCGATCTCCTCCGGTAGCCCTTTCTGAAGGCTCATGATGCTCTCGATCAGATTGTCGATGTGCTGGAGGCGAACGATGAGATTGATTTTTGTATGATCCACTAATGCGTCGGTTTAGATATTAAGAAAAGGAGAAAAAAAAGCACCTCCATGGAAGGTGCTTACCCTGTATGCAACTCTGCTATCTGAACAAAGAATAGTGATATTCGGATCAAGTCCCGTCCTCTTGTACATTCGCTTTAGCAGCTTGTTGGTGCCCGAAAGGAGATTCGAACTCCTACACCTCTCGGCGCTCGTCCCTGAAACGAGTGCGTCTACCAGTTCCGCCATTCGGGCAATGCTGTCAACAAAGGATCCTCAGCAAGATAAGCTCTTTTTGGCTATAATGCTAATTACTTGATCTCTTTGTGCTCGGTGTGCCTTTTCAGGTTCGGATTGTACTTTTTGAGGATAAGCCTTTCCGTGGTGTTTTTCTTGTTCTTGGTCGTGGTGTACCTGGAGACGGGCTTGCCCTCTTTCTTCGCTTCGGTGCACTCGAGCGTAATAACGATTCTGTTCTCTTTTCCCTTTGCCATCTGTAACGCCTGTCAGTTGTTGGTTTAATGAGCAACGAATATACAACCTCGCCCCTGATTATGCAAGTGCGCCCGATTTTTTGTTTCGATGCCAATAAACGCTATTATTGAGTCTTTTCACCAACACCATCTAACTTATTGCGCCGTGCTGGACAGTCATTTCTTCTCTTATGCCGATGGAACCCTCTGTTGCGAAACCGTCAGCCTCGACGGGATCGCTGAAAAGTTCGGGACCCCGCTTTACGTGACCAGCCGGCAGAGCCTGCTCAGCCAGCTCAGGTCGTTCGAATCCGCATTTGCCGCTTTGCCCCATTTCACCTGTTATTCGGTCAAGGCGAATTTCAACCTTTCGGTGATCCGGACGCTTGCCGGCGAGGGGTGCGGCTGCGATGTCAACTCGGGCGGGGAGCTTTACCGGGCGCTCAAGGCAGGAGTCTCTCCCGACCGGATCATCATGGCCGGCGTAGGCAAGACGGAACAGGAGATCGAGTTTGGCCTGACCTCGGGCGTGCTGATGCTCAAGGCTGAATCGATCTCCGAGCTCAGGGCCATCGACCGGGTCGCCGGCCGTCTCGGCAAAGTGGCCACGGTGGCTATCAGGATCAACCCGAACGTTACGGCTGAAACCCACCCGTACATCACGACCGGCGACAGCAAGGAGAAGTTCGGTATCGACGAGGCGGAGCTCGGCGAAGTGTTCGATCTTTTCAGGTCGCTGCCGAACCTGTCGCTGCAGGGGCTCGACATGCATATCGGTTCACAGATCTTCGACCCCGAGTATTACGTCGCTGCCACCCAGAAGCTGCTCGATGTGCTCGAATCGGCGCGCCTGCTCGGTTTCGATATCCGGTGGTTCGATGTCGGCGGCGGTTTTCCGGTGACCTACGATCCGCAGAAGCCGGCCACCCCGATCGAACGCTTCGCCGAAAAGCTCGTTCCGATGCTCGAGGGCAAGGGCGTGACGGTCATATTCGAACCGGGCAGGTTCCTTGCGGCCAACTCTTCGGTGCTGCTGACCAGGGTGCTGTACAGGAAACGGAACCATGCGGGAAAGGAGTTCCTCATCGTCGACGCAGGTATGACCGAACTGATCAGGCCGGCCCTCTACCAGTCGCACCACGAGGTGCTTGCCGTCAGGCGTCACGAGGCGAGCGTCGTTGCTGACGTGGTCGGCCCGGTCTGCGAATCGAGCGACTTCTTCGCACGCCACCGCATGATCGACGACGCCGGCGAAGGGGAGCTGCTGGCTGTGCTCTCTTCGGGCGCCTATGCATCTGTCATGGGCAGCAACTACAACGGACGCCTACGTCCGGCCGAGGTTATGGTCGATGGGGCGGAGGCCAGGCTCATGCGCCGGAGAGAGACGTATGAGCAGCTGGTGCAGAACGAGGTGTGATGTGGGAATGGACGCAGTGGGCCAAGTAAGCGTAGAAAAGGCAGCCCACCGGCTGCCTTTTTTCTTTGTCCATGTCGTCCATATTGTCCATAACGTCCACTTCGTCCTCTTTGCCTGATTTACCCCCGCTTGATGTTCTGGAAGATCCTGAGGGTGGCTTCGGCGAGGTTCAGGGTGTAGAAGTGGATGCCCTTGACGTTGTTGTCGATGAGCTCCTGCACCTGCATGGTGGCCCATTCTATCCCTATTTCCGCAACTTCCCGGTCGTCAGCAGCCTCGTTCACCTTCCGCAGCAGGGTCGCCGGGATACGTGAGCCGAGCGCGAGTTCTGACATGCGGATCATGCCTCTCTTCGTCGTGATCGGCATGATGCCGGGGATGATCGGCACCGTGATGCCGGCGATCGCGCAACGCTCCACGTAATCGAAATAGTCCCGGTTCTCGAAGAAGAGCTGCGTGACGATGTAGTCGGCGCCGGCGTCGATCTTCTCCTTCAGGTACTCGAGCTCCTGCATGCGGTTCGGTGTCTCCGGGTGACCTTCGGGGAAACCGGCAACGCCTACCCCCATCTCCGGGAAGTTGGCCTTGATGAACCTGACCAGGTCGATGGCGTGCGGGAAGTCCTTGATCGCCTCTTCGATGGTCGCGACGTTGGCGGGCTTGTCACCGCGCAGGGCCAGCACATTGTTGATGCCATGCTCGCGGTAAAGCCTGAGGATGGATTCGATCTCCTCCTTGCCCGAGCAGATGCAGGTCAGGTGCGACACGACCGTCAGGCCGGTCTCTTTCTGGATTTTCGTGACCAGGTTGTGCGTGCGTTCGCGGGTCGATCCGCCGGCGCCGTACGTGACGCTGACGTAGGATGGCGCGAGAGGGATAAGGTTCGAGATGGTTTCGAAGAGATTGTCCCAGTCCTCCTGTTTTTTCGGAGGAAAGAATTCAAAGCTGAAGATAGGTTCGCTGCTGGATTCGAGAATCTCTTTGACAAGCATCCGTGTGTAAGGTTTGGCCGTTGACATAAAAAACTGAATATACTAAACATTCAGTTTCGTAATTTAAGGAATTCAACGGGACTAACCGCTATTCCCCCCAAACATGCGGTATTTCCTTCCCTCGCATCCGGCCCTGCGGCTGCTCTGCTGCGCCGTAGCCGGTATTCTTCTGGCAATGGCCCTGCCGGCGCCACCGGCGGTGTGGCTGGCCGTGACGCTGACGGCATGCCTCCCGGTCGCCGTTGTCGGCCTGTCCGGAACATTCCGGTCTCCTCTCCGGCAACCGATCTCCACTCCGCTTGTCCCGCTGTACCTGCTGGCGGTTGTCTCGGCATTTGCGTTGCACGCCTCGAGCCGATACGTTTTCGTGCCCTCCCCGTCCCTGCTGTCGTGGGTCGGCCGCGACGTCATTATCTCAGGGGAGGTCGAAGGACGGCCTGAGGCTGGGAGCGGCGGCACAGGTTTCAAGCTGCATGCAAGCGAAGTGTTTCAGGCGGGCAGAACCGTCATGCTCGATGACCGGGCCCAGGTGTTCATCAGATCGGCTCCGGGAGCCGGCTTCCCGGTTCAGGAGGGTGAGTTCGTGAGGGTGAAGGGACGCCCTGGCCTCATAGCCACGGCGGCGAACCTTGGAGAGTACGACCCTCGCCGGCAGGCCCGTTACCGGGGAATCCATGTACAGCTCTTCTGCCCCGGCCCATGGTGCATGCTCAGGGAGTCACCCGGCAGGGACAACCTCCTGTTCCGGTCGTTGGTGAACCCCGCGAGGCGCTACCTGGCTGGCAGCATCGACGGACGATTTCCGCCGGGAAGGGAGGGGGCGTTCGTCAAGGGGATGGTTCTCGGCGAGCAGGAGCTGCTGCCCGGGGAGTTGAGCGACGCGTTCAGGCGTACCGGTACCGCGCATGTCATCGCCGTTTCGGGGCTGCATGTCGCACTGCTGGCCCTGGCCATCACGCTCTTCCTTCAGCGGCTCAAAGTCACCACGGCTGGGCGATGGATGGCCTTCCTCCTGTTTGTTCTGGTGCTTACCGCCTACTGCTTCGTGACCGGAAACGCCCCTTCGATCCGCCGTGCGGCCATAATGTCGGCCGTGATGATCGGCGGTGGTGTGCTTGGCAGGAGGACTTACGCGCTCAACTCCCTGGCTGTGTCGGACCTGCTGATCCTTCTGCTCGATCCTTTCGACCTCTACAACGCGGGTTTCCTGATGACCAACGGGGCGGTGGTGGGGATACTCACGCTCCACGGGCCGCTTTCCAGGCTGGTTCCGGTCGGCACAAGCCTTGCGCGCAGGGTAGCGGCTGCCGCGTGGAACGCCTTCTCCATCAGCCTGTCGGCGATGGCCGGGGTGAGTCCGGTGATCGCGCTTTTTTTCGGCACCTTTTCGGTTTCCGGCATTATCGCCAATCTCCCCGTCGTCTTTTTTTCGAACCTCGCCATGTATGCCGCCCTCCCGGTGTTCCTCTTCCATGGCCTGGCCGGCTGGGCTGCATCGCTTTTCGCGCTGAGTTCATGGCTGTGCGCCAAGCTGACCCTTTTCTTCACGCTCTTCTTCAGTCGCCTGCCTCTGGCCAGCGTCGAACTCAGGCCCGATCTGGTCGACGTGGCGATTTTCTATGGGATGCTGGGCCTCATGATGCTTTTCGGCAGCCGCCGATCCTGGGGCAGGACGGTGATCGCGATGCTGCTTGGGATGAACCTTTTGTTCTGGCATGATCTGGCGAAAGCCGCACCGAAGCCGCCGGGCATACTGACGGTCAACCTCGGAAAGGAGGTGGCGGTGCTCTTCAGTTCGGGAGGTGAGACCGTACTTGTCGATGCAGGTCGCAGATGCACGACGTGGGAGCGGATCTGTCGTCAGGCAGACCTCTGGGGGATGGCTCGGCCGACGTCGGCGGTCGGGTTCATCTCCCCGGATTCGGTGGTCCACGCGATGCCGGTCTCTCGTCGACTCGATTCGTCAGGCCGTACGCTGGTATTGCGGTCGGCGGTCGTCACGAGGCTCGCCGACCGGGTCGTCAGGATCGACAGCCGAAAAAGGTCGATGTTGCTGGTCTCCGGCATGGGGCGACTCATGGAAACGCGCTGTGGCCGGACCGACGTGGTCATGATCTGGATGTACCGGTTCACCGGCAGGCAGTGGCGTCAGCTTGACTCATGGATCGAGAGGTCGAAGCCCGGCCGGGTGCTGCTGGTCGAAGGCTCTTTCATGTCGGCGGCACAGAGGGCGTTGCTGGCCCGTTACGCACGGAGCCGTAAGGGGGTGTCGATACGCCTGAAAACCATCCAGACGGCCTGGCGCTGAGATCGGGGAGCCTAGCGCTCAAGACCGCTGAACAGGTCGTTGGCGATCAGGGTGTCGATGATTTTCACGATGTCTGGAGAGAGGCCGGGGGGATTGATCTTCCTGATCACGGCAGCCAATGTCGCGATCTTGCCTTCGATCGGCAGGAACTTGTTGACCACGACCACACGGTTCTCCTTCACCCGGCAGTCACCGCCCACGAAAGTTCCCTTTTCATACCTGAGCCTGAAGCCCTGTTCGGCGATGGCCGCTTCGAGAAGGTCAAGCTGTTTCTGTTTTTTCATGCTTCTCCTTCGGTTCTGGTCATCCGTCGAGATGCTGCATCAGGTATTTCAGCACCGGAGCGATATGCAGCGACTGGAACATGCCTCCTCCGAGGGCGATCGTCCGGAGCTGTTCGAGCGGCACCGGGTGCACGGAGATCTCTTCGGTCTCTTCGAGCTGCTGCTGTCCCGACGGCTGGACCCCTTCGGCGAGGAAGGTATAGGAGATGTTGTCCTGAAGGGCGGGATTCGCGCTCATTTCCATCCACTGAGTCCAGGTTCCCCCCTGGTAACCGGTCTCCTCGAGGAGTTCACGCTGTGCGGCTTCGAGGATCGACTCTTCCGGCCGGTCGTGTACGCCCGCCGGAAGCTCGTAATGCACCTTTCCGATGCCATGCCGGTACTGCCTGATGAGCACGATCTCCTGCTGGCTCGTGATCGCCAGCACGTTCACCCATGGGGGAAACTCCTGGATATAGTAGTCTTCGATGATTCGACCGCTCGAGAGCATGACCCTGTCCTGGCGCAGGGTCAGCCAGGGTCTCTGGTGCAGGTAGACGGAACCAAGGGTTTTCCATGGCTGCGGTTCATCGTTCGTACGCGGCTCCATCAGTTCCGCATCCTGGGATCGAGGGCGTCGCGCACGCCGTCGCCGATCAGGTTGAAGCAAACCACCGTCGAGAGAATGGCTATGCCGGGAAAGGTTGATATCCACCAGTGGTTCAGGAGGCTGTCCCGTCCTTCGTTGATGATGTTGCCCCAGCTCGGGGTTGGTGGCTGCACGCCGAGGCCGAGGAAGGAGAGTCCCGCTTCGGTGAGGATGATGCTGCCGATCCTCAGGGTGGCCGCGACGATGACCGGAGTCAGGGCGTTTGGCACGAGATGGCGGAAGATGATGCGGAGATGCGAAAGCCCGAGCGACTTTGCCGCAAGGATGAACTCCTGCTCCTTCAGCGAGAGCACCTGGCCCCTGACGATGCGTGCGACACCCATCCATCCGGTGAACGACAAGGTGATGACGATGAGGTAGATCGAATTTCCGAAGGTGGCGATGATGATCAGGATGAGGAAGAGGGCAGGGAAGGCGATCAGCACGTCGACGAGCCTCATCATGACGTTGTCCACCCAGCCACCGAAATACCCTGACGATACGCCGATCACCGTGCCGAGGGTGACCGAGATGAGCACCACCAGAAAACCGATGGAGAGGGAGATCCTCGATCCGTAGATCACCCGGCTGAAGATGTCCCGTCCGTACTGGTCGGTACCGAGCAGAAAGATGCGCGAGACCACGAATCCCGGTTTTGCCGCTGAGAGGGTTGATCCGGTAAGGTTCCGGAGCATATCGACAGGCAGGCTGCGCTCCCTGATGCCCTGCCGGAAGCGGAGGGTGTTGCCCTCCAGAAGGTAACTGTCGACGAACTTCAGGGTGTAGTCCCGGTTTCGTGATTTGAGCCGCTGCACATCGGCGATCAGTGCGTTGGTCAGACGGGCGGCGCTGCCGTCGCCTTCCCGGAGGGGGATCAGGGAGGATTGCTTCCGGGCGAGCACAATGGCGTCGATCCTGGTCAGTGGCGGCTGATAGGCCGTTACCAGGAAGTCCTGCTGTTCAAAGGGACTGAAAGGGGCGAGGAGCGGAGCGAGGAACGCAACCGAATAGAGCACGAAAATGACGGTCGAGGCGACAACCGGAATCGTGTTTCGTCTGAACGAGCGCATGCCGAGCTGCCAAAGGCTCAGTTCTCCCTTCGACGAACCCTTTCGTTCGGCGAGCGCCTTTCGGTAGGAGCGGAGAGAGAGTGCGGCGAGCACTATCGGGATGGTCACGATGTAGAGCGCGGCCACCCAGAACTCCAGAACTTCAGGGGTGAAGATCTCCCGGAAGTTTTCCGTCGAAACGAATAGGAGGGCGACGCCGGTCGCCAGCGAGCGGATGCTGATCGCGAAGAGGTCGAGTCGCATCACGAGCAGCGCCATGAATGCCGAGAAGGCGAGGAGGTAAAATGTTCCGAGACCTCGCCTGCCGGTGCTGATCAGGCCGAGGCCGGGCAGAATGCGGTACAGGAGCGGGATCTTCTGTTCGTTCGGTGCGTTCACAAGGGGTCTTGAAAATGGGAATCGTGGAATCGAGCTGGCCATGACGATGACAATCGGCACCCTGTTTAAAAAAACGACACTTACGGCTTGAATGCAAACAGCCGGGCATAAAAAAAGCAGCCTTTCCGGAGAAAGGCTGCTTCAAATTCAGGGCTTGTTCGGCAGGTCTGAAAATCAGGCCTGAACAGGGGCCTCTTCAACAGCGGCTTCGGCTTCCTTCCTGGGAGCTATGACCGAAACGACCGGTGCGTCGGCTTCGCCGAGGACGACCACCTTGCCGGCGAGCACACCGAGATCGAGATCGCTGATGTGCAGGGTCTGGCCGAGTCCGAGTTCGCTGACGTCGACCGTGAAATGCTCGGGCATGTCATCCGGCCTGCCTTTCAGGATCAGCGTGTGCAAGTTGACCTGCAGCTTTCCGCCACCGATCTTGACGCCGGTGGATTCGCCCTCGACATGGATCGGAACCTCCATCTCAACGACCTCATCGGCCGAAAAGAGCTGGAAATCGGCATGAATGACCCTATCGGAAACGGGATCGAACTGAAGATCCTTGATGAATGAGCGGGTGGTTTTCCCGTCAGGGTACTGCAGATCGATCAGGTGCGACTCCGACGTGTGGACCAGTTTGCCCAGCGCGATCTCTTCGACGCTGATGGCGATGGTCTCTTCACCCTTATGGTAGACGACTGCGGGAACAAGGCCCGAACGGCGCAGCTTTGCCGCCTCTTTCTTTTTTACCTCACGGAGGTTGACAGACAATACAAGTGTTTCCATACTATTCCTCTATCTCCTTTGACTGTTGACTCTTATGATTAATTATGGTTGGTGATCTTCTTCGTGATGTTCTTGCTGTCAAACAGGTAGCTGACCGATTCTCCGTCGTAGATCCTCTTGATGGCTTCGCCGAAAAGGTTGCTGATCGTGACGATCTCGATTTTCGACGAGTAGTCGTGGTCGGTCACCAGCGAGTCGGTCACGATCACTTTTTCGAGCACCGAGTTGTTGATGCGTTCGATCGCAGGTCCGGACAGTATCGGATGGGTGGCCGCTGCATAGATTTTCAGGCCACCGGCCTCCTGTATGGCTTTGGCTGCGTTGACCAGCGTGCCGGCAGTGTCGATCATGTCGTCGACAAGAAGCACGTTCTTGCCCCTGACATCGCCGATGATGTTCATCACCTCTGCCACGTTGGCCCTGGGTCGGCGCTTGTCGACGATGACCAGGTCAGTGCCGAGCTCGGCGGCGAATTTCCTGGCCAGCTTGACGCCGCCCACATCGGGAGAGGCGACCACGAGGTTGTCAGCGATATCCATGTTCTTGACATAGTCGATGAGCACGACACTCGAGTAAAGATGGTCGAACGGAATATCGAAAAAGCCCTGGATCTGGGGAGCGTGCAGATCCATGGTCAGGATCCTGTCGGCTCCGGCCTGGGTCAGGAGGTTGGCCACGAGCTTGGCCGTGATGGCCACGCGGGGCTTGTCCTTTCTGTCCTGGCGCGCATAGCCGTAATAGGGCATGACGGCGGTGATCCTGGCTGCCGAAGAGCGTTTTGCTGCGTCGATCATGATGAGCAGCTCCATCAGGTTGTCAGCGGGAGGATTGGTAGACTGGATGATGAACATGTCCGAGCCCCGGATGGACTCGAAATAGTTGACCGAGATCTCACCGTCCGAGAAGTTCTCCACCTTGGCGTCACACAGGGGCATGCCCAGATAGTCGGCAATTTTTTCGGCCAGTCCCGGGTTGCTGCGTCCTGCGAAAATTTTGATTGGTGTTTCCATCGCTCACTGCTTTTTCTGATGAAACGAGTTATATTACGCCTGCATCTTCGGTCACCGGCCGGTGAAATCCCTCGTTTGGTTACGTCCGGTAACGGATTCCGAATATACGAAATCGGTTTTAAATTATCAGTAAATTTTCTGTGCCTGTCGGCACTCTCCATATGATGACAATCCAGGACATCAAAACACTTCTCGAGCGATATTTCCAGCCCGTCGAACTGGTCGGCAGAGGCGATACGGTGATCTCCGGGCCGGCGAAGATCGAGGAGGCCGGTGCTGGAGAGGTCAGTTTCGTGGCCAACGAGAAGTACTACCGCTTCCTTGCCGAAGCCCGGGCATCCCTCTTGATCGTCCACTCCGATGCACCCGTGGACGGCACCGGCGACCGGAGCTTCCTGAAGGTCAAGGACCCCTATACGGCGTTCGTGTTCATCCTCGAAAAATTTGCCGGAACCAGGCAACTTACCGCTCCGGGGATTTCGGCGACGGCAGTGGTTGCGGCCTCCGTTCAGTTCGGACGCAACGTTTCCGTCGGTGACCATGCCGTCATCGGAGAACGGTGCGTTATCGGCGACGACACGGTGATCGGGCCGAACTCCGTGCTGATGCACGACGTCACTATCGGAGCAGGCTGCGTGCTCTTTCCTCTGGTCACCTGTTACAACGGCACCGAGATCGGCAACCGGGTCACCGTACACGGAGGCACCGTCATCGGAGCCGATGGTTTCGGGTTCGCACCCCAGAAGGATGGTTCATACATCAAGATTCCCCAGATGGGTACCGTCAAGATCGAGGATAACGTCGAGATCGGCGCCAACACCACGATCGACCGTGCTACCATGGGCAAGACGCTCGTCTGCCGGGGGGCCAAGATCGACAATCTCGTGCAGATCGCCCACAACTGCATGATCGGCGAGGATACGGTCATCGCCTCACAGGCCGGCATCTCAGGCAGCGTCAGGATAGGACGGCAGTGCCTTATCGGCGGACAGGCCGGTTTTGCGGGACATCTCGAGATCGCCGACCGGACTTCGGTCGCGGCAAAGGCCGGTATTTCGAAGAGCTTTTCGGAGCCGGGCATGGCCATCCGGGGCGTGCCTGCCCAACCCATGCGCGACCAGCTCCGCCAGGAGGCCCAGATCCGCGGCATTGGCGCCATGAAGGAGCGGCTCGAGGCGCTTGAGGCGCAACTCAGGGCTCTCGAGGAGCGCCTGGGCTGAAGGTTACGGATATTCGCAGCCGCCGCCTACAGGTGTCCAAGCGACCTGTTCAGGTCCCAGTTGTAGGTCAGGTAGCGGATCTCCAGGGGTTTGTCCCGATGTGCTGAAATTGCCGATCGTACCGTCTCGTCGGTGAACTGCAGGACGAACCGGAGCACCTCCTCCCGGGAGCTCCCGAAGTCGCCGGCATACCACTGAAAGATTCTTGACAGGCGGATCTCGCCCTTCTCCAGATCAAGTTCAAGCCCTCTCCGGTTGATGAAGCTTCTGGCGGCGATGTCAAGCTGCCGGTCGACGCTCTCCGCATCGTAAAACTCGATGGGAGGGCAGGAGCTCGCAGCGCAGACCAGCGCAAAGTGGATCCTCGGATCGAACACTCCGACGCTGAAACGGTTCCTCGGGTCGGAAGAGTTGAAGGGCCTGACCGGGAATGCCGGATGGGGTCGATTTTTTCTCAGGATGCCGTGTTCAATGTCGTCCGGTGAGTAGACCGTCCCTCCGATGTCATAGCCGATTCTCCCGAAAAAATTGACCAGTTCGAGCACCGAATGGCGGATGTCGAGGGCGATCACGCCGTGGATGATCAGGATGTTATAGATGTTGATCCAGAACGCCTTTTTCTGAGCATCGGTGAAGAGAGTCCCCGGGTCGAACCCTTTCAGGCCTGCGGCCAGGTCAAGATAGTGCGCGAAGCTCTCCGAACGTTTCATGGCGGCATAGTCGACGCGTCCCTGGCGGATGTCGAAAAAGGCCCCCTGCAGTCTGCCGAGTGCCTTTTTCAGTTCGATATCGATATTTCCGGACGGTACGGCGCCGATGCCGGAATCGGCGTTGAGCGTTATCTGAAGAGGAATCAGCCGCTGCAGCCATTTCATCAGGGAGAGTTCTGTGTCCGGCATTTCAGCGGGCGCCTTTCCTGCGAGCAGGGCCGCGACCGCATTGATGTAGCCGATATGGCTGAAGGCCTGAGGGAAATTGCCGAGCATTTCGCCCCTTACCGGGTCGTACTCTTCGGCGAACAGCCCCAGGTCGTTTGCGGCTTTCATGGTCTGGCCGAGCAGCTTCTCCGCCGTCTCGATCCTTCCCGAGAGCGCGAGGCATTCGATGAGCCAGAAATTGCAGAGTACGAATCCGCCCTCCTCTCCTTCCAGGCCATCGTCGGCAAGGTACCTCATGACAAATCCCCCCCGGAGCAGGTGCTGCCGGCACGCCTCGATCGTGCCCTGGATCCGGGGATCGGAGACCGGAAGGAAGTTGACCAGCGGAAGAAGCAGCGAGCTGGCGTCGAGATGTTCGGCGCCGTAACGCTGCACAAAGCTGTTGCGGCTCTTGCTGAACCCGCGGGTGAGCACTTCGGATTTTATGGTTTCCCGTTCCTTCGTCCATCGTTCGAGCGGAGCGCTGAACCCGAACCTCCGGGCGATGGTGATGCCCCGGTCGAGCGCCACCCAGCACATCACTTTTGAATGAACGAAGTGGTGCGGTCCGCTGCGAACCTCCCAGATGCCGTCGTCCGGTTTTTGCCAGTTTTCACAAGCCAACTGGCAGATATCCCTGAAAAATGGCCAGAGCTCCTCGTCGATTTTCCCTGCGTAATCCGACAGTCTCAGGGCGGCATCCATGACCTCTCCGTAAATGTCCCACTGGTTCTGCAGGAACGCGGCGTTGCCCGTCCTGACGGGTCTCGAGTTCCGGTACCCTTTCATGTGGGGCTGCTCGATCTCTTCGAGCGCCGGTGCCCCGTGGATTGAGTACATGATCTGGAGGTTCCGGCTTCCGTTCCTGAGGTAGGTGGTGTGCAACCAGTGGATGAAGCTGTCGGCTTCGATGACGTGGCCGAGGGTGAAGAGCGCCTTGAGGGTGAATGATGCGTCCCGGAGCCAGGTGAACCGGTAGTCCCAGTTCCGTTCTCCGCCGATCGATTCCGGCAGCGACGTGGTGGGCGCAGCCGCGATGGCGCCGGTCGGCTGAAAGGTGAGCAGCTTGAGTGCCAGCAGCGAGCGGTGCACGAGCGGGGTGAACTCTCCCAGCCAGACGCACCGTTCACCCATGCAGAAGTGCATCCACTCCTCCCAATAGGCTTTCGTCGATTCGAACGGACAGGTGAGGGGTTCCTGGGGCTGGTCCATGAGAAGATCGAAGTGCGCGGACTCTCCGGCGGCCAGGGCGAACGTGAGCTTGAGGGTGTCGCTGCCGATGCCCTGGGCAAGGGTAATTGCGGCCTGGCAGTAAAGGTATACCCGGAACTCTCCGGCGTCTGCGACAAAATGTTTTCCCAGGGTGTTGAACACCGGGCGCAGTCGCCCGTAACCGGGTCGGGGCGCTATGGTGAGCACCAGCTCGATACTGCCTTCAGTTGCCCTCACGCAGCGATGGATACCCGGAGGGGCGAGGGGATGCTTCGACTGTTCGACCGGCATGAGGTCGAAGAGCTGGGCCCTTCCGGCGGATGTCGTAAAGGTGCAGGTGTGGATGTTGGTTTCGGGTACGTACTCCCTGCTGGATGAAAACTGCTGCGTAGGACGGATTTCGAAGAAACCGCCGTTATCATCGTCGAGCAATGCGGCGAACAGGGTGGCGGAGTCAAGCCATGGCAGCGAGCAGTAGTCGATCGATCCGTCGCGCGAGACCAGGGCTGCTGAACGCATGTCCCCGATCACTCCGTAATCCGCAATGTTCCGGTACATGGCTTCGTCCTGGAAGGGTTCCGGGCCGGCCGACACGGTGTTGATCCGTTATCAGCCAGCCAGGCTTAAGCATTCGGCTTGCTACGCTTCGACCTGCCGATCGTTTTTAAGCATACCGGCAACCTTTTGCACGAACAGTTTCATCTTTACCGGTTTGATGAGGCAGTCGTTCATACCGCTCAATTTAGCCAGCTGGAGCGCCTTGTTGTCGAGATTGCCACTCAGTCCGAGGATCGGGATGTTCTTGTTTTCGCTGTTTGACGACCTGAGGCGCCGGGTGGCTTCGAAACCGTCGAGCACAGGCATCTTCATGTCCATGACCAGAAGGTCGCACCGGTTAGCTTCCAGAACGTCGAGAGCCTCCTGACCGTTCGATGCTTCAAGGATGGTCACGTCAAGCTTGCTCAGCATCGATTTGATCACCCTGCGGTTGAAGTCCAGATCGTCGACCACCAGCACGGTCTTTCCGGCAAGCGACTCCTTGAGCGCTTCACGTGAAGTCTCGAGAGAGTTTTTCAGGACGTGGAGCATCTCGGAAAGCACCGGGGGCATCGATATTCTTGCATCGATGCCGGAATGATCATCCAACTCCTTGACGGCGGTCAGTTGCCGGTCGGAGGAGTAGGCCACGACCGGGATATCCTTGCCTTGTGACGCGATCCTCCTTGCCAGGCTTCCGGCGTCGAGCACGGGAAGGTTGAGGTCGGCGAGCACGAGGTCGAATTGTTTCAACTCGATCATGTTCATCGCGGAGGCTCCCTCGGCGGCATTTTCGATCTTGAGGCCGAGAGGCGCAAGCTGGCGTCGGATGACGCTGATGTTTTCCGGGTCGTTGCCGGCGAGCAGCAGCCGTTTGCCGGTGAACAGGCTTTTATGTTCAGCATAGAGGCTGCTCTCGAAATCATCGATCAGATCCTTGTCCAGGACGGGGAAGGTCAGGACGAATTCAGTGAACTTTCCTACCTCCGAGGTGCACTGGATGTCGCCTCCGAACGAGCGCATGACCCGCCGGCAGAAGGCGAGTCCCAGTCCGGTGCCCCCTTTCTTGCCCGATGTGAAGAACGGATCGAAGATCCTTGCGAGGTTTTCCTGCGGGATGCCCGGACCATTATCGCGTATGACAACCCTGTTCATGGGCTCTCCCCCCAGCAGCCTGATGTCGATGCGGCCGTCGGATCGATCCCGCAGAACGTGCAGCGCATTCAGGAAGAGATTGTAGAGCACAAATACGTAGCTGTTTTCGTCGCCCCTGAAAATGAAATCCTCTCCTCCCTGGAGAAACATCTTCTGACGTTCGTTTTCAGAAGCGTAGCCGTACTCGTCGATCGCCTTCCGGGTGGCGGCGGATGCCGAAAGCGAGGCGAACTCGTGCCGGAACAGATCCTCGCCCCTGAAATTTTCAAGGGTCATGTCGATGATATGCAAGCCTCGATTGACGGCGGTCTCGGCCTGGGCGACCCGAAGACGGATGGTTTCGATATCTTTTACCGTCACGGACTGGGTGGCGTCGTTACGGGCAGGCAGAATTTCCTGGACGATCTCGTCGAGGTTGTGGCGAATCTGGCCGAGCGGGTTGCGCATCTCGTGGGCGATGCCTCCGGCAAGCGCCTCCAGTGCAAGGTTTTTTTCCTCGGCTTTACGTTGCTCTTCCGCCTTCATGCTCTGCCAGTTGCTGAAGCTGAACATATAGCCCGCGACGATCGAAAACACTATGACGAGGCTCCAGAGAGGAATGTTGAAGGTAGGGTGCAGCGGTACATGACCGGGGTTCAGCACATAGAAGAGTATCGCTCCCGTGACACCGATGACGAGATCGACGAGATACATCAGCCAGTTGGGTACGAACATGATCAGCACGAAGACCATGAAGATTTCCCAGTAGAGCCAGAGCTCATGAAAGTTGTTCATGAGCAGGTTAACCGAAAAAATGAAGGGCAGCGCGACGATGATGGTGAAGTGCCAGTAGAACGGGAAGTAGGGGAGCAACGACTCAGGAAGTCGTGGCTTGAACAGCATGCTCAGGCAGAGCGCTGTTGCCAGCATTCTCAGCGCAAAGCTTTCATAGGGGAGGTGGAACCCGTACTTGAAAATGAAATAGAAGAAGAAATGCGCCGGCGCACCGAGCAGGGCGGCCGCATTTGCGTTGGACCTCGAGACCAGCGTTCCGTCCTTGATGAACTCCCGAATGTGCGCAAGGGGCTTCATCGTCACTCTCCGGATAATTTGACTACGCTTTCGCCGGCGGCCCTGAAACAGGCCTCGATCGATGCTCCGCGGCGGTAGTCGCCGGTCGCGGCGAACCCCGGGATCTGTTCGAACTCCTTATCGATCTTGCCGAGAAGTTCATGATGGCAGGGGGAGTATGCGCATAATCCCTCAGGCAGATAACGGTACACAAAGGCCTCACGCGGATTGCCGCGGAGTGTGAAATATGGCGAGGTGATCTCTTCACCGAGGCCGACCACGGCTTCCGGTGCGGAGTATTCAGAGATCGTCGATCTGGAAACCCTGCCGCTGAAGGTATAACGCACCAGATCGAGGTCATTGATGCCGTAGGCTCCGGCATTGCTCAGGGCGATGGAGCTGTCGAACATCATGGCTCGGCAGTCCGATCTGAACACCGGGTTGCGGTACCTCACGATGGCTACGGCGACCGGGTAGTAACGGATCTGCCTGAGAAGGTTTGCTGCTTTGGGTAAGTTCTCGTCGAGCAGCGCTGCAAGACGGAGGGCGGGCAAGGCGGAGATGGCCTTTTCATAGACAGCCGTTTCCCTTATGCCCCTGTGCTCATAACCGATTCTGACCTTGCCGGTGGCTGGATCAGTCGACACCGAATTTACCCGATGGCTCGCCAGGATTCTGAGCGAACCTGAACCCTTCAGATTGCGGAATGCATCCAGCAGACCGTGCATACCCTCCTTGAGCTGCTCGTAGCTGTCGAGTACGAGCGCCAGATTCGATCCGAAATTTCCCGGATAGCACTCCTCAGGCTCCGCACCGTTCATTCTGATCGTGATTGGTCTGACGACATTGTTCACACATCGTTTGTTCAAATAGCCGGCAAGAGTCATGTGATCATAAAGCTCGGAGATCTTGATGAAATAATCACTGCCGAGTACCCCCTGACTTCTGTCGTCGAGAATAGCCCTTACCTGTGGGTCGAGCTTCCTGAACCCCTCGAAACCGCAAAGCTTGAGAATCCTGATCAGGTTCATGAGCCGGGAATTCTCCCTGCTGATCCTGACTACCCGGTTATTGACCAGCTGAGAAGTGTTCAGTCCAAAGTATTCGAACTCCGGATCGCCGCAGGTCTTGACGAACTCCCGGAAGAGTGTATAGTGCCTGCCGATGTTCTTGCCTCCGAAGTCCACCCGACGTGCGAGCAACTGCTCGCTGCCGATTCTTCCGCCGATCCGTTCTTCGGCTTCATAAAGATCGACATCGATATTTTGTTGTCTCAGGTAAAACGCCGTGGCGATACCTGATACGCCGGCACCAATTACAGCGACTCGCATTACCCGGCTTTCTCCATCTCAAGAAGCCTGCTGAACTTCGACTGGAAATTTGACTTGTGTCTGCATGATATTTTTTGAATCCGCTCCTCTTTTTCCTGGCATCGATTACTACTCATGCATGCGAAGGCTTTAAGTGTTGCCTCGGCACAGACCTTACCCCATTGCATTACCTGAAGATAGATACAGGCCTCCTTGTCTTTGCTGGTTTCGTCTGCGGTAAAGCTGCAGTATGCTCTGAGAATGATCGGTGCGTTAACCTCAACGAAGCTGAAGAAATTGGTCGTGTATTCCATCAGCGCGAGCATGCCGTCTTCAGGCAGCCCCTGCAGATGGGCGCAAGCTATGCCGGCTTGCCTCAGGGCTTCAATCATCAGCATGCCTTGCACATGGTGCGAGACGTGATCGAATTTCAGTTCGTCAGTCTCAAGGAACATGTTGAAATATTTTATCCATCCGGTTTCAAAATGTTCTGAAATCAGGACATTTGAGCTGTTTTGCTTATGCACAAGAGTGTTTGCGATCAAAGGAGGCTTCGGGTCTCCTGGAACCAAGGCAATCGGACTTTTAAGAAGGCTTTTCAGGTCAAGCGGTAGTTTTCTCATAAGAACGGCCGCTGTCTCGATATCGAACGGCGCCTCATTTCCGGTATCTGACAGCGCTATCTCGCTGGCTGCCGCATCCAGTTCGGGGTGATCCATGCGATACTCCGGTGAAAGACAGAGCTCGCATGAAGCTCCAAGGAGTTGGAGAAAGCGCATGGCTTCCTCGATTGATTTGACAAATACAACCTGCTGGCTGTCGACAGGAAAGGGGGGGCTGTCGTCTTCGAACAGCAGGATATATGAACGGGGTGCAGGATTGAGGTATAGAATATCCTCATCTCTCTCCAGGCTTTGACTCAAATTTTGCATCGAACAGCTTGCTAATATGGAGGAAGACCCTTGGCAGAATCGAGAGCCCATTACGTCATGTCGTCATGAACCTGTTATATCGGAAGCTGTTGTTATCATTCGCCGATCCGGTGTATATGACGCCGTATCTTTGTGTAGGAGCAGGTGCAAATGTAATTAATATATAGCTTTTTTGGCTCAAAATCACCAGATTCTCTTATTTTTCCCTATACGATCCGCTTTTTTCCAGCCGATGTTCAAAACTCCTCGCCTTATTGGCAGGGAATTGAGTGAATGTGCGCGCGAAACGGTTTGTAATCCTTGCCGCCGCCTCACGAAAGGTTCCTTGGTACCTGCGAAGAGTGGTGATGTATGATCGGTTGTTCAAGCGAAAGATCGACTGCGAAGGTGAACCTCGAGGGGAAGGTCAGCAGCAACTGGTCCACCTCGAACTCAAACGCGTAGATTCCGCTCAATATCCAGGAGCTGCACCCGAGAGACTGCTTTTTCAGCGACTTGTCATACAGCCTGACCTGAAGGTTATCCCTTGTGGCGAGCTGGTCGAAATACTGCCTGATACCCTGGGTCGAGTTTACGGTGTGAGGCGAAAATGTCGGGACGAGAACGGCGGATTCGTGATAAAGGCTTTCAACCTCGTCGATGGCACCGGTGCAGATTCCGGATATCCAGCGTGAGAGGACCTCCTCTGCGGTCTGGTAAAGCATGGCGATACTGATTTTTGTTGTGCGCCTGTAGGGCAGCGGACGATGTTTTCGAAAAATGGCGAATGAAAATAAGCAATTTTTCCAATTAGGCAGCAACGCTTTCCGAAACCACGATTTACTCGGATTCCGCCGGGCCGGCGCATGGCAACGCAGGCCGGCCCGGCGGTATGTTCACTCCGAAATGGCTCTAGATCCTGATTTCACCGTTTTCCGCCTGCCGCTTCAGCCCTTTGCTGGCATAGATAAGCACCTCGACCCGGCGGTTGAGGCGACGCCCTGATTCGGTTTCATTGGTGGCGACGGGTCGGGTCTGTCCGTAACCGACCGTGCTCATCCGGCTTCCGGAAACACCGTAGGTCCTCAGGAGCGAAGCAACCGATTCCGCCCGGCGCTCGGAGAGAACCTGGTTGGCGGCTTCGCCTCCTATGGTGTCGGTATGGCCTTCGATGACGATGTTGGTGTCATGGTACCTGTTCAGGATCCTCGAAAGCTTTTCAATGTTGTAGCGGCTTGAAGAGGTCAGGGTCGACGAGCCAGTGGAGTAGAGAAGCCCGCTGTCGAACACCACCCTGATGCCTTCGCCAACCCGTTCGACCTGTGCCCCCCCGACGTCCCGTCGTATATCCGCAGCCTGCCGGTCCATGTAGTTGCCGATGGCTGATCCGGCCACGCCGCCTACGACCGCCCCGATGAGGGCTCCTTTGCCCCAGCTGCCGGCAGTGCTGCCGATGATTCCGCCGAGAACCGCGCCCGACGCGGCGCCGATGCCCGCGCCCCGGGTTCCCCTCCCTTCAGTCGCAGTCATCTCCGACTGGCATCCCCAAGAGAGGGCGGAGGTGGATAGGACGAGGCCGAGCGCTACCGGCCTGGAAATTTTCTGGATGGTGTTCATTGCCGAGTTGGTTAGGTTTCATGGAGTGTGATACAGCTTGTTCCGATTCTGCTAAGCGTTGTCATGAGTTTTTGATTACTTCACGAAAAATATAAACGTACTTCGGCGGTCTATTGTTCAATCTTATTGAGCATTTTAATGGGCCGGAGTTCCATTCAGCGAAAAACCGAACGATTCATTCCGGCGTTATCATGATGATGGCGGATTTCAACACAATCAGCGATTTTTATGTTAAAAACCAGGGAAGAGTGGCTGCATGCCGTCGAGTCGGACCTGCCCTCGGAAGATCATTTCTCCGAGCGCAACCGGGCCATAACAGCTCGCTATGCCCGTTGGTACCTCGCCCATCCTGACAAGTTCAAATGGGCTGGAATGGCGGCGTTTGCTTCGAGGCAGGTAGGCCTGGCGATCGTATCCTCTGAAATGATGCTCGCACCTGAGCGCTTTGGCGATGCAAATTTTCTCGTCCAGCTTCACCGCATGGCTTGCGGCATGTTCATGATTTCAGATCTCGAAGAGATGAGAAGGGGCAACAACGCCATTTTTCACGATATCGCCTGGGCACATGCGGCCTACCTCGAGGGAGGCCTTTCAGAAATCGAAGGCAATCTTTCCGGTCAGGAGGGGAGCCTGCTGCTTGAAGGTTTTCGGCTGATCGACCGGGGAGTGAATATCGCGTTGTCATCACCGGAGAGCGACGAGGCCGGCAAACTGGTCTGGGAGGGGAATGTCACCCTGCTGCGCCATGAGCAGACGGCGGTATTGCAGCCGGTGTTCGACCGGCTCAGTCCGGGAGGGCGGGTGCTGGCTTCATTCGGCAGCGAACTCGATTTTTCAGGCCTCAGGCCGCAGGATCCGGCATGTGTCGCGTCGTTCTCCTCCTTTTACGGATACCTGAATGCGATCACGGGCCTGAAGAGCGTCGCCGATGCCGACCATCGCTGGCAATGGGTCGAGTCGAGCGTCGTGCCCGCATGGATGGAAGCCGACCGGCGAATGCTCGAGGACCCTTCGCTGCAACGCGAACTCATCCTGATGGCCTCCTCTGAACCCGACATGCTGCAGCGTCTTTCCTCGTTTGCCGGACGCATCATACCCTCTATCCGATGATCACCTGGAAGCGCGTAACGCCTCGACGGGATTGAGCGACGAGGCTTTCCACGCAGGGAAGATTCCGAACGATATGCCGATGGCCGAGCAGACGACCATCGATACCAGCATCCAAGCCCATGGGAACATCATCGGCAGGTTGAAGTTCAGGGCGACGACGTTGCCGGCGCCCGCACCGGCGACGATGCCCGCCATGCCGCCGCCCACCGAAAGCAGCAGGGCTTCAAGCAGGAACTGCCTGAGAATGGTTCGCCGTGGCGCCCCGATCGACATCCTGATGCCGATTTCACGTGTCCGTTCGGTGACGCTCACCAGCATGATGTTCATGATGCCCACTCCGGCGGTCAGGAGGGCCATGAAGCTGATGATGAAGGCTCCGACGCTGATGGTGTTCTGGATGTTCCTGAACGATTCGACCAGTGATTCATTGGTTCTTATTTCGAAGTCGTTCGGTTGCCTGACGGTCAGGCCCCTTGCCAGCCGCATGGCTCCGATGGCCTGATCGATGGTGCCTGGGTACTCTTTCTGCGAGCGGGACTCCACGGTGATGGCGATACTGCTCTTTTCGTCCACGTGGCCGAGGTATCGCGTGATCGGAATGAGCACGAAGTTGTCCTGGCTCTGACCGAACGCGGCCCCCTTCTTGTTGAAGATCCCGACTATCGTATAGACCTTTCCGTCAACCTTGAGTTTGCGGTTCAGCGGGTTATCGCCAGGCCCGAACAGCGAAGCGGCCACTTCGCTGCCGAGAACCGCGATGTCACTCGCATAGAGGATGTCGTTTCCGTTCAGGTTCCGCCCGGCAGCCAGGTCGAACCCGCTCGCCTTCGCGAAATATTCGTCCCCGCCGGTCAACACCACGTCGGGATTGGTCGAGCGGCTGGCGAAGCGCGCCTGGCTGGCTTGATGCGTGATGACGAAGCCGATTCCGGACGCCCTGGAACCCATGAACTTCCGGAACAGCAGGGCCTCTTGCCAGGTGATATCCTTCCGGTTCGAGGTAAGGTCCCGCTGGTGGCCGCCTCCGAACACGGTCGCCGGGTATTTCTGGATCTGGAAGGTGTTTGCCCCGAGGCTCGACAGACCCGAGGCGACCGAACGCTCGACCGCGTCGAGGGCGGTCATGACCGCGATGATCGAGAAGACGCCGACCGCGACGCCGAGTGCGGTCAAAGCCGATCTGAGCTTGTTGGCCGCAAGGGAGGATGCTGCCTGGAACAGGGTTTCCCGGATGGAGATGGTCGCCATGGCTATTCGTACCTGAGTGAAGCGGCCGGGTCGAGTTTCGAGGCGGTCACGGCCGGGGCAAGGCCCGACAGGACCCCCGTGGCAACTGACACGGCGAGGCTGGCAAGCACGAGCATGGGCGAAAAGCGCACCGGGAAGTCGGGCAACAGGAACTGGATGGAGAAGGTGATCGAGACGGCCGTAACCAGGCCGACCAGGCCGCCGACCAGGCAGATCATCACCGACTCGATGAGGAATTGCAGGAGGATCGTCCTTCTCCTTGCCCCGAGTGCCTTGCGCAGTCCGATCTCGCGGGTGCGCTCCTTGACGCTGACGAAGGTGATGTTCATGATGCCGATGGCCCCGACGAACAGCGACATGCCGGTGATGAAGATTCCCGCCATGGCGATGCCGTTCTTGATTGGATCGAGCTGGCTTTTGAACGCCTGCTGCTCGTTGACCGCGAAATCGTCCGGCTGGCCGGGGGTGAGCCTCCTGAGCCGGCGCATCAGCCCGGTGATCTCCTCTTCGGCCTCTTTGATCCTCTTCTCGTCCCTGACCTTGATCCTGATGCTCACAAAGGTGGTTTTTCCGTAGATCTTCTCGAAAGCGCCGAGAGGCATGACGATCTGGTTGTCGAAACTGAACAGACCGAGGAACTTGCCCTGTTTTCTGAATACCCCGAGCACCCTGATGTTGCTGTTTTTCAGACGGATCGCCTTGCCCAGTACGGGTTCGTGGGGAAAAAGCCCTGTTGAGATGTCGTCGCCGATCACGCAGACCATGTCGCCGGCGGCCGACTCCTGCGGGGTGAAGAACCGCCCTTCCGACAGATCTCCGGAAGCCGTCAGGGGGTAGTCCTGGTTGGTGCCCAGCGAGAAGACCTGCTGCAGGAGGCGGTCGCGGTATCGGGCCGAGGCCTGGAAGGTCGACATCTGCGGTACGGCCACCAGCACTTCGGAGCGAGGGTTTCCGGCGACGGCGCGGTTGATCTGCGAGGCGTAACCGGTCTCTATGTCGGGTCGGTTCCGGTACTTCCACCACTGGCCCATGGTGCTCCATGACGCCTTCTGTACGTAGACGACGTCGTAGCCGATCATGGCGAGGCTCTTTTCGAAGCCAAGGTCGATGCCGTTGATGGCCGTTCCCATCATCGTGATGGCCACGATGCCGATGATCACGCCCAGGGCCGTGAGGAAAGACCGGGTTTTGTTCGCCCTGATCTGGTAGACGGCCATGTTCAGGCTTTCCGCCGTCTCGTAGCGCAACTGCCTGATCGGCCCGTTCATGTTCCCGTGTCGCTTTCGATCTTGCCGTCCCTCAGCTTTATGGTGCGTCGCGTGAAGCTGGCGATATCCTCTTCATGGGTGATCAGGATGATCGTGTTGCCGGCGTCGGAGAGTTTTCCGAACATCTCCATGATGTCGTGACTGGTCGCCGTGTCGAGATTGCCTGTCGGTTCGTCAGCCAGGATGATCGATGGACGGTTGGCGAGTGCTCTGGCAATGGCCACTCGCTGGCTCTGCCCACCGGAGAGCTCAGTGGGCTTGTGCTCCATCCTGTCGGCCAGTCCGACCTCCTCGAGGGCGGCCCGTGCGCGTTCGAGACGTTCCTCCGGACCGACGCCTGCATAGATCAGCGGCAGCTCGACGTTTTTCAGGCAGTTGAGTCTCGGCAGGAGGTTGAAGGTCTGGAATACGAAACCGATCTCGCGGTTGCGCACCCTCGCCAGTTCGTCCTCATCCATCTCCGCGACGTTCTGCCCGTTCAGTTCGTAGCTCCCGGAAGTGGGCGTGTCGAGGCAGCCGAGGATGTTCATCAGGGTCGATTTGCCGCTGCCCGACGGGCCCATGATGGCCGCATAGTCGTTTTTCCTGAATCGCAGGTCGATGTTGTCCAGCGCCTTGACGGTCTGGCCCCCCATGCGGTAAAACCTGCAGAGCGACCGGATGTCGATGATGACCGGCAGGTCGCTCATGGCTTCTCCTGCAGTTTGATCCGGCTTCCGTCGTGAAGTTCGCGGGTGATGGCCCCGAAGCTTCCCGACACCACCGTCTCTCCCACTTTCAGACCGGAGAGGATGACGATATGGGTGTTGTCGGTCGTGCCGGTCGTGACCCTCCTGAATCGGACGAGGCCGCCATCGACGACGAATACCCCCTCATCCGCGACATCGGTATGCTTGCCCGATGCAGGAGCCTGCACGGCAGCCTGGTTGTCATCAGGGGCGCTTTTCTTCTGTTGTGCGGAGTTCTGTCCCTTCTGGTCCCTGACGGTCACGCTCTGTATCGGCACCACGATGGCGTTCGGCACCCGGATGGTCTCGATGTCGGCCGTGGCGCTCATGCCGGGCTTGAGCAGGCGCTGGTGGTTCAGCACCCGGATCTTGACCGAGAAGTTGGTGACCTCCTCCTGCGTTCCGGCCGCCTTGGTGATGGCCGAGTTCGAGATCTCCCGCACGACGCCGGAGAACTTCCGGTCGCCGAAGGCGTCGACCGTTACCGTCACGGGATTGCCGACCCGGACGTTGACGATGTCGTTCTCGTTCACCTCGACCTCGACCTGCATGCTGTCGAGATTGGCGATCCTGAGAACTTCGGTGCCGGGGAACTGGCCGGTGCCGACGACCCTTTCGCCGATCTTGCTCTTGAGCAGGGTGATCGTGCCGTTCATCGGGGCCCTGACGACGGTTTTCTTCAGCCGTTCCTCGTTCTGGCTGAGCAGGCTGCGGTTCTGCTCGATGCCGAATCGGGAGGCTTCGTAGGATGCCGACGCCGACTCTGCGTTGGTCTTCGCCGTCAGCCATTCGGTTTGCGAAATCAGCCGTTCGCGGTAGAGCAGGTCGGCCTTCCGGAAATCGTCCTTCGATTTCAGCATCCTTGCCCTGGAGTCGAGGCTCTGGGCTTTCGACAGGTTCATCTGCGCCCTGCTCTGTTCGACCTGGTTCTCGTAGATGTCAGGCTGTATCCGGAAGAGCAGGTCGCCGGCCTTGACCTGCTGGCCCTCTTTGACCGGCAGGTCGATGATCTCGCCGGACACGTCCGGAGACATGGCGACCTCGACTTCCGGCTGGATCTTTCCCGTCGCGGTGACGACGTGCACGATCTCCTTGCGGAACACCCTCTCCGTCGTCACTTCGATCGGCTTCTCGCGGAATTTCGACCAGAGCGCCACGGCGACCAGGAGCAGGATCGCGGCGCCGGAAATGGCGATGATGGTGTTGCGTCTATTCGTATTCTGCTGTTTGGCCATGGATCGGAGGGTGATGCGTTTTCGTGCTATTCGGTGATCGGTTTGCCGGCGGTGTAGTCGAGCAGGGCTTTCTGCAGGGCAAGGTTGTAGGTGGCTTGCGTCATGTTCGATTTCGCGCTGAACAGGGTCGCCCTTGCCGAGCTCAGCTCGACGAACCCGGACGCGCCGAGCTCGTATTTCCGCTGCACGGCGTTGAACGCCGAACCGGCAGCCTTGAGGCTTGCCCGCGCGGCAGCTATCTGGGTGAAGGCGGCATGGTAGTCGCCAGCAGCCTGCTGAAGGTCGATGACGATGCCGTCCTTCAGCTCCTCATAGTCGAGCCTCCGGTTCAGCCAGTTCACTTTTGCCGTCTGGACTGCGTATCGGGTCTGGAAACCGTCGAAGATCGTCCAGCTCAGGTTCAGCGACACCGTGTAGCCTATGCCGTTCGTGAGCTGCCTGGAGAGCGGGGGATAGGGGTAGTCGATCGTCGCGCCTCCGGTGGTCAGCCGGTTGTAGTCGATGCCGTTCGAGTCCATTGAGAAGGCAAGGTCGAGCTTCGGGAGGCGGTTTCCGGCAGCGGTCCTGACCTGCCATCGGGCGGCGTCGGCCTGGAGCCTGCCGGCTTCAAGGTCTGTACGACTTTTAAGGCTCGATGCCGCCAGTTTTTCCACGTCGACGGACGGCGGAAGCGACTCGAGGCCGGTGGTGTCGACAGGCTCGAGGGAGATCTCGGTCATCGGGTCGATCCTCAGGCGTCGCAGCAGTTCGAGTCGGCTTTTTCTCGACTGGTTCTCCGCCTTCAGGGCCGTGAGGGAGTTGGCGGCCACCTCTGCCTGCTGCTGGTACAGGTCGGTGAGGGATTTGAGTCCGATGCTGTACTGGCGGTCGGTGAGGGTGAGCAGATCGTTCGAGGAGATGAGGTTCTCCCTGGCGATGCCCATCAACTCCTGGTCGAGCAGGGCCTGGTAGTAGTGCTGCGTGACGTCGAACACGATGGTCTCCCTTGCCCGCTGCAGCGTCATTCCGGCGGCGCCTTTGAGGTCGAGCGCCGACTGCAGGGACGCGTAGTCGGAGAGTCCGTTGAAGAGGTTCAGCGACGTGGTGAGGCCCAGGGCGAGAGACGAACTCTCGGTAGTCACCTTGTTTCCGGAGCTGATGCCGTAAGTGATCGCGTTGTAGGAGCGGGAGACCGAGCGAGGCACATAGCTCGCCGATGTGGAGATCCTGGGCAGGAAGCTGCCGTAGCTTTTCAGTACATCGGTTCCCTCGAGCTTCAGGTTGTTCTCGGCTTTCCTGACCGAGGACGCGTTTTTCAGGGCTATCGAGACGCACTCCTTCAGCGTCAGCCTTACCTGAGGATGTTCGGCTGAGCGTGCGCATAACGGTAGCAGCAGGAGTGCGGTCAGAATGAAAACGGCTTTTTTCAAAGTAGACAGGATACGGTTGAACCTTTCGGTCAATATAAGCAGAAGCCACGCAACATGATATGTGGATATGACGTAAAATGTTCCCATGCGTCGGGGAGGCCTGTCGGATCAGAGCTTTTCGAGGAGGGTGTCGATGCTCCTGGTGTACTCGTCGGCCTTGGACGGCCTGAGCTGGATGAGCGAGGTGTAGACCCTGATCGCCTTTTTGTAGGCTCCCTGCGAAATGAACAGGCTTGCAAGCGACTCGGTCGGAACGGCGATTGAGGCATCGTCGGAGAATGGCTGTTTCTGCTCCGAGACCGGTGTCGGGTCGGAACACTCCTCATCCCGGGGAGGGCGGAAACCTGACAGGGCGATCGAAAGCTGTTCGTATTCGTCAGCTACGGGGTCGAACGCCCTGGCTGCAGGCGTCTCAGGATGCTGGGCCTGGAGCACGGTCACCTCGATCAGCTCCAGCCAGGCTATCTGGTTCGAGGGGGCGATGCTGCAGCATTGCCTCAGGTGTCCGGCCGCCGCCCTGTACATGCCGAGGCCGCTGCATGCCCGGGCATGCAGCAGGTGGAGCAGGTATGAGTCCGGCAGGTCGAGGCCCTCTTTCGAAAGCTTGTCCATCGCTGCCTTGAACTCCTTGCGGGCGATGTCAAGGGAGACCTCGGCGAATATCAGATGCGGCTCACATGTCATAGGGAATTTGAGGTCATGTCTGTCTTGCATGGCGCGCGTCGCCACGCATTTGTGTTGTGTCAGATCGTCCGGTTTTCCGGGCTGTTTTCGATGGCCAGATGCAGCAGCTTCCTGACCAGGTCGCCAAATCCGATGCCGGTGGCGGACATGAGCATTGGGTACATGCTGACATCGGTGAAGCCGGGAATTGTGTTGATCTCGTTCAGGATGATCCTGCCGGTGCCGTTCTCGAGGAAGAAATCGATTCTCGACATGCCGCTGCACCCAAGGGCCCGGAATACGGCGAGGGCGGCCGTCCGGAGAGCTTCTGTCTGGGATTCGGAGAGCTGCGCAGGTATGAAGAGCTTCGCCGAGTTTCTTATATACTTGTCTTCGAAGTCGTAGAATTCACTGCCGGGCACGATTTCACCGGGCAGGGAGGCCACCGGGTCACTGTTGCCGAGCACGGCGATCTCGATTTCACGCCCGGAGATCGCGGTTTCGACCAGCACCTTCGAGTCGAGGCGACAGGCCTCGTCAAGAGCCGGACGGAGTTCCCCTGCATCATGCACCTTGGAGATTCCCACGGACGAACCCAGGCTTGCCGGCTTGACGAACACCGGCCAGGCGAACTTTCCGGCCACCTCGTCGCAGACTTTCCGGGGATCCCGAAGATATTCCTGGCTGAGCACGGTGATGAAATCGGCGACTTCGATCCCTGCGTTCATGGCGCAGATCTTGGTCAGGGCCTTGTCCATGGCGACCGCCGAAGCCGTGACCCCGCAGCCGGTATAGGGTATCCCGAAGGTGTCGAGACAGCCCTGGATCCTTCCGTCTTCTCCGAAGGCTCCGTGGAGAACCAGGAAGGCGACGTCGGTTTCTTGCTGGAATCCGGTGAAATCGAAGCGCTGGTCGTCGAATTTCACGGTGATCTCCCTGAGCCGATCCCTCGCCGAGGCCGGGTTACCGCTTCTCAGGAGAGCGGCGAGGTCGGTCGCGATGATCTCGCTGGCGCAGGCTCCGCCATACCATCGGCCTTCATGGTCGATGTAGACCGGGGTGACGATGAACTCCTCCGGGTCGATATTGGCGGCGACAGCGCGGGCGGAGATGACCGATATTTCGTGTTCCGGGGACTTTCCTCCGAAGACAAGGGCGACGGCAAGACGGGACATAAGCGTTACGATGGGTTGTGACTGAAGAGGAGTCAGAGGTCAAGACGCTGGTGCTCAACGGCGATACAGCGGTCCTGGACCACCTCGAGTCCCGCCTTGCGGGCCTTTTCGGCGGCGGGTTCATTTGAAATGCCGAGCTGCATCCAGACCACCCTGGCGCCCATGGCGATCGCTTCGTCGACCACAGGAGGAACATCGGCCGGTTTTCGGAAGATGACCACGATCTCGATCTTCTTCCGCATATCTTCGGGAATTGCTGACAGGGATGGCCAGCATTCAAGGCCAAGCACCTCCCTTATAACCGGATTGACGGGATAGATATCATATCCGGCCTGCAAGAGGTAGCGGGTCACGGAGTGGCTCGGCCGGTCCCTCCTGTCGGATATGCCCACGACGGCGATATGCCGGTATGAAGTGAGGATCGTTCTGATATCCATTTGCGTGCGGGTGTGTGTCTGCGGCCAGGTTGCATCACCTGAAAATACCGGTATCGCCGGAGACTCACAAAAATAATCGGGGAAGATCGTGCAATCGTGTCCTGACGGAAACTAAAGGCGTGACGGATCCTGTTGTCAGAAGACTATGAGTGCGGAGTGCACCCGCTGGCGTTTGCTCTGTTGCACTATGCGAAACGATGTCCACAGGGAGGATCGACCCATGCGTATGAACCTAATGGTTATCTGCATTATCGGCATGCTCGCCCTGGCCGGGTGCTCGACGTTCTCTGTCAGCACCGACTACGACACCTCGGTCAACTTCAGCACCTACCACGCCTATCGCTGGCAGAAGGCGGACGAGGCGCCGGCAGGGAAGGACCTGCTCGCAGCCAACCCGCTCGTCTATCGCCGGGTCCGGGACGCGGTCGATCGCCAACTCGCTGCCAAAGGCTACCTCTACAGGGAGACAGGACCGGTTGATTTCACGGTATCGGCTGTCGCCACCGTCAGGGAGATGGCTCGGCTGGAACCTGGACCGGAGTACTGGAACTTCGGTTACTATCGCGGCCGGGGCGGATGGTACCGTACATGGTGGGGCGATCCGATGCCGTATGTGGACTACTATGAGGAGGGCGCCCTGTTGATCGACATAACCGACACGTCGAAGCATGAGCTCTCCTGGCAGGGGATCGTCAGGGGCATGGTGCACGACTACGACTCTCCGGAACAGATGAAGCTCCGCATCGAAGAAGCCGTAGGCAAGCTGCTGCTCTCGTTTCCCCCCGTCAGGAAATGAAAGGCCAGGAGCCGATCATCCTGAACTCCGGCACCCCACTCGCGATTTTGCCCTGATATACTTCGGGAGCGCCTATCTTTTTCTATATTTCCGTGAATCGAAACGCCCGGTTCGAGAGGACCGGAATCGCCGACTGACGCCGGAGTCGCCCTCTGGCGCCGTCGTCAGGGACTTCATCATCTCAATATCAGAATGTCCGGCCTTTTCTCTTCGGTCTACTGCATCGATACCGGCGCCGGTAGCGGCCGGTTCAACATGGAGCTCGACATGCGGCTGATGCAGTCGTTTTCAGACGGGTCGTTCCGGCGCGAGTTCGGTGCCGACAGCTGCCTTTGGCGCTTCTACTCGTGGAGCCCTGCGGCGGTGTCGCTCGGAAGAAACCAGAATCCCGTCGAGATCGACGCCGTCAGATGCCGGGAGGAGGGCGTCGATGTGGTGGTCCGTCCGACCGGAGGACGGGCCGTGTTCCATGCCGACGAGCTGACCTATTCGTTTTTTGCCGAAACCGGCGAGTCCAACGAATCGATCTACAGAATGGTGCACGAGACGATCGCCCAAGCGCTTGAAAAGGTTGGGGTGGTTCCCGACTTCTGCCGTTCCCAGCCCGATTTCAGGAAGCGTTACGAGACGGCCCAGGCGGTAACCTGCTTCACGGCGTCGGCAAAATACGAACTGCAACTCGACGGTAGGAAACTTGTCGGTTCTGCGCAGCGACGTCGGGGAAATACCGTGCTCCAGCATGGCTCGATGCCCCTGAGCGGGCGTCACCGTCAGATCGTCCGCTACATCGCCCCTGTCGATGCGAACCTGATCGAGGCGATCACCCGGGATATGGAGCGCAAGACCGCATCTCTCGACGAATTCACCGGGGCCGGTTATGCCGACCTCGTTCCTCTGATCATGTCGGAGGCGGGAGGTCGGGGAGTAGCGGATATGACGGAATTGCAGCCGGAAGACCTCTCCTTCCTGCCGCTTCTCACGCACCCGGTGATATAATATTTCAATACCAGAACCATGACTCCTGGATACGTACAGAAACTGCCGCATGTGACCACACGTCGCATGCTCGACATGAAGCAGAACGGCGAAAAGATCGCCATGCTCACCGCCTACGACTTCACGATGGCGAGAATCCTCGACCGTGCCGGGGTCGACGCCATCCTGGTGGGCGATTCGGCGAGCAATGTCTTCGCCGGGCACAACACTACGCTGCCGATCACCATCGAGGAGATGATCTACCACGCCAAGGCGGTCGTCCGGGGCGTGCAGGCCGAATCGAGCCGAGCCATGATCGTCGTCGACATGCCCTTCATGAGCTACCAGCTCTCTCCCGAGGAGGCGCTTCGCAACGCAGGGAAGATCATGAAGGAGCACGAGTGCGATGCACTGAAGCTCGAGGGAGGCAAGATGATAGCCGAGGCGGTAAGGCGTATCACCGAGGTCGGAATCCCGGTGATGGGACATCTCGGGCTCATGCCGCAGTCGATATACAAATATGGCAGTTACAAGGTTCGGGCGCAGGAGGACGCAGAGGCGCGGCAGCTTGTCGAGGATGCGAAGATACTCGAAGAGGCCGGAGCCTTCGCGGTGGTGCTCGAAAAGATTCCGTCGGGTCTCGCCGGAGAGGTGAGCCGCTCGCTGACCATCCCGACGATCGGCATCGGCGCCGGCCCCGAGTGCGACGGCCAGGTGCTCGTCATCAACGACATGCTGGGTCTCAGCACGGAGTTCCATCCGCGCTTCGTCAGGCGATACGCCGACCTGTCGTCGGTCATCGAGGGGGCGGTCAGGCAATATGTCGAGGATGTCCGGAGCAGCAACTTCCCGTCGTACGACGAAAGTTACTGAGCGGGCCGTCCGGCGGTTCCTGAGCCCAGGAGGCGATGCTGCCCGGTCAGGAACTCTTTTCTTTAAAAGTCGAAGCGAATCCCTTACCTTTAATTCCGAAAACGGGCGACGCAATCAGGCGGAATCTTTTGCCAATTTTTTATGGGTACTGTCGAAAAAAACAAAAGGTTGAAACGCTATCCACCCGTTCTGAAAAACGGTGACGGCAAAACGCCCTTCCGTTTTCCGTTCGTGTCGAGATCGTTTGTCCCCTCGGCCTTTACCGTGATGAACATGGTTTCCGGTTACGGCTCGATCGTGATGGCCGGCGAAGGCCGTTTCGTGCTGGCGGGGTGGCTCATTTTCCTGGCGGCCTTCTTTGATACGATCGATGGCTTTGTGGCCAGGATGACCAATGGAGCCTCCGAGTTCGGAGTGGAACTCGACTCCCTTTCCGACCTTGTTTCGTTCGGGGCCGCCCCTGCGTTTCTTGTCTACAGGTTCGGACTCGTGAGCCTCGGGATGCCGCTCGGCCTCGTGCTCAGCTCGTTGCTCATGGTGGGCAGCGGCCTCAGGCTTGCCCGGTTCAACATCAGCCTCATCGGTTATCACAAGGAGTCCTTTTCCGGCCTTCCGACTCCGGCCCAGGCTATGACGATCTCCGCCTTCGTGCTCTGGATGCAGGCCGAACCGCTGCTTTCCGGCAACCAGCTCCAGGAGACGCTTGCGCTGCTCACGGTCCTGCTCGCGGGGCTCATGGTCAGCAAGGTGAATTACGACGCCCTGCCGAAGCCGACCCTTGATTCGTTCCGCCGCTATCCCTTCCAGATGACCGCCTATGCCGTGGCCATAGTCTGCGTGCTGCTCTTTCAGGCGAAGGCTTTTTTTGTGGCCATGTTGTTGTATATTCTGCTCGGAATCATCAGGTCCCTGACCATGCTGGTACGGCAGTGGCAGGTCTGAGGCTCTTATTCTAACAAGCAAGACAACCAGATATGGAATACAAGGCAAAGATCAGGGTGACCCTTCGCCCTTCCATCCTTGACGTCCAGGGCAAGGCCGCGCAGCACGCCCTCACGAATCTCGGCTACTCCAGTGTGGAGTCGGTCAGAATCGGCAAATACATGGAGGTGACCATCGACGAAGGCTCGGCCGACGAGGCCAGGAAGGTCTGCACTGAAATCTGCCAGAAGCTCCTGTCCAACCCGGTCATGGAGGACTTCACCTTCGAACTCGAACCCGTCAATTAAACCCTGCTATCGCTATGGCTGATGTAACCGTTGGCATCGTGGTCTTTCCCGGCTCGAACTGCGACCATGATACCGAATATGCCGTTGCTTCTTTTCCCGGCACGAAACCGGTCATGCTCTGGCACAACGATCATGATCTTCAGGGTAGCGATGTCATCGTTCTTCCCGGCGGATTCTCCTTTGGCGACTATCTCAGGTGCGGTTCGATCGCCAGGTTCTCGCCGATCATGCGCGAGGTCATCGAGTTCGCCCGCAGGGGCCGGCCGGTGCTCGGCATCTGCAACGGATTCCAGGTCCTGGTCGAAAGCGGCCTGCTTGAGGGGGCCCTCATCAGAAACACCGGAAAGAAATTCATCTGCCGTGAAGCCACCGTCAAGGTGGTCAACAACGGAACCATCTTCACCGACGGCTACCGGAATGACGAGGTGCTTCGGCTTCCCGTTGCCCATGGCGAAGGCAACTATATCGCCGCTCCCGAAACCATCGAGAGCCTCGAGGAGCACGGACAGGTGGTCTTCAGGTATGCCGACACGGAAGGTCAGGCTACCGAGGAGGCCAATTTCAACGGTTCCATGGGCAACATCGCCGGTATCGTCAACCGCGCGGGAAATGTCCTCGGTCTCATGCCCCATCCTGAACGCGCCAGCGAGAAGCTGCTCGGTTCGGAGGATGGCCGCAGGCTTTTCGAATCGCTGTTCCGGCATGTGACCGGCGCCTGATTCCATTCCACTCATGAGCTCGCAGAAGGGCAGGATTTTCTCGTGGCTGCTGTTCGACTTCGCCAATACGTCGTTCAGCGTCATGATGGTCACCTTTGCATTTCCCCTTTACTTCAAGAACGTCATCTGCGGCGGCGACCCCTCGGGCGATGCCATCTGGGGCGCGAGCGTCAGCGTCTCCATGCTGCTGGTCGCGATGATCTCTCCTGTGCTGGGCGCCCAGGCCGACTACTCCGGCCGTCGCAAGCGCTTCCTGCTGGCTTTCACACTCATGTCGGTCGTCGCCACAGCCCTGCTGTCGCTGTCTGGACCAGGTTACGCCATCCCTGCCGCGCTTGTCTTCATCGTGGCCAACGTCGGCTTCGAGGGCGGGCTGGTTTTCTACGATGCCTACCTCCCCGAGATCGCCTCGCGACGAAGTCTCGGAAGGGTGTCCGGCTATGGCTTTGCGATGGGGTACCTCGGCGCGCTGGCCATCCTGATCCTTCTCAGGCCGCTGCTTTCCGGCGGCATCGTGGTCTCGAACGCGAACAACCTGAAACTGAGTTTCATGATCGTGGCCCTCTTCTTTGCTCTGTTCGCCGCACCGTTGTTCCTGACGCTTCGGGACAGGAAAGGTGGTCGAATGGCGTCCGTCCCGCTCCGCGACAGGGAGGGCTTTATAACCTCGGTCTCTCGCTCGGTCGGAGAGGTTGCCCATACCGTCAGGCACATCATGAGCTATCCTGACCTCGCCCGTTTCCTGCTCGCCTACTTTTTCTACAATGACGCAATCCTCACGGTCATCGCCTTCTCTTCCATCTACGCCCAGAACACCCTCGGGTTCACCACCGGGGAACTGATCGTCTTTTTCATGACCGTGCAGACCACGGCTATCCTGGGCTCGGTGGTGTTCGGATTCGTGACCGACCATATCGGTCCCAAGCGCACGATCGTCATGACGCTCTTCATCTGGTTCGTGGTCATCTTCATGGCGATTCTTTCGCAAGGCAAGACCCTCTTTTTCGTTACCGGTCTTTTGGCAGGAATGTCCATGGGCTCCTCCCAGGCCGCTTCGCGCTCCCTCATGGCGAGGCTGACTCCCCGGGAGCATACCGCCGAATTCTTCGGATTCTACGACGGGACATTCGGCAAAGCCTCGGCGGTCGTCGGGCCCATGGTGTTCGGCATCGTCTCCTCGCAGGCCGGAAGCCAGAAGGCCGCCCTGGCCTCGCTGCTCGTTTTTTTCGGGATCGGCCTTTACATCATGACGGGAGTCAGGACAAGCACCACGGCTCTCAATCCGGCGGAAGAGGGCATCAGCCACACCGAGTACTGAATCCCCGGTGTGTTTGCGTACTTCATCGGATTGATGATATATTCGTTGATACTACGTTAAATTTTGCCGCCCGACTCCGTTGCCTGGAGAGGGGCTGCTTTCCCTGAAACCGATCAACCCCTGATTTGCCCATGGTCGGAAAAATGAAGCTGAGATCATGGCTCAACAGCCACTACCGGTTCCTGACCGATGAGGATCTCGATCTGTTCAGCCCCTATCTGATCGAGCGAACGTTCGAGAAAGAGGAGTATGTGCTCACCCCTGGGAGCTGCTGCCGCGAGATGTCGTTCGTGACTTCAGGTGTGTACCGGATGTTCTACCTTGCCGAGGGAAAGGAGATCAACGTTCATTTTTTTTTCGATGATCATTTTATGGTCGATTACGGCAGCTTTCTGCATCAGACGCCGAGCAGGTTCTTTATCCAGGCGATCGAACGCTCCGAGGCCGTCAGTTTCGACCACGAAGTATTGTGGAGGGCCTATGACCAATCCAAAAACTGGGAGCGCTTCGGAAGGCTGATGGCCGAGCTCTGTTCCGCAATGGTTACCGACCGGCTGGAGAAGTTTCTGTTCATGGACGGCAAGGAGCGCTATCTTCAGCTGATGCGTGACAACCCCGGTATTTTTGACAAGTTGCCGCTCTATCATCTCGCTTCGTATCTCGGCATGGAGCGGGAGAGCCTGAGCCGGATACGCCAGAGGATCAGTCGAAGCTGAAGATCGTGAACCTGATCAATGGCGGTCTGTTTACGGTCGGCTGCCTTCGGCATGAACGGCACGGATTCGTTCCGGTTATCCCACTACCAGTCAGGCGTTCTTGCGATGCGGCCGATCGGCGTCGGACATGGAGGACGGCGGAGCTGGCCAAGGCCTGCAAAGCTGGGCGAGGCTGCGCTGCCGGCTGAAGAGCGTACGATTCCCTGCGGACGGGTGAACTGGTCGCTGCCCTCTGGATGGCGCCTGGCCTGAGGGGTTTTGTCGTCAACAACATCAAATCGGAAATCCACATGAAAAAAGCTCTCATCCTGCTGCTTCTGTTGGCTGCAGCGCCCGCAGCCATGCTTCGGGCGGATGATGCCCCGCCTGCCGCGGCACAGGCTCGGACCGGAATCGTCAGGGTTCGCATCACGGGGCTTCGCAGCCGGGACGGTCAGCTTGGACTCGCCCTCTTCAACGACAGGAAAGGGTTTCCAGGCAAGGACCGGAAAGCCTTCAGCAGAGTCGACATCTCCGCTTCCGGTGATGAACACGTATATACCTTCACCCAGGTTCCATTCGGTACCTATGCGCTTTCAGTCCGTCATGACGAGAACCTGAACGGCAAGCTCGACACGAACTTTCTCGGCATGCCGAAAGAGGGGGTGGGGGTCTCGAACAATCCTCATTCGAGTTTCGGGCCGCCCTCCTTCAAGGACGCGAGCTTCACGCTCGACCGGACAGAGGTGGAGCTTGTCGTTCGGCTCAGGTATCTTTGAAACGACCCCCCAGAGTAGAGTGATGTTTTATGTGTTGCAGGTCATGAGTGCATATGGATTTTATTATTCATACTTTATTTGGTATACTGGCGCTATATGATATTATATGCTTCAAACATAAACAGCCATGGTCAGACCTCATTCAACAAGACAGGGCTTGAGCCTGCAGCAGGAGATCAAGGACGTCGCATGGCGTCAGATAGCTGCAACCGGAACAGCATCGCTCTCCCTGAAGGAGATCGCCCGCGAGATGAAGATTGCGATTCAGGCGATCACCAAATTCTTCCCTGACCGGGATGCCCTGGTGACGGCGCTGATCATCGACGCCCACTCCTCTTTCGGCGATTATCAGATCAGTGCAAGGGACTCATTTCCCGGCGTGGGGCAGTTTATTCAGCGGTTCATGGCCATCGGGCTTGCCTATCGCGAATGGGCGGTGCGCTATCCTGAACGCTATATGCTGATCTTCGGCCCTCAGGTTCCCGGGTATACATCGCCTCTCGAAATCCTGCGACCTTTCACCATGCGTTCAATCAGCGCGCTGGTGGGCGTGATCCGTGAACTTCGTGCAGTCCGGCTGCTGAATGTCGATTCCCTCCCCGTCCTTGAGCCCTCGGCTTTCGATGCCTATTTCTGGGGCGTATCCACCATGACGAAGGAGGACCTGCTCGTCCACTCGCTTGCCATGGTGATCTTATGCCGAGTACATGGCATGGTCTCCCTCGAACTCTCCGGACAGATTCCTCCCTACGGCCAGGGGGGCTCATCGCTTTTCGAATTCGAGATCAAATCGATCGTCAGGCAGTTCGTGGAAATCTAGCCTGCCAGGATTCCCGGGAGCGGCGATACCAGGCATCTCGCTGCCGGGTAAACTCCTGCCGCCCCTTAGGCAGAGCCTCCGGATTTGATTATGTTGATGATTTTCTGCAACTGGCTTAACCTGAAGTTCGGGGGAAAGGCGATGGGGATTGTCGAGGCGGTGTGCATCAGCATCGAAAAAGGAACGGTCAAGAACACCGTAGGCTCAGCGGTCATCAAGGCGTCCTGGGGAATCGAAGGGGACGCTCATGCCGGCGACTGGCACCGCCAGGTGTCGCTGCTCGCAGGCGAGAGCATAGATGCGGTCCGTGAAAAGCTGCCGGAGCTTCAATACGGCATGTTCGGAGAAAACCTGGTCACGAGGGGCATCGATCTTCTCATGCTTTCCTCCGGCGACCGGCTTCGGATAGGGACGCAGGCCATGCTCGAAGTCACCCAGATCGGCAAGGCCTGTCACAACGGAGGGTGTCCCATCAAGACGGCCACCGGTGACTGCATCATGCCCCGTGAAGGCATCTTCTGCAAGGTGATCGCCGGCGGGGAGGTCAAGCCGGGCTCGGAAATCCAGCTTCTGGCCGGATAGTCATTTCCGGAATAGTTGGGGTCCGTCTACCTCATCCGCCGATCTGCGACATGCTTTGCACGGCATTGTCGTTTCCGCTTTTCAGTCCGTCCTTCGGCTTCATCTCCACCGCCGCCCTGATTTTTTCACGCAGGCTTTCCACTCCTGAGTCGCTCCGAAGCGACGGCAGCAGGTCGATGCTCTCCTGGCGGTAGAGGCAGCTGATGAGCCGGCCGTCGGCGGTGATCCGAAGCCGGGAACACCGGCTGCAGAAGTTTCGCGAGTAGGCCGGGATGATGGCGACCGATCCGCGGCACTCCGGAATCCTGAAACTGTAGTGCTCGGTGTCCTGTCCCGTGTTCGGCCGGATGTCGGGAAACGCGAGCAGCAGGTGCTCCCTGATCATCTCGGCTCCCATGAACCTGCCGGTGCGCCAGATCTGGTGGTCATCGAACGGCTGCAGCTCCATGAACCGCACGGTGAGGTCGTGGTCGCGGGTCAGACCGGCGAAGACGGGGATCTCGTCGTGGTTCACCCCTCTGAGCAGCAGCATGTTGATCTTGAGCTTCAGAGCGGGGATCGCCATCATCGAGTCCAGCGCCCTTCGAACCCGGTGAAACTCGTCCCTGCGGGTGATCAACCTGAACCGCTCCGGTTCGAGGGTGTCGAGGCTCAGGTTCACGCCGCCGAGTCCGGCGTCGAGGAGCTCGCCGAGGCGCTCTTCGAGCAGCACGCCGTTGGTGGTGAGCTTGACGCTTTCGATGCCTGGCGTGGCGGTCGCCATGCCGACCAGTTCGGCCAGGTCACTCCGGAGGAGCGGTTCTCCGCCCGTGAAACGGATTTTGCGGATGCCCATGCTCCCGAGCACCCCGATGAGCTTGCCGATCTCTTCCTTGCCCATCTGCTGCTGCCGCGGGCTCCTGCCGGCCCCTTCTTCGCGGAGGCAGTAGGTGCAGCGAAGGTTGCACGCACTGGTGACGGCGATGCGGACATAGTCCACCGTGCGTCCATATCGGTCGGCCGGAGCTGCCGTCCTATGGTTAACCTCCGGATTCAGCATGGCCCGTTTCCCCTCTGTATAGCCTGGAGTGCGAGCTTCATGGCTGCCGGGTCGTTCACGTTATGAAGGGCGTTCGGATCTTCAGGATCGACCGAAACGATTCTCGTCTGCCTGAGAAACGATGAGAGCGAATCGTCGCCCTCTCCATGCCGCTGCAGGAGCTGTTGCCGGGATTTCGGTTCGTAGATCGTGAAAAGCGGTTCCGGGCGCGGGTCTCCGGGGCCGCAAAACGCGGTGGCGAACCGGAACGGGTCGCGGTTGCCGGCGAGCGACGCGACAGTTCCGCCGTCCATGAAAGGAAAATCGCATGCCGCGACGAACCATGCGGCCTCGGAATGGCTTCGTTGAGCCGACAGCAGGCCGCCCATGGGGCCCATGTCGAGATAGGTGTCGGTGATGAGCGGGACTCCGTATCCGGCGTACTTCTCAGCCTGCTCCCGCCGGCACGAGACGAACACCTTGCCGCACGTTCCGGAAAGCAGCGACACGGTTGCTGTGAGCTGGCTTTCGGGCCGGTAGTTCAGCATCGCCTTGTCGGTTCCCATGCGCGTGCTCCGGCCGCCGGCCAGCACGAGTCCGTACAGCGGCACTTCTGCCGCCCTTTTCTCGAAAAACCCTTCGATGAAGGCGGTGATGCCCGCGAGGTCGTCACGGTGGAATACCGGTAGCCCGAAGCGATCGAGGCCGGTCGAAGAGCCCTCGTGCACGAGCGCCATGACGTTCCGGATTGTTTCAGCCTGCATCATGGAGAGGAGGGTCTGTCGGGCGTCGACGAACAGCAGTTTCGGTGTCGGCAGCTCCTTGAGCCCTTCGATGAACAGCATGTCGCATGAGCGGAACGCCGGACCGGGCGGAATGCTTCCCGATCCATCGCAGATGAGGGCCTGCTTCCCAGGATCGGCGATCATGACCGAAACGGCCCCGGCCTCCCGGGCCAGGAACGAGTCCTTGCCTTCCCGGTCGATATCGAAGCGGTGGCACCCGTGCTTGAAATATCCGGGTTCATGGCCCATCTGCCGGAAATGCCGGATCACGCCCTTGATGAGCGTGGTCTTTCCTGATCCCGACAACCCGCAGAAGGCGATTTCGAAGGGATGGGCTATGCGACACTCTGCTTTCAGCATCCCAGGGCCCATGGCAGGAGGCTGCAGGTGACCAGGGAGCCTGCCGGCAACGGTTCGGCGGAGGGGGGATACTCGACGATGCAGTTGGCTCCGGTGGTTGCGGTGAGCATGTGCGACTCGGTCCTGGCCGAAACGCTGCAGAAGAGGCGGCCGCCTTCAGCCCGGACTGTTCCGAACAGGAACCGGTGGCGTTTCCTGTCTGCAGGGAAAGGTTCGGCAAGCAGTGCTTCGACCTTCGTCGGAGGCTCACCGCCCTGCATGCGGGCGAGTGTCGGCAGGCAGTATTCCAGGAAGCAGGCAAGGGATGACACCGGATTCCCGGGCAGGGAGAACACCAGGGATCCTGAAGGGGCCACTCCGAAGTAGAGCGGTTTGCCCGGCTTCTGAGCGACCTTCCAGAACTTCTCCTCCACGCCGAGGGAGTGCAGCGTCTCTCGCACGAAGTCGTACTGGCCGGTGGAGATGCCTCCGGTCGTCACCAGCATGTCGCACTGTTTCAGCGAGCTTTCGATGGTTTTCCGGATGTTGCCGGGATCGTCGGAAAGCTGGCATGATCCGGCAAGCTCTGCCTCGGCGGAAGAGACACAGGCTTGCAGCATGGGCAGGTTGCTGTTGTATATGGCGAGCTGGTCGGCTGGTTCGCCCGGCATGCGGAGTTCATCGCCAACCGTCAGCAGCATGACCCGTGGTTTCCGGTAAACCTCAGGTGCCTCGACACCGAACGCGGCGAGTATGGCGATTTCGGCCGGTGTGGCCCGGCTCCCTTTTGCGATGAGCCGGTCGCCGCTGACGACCTCCTCGCCGGCATGACGGATGTTCGCACCCCGTTCAGGAGCTCTGTAGAACTCGACATCCCGGCTTCCGAATCCGCTGGTCTCCTCGAACGGCACGACCGTGTCGGCTCCATCCGGCATCGGTGCGCCGGTCATGATCCTCGCGCAGGTGCCGGTATCGAGCCGCATCGTGGAGTGCGCTCCTGCGGGGATCTCCTGGGTGACGGTCAATCGGGCGGGATTGCCGGGCGACGCGGTCGCGATGTCGTCGAGCATGACCGCAAACCCGTCCATGGCCGAATTGGTGAACCTTGGCATCGGAAACCCGGCGAAGATGTCGGCGGCCAGGACCCTTCCCGCAAGCTTCTGCAACGGAACCTGTTCCGTGTTCATGGACTCGGCCAGAGACCCCCTGATGATTTCGTGAGCTTCCTGTACGGTGATCATGAGCCGTGGCCCTCCCCGTCCATCATGGCGAATGCATGGAAAACGCCGGGAATGAGCACTTCGAGGGCGTCGAGGGCGCCGCCCGTGCTGCCGGGCAGGCAGATGACCATCGTTCTGCCGATGACTCCGGCGGCAAGCCGGGAGAGCATGGCCGTACGGATTTTACCCTGGCCCCACTGGAACAGCGCCTGCTCCATGCCGGGCAACCTCCGGGTGAATTTCGGCACCAGGGCCTCGATGGTCAGGTCCCTCGGGCCGAGACCGGTGCCCCCGGAGGTGACGATCAGTTCGACGCCCTGTTCAACCCAGCGGTCGACAATGGCGGCTATTTCAGCGGGTTCATCCGGCACGACGGCAACCTCGCCAATCGGGCATC
>Ga0326732_1000009_pt1 | contig 53168 bp, 41 predicted proteins | sample MHFSIPfraction_4_FD_207644 | JGI IMG/M metagenome (GOLD analysis project Ga0326732, IMG submission 207644) | Lab enriched peat soil microbial communities from Michigan Hollow, Ithaca, NY, United States - MHF12FN SIP fraction | ecosystem: Environmental > Terrestrial > Soil > Wetlands > Peat...
ACAAGCTTGCCTGCGTCGAGCTTCAGCGATTTGACCGCCGCGTCGGAGACGAAACAGACCAGAGACACCTTGCCGTCATCGACGCTGCACAGCAGCCCGGCAGCCAGGGGCACCCGCTCACGCAGGGCTATGCCCGCCTGCCTGAGCTCGTCGGCACTGACGCCCTCAAGCTTCTCGGTCATGATACGGCACCCGTTCACCTCTTCACCACCGGCGAGCGATGCCGCCAGGCTGTCGAGCAGGCCGGCGAGGCGGACCTCCTGCAACTGCTTTTCAAGGGCCTTCCGCTCTTCGAGCAGCTCCTGTATCTTCGGGAGCGGCGCCTCGTCAGCCTTGAGCTTCATCAACTGGCGGATTTCATGCAGGTCGCGGTACTCTGCCCAGAGCAGCGCCTCGGCTGCACGGCCGGTCACGGCCTCGATGCGTCGCACGCCCGATGCCACGGAGGATTCGCTGAGGATCTTGACCATGCCGATCTGGCCGATGTTGCCGACGTGGGTACCACCGCATAGTTCGATCGAGATGCCCGGCACCTCTACCACGCGCACCCGGTCGGCGTATTTGTCGCCGAAGAAGGCCAATGCGCCAAGGGCGAGCGCCTCTTCGTAGGGCACGTCGACGTGGCGGATCAGCGCCGCAGCCTGCCGGATCTGGGCGTTGACCTCGTGCTCTACCTGTTCGAGCTCTTCGGGGCTGACCCTTGAAAAATGGCTGAAGTCGAAACGCAGACGCTCCGGAGTGACCAGCGAACCCTTCTGCTGCACATGTTCGCCCAGCACCTTGCGCAGGGCCGCATGCAACAGATGCGTCGCGGTGTGGTTCCGCTCGGTGTCGACCCTCGTGGAGCGGTCGACCGAAGCCTCGGCGGCCGTGGCCGTGCCGTCGAGCACGACGTCGGCCGGCGCGATGGCGCAGTCACGAACCTTGTCGTGAGCGGAGGCGACGACGTGGACGACAAGCTCGCCATCCTTACGGGTATCGGTGACGTCGAACCGCCAGGATCCGGTCTCGATGGTGCCGCGGTCGCCCATCTGACCGCCGCTTTCCGCGTAGAAGGGGGTGCGGTCGAGCACCAGCAGGAGCCGGTCGCCGCTCATTCTCGCCGCGACGAGACGAGCCTGAGTCTCGAGGGTCTCGTATCCGACGAATTCGGTCGGACTCGCTTCGGTGAACCACTCCCAGACGCCCCCGTCTTCCATAGCCTGCATCTTGTCCCGGCGATCCATGCGGGCACGCGATTTCTGCTCCTGCATGCAGTGCTCGAATCCCTGCTCGTCGATCTCCAGGCCGACCTCGGCCGCCATGAGCCTGGTGAGGTCGAGCGGAAACCCGAAGGTGTCGTACATCCGGAAGGCATCGCTGCCGGAGATGAGCGTGATGCCGGCGCTCTTCATGCCGGCAACCACCTCGTTGAAGATCTCGGTACCGCGCCCCAGGGTGGCAAGGAAACTCTCCTCCTCGGCCCTGATGATCCTCTCGACCGTCTCGCGCTGCTTTTTCAGCTCGGGAAAGACATCGCCCATGGTGTCGGCCAGCACACCGACCATCCGAAACATGAGCGGCTCATGGCATCCGAGGGTCCCGGCATAGCGTACGGCCCGCCTGAGGATACGCCGCAGTACGTAGCCGCGCCCCTCGTTGCCGGGCATGGCGCCATCGGAGAGGGCGAACGTGAGGGTCCGGGAGTGGTCGGCGATGACGCGCATGGCGATGTCGGTCGGACTGTCGAGCGACGCCGTGTAGACGACTCCGGTCAAGCCGGTGATACGGTCGAACAGCGGCGTGAAGACATCGCTGTCGTAGTTGGAGGACTTGCCCTGCATCACGGCCGTGACCCGTTCGAAACCCATGCCGGTGTCGACATGCTTCTGCGGCAGCGGTTCGAGCCTGCCGTCGCTGGAGCGGTTGTACTGGATGAACACCAGGTTCCAGAGTTCCATGACGCGGTAGTCTCCGGCGTTGACCAAAGGTCCGCCTGAAGCGTCAGGAGTGAGGTCGATATGGATTTCGGAGCAGGGTCCGCACGGGCCTGTCTCGCCCATCTCCCAGAAGTTGTCCTTGTCACCGAACTTGAGGATATGGGAATGGTCGATGTCGGTCACCTGCTTCCAGAGTTCGAGGCTCTCTTCATCATTCTGGTAGACCGTGGCGTAGAGCCGCTCTTTCGGCAACTTCCAGACCGACGTCAGCAACTCCCATGCCCAGCCGATGGCCTCGGCCTTGTAGTAGTCGCCGAACGACCAGTTGCCGAGCATCTCGAAAAAGGTGTGGTGGTAGGTGTCGCGCCCCACGTCTTCGAGGTCGTTATGCTTCCCCGAAGCACGGATGCACTTCTGGGTATCGGCGGCACGCACGTAGTCGCGGGTACCCTTGCCGAGAAACAGGTCCTTGAACTGGTTCATGCCTGCGTTGGTGAACAGCAGGGTCGGGTCCTCGGCCGGTATCACCGGAGCCGAACGGACGATCCGGTGCTCCTTGCTCGCAAAAAAGTCCAGAAAGGACTGACGTATCTCTCTTGAATTCATGGGGTCATCGTCTTGCGGGCACCGGTGCGAATCCACTCTCCGGATTCGACTGGCCCCCTTGTTTGAAACTGGTGCATACCGGCCGGACAATGGCTTGTATTGCTATATATGGGCGCAAATTTAACCTTTTTTACTTCACGAAGCCAATCGTTTTTTCTGCTCATGTTCCGCCGGAAACGGAGTGTTTCCAGCGGCCGGAACGGGTTGAACCTTCCGGAAAAAGAGGTATATTAAAGTCAAGGCGTGGGTAACGTGGCAACTCTGCGATGCCTGCACGAGCCTCACCCACCATCAACAGCAACGAGGAACGCACACCATGAGCTGGGGAATAGAAGATCGGAAAAGACGAGAGGACATTCTCGCCCTGATGGAACTCGGCGTAAAGCTGAACATGGCTAACCCGAACCACATCCATGAGGTGAAGAAAAGCACCACGGGTTGCTGGATGGACCAGATCTACGGCATGATGCGCTGCGATATCTGCGACCTGAACAGCCAGTGCCCCGTCAGGGAGGAGAACGAGTGGCAGGAGTACCTCAAGCAAAACAACATCGTTATAGAAAAAAAATCATAACCTGTCCGGTGCGGACTCTTGCATCGTGCCGATGTTCAGGTTATATTGATTTTAATGCAGAAGACTGCACGGGTTTTTTATTGTCTTCTCATACCCACCGGTTCGTAGATTTCTCCATTTGCCACACCACGCTAACCATGAAGTGATGTTTCATTGGCAGGGGGGATTTATCGCCGCTTACACTATTTCGTCAAGCAAATAACATTCTTGCCATGAGTGAACCTATCAGTTCGACCAGCAAATTTACGGTCACGCCAAAAATCAGCGTTTCCGTGCTTTTTGCAGGTGATTCCGGTGACGGAATGCAGTTGACCGGCACCCAGTTTGCCAATACGGTGGCAGTCTACGGTGCCGATCTCAATACATTTCCCAATTTTCCTTCCGAGATAAGGGCCCCTGCCGGCACGATCGCCGGAGTGTCCGGTTTCCAGCTCCAGTTTGGCAGCACCCCCGTCTACACGCCCGGCGCCCGCTTCGACGTCATGATCGCCATGAACGCCGCCGCGCTGAAAGCGAACCTGAAGGACCTGCACCGCGGCGGAATCATCATCGCCTGCACTGAGGGTTTCGACGAGAAGAACCTGCGCCTTGCCGGCTATCATGCTGAGGCCAACCCCCTCGAGGATGGCACGCTGAGCAACTATATCGTATTCCCTGTCCCGGTGCTCCAGCTCACCAGGGAGGCCCTCCGCGACAGCGGCCTGAGCACCAAGGAGATCGACCGCTGCAAGAACATGTTCGTGCTCGGCCTTCTCTACTGGCTCTACAGCCTTCCGATCGATGTCACGGTCAACATGCTGCATGCAAAGTTCGGCAAGAACGCCACGATCGCCGAGGCGAACATCACGGCCATCAAGGCCGGCTACTTCTTCGGCGACGAGACCGAAATCTTCGCCAACCTCGGCCGCTTCGACATCTCCCCTTCGAAGCAGCACGGCACCTACCGCCGGGTCACGGGCAACGAAGCCTGCGCGATCGGCCTGACGGCTGCCGCACAGAGGGCCGGACTCGACCTGTTCCTCGGCTCCTATCCGATCACACCGGCCACAGAGATCCTTCAGACACTGGCCAAGTTCAAAAAGTTCGGTGTCAAGACCTTCCAGGCCGAAGACGAGATCGCCGGCGTCGTAAGCGCCATCGGCGCCGCCTACGGAGGCGCCCTTGCCGCTACCAACACATCGGGTCCCGGCCTCGCGCTGAAAAGCGAAGCCCTAGGCCTGGCGGTCATCCTCGAGCTCCCGCTGGTGGTCATCAACGTGCAGCGCGGAGGTCCGTCCACCGGCCTGCCGACAAAACCTGAGCAGTCCGACCTGATGATGGCCATGTACGGCCGTCACGGCGAAGCCCCGATGCCGATCGTGGCCGCCTATTCGCCCGTGGACTGCTTCTATACGACCTACGAGGCCTCAAGGATCGCCATCGAGCACATGACCCCGGTCATGTGCCTGACCGACGGCTACCTCGCGCTCAGTTCCGAGCCGTGGAAGGTCGAGTCTGCCGAAAACCTCAGTGCTATCAACCCGCACTTCTCGCCCGAGAGGAATCCGGACGATGCGCCGTTCCTTCCCTACAAGCGCGACGAGCGCCATGTCCGCCCATGGGCCATACCCGGCACCCGGGGCCTCGAGCACCGCATCGGCGGCCTCGAGAAACAGCATGAGACCGGCCACGTGTCGACCGACCCGGACAACCACGAACTGATGACCAGGCTGCGGGCTGAAAAGATCGAAAAGATCGCCGACAGCATCCCGCTGCAGACGATCGACAACGGCCCGGAAAAGGGCGACCTGCTTATTCTCGGCTGGGGCTCATCCTACGGCGCGATCAAGACCGCGGTCGAACAGGCGCTCGCAAAGGGCCACAGCGTCGCGCACGCTCACCTTCGCTACCTCAATCCCTTCCCGAAGAACCTCGGCGAGCTCATGGGCAACTTCAAGCAGGTGCTCATCCCGGAGAACAACTACGGGCAGCTGGTCCACCTGATCAGGGACAAGTTCCTGTTCGCCCCGGTCAGCTTCACGAAGGTGAAGGGCCTGCCGTTCAACGAAATGGAAATTCTGGAAAAAATCAATGACCTTATCAAGGAGTCTTGAACCATGACCGATATCGATACATCAATGGCTGCCCGGCCGGTGCTTACCGCAAAGGATTTCGCTTCTGACCAGGAACCGAAATGGTGCCCCGGGTGCGGTGACCATGCTGTGCTCCAGCAGCTGAAGAACGTCATGCCCGATCTGGGTGTCCCGCCTGAAGACATCGTCTTCATCTCCGGAATCGGCTGCTCGTCCCGGCTCCCCTACTACATGGCGACCTACGGCGTGCACGGCATCCACGGTCGCGCCCTGCCGATGGCCTCGGGCCTGAAGACCTCCCGCCCCGAACTGAGCGTCTGGGTGGCGACCGGCGACGGCGACGCCCTGTCGATCGGCGGCAACCACTTCATCCACACCCTTCGCCGGAATATCGACCTGAACGTGGTCCTGTTCAACAACGAGATCTACGGCCTCACCAAGGGACAGTACTCGCCTACCACCAAGGTCGGCCTGAAGACCGTGACCTCCCCTTCGGGCGTCATCGACCATCCGTTCAACACGGCCACCCTGGCGCTCGGGGCGGGCGGCTCCTTCTTCGCCCGCGCCATGGACCGCGACGGCAAGGTCCTGCGCTCGATCCTGCACCGCGCGGCCATGCACAAGGGCACCTCGCTCGTGGAGATCTACCAGAACTGCCCGATCTTCAACAACAGCGCCTTCCAGGCGTTCGCCGGACAGGAGAACAAGGACGAATCGACCGTGTATGTCGAGCACGGCATGCCGCTGGTGTTCGGCAAGTTCCGCCAGAAGGGTATCCGTCTGGACGGCTCGAAACCGGTGGTGGTCGATCTCCTGACGGACAGCATTTCGGAAAACGACCTTTGGATCCACGATGAGCAGGACAGCTTCAAGGCGAACATGCTCGCCCGCTTCTTCGACGACCCGCTCACGGTCGAAGACTTCCTGCCGAGGCCCTTCGGCGTCTTCTATGCCGAAGAGCGCCTGACCTACGAAGCGGCCCTCGAGCTCCAGATCGCGAATGCCCAGGAACAGGGAGTGGGCACCATCGAGGATCTGCTCAAGGGGGACAACTCCTACGTGATCAAATGATCCCATCCTGAAACGGAAAAGAAAAAAGCCGGCACGACAGCCGGCTTTTTCTTTTCTCGCCTGATATTGCCCGGAGAGCCGGCAGCTCAAGCCTCCTCGTTGAAAACCCCCATGGAGGAGAACTTCTCCACCCGTTCGTTGACCAGGTCGGTCGACGCCTTCTTCATCAGCACCTGCAGCTCCTCGATGAGCATCGATTTGAGCGCACCGGCCATGGCCTCCGGGTTGCGATGGGCGCCTCCGAGCGGTTCGGGAACGATACGGTCGATGATCTTCTGCTCGAGCAGGTCATCGGCCGTCAGCCGGAGGGCTTCAGCGGCCTGTTCCTTGTAGTTCCAGCTCCTCCAGAGAATCGAAGAGCAGCTTTCGGGCGAAATCACCGAATACCACGAATTCTCGGCCATGAGAATCCTGTCGCCGACTCCGATGCCGATGGCGCCGCCGCTGGCGCCCTCGCCGATGATGACGCAGATCACGGGCACTTTCAGCATCGCCATCTCGTAGAGGTTCCTTGCGATCGCCTCGGCCTGGCCCCGCTCTTCAGCTTCGAGACCCGGAAATGCGCCTGGAGTGTCGATAAGCGTGATGACCGGCCTCCGGAACCTCTCGGCAAGCTTCATGAGCCTGAGAGCCTTTCGATAGCCTTCCGGCTGGGCCATGCCGAAATTACGATACAGGTTCGATTTGGTGTCACGCCCCTTCTGGTGGCCGATCACCATGACGCTCTCTGAAAATCCGGACTGCGGGTCTTCGATGCGTGCGAATCCACCGATGATGGCCTTGTCGTCCTTGAAATGACGGTCTCCCGACAGCTCGACGAAATCCCTGGTCATCATGTAGATGTAGTCCAGGGTGTAAGGCCTCTCCGGATGGCGGGCCAACTGGACCTTCTGCCATCTGGTCAGGTTCCTGTAGATCGTCTTGCGAAGGGATTCAACCCTGGATTCGAGAACTTCGATCTCTCGCTTCAGCCCATCATCCCCCTCCCTGGCGGGTTCAGTGGCGCTGCTTTTCAGATACACCCTCATTTCCGCCAGCTTCTCTTCAAGCTCGAAGAGGGGTTTTTCAAAATCGAGAACTACTTTGCCATGCATGATTGCCTGCTTTGCCTGCTTTTGGGTACCACAAAATGTACCGATTTTTGCGATGCCCCCTGTTTAAAAAAAAAGTCCATCACCGCAACTGCGAATGATGGACTTTAACAAATCGATTGCGGGTTCCGGAAAAAACGGATCAGCCGCCGACCTCTTCCTTGAGAGCCTTGCCTGGCTTGAACTTCACCACTTTCTTGGCGGCAATGGTGATCGTCTTGCCGGTCTGGGGATTGCGGCCCTGGCGTGCGGCCCTGTCGCCGGTGGTGAAGGTACCGAAACCGACAAGGGTAACGTCTTCTCCTCCTTTAAGCGTCGAGGTCACGACATTGATGAAGGCGTTGACAGCCCTTTCCGCATCGGCTTTCGTCAACCCGGCCTGCGAGGCAATCTTCTCTACTAACTCTGCTTTTGACATAGGAAGTATTTTTAAAATTGGAGGAAAAACATGCTGCCTGTTTCCTGGTACTACAATGAATCAATTTAAAGACTGCGTAACAAACATCCAATTTGTTTTTAATCAAGCCTGTGGCGGGTTACAGCACTTCGTTGCTATTCAAAGGTGGCTGTATTATATTGGGTTTCGTTATCTTTTCAACATCGATATTAAGGCAGACGTCTCTGTATCGCCCATCTGACAAGTCAACCAATGGTTTCAATCAGCAACGTTTCAAGAGGCTCAATCATCCGATGGAAAGGTGAGCCCCACAGCATCGAAAGCCTTGTGCACCGGACTCCCGGCAACTTGCGGGCCTTCTACCAGGCCAACATGAAGAACCTCAAGACCGGCCGGAACGTCGAATACCGTTTCAGTGCCTCGGAATCGGTAGACGTCATCGTCACGGAGCGCAAAAAGTACCAGTACCTCTATCGTGACGGAAACGACTTCGTGATGATGGACAACGAAACCTTCGATCAGATCAACGTGCCGGAGGTTGCCCTCGGCTCCGCTGCTCGATTCATCAAGGATGGCGTCATGGTCGATATCGTCTTTGCCGACGACGGCACTATCCTGGAGGTCGAACTGCCTACCTTCATCGAACTTGAAGTCACCGAAACCAGCCCCGCGAGCAAGGACGACCGCGCTACCAGCGGAACCAAGCCGGCGGTCGTCGAGACCGGAGCCGAGGTCAACGTGCCGATGTTCATTCAGACCGGCAGCGTCATCCGCATCGACACAAGAAGCGGAGAGTATATGGAAAGAGTCAAAAAGTGATTATTATTCACTGCTTATTTCGGTAAAGAGCGCATTAACATTAAGACCACACACATGAACCTCAAGGAAATCCAGCATCTCATCGAGATCATCAATGCATCAAATCTCGATGAAGTGATCATCAAAGAGGGCGAATCGGAAATCACCCTGAGAAAAACCAGCTCAAAAGCCCAGGCCGTCTTCCAGGCAGCTCCGGCAGTGCAGGCCGCCCAGCCGGTCCTTCGCGCAGCAGCTCCGGAACAGCAGGCTGCCGCAGCTCCTGCCCCTGTTGCCAGTGACCTTCTCGAAATCCGTTCACCGATCGTTGGTACCTTCTACCGTGCCGCCTCTCCGGATTCTCCTCCTTTCGTAAGCAACGGCGACAAAATCAAGTCGGGCGACGTGCTCTGCATCATCGAAGCCATGAAGCTGATGAATGAGATCGAAGCTGAAGTCTCGGGGACCGTCGTGGAGATCCTCGTCGAAAACGGACAGCCTGTCGAGTACAACCAGGTACTGTTCCGCGTCAAGCCATAACCATCAATCAGCATTACACCTTGTTCAAAAAAATACTCATAGCGAACCGCGGTGAAATTGCATTGCGCGTCATGCACACCTGCCGCGAGATGGGGATCAGCACGGTGGCCGTCTACTCGACGGTCGACGCCGACTCTCTCCATGTCAAGTATGCGGACGAAGCGGTCTGCATCGGTCCGCCGCTGTCCAGGGAAAGCTACCTGAACATCCCGCGGATCATCGCCGCCGCCGAGGTCACCAACGCGGATGCGATCCATCCCGGTTATGGCTTCCTTGCCGAAAACGCCGACTTCTCGGAGGTCTGCCACTCCTCGAACATCAAGTTCATCGGCCCTACGGCGCACATGATCAACAAGATGGGCGACAAGAATACGGCCAAGGAGACCATGATCGCGGCCGGTGTACCGGTCGTTCCCGGAAGCCCGGGACTGGTCGAGGATGTCGAGCAAGCCATCGAAACAGCCAGAAAGATCGGCTTCCCGATCATCATCAAGCCGACCGCGGGAGGCGGCGGCAAGGGCATGCGTGTCGTCCACGAAGAGAGCCAGGTCGAGAAGAACCTCAAGACCGCCCAGAGCGAAGCCGGCATGGCGTTCGGCAACAGCGGGGTCTACATCGAGAAGTTCCTTGAGAACCCCCGGCACATCGAAATCCAGATCATCGCCGATCAGCACGGCAACGTCATCCATCTCGGCGAGCGTGACTGCACCGTGCAGCGTCGCCATCAGAAACTGATCGAGGAGACTCCCTCACCGGTGGTCAGCGAAGCTTTGCGTGCCGAAATGGGCGCTGCGGCCGTAGCTGCAGCCAAGGCCATCAATTACGAAGGCGCCGGTACGATCGAGTTCCTGCTCGACAAGCACAAGAAGTTCTACTTCATGGAGATGAACACCCGGATCCAGGTGGAACATCCCGTGACCGAACAGCGCTATGACGTCGATCTCGTCAAGGAGCAGATCCAGATCGCCGCCGGAAGCAACATCGGAGGCCGTAAATTCACTCCGAGAGGCCACTCGATCGAGTGCCGCATCAACGCCGAGGATCCCGAGCACATGTTCAGGCCCTCTCCGGGCGAGCTGCAGGTGTTCCACACGCCAGGAGGTCCCGGCGTGCGGGTCGATTCACACTGCTATGCCAGCTACGTGGTTCCGTCGAACTACGACTCGATGATCGGCAAACTCATTGTCACGGCTCATTCGCGTGATGAGGCGATTGCACGAATGTCGCGTGCGCTTGACGAGTTCATCGTCGTCGGTATCAAGACCACCATCCCCTTCCACAAACAGGTGATGCATGATACGGTGTTCCGCAGCGGCGAATTCGACACCAGCTTCCTCGACAGCTTCAGGTTTGAGAAGAAATAGGCGCAGCGAAGATCGCTGTTAACCAAAAAAGGTTGCCGTCGGCAACCTTTTTTGGTTTCAGGCGGTTCAGGCCCTCCGCCCGTCGATCCTGCCAATTCCCGGGCACAAAAAAAAAGCCGCCCGGTCTTGTGGACTGGGCGGCTTCTTTACAGTAGCTGAAATTCAGGTGTTATTCAGCTTCGGGCTCGTCGATCATGTCGTCGGACCCGGTATCGATGGCATGCGCCTCCTCGGTGACGTTGCTGCGCAGCCTGATGGCGCGGTACTTCCTGAGGCCTGTGCCGGCAGGGATGAGCTTGCCGACAATCACGTTCTCCTTCAGACCGCCAAGGTAGTCGATCTTGCCGGCCACGGCTGCGTCGGTCAGCACTTTCGTGGTCTCCTGGAACGATGCCGCGGAGATCACGCTCTCCGTCTGGAGGGCTGCGCTCGTGATGCCGAGCAGCACGGGGTGCGAAGTCGCCTGCAGCGCCGGGGAGAAGGCGATGAGCGCCTTGCTGTTCCTCCGGAGTTCACGGTTCAGCTTGGTGATGTCACGCATCTTGTAGAGCTGGTCCTCCTGGATCCTCGCAGGTGCATCGCCCCGGTCGGTCACGCGGACCTTCTCGGAGACCGAATCGTTGGCCTCGATGAAGGCGCTCCGGTCAATAAGATCACCCGGGAGCAGCTCGGTATCGCCAGGTTCTTCGATGCGCACCTTCTGCAGCATCTGGCGCACGATCACCTCGAGATGCTTGTCGTTGATTTCGACACCGGCGTTGATCTGGTAGACCTTCTGGATCTCGTTGACCAGGTACTGCTGCACGGCGTTCGGTCCCTGGATCCTGAGAATATCCTGAGGGGAGACCGCGCCATCGGTCATCGGATCACCGGCCTTGACTTCGTCGCCCTCGGTGGCCAGCACGTGCTTGCCGACCTGGACATAGTACACCTTCTCTTCACCGAAGTCGTTCTTGACCTTGATCTCCTTGCTGCTCCTGCGCTGCGAACCGAAGCTGACATAACCGTCGATCTCGGACACGATGGCCGGATCGGTCGGGATGCGGGCCTCGAACAGTTCGGTAACCTTCGGAAGACCGGCCGTGATGTCGCCGCCAACCCGGTCGAGGTTCCTTGGAACCTTGGCGATGATGTCGCCAGGCAGAAGCTTCTGGCCGTCCTCTACGTAGAGGTTCGACTTGATCGGCACCGGATAGGTCTTTCTCACCTCACCGGATTCGGTAACGATGGCGATCCTTGGCTCACGGGTCTCGGAGGCGCGCAGCTTCGAGCGCCAGTTGATGATGGTATGCTGCGCGAAGCCGGTCTGCGGATCGACCTCCTCCTTGTAGGTGACGCCTTTCTCGATATCGATGAATCGGGCGACACCCGGCATTTCGGCGATGATCTGCGTGCTGTTGGGCTCGCTGCTGAAAAGCACCTGGTCCTTGCGCACCATCTGGCGCTGTTCGACATTGATATGCGCACCGTGCGGTATGACATAGCGCTTCAGCACCTTTCCGGAATCCGGATCGATGATGTTGAGCCTGCCGTTCTTCTGGATCACGATCTGACGGGTCTCCTCGACACCGTCCTCGGTGATGATGCTGTGCTCGACGCTCTTGACATCCTCGAGCTCGACCTGGCCTTCATAGAAGGCTTTGGTTTCGGTTTCGGAGATACCACCCTGTGCCGCACCACCCTGGTGGAAGGTCCGGAGGGTAAGCTGGGTACCGGGCTCGCCGATCGACTGGGCGGCGATGACGCCGACCGCTTCGCCGATCTCGACCAGCTTGTGCACCGAGAGGTTCGTGCCGTAGCACTTGGAGCAGATGCCCTGCTTGGACTCGCAGGTGAGCACCGACCGGATCTCCGCCTCTTCGACGCCGGGAGTCTCCTGGATCGCGTCTGCCAGCTCATCGGTGATGATCTCGCCGGACTTCACGACCACGTTCTCGGTAAGGACGTCGACGATATCGCGAGCCGCGACGCGACCTTTGATCTTCTCGCGGAACTTGATCTGGCCACTGGTCTCCTCCTCGATGTTCCTCTCGACATGCAGGCCGCGGGTGGTGCCGCAGTCGTCGATGGTGACGATCACATCCTGCGCGACGTCGTGCAGACGCCTGGTCAGGTAACCGGCGTCAGCCGTCTTGAGCGAGGTGTCGGACAGACCCTTTCGGGCACCGTGCGTCGAGATGAAGTACTCGAGCACCGTCAGCCCCTCCTTGAGGTTCGAGATGATCGGGTTTTCGATGATCTCGCCCGGCTGGCCGGACATGGACTTCTGCGGACGGGCGATAAGACCCCTCATGCCGGTCAGCTGCCTGACCTGCTCGCGGGAGCCTCGGGCGCCCGAATCGAGCATCATGTACAGCGGGTTGAATCCGTCCCGGTCCTTCTTGAGCTTTTCGTAGGACTCGTCGGCGACCAGGTTAGAGGTCTTCTGCCAGACGTCCACGATCTGATTGTAACGTTCGTTGTCGGTCAGGGTACCACGGTTGTACTCCTTGATGACCTTGGTGCTGTCACGCTGGGCGTTTTTGATATGCCTGGCCTTGGTCTCCGGCACGATCGCGTCGGAAAGGCCGATCGACAGACCACCCCTCATGGCGTAGCTGAACCCGACCTCCTTGATGTTGTCGAGGAACTTCGCGGTCTCGACGTTGCCGACCTGGCTGGAAAGGTGCGAGATAAGCTCCTTGGCGACCTTCTTGTTGATCAGCTTGTTGATGAAACCAATCTGGTCCGGGACGTGCTGGTTGAAGATGACCCTGCCGACCGTGGTCACGAGGATCCTCTTCTGCTCGATCTGCGACTTGAGCCACGCCTTCTTCTCCTTCTGCTCCTCTGGAAGCATGTCGAGCACGCGCACCGGGTCGAACTTCTGGTCGATCTTGCCGTCGAATCTGATGAATACCTGGGCATGCAGGCCGACCCGATCCTCGTTGTAGGCGATGATCACCTCTTCCATCGAATAGAAGATGTGGCCCTCACCCTTGTCGCCCTGACGCGATTTGGTCAGGTAGTACATGCCGAGTACCATGTCCTGTGAAGGCACGGTAACCGGTTTGCCGGACTGAGGAAGGATCAGGTTGTGCGACGAGAGCATCAGCAGCGCCGCCTCGAGCTGCGCCTCCTGGGAGAGCGGCACGTGCACGGCCATCTGGTCACCATCGAAGTCAGCGTTGAACGCCGTACAGACGAGCGGGTGGATCTGGATGGCCTTGCCCTCGATCAGGGTCGGCTGGAAAGCCTGGATACCGAGTCGGTGCAGGGTAGGCGCACGGTTCAGGAGCACCGGACGTCCGTCGATCACCTTTTCAAGCACATCCCAGACGATCGGGTCCTTCTTGTCGATGAGCTTCTTGGCCGACTTGACCGACTTGGCGATGCCACGTTCGACCAGACGGCGGATCACGAACGGCTGGAACAGTTCGATGGCCATGCTTTTCGGCAGGCCGCACTGATGCAGCTTGAGTTCAGGACCGACCACGATGACCGAACGGCCGGAGTAGTCGACGCGCTTGCCGAGCAGGTTCTGGCGGAAGCGGCCCTGCTTGCCTTTGAGGGCGTCCGAAAGGGACTTGAGCGGCCTGTTGGACTCACCGGTCTTGACGGCGTTGGCCTTGCGGGAGTTGTCAAACAGGGCATCCACAGCCTCCTGCAGCATGCGCTTTTCGTTGCGCAGGATGACCTCGGGGGCGCGAATGTCGATCAGCTTCTTCAGCCTGTTGTTGCGGATGATCACGCGGCGGTACAGGTCGTTGAGATCCGACGTGGCGAATCGCCCACCCTCGAGCGGCACCAGCGGGCGCAGCTCCGGAGGGATGACCGGCACGACCTCCATGACCATGTACTCGGGCTTGTTGCCTTCGTAGATGTAGGGCTCCGGAGATTCGTCTTCGGGAAACAGTCCAGTGGATTTTTTCCTGACCCGCTTCTGCGGTTCGTAGCTTTTCCTGAACGATTCGACCACCTTCAGGCGCTTGAGCGCATCGGCACGCTTCTGCTCGGAGCCGCTCTCCTTGAGCACTTTGCGCAGGTGGACGGCGATCTCTTCGAGGTTCAACCCCTTCAGGAGCATGTGGATCGCCTCGCCACCCATCTTGGCGACGAATTTCGCCGAATCGGAGTCTTCGAGATCCTGGTTCTCTTCGTACTCGGTGATGATCTGGAAGTACTGCTCCTCGGTCAGGCGGTCGAACTTCTTGATGCCCTGTTTTTCGCCAGGTTCACCGGGGTTGATGACCACGTAGACTTCGTAGTAGATGATGCGTTCGAGCTCCTTGGTGGAGAGGTCCAGCAGGGCGCCGATCTTGCTCGGCACCGAACGGAAGAACCAGGTGTGCACGACCGGTACGGCCAGGGAAATGTGGCCCATGCGCTCGCGACGGACGCTCTTGGTGGTCACCTCGACGCCGCAGCGGTCGCAGATGATGCCCTTGTAGCGCACGCGCTTGTACTTGCCGCAATAGCACTCCCAGTCCTTGGTCGGACCGAATATCTTTTCGCACATCAGGCCGTCGCGTTCAGGCTTGAATGTACGGTAGTTAATGGTTTCCGGCTTGAGCACCTCGCCCCTCGAATGGGCAAGGATGCTCTCCGGAGATGCAATGCTGAACTTGATCTTCGAAAAATCACCCTTGAGCGGTGATGATCCCTGTGAAAAAATCATAGTCGTTATCTCAGTTAAATACTGCCTTGAAAAATCCTGGATAATTATGTCACACTACTGATCACATAAGTCCTCATGGCACTCTGTCGTCAATGCGGATCTCGAGACCGAGGCCCTGCAGCTCTCTGACAAGAACGTTGAACGACTCGGGCGTACCCGGTTCGGGCAGGTTCTGCCCCTTAACGATGGCTTCATAGGTTTTGTTCCTGCCGATGACATCGTCCGATTTGACCGTGAGCATCTCACGCAGGATGTTTGCTGCGCCGTATGCCTCGAGCGCCCAGACCTCCATTTCACCGAACCTCTGGCCACCGAACTGGGCCTTGCCACCGAGCGGCTGCTGGGTGATAAGCGAGTATGGGCCGATTGACCGGGCATGGATCTTGTCGTCGACAAGATGGCTCAGCTTCAGCATATAGATGTACCCGACCGTGACCTCGTCATGGAACTGCTCGCCGGTTCGTCCGTCGAACAGGCTGACCTTTCCGTGTCCGGGGAGCCCAGCCTTTTCAAGCTGCTGCTGCACCTCGGTATAGGTCGCGCCATTGAAGATCGGGGTCTTGAACTTGACGCCCAGCTTCTTGCCAGCCCAGCCGAGCGAGGTTTCGTAGAGCTGGCCGATGTTCATACGGCTGGGAACACCGAGCGGGTTGAGCACGATGTCGACCGGGGTGCCGTCGGCCATGAAGGGCATATCCTCGATCGGCAGGATCTTGCCGACGACACCCTTGTTACCGTGGCGTCCGGCCATCTTGTCGCCGACCTGGATCTTCCTCTTCTGGGCGATATAGACCTTTGCCAGCTCCTCGATGCCGGGAGGCAGCTCGTCACCGACGTTGATCTTGTACTTCTCGTTGTCACGCTCGTCGGAGAGATCCTTCAGCTTCAGTCGGTATTCGCGGATCAGGCGGACGACGTTTTCGTTGGTTTTGGCTCCGGAGACGATGCCCTTGGTGACATCGATCGACTCGAGGAACGGCAGGCCGTTGAACTTCGCCAGGAGGGCGTCGTCGACGATCGTGCCCTCCGGGACGAGCACCTTGCCCTTGTCGCTCATGATGGTCACGCTCTTCTTGCCGTCGAGGTGCTGCTTCATCCAGCGGGCGAAGCGCCTGCGAAGATCGGCCTCTTTCAGGTCGAACTGCTTGTCGACCGCCTCGAGCTTCTCCTTGACGTCCATGCCGACCTTCTTCTTGCGGCTGAAGAGCTTGGTCTTGATGACGATGCCCTTCATGCCGGCAGGCACGTGCATCGAGGCGTCCTTCACGTCGCTCGACTTGTCGCCGAAGATGGCGCGAAGCAGCTTCTCTTCCGGAGTGGGATCGCTTTCGCCCTTCGGGGTGATCTTTCCGACCAGGATGTCACGCTCCTTGACCTCGGCGCCGATACGGACGATGCCGTTCTCGTCGAGGTTTCTCAGCGCTTCCTCACTGACGTTGTAGATGTCGCGGGTGAACTGCTCCTCGCCACGCTTGGTGTCGCGCACGTTCGATTCGAACTCGTGCACGTGGATAGAGGTGAAGACGTCGTCATAGACGAGGCGCTCGCTGAGCACGATGGCATCTTCAAAGTTGTAACCACGCCAGGGCATGAAGGCCACCAGCACGTTCTTTCCGAGAGCCAGTTCGCCGTTGTCGGTCGATGAGCTGTCGGCGAGCACGTCGCCCTTGTCGACCCTCTGGCCGTTGCGCACCAGCGGACGCTGCGAAATGCAGGTATCCTGGTTGGAACGCTTGAACTTGATAAGCTTGTAGACCTTGACCCCTTCGTCAGGATCGAGCAGCGAAACGGTGTTGTTCTCGGGATCGAGATCGTAGCGGACCTCGATGCGCTCAGCGGTCACGCACTGCACGACTCCCGGGCCTTCGGCGAGGATGACCGCACGCGAATCGCGGGCGACCATGGCCTCCATGCCGGTTCCGACCACCGGAGCGTCGGAGATGAGCAGCGGCACTGCCTGGCGCTGCATGTTCGCACCCATGAGGGCTCGGTTACCGTCATCATGCTCCAGGAACGGGATGAGCGCTGCAGCCGCGCTGACGATCTGCACCGGGGAGACGTCCATGTAGTTGACATCCTCGGCCGGCACGAGCGGATAGTCGCCCTTGGTCCTTGCCTGCACCGACTCCACGGCGATCTTGTTGTTCGCGTCGAGAGGAATGCTGACCGGCACCGTGATCTTGTTCTCCTCATCCTCGGCCGAGAGCATGACCACCTTGTCGGTCACCTGGCCATTTTCGACCAGGCGGTACGGAGTCTGTATGAATCCCTTGTCGTTGATTTCGGCATAGACCGAAAGCGATGAGATAAGACCGATGTTCGGACCTTCAGGGGTCTCGATCGGACAGAGGCGGCCGTAATGGGTATAGTGAACGTCACGAACCTCGAAACCTGCCCGCTCGCGGGTCAGGCCGCCTGGGCCGAGAGCCGAGACCCTGCGCTTGTTGGTCATCTCGGCAAGCGGGTTGGTCTGGTCCATGAACTGCGAAAGCTGGCTGGTGGCGAAGAAGCTCGACACCACGCTCGACACGGTCCTGGCGTTGATCAGGTCGGCCGGGGCGATCTTGTCGGAGTCGCGGGAGTTGAGTTTCTCCCGGACATTCTTGCCCATCCTGGCGAGGCCGATCACGAACTGCGCGGCGAGCTGTTCGCCGACCGAGCGGACGCGTCGGTTGGCCAGGTGGTCGACGTCGTCGACTTCAGCCATGCCGTTGACCAGCTTGATCAGATAGTTGATGACCGCGATGATGTCGTAATGGGTCAGCACGAGGATGTCATCGCCGATCGGCTCTTCGGAATAGGTGCGGATCGTCTGCAGGATGCGCTCATAGATGGCATCGGAGAGCTGCTTGAGTTCCGGCTTGCCCGGCAGGTAGGCATCGAGTTCCGAGATCTCGTTCCTCAGCTTCTTCTGGATGCGGTAGCGGCCCACATCGCCCAGGTCGTATTTCTTCTGGTTGAAGAAGGTGCGCTCGAGGAAGCTTCGTGCTGCGTCGATGTCCGGAGCCTCGTTGGCGCGGAGCTCTTCATAGACGATTTCAAGGGCCTGCTCCTCGGTGGCTGAGCTGTCGTTCAGGATCGTGTTGATGATGATCGACTTGTCGATCCCCTTGTCGGGAGCCGTGGTCTTCATGACCTTGATCTTCTTGTAGCCGGCCGCGACGATCTGCTCCATGATCTCTTCGGTGATGGCCGATCTTGCGCTGACGACCTCGCCGGTCTGCATGTCGATGATGTCGGAAGCGAGATACTGTCCGATCAGCTGCTCACGCTTCGATCCTTTCGAGGAGATTTCGACCTCTTCGACCATGTCGAACAGTCCGAGGATATCCTCGTCCTTGGCGAATCCGATGGCGCGAAGCAGCGCGGTGACCAGGAAGTTCTTCTTCTGGTCGATATAAACGTAAATCTGGTTGTTGATGTCCGTCTGGAACTCGATCCACGAACCGCGAGTCGGCACAATCTTGGCCGAGTACATCTTCTTGCCGTTCGGATGGATCGCCTCGCTGAACACGACGCCCGGAGAGCGATGGAGCTGGGCGACGACCACGCGTTCGGCGCCGTTGACGATGAAGGTGCCTCGCTCGGTCATGTACGGAATCCTGCCGAGGTAGACCTCCTGCTGGATCGTCTCCTTCCAGTCGGCCTCGTCGGCCTCGTCCTTGTAGGAGAGCTTCAGCTTGATCTTGAGCGAAACATCGTAGGTAAGCCCGCGCTCGATGCACTCCTCGACGGTGTACTTCGGGCGGTCAAAGCTGTATGAGATATATTCCAGGAGGTAAAGGCCCCGCGTATCGGTAATCGGGAATGCGCTCCTCAGCACCTTCTCGAGCCCCTGGTCCCTGCGCTTCGCGAGCGGGACGCTGTCCTGGATGAAATTATGGAACGAATCTAACTGAACCTTGAGAAGGTCAGGTGGTTCTATGATACTCTGGATCTTTGAGAAGTCAATACAGGGTGTTGGTGTTGCATCAGCCACTTTCACATGCACCTCGCTTTTAGTCTTTTGCAGGGAGTACTTATCAGTTAACGTCTTTACAAGGATCCGTAAATACCCTTACCGGAGCGGATTCCGGTCAGCGCCATGGAGGGACCGCGGCCGGAAGACATCGGAATTTATTTCCACAAACGGACAAAGCTCCGTCCCGGATCGACACGGAGCTTGTCTGCTATTTTGCCTGGAAAAGGATCACTTCAGCTCGACTTCAGCGCCTGCGTCTTTCAGCTCTTTAGCGATCTTTTCAGCCTCGTCCTTCGAGACAGCTTCCTTGACAGGCTTCGGTGCACCGTCGACCAGATCCTTGGCTTCCTTCAGACCGAGGCCGGTGAGGGCGCGGACAACCTTGATGACATTGATCTTGTTTGCTCCGCCAGCCTTCAGGATCACGTCGAACTCGGTCTTCTCTTCGACAGCGGCTGCTTCGGAAGGAGCGGCGGCGGCGGCGCCGGCGAACACGGCGGGGGCGGCACTCACACCGAATTTCTCTTCAAGTGCTTTCACCAACTCGGAAGCTTCAGTAAGGGTAAGCTTACCAATCTCTTCTACAAGGGTTTCAATAGATGACATTATTTCCTCTCTGTGTTTAATTGAATAATATAGAAGCTTTGAGTGCGTAAATAGTTTATTTCTCGAGCTTTCCGACCTGATCGATCACGGAGACGAGGTTCCTCATCACCGCATTCATGACCATCGGGACAGAGCTGATCACACTGTTGATCAGGCCAGCTGCGCGACCGATATTCTCGGTCTTGCTGAGCATCTCGGCAAGCTGCGGCAGAGCGTCGGCGCCAAACACGGCGCCATCGATCGTTGCCATCTTGAACTTCAGCGCCTCGTTGTCCTTGCTGAACTTCCTGATGATCTTCGCCGGTGCGACCGGATCGTCGTAACCGAAGGCCACTGCCGTGGTGTTCTTCAGGCCTGAGGCCAGCTTGTCTGCCTCGGCGACGTTCTTCAGCGCCTTCTTGATCAGGGTGTTCTTGACAACCTTGTACTCTATGCCCGCTTTGCGGAACTCGCGGCGAAGCTCAGCCATCTTGGCGACGTTGAGCCCCTGGAACTCGGTCAAATAGATACCCTGCGAGCGCTCGATCTTGGCGGCGATCTCCTGGGCTATCTGCTCTTTTTTATCTCGCTTCATCATATCGATCTCAAACCGTTAATATGTGTTAGGCAACAAATTTTTCCTTTTTCACTTTCACGCCGGGGGACATGGTGCTCGAAACGGTGATCCCCTGAACATACTGCCCCTTTGCGGCAGACGGTTTCAGGCGGTTCACCTCCCTGATGAAACTGGTGATGTTTCCAACCAGCTTCTCGCTTTCGAACGACACCTTTCCGACCGGTGCGTGGATATTGCCTGCCTTGTCGACCCTGAACTCGATCTTGCCGGCCTTCACCTCGCGGACTGCCTTGGCAACGTCCATGGTGACCGTACCCGATTTCGGGTTCGGCATGAGGCCGCGTGGGCCGAGGATCTTGGCGACCTTGCCGAGCTGGCCCATGACGTCGGGGGTGGCGACGATGACATCGACGCCGGTCCATCCGGACTGGATCTTTTCGATGTACTCCTCGAATCCGACGAAATCGGCGCCTGCTTCGCGGGCCTCCTCCTCCTTGGTTTCCTTGCAGATAACGAGCACAGAAACGGTTTTACCGGTGCCGTGCGGCAGCATGACCGTGCCGCGGACAACCTGATCTGCGTGACGGGGATCGACGCCCAGTTTCATGGAGATGTCGATCGTCGCATCGAACTTCGCCGTAGTGATCTCTTTTACTTTCTCGACGGCTTCCGCAAGCTCGTACTCCTGCATGCGGTTCACCTTTGCGCAAGCGCTCTTGTAATTCTTTCCAGCCATTGACATTGTGTGTTAGTGGTTACGGAATCGGCTTGTCAGGCCTCCCACGATAAAAATGATTCTGCGAACGATCACTCGTTGACGATGATACCCATGCTCCGGGCCGTGCCCTTGACCATCTCCATCGCGCCTTCGATGTCGATCGCGTTCAGGTCGGGCCTCTTCAGCTCCGCGATCTTGCGGACCTGGTCCATGGAGACCGTGCCGACCTTGCTCTTGTTCGGTTCGCCTGAACCTTTGGGCAGGCCAGCTTCCTTGAGGAGGAGCACGGCGGCCGGCGGGGTCTTGGTGACGAAGGTGAACGACTTGTCGGAATAGACCGTGATCACGACCGGCGTGATCATTCCAGCCTCAGCCTGGGTCTTGGCGTTGAACTGCTTGCAGAACTCCATGATATTGACCCCCTTCTGACCGAGTGCCGGTCCGACGGGAGGAGCAGGATTCGCAGCTCCTGCAGGAATTTGCAACTTGATGAACCCTGTGACCTTTTTTGCCATAGTACTCTCTCTCTATTCAGCAGCTTTAAGAAAACTTGATCTCTGTTATTGTGAAACTGATTTGACCTGGGAGAAGTCCAACTCGGTCGGCGTACTCCTGCCGAAGAAGTTGATCATGACCTTGACCTTCATCCTCTCGGTGCAGACCTCGTGGACGATGCCGGTAAGCGAACTGAAGGGGCCATCGATGACCTTGACCGAATCACCGAGCCTGAAGGGCGCCTCGACCACCGACCGGTGCTCGACCGTACCCTCGGGCAGGAGAATCTTCTCGACCTCATCCGGCCGAAGCGGGGTGGGATTGTCGTCGACGCCAAGGAAACCCATGACCGAAGGAATGTCCATGATCAGGTTCCTGGTCTGCTTGTCAAGCACCGCCTCGATCAGCACATAACCCGGAAACGCGTTCTTGGTAAGGCTTCTCTTCTTGCCGTTCTTGACCTCGACAAACCGTTCGTATGGAATGTAGACCTGCTTGATCTTCTCAGCAAGACCGTGGCGCTCAGCCTCCATCTCAATCCCTTCCTTGACCTTGCGCTCATGACCGGAGTAGATCCTGAGTGCATACCAATGGGCCTGCGGGGGCTGCTGTTCTTCCATCACCTTTTTTTTCACGCTCATCACCTACCTCGAATCCTTAGTCTTACAATAACTGCCCCATCACCGCGTTGATCGCCCAATCGACCGCAAACGTGAAGAGGGCAAGAATGCCCGAAACCGTCACTACGACGACTGTCATATCCTTTACCTCGTCCTTCGTCGGCCACGACACCTTACGCATCTCACCGACTACGTCACGATAGTACTTCTCAGCTATATCCAGGTATTTCTTCATGATGACCGACAAGGTAAAGATCGTGAACAGCATCGGGACGCGGGCCGCATGCACGTCAGGAGGGACTCGAACCCCCAACCTGCGGTTTTGGAGACCGCTGCTCTACCAATTGAGCTACTGACGTATAACCACTTCTCCGTAAACCGGAGCTGATGATCGGACTTGAACCGATGACCTCTTCCTTACCAAGGAAGTGCTCTACCGACTGAGCTACATCAGCATGCATCAACCAACTTCTGTGGGTAGGGGAGGATTCGAACCTCCGAAGACATATGTCGACAGATTTACAGTCTGCTGCGTTTGACCGCTTCGCTACCTACCCATGCATGACTTTTGAGCTGGTGATGGGACTCGAACCCGCAACCTGCTGATTACAAATCAGCTGCTCTACCAATTGAGCTACACCAGCAGCTCAAAAATACAGGGCTGGTAATATAATTCCCGGGTATGAAAATGCAAAGAAAAAATGCATTTCATCACTCATGTGGAAATTTTTTCGGCCGCCCCGGCAAAAAAGCCGGCGAGCCTGATCACCGGTCCCCTCGGAAGCAGCCGCTGGCTGAACACCATCAGGCGATCGAAGAGGGTCGGCATCACCACGAGCGAGCGTGCAGTCAGTCCCCGTCTCACTGCGCGGATGACCACATCAGGCCCGGAAATCGGCACCACGATGCGTTTTCTGTCGTGACCCGCCCGGTCGTAGAACTGGTCGTTGTCGATGAAACCGGGGCATACGGCGAACACGCGCACCCCGGATCCACGGATCTCCTCGCCGATGGCCTCGGTAAGCGTCACCACGAAGGACTTGGTCGCCGAATAGAGGCCCATGCCGGGCACTCCCTGGAAGGCGGCGAGGGACGCGATGTTGACCACCGTGCCGCGTCGCCGTTCGATCATGCCGGGCAGGAACAGCCGGGTCATGTCGGCCAGGGCCACCATGTTGACCATGGACATCTGGAGAAGCTCCTCCTGTGGTATCCGCACAAAGTTGCCGACATACGAGAAGCCGGCACAGTTCACGAGCCGGTCGACGACGAGCCCCTGGCGGACGCAGAAGTCGAACACCCGCCCGGGTCCGCCGGGCTCGGCGAGATCCTCGCTGCAGACCATGACCTTGACGCCGTACTTTCCGGAGAGCTCTTCGGCAAGCATATCGAGCCGGTCCTTCGAACGGGCCACGAGCACCAGATTATCCCCCTTCGAGGCAAAATCAGCGGCGATGATCCTGCCGATGCCCATCGATGCGCCCGTGACGAGCGTATAGTCGGTCGTCCGCTTCATGCCGGCTCCTGCCACTTTCCGTTCTGCCGGATCAGTTCGATCAGCCGCTCGAGGGCCTCCGCCTCGGGCATGTTCTCCTCGACGCAGTCGCGGCCGACATAGAGGCTGACCCTCCCCCGCCCGGAGCCAACGTAGCCGAAGTCGGCGTCGGCCATTTCGCCCGGTCCGTTGACGATGCAGCCCATGATCCCGATCTTCAGCCCCTTGAGGTGCGAAACGCGCTGCTTGATGAGCGCCGTTGTCTTTTCGAGCTCGAAATAGGTCCTGCCGCAACCCGGGCAGGAGATGAACTCGGTCTTCGACATGCGGACCCTGGCCGCCTGAAGGATGTTGAAGGCGAGGTTCACCTCGTCTCCGGCCTCGAGGCCGCTCCCGACAGCGACGAGGTCGCCAATGCCGTCGCAGAAGAGCGTTCCCGCCTGGATGGCTGCATCGACATGGGATTCAGAGCGCTCATGGCTCCTGTTGCGATACCTCACGACCAGGGGAGAGTCGATACCCTCCTTCTTGAGTTCGAGCACAAGCTTCCTGACGGCGAACAACCCCTGCGGGGAGATGATCGAAAGCAGCACGCGCCGCAACCCTTTTGCACGAAGCTTCGCCGCAAGGCGGGCAAGCACTTCGGCAGGGACGTTTTCAGACGAGCCCTTATGAATGAAACAGAGCTCGATGGCGGCATCCCGGTCGTGGAGCTGTTCGAAGAGGTCGGCGCCGAGGCTTTCGCCCTCGACGATATCGAGCCTGGCCCTGGAGACGAGCGGCAGCAGCATCGGGAACAACGCCGTATCGGCCGTGGAAGCCACGACTCGCTGCCGGGCCTCTCCAAGTGCATCGAGCACCCGTTCAAGGGCCGGAAGATCCTCGACGCTGCCGATCCTGATCCCGACATATTCCGACCGGATTGACTCTTCGGGTTGTTCGGGGGCGAGGCGCTCCAGGATCTCGGCCCTCAGGGCATCCTCATCGGTGATCGAGGCATGTGCCTCGGTCTCGACTCTCGGAATGGCGTCTCCCCCGAGTTGAAAACCGCCGGCGACAACCGGCAGGGCGACCCGCCTCGAATAGCTGTACGGATCGAACGGAAGCGACAGGTGACCCGAGATGGGCGTACCGTGCTCGACCACCTGCTTTACCGGCAGATGGGCGCGATCCCCCTTGACCTGATGGAATTCGTTGTACTTCCTGACGATGGCGAAACCGACAGGCACCTCGTTGACCGGGTCCTCGGTGAGCGAAACACGGATGGTGTCTCCAAGACCGTCTTCGAGCAGGGCGCCGATGCCCATGGCCGACTTGATGCGCCCCTCGTCGCCATCCCCTGCCTCGGTCACACCGAGATGAAGCGGGTAGGCGAACCTGAGCTCGGCGTCCGCCCTTGCGACCAGAAGACGATACGCATGGATCATGACCCTCACGTTCGAGGACTTCATCGAGAAGAGCAGGTCGTGGTAGTCCTCATCCTCGCAGATTCTCGCAAACTCCAGGGCCGCCTCGACCATGCCCTCCGGAGAGTTCCCGAAACGGCTGACGATCCGGTCCGAAAGCGAGCCGTGGTTGGTCCCGATGCGCATCGATACGCCGAGCTCCCTGGCCTTCCTGACCAGCGGCGTGAACTCCTCCCTGACCTTGTCGAGCTCCGCCCGGTACTCGGCCTCGGTGTAGTCCTCGCTCGAGAACTTCGCGCCGGTCGCATAGTTGCCCGGGTTGACCCGGATGTTCTCCACGAACTCGACGGCCTTCATGGCAGCTTTCGGCGAGAAGTGGATGTCGGCCACCAGGGGTGTAGTGATACCGTCACGCCTCAGCAGGTCCCTGATGCTCCTCAGGTTTTCAGCATCCTTTTCGGTCGGCACGGTCATCCGGATGATTTCGCATCCCGCCTCGTGAAGCCTGCGGCACTGTTCGACCGTGGCTGCGGTGTCCATGGTGTGCGTGTTGGTCATGGACTCGACCCTGATGGGCCGGTAGCCTCCGAGGGAGATCTCTCCGAAAGCCACTTCATGGGTGAAGCGGCGGCGATAGCTGTATAACGGGACCGGATAGTCGATGCTCTGACCTGGGGTACGGATCTCTGCGGTCATGAATTCGCGGTTTTAGGTTCTTGGGCAGAAAAACACGCCATTTTCGAATTGTCAAGGTAGCCATTGGAGGCCATAAAAAAAAGCAGGGCGGACGGCTGAAGCCGGCAGGGACGCAAAGCGGCCCGGGAGTGGTGATCCCGGGCCGGCTGCCGCTGTCCGGTGCAAAGCCGGACCCTTCCGCGGATTGAACGGAACAGGCTACTGCCTGATGATGAATTCGGTTTCCCCGGGTTTCCTGAAGTTGTACTTCTCCCTGGCGACCTTCTCGATACTATCCTTGTTGTATGCCTGACGGATCGTCTCACGGTCCTCGGAGATGACCTTCAACTGCTCGGTCTGGCGCTCCTGAAGCTGGCGATGATCACGCTCCATGCTGATACGGGTCACCAGCCCGTAGTCGCCGAACACGAACCAGAACAGAAACAGCGCCAGCAAGGCCTGCAGAAAAAACTTTTTCGGATTGGACCGGATACGATCCCAGATCTCCGTGAGATATTTCGTCATGATGCCGAAGGTTGGACAGAGGGAGAAGCGTCGCGGCTCCTCCCCCGTCGTTCATACCGTCAGACCCGGAAGGCCTTGATGCCGGGGTAGAGGGCCATGTTGCCGAGCTCCTCCTCGATGCGGAGCAGTTCATTGTACTTGGCCATGCGGTCGGAACGGGACATGCTGCCCGTCTTGATCTGACCGGCGTTGGTCGCCACGGCGATCTGCGCGATCGTGGTGTCTTCGGTTTCGCCGCTCCGGTGGCTGATGACCGACGTATAGCCGTTGCGTTTGGCTAGGTCGATCGCCTGGAGGGTCTCGGTCAGGGTGCCGATCTGGTTCACCTTGATGAGGATGGAGTTGGCCACGCCGTGGTCGATGCCTTCGGCAAGACGGCGGCTGTTGGTGACGAACAGGTCATCACCGACCAGCTGCACTCTCGAGCCGATCTTGTCGGTGAGCATCTTCCAGCCTTCCCAGTCATCCTCGGCCATGCCGTCCTCGATCGAGATGATCGGGTACTGGCTGGCCCAGTTCGCCCAGTAGTCGGACATCTCGGCGGAATCGAGCTCCCGCTTCGACGATTTCTTGAAGACATATTTCCTCTTTTCGGTATCGTAGAACTCGGAACTTGCCGGATCGAGCGCGATCATGACCTGGCCGTCGCCAAGCCCACCCTTGTCGGTCGATGAACCGGCCTTGTAGCCGGCCTTGCCGATGGCCTCGACGACGAGTTCTATGGCCTCTTCGTTCGACCTGACGTTCGGGGCGAAACCGCCCTCATCGCCGACCGACGTACTGAGCCCCCTGCTGTGCAGGAGTGCCTTGAGGGCATGGAACACCTCGGCACCGCACCTGAGCGCATCGGAGTAACAGCCGAATCCGATCGGCATGATCATGAACTCCTGGAAATCCACCGTATTGTCGGCGTGCGCGCCGCCGTTGAGCACGTTCATCATCGGCACCGGAAGGGTCCTCGCCGTGGTACCGCCGATGTAGCGGTACAGCGGGAGTCCTGAGAACTCAGCACCAGCCTTTGCGCAGGCAAGCGAAACGCCGAGAATGGCATTGGCTCCAAGATTGGATTTGTTCGGTGTGCCATCGAGCTCGATCAGGGCCGCATCGATCTCCTCCTGCCCGGTCACGTCAAAGCCTTCGAGGGCGTCATTGATCAATGTGTTGACGTTTTCGACCGCTGTCAGCACACCTTTGCCGAGAAAGACACCCTTGTCGCCGTCCCTGAGCTCGACAGCTTCATGGACGCCGGTTGAAGCTCCGCTGGGCACAGCTGCCCGACCGAAGGAGTTTTCGGTGATCACATCAACTTCGACAGTCGGATTCCCTCTTGAATCCATAATCTGGCGGGCATGAATCTTCTCGATGAATGGCATTGGTACGATGATTTGGTATTAATAGAAGAACAAAAGGAAAAGATACGCAATGGGCACCATTGTTCGTTCACAGGCGCATCATTTTTATGAGCATCTTTTCTTTTCATACGGGCCTGACCGCGAATGCGATTTTTTTTGTTTAAGTTTTTACTCATGACCCGGACGCCCCGGCCCACCATGGCCTGCAGGCGGCACGGCTGCCAACAATAATCAAACATAGGAGTTCCGAAATGCAACCTGTTCCAACCGACCAATTGAGGAACATTGTCATAACCGGCCATTCGAGCTCAGGAAAAACCATGCTGTGTGAATCGCTCGCGCTGAGCATGGGGGTCATCAACCGCTCGGGCAGCATCGAAGAAGGCACGACGCTTTCCGACTATTCGTCCGACGAAATCGAACGAAGGCACAGTCTGAACACCACCCTCATCCACGGCATGTGGAAAGAGAAGAAGATCAACGTCATCGACACTCCCGGATTGCTTGATTTCCATGGAGACGTCAAATCGGCCATGCGCGTGGCGGACACCGTGCTCATCACGGTCAATGCAGCGACAGGCGTCGAAGTCGGTACCGACGCGGTCTGGGAGTACACGAAAGAGTACTACAAGCCGACGATGTTCGTGCTGACCAAACTCGATGCCGACCGCGCGGACTACAGCGGCACCATCGAGGCGCTCCAGGACCATTTCGGCCACATGGTGGCTCCGATCCAGTTCCCTGCGGAACAGGGCCCCGGACACCACATCCTGATCGACGTCCTCTTGATGAAGCAGCTCGAGTTCAGCCCCGACAAGCCGGGCAGCATGCAGATCACGGAGATTCACGACCTCTACCGTAAAAAGGCGGAGGATCTCCATCAGCAACTGGTCGAAGCGGTGGCAGAGACCGATGAGGAGCTGATGAACCGCTTCTTCGAGATCGGGACGCTCACTGAAGATGAACTCCGCGCCGGGATCAAGTCCGCCATCGTGACCAGGACGCTCTTCCCGGTCTTCTGTGCCTCTCCGCAGCACCTGATCGGTTCTGAACGATTGCTGAACGCCATCGTGAACCTCTGTCCGTCGCCGATCGAACGCGGTCCCGAGCACGCATACTGCACCGTCATGAACGACGAGAAGCTGCTTCAGCCCGACCCGGATGGCCCGACCATCGCCTTCATCTTCAAGACCATGTCCGAACCCAGGGTCGGAGAGATCTCGTTCCTCAGGGTCTACTCTGGACATATCGAAAGCGGACACGAACTTGTTGACGCACAGACCGGGCAGACCGAAAAACTCGGCCAGGTCTACACCATGCTCGGCCAGAAGAAACTGCCGGTGGACAAGCTCCTGGCAGGGGATATCGGCATGGTGGTCAAGCTCAAGGACTCCCACACCAATGACACCCTTGCCGACAAAGGCATCGACTGCCGGATCAGTCCGATCCTCTTTCCGACCCCCATGCTCTCGACAGCTATCGTACCTGTCGCGCAGGGGGACGAAGAGAAGATATCGGCAGGGCTGCATCACCTGCATGAGGAAGACCCGAGCTTCACCATAGATCATGACGTCGAATTCAACCAGACGATCCTCAAGACCCTCGGAGAGACCCATCTCGACATCATCATCAACCGTCTGGAAAAGAAGTTCAATGTCAAGGTGGAGACCGAAACCGTGAGGATCCCTTACCGGGAAACCATCAGGGTGCCATCATCCGCCCAGGGCAAGTACAAGAAACAGTCCGGCGGACGCGGCCAGTATGGAGACGTCTGGGTGCGAGTCGAACCGAAGCCAAGGGACTCCGGTTTCGAATTCTCGAGCGAAGTGGTCGGAGGTGTTGTGCCGACCCGCTACCTTCCCGCCGTTGAAAAGGGGCTCAGGGAATCGATCACCAACGGCATTCTTGCCGGCTATCCCGTAGTCGATATGAAAGCCGTGGTGTATGATGGGTCGTACCATCCTGTCGACAGCTCTGAATTCGCCTTCAAGATAGCCGCAGGCATGGCATTCAAGGCCGCGTGTGAAAAAGCCAAACCGCTTATCCTTGAACCGCTCTGCTCACTCACCGTCTACACGCCTGACCAGTTTACCGGTGAAATCGTCGGTGACATTTCAAGCAAGCGGGGCAAGATTCTCGGCATGGATACCGATTCGAGGTTCCAGGTCATCCGGGCGATCATCCCTCAGGCATCGCTTTCGGCATTCCACCATGCGCTGACCAGGCTTACCCAGAGCCGTGCGCGGTACAGCTACGAGTTCAGCCACTACGAAGAGGCACCTGCCGACATCTCCAACCAGCTCATCGCGGAAAAGGAGAAGAAGGAGCACTGAGGGAAGGGCGGCTGAACATGGAGGAGTTGGACTGAATGAAATAATGAACCATGGGCTCCATGGACGAGAGAAGGATGGCGTTTGACCTTTTCCTCTCCCGTCCATGGAGCCCAAACCCTCGGCTTGTTCTGCCTACAATTGCCCGGTGATTGAAAGGATCTTCAGCCACCATACCATCCAGACCGCCTCGAAGATATTCTTCCTGGTCATTTTTGATCTGCCGACCGTGCGGTCAACGAAAACGATCGGAATCTCGCGGATAGCGAACCCTTTTTTCCAGGCACGGTAGTTCATCTCGATCTGGAAGGAGTATCCCTGCGAATGGACCCTGTCGAGATCGATCGCCTGCAGCACCCTGGCGCTGAAGCACTTGAACCCGCCGGTAGGGTCGGAGACTGGCATGCCGGTGATCAGGCGGGTGTAGATACTTGCCGCTTTTGAGAGGACGAGGCGCGAAAGCGGCCAGTTCACGACATTGACGGTATTGTTCACATACCTCGATCCTATCACGAGGTCCGCCTCCCGCACCGCTTCGAGCATCGGTCCGATCATTTCCGGATCGTGCGAGAAATCGGCATCCATCTCCATGATGCACTCGTACCCGTTCTTCAGCGCATATCTGAAACCATCCAGATAGGCCGTGCCGAGCCCGAGCTTTCCGCCTCTGGTGATGAGCCTGACCCGCGGCTCATTGTCGGCGATCGTCTGCACGATGCGAGACGTTCCGTCCGGGGAGTTGTCATCGATGACCAGGACATGCACCCGTTCCGGGTACAGACTCATGATCGACGTTACCAGTCGATCGATGTTTTCCGACTCGTTGTAGGTCGGCACGATAACCAGGGTGCGGGTAAACCGGAGCTGGTCCATCTGGCTGATGTTCGGAGAATCGTGCACGTCTTCTGTAACTGGTTGCTGCGGTTGCGGACTTAAAAAAAAAGCATTGCTTCGAAAAAAGCAATGCTTTTGCACTCTTGAGTATGTCGTTTGTCCTTGTCCCTACTGCGCTTCGCGATGGAAACGGTGCAGGAAGCGAAGGTCAAAATCAAGCCTGTCTGGCGGAGTATAGCTGAAATCGAGCACCTGGCCGTCAGGAAGTACCTCGACAAGGGCGCCTGAGGGACATTCGTCTCCGGAGAAGCATGCGGAGCAGGAGATGCAGGCTACCTGGTCGATGTAGCATCTGAATCCGCCTTCCTGGACGTCTCCATAGAACTTGTACCCTATGGCATTCACCTTCGGCGGGCACTTGTCGAGACAGAGACCGCATCCGACACAGAGGTTCTCGATGATGAAATAGTGCTTTTTTTCACGCGGCGCAGTCTTCTTGAGGGCCGGTGCCGCAGCTGGAGCTGCTTTGGCGGCCGGGGCGGCTGTCGGTGCCCCAGGCGCTGCCTTTGCTGCCGGTGCACCAGGCGCCGCTTTGGCTGCGGGTGCTCCTTTAGCTGCCGGTGCTCCTTTCGCTGCAGGTGCTGCTCCAGGTGCAGGCTTTGCCGACGGCTTCACATACGGCAGTGCTGACTCCTGGCGAACGCCGGAACGTCCCAGATTGGTGTTCAGCGGCGAAAGCCTTGGCTTGCCCGACGAAGCGGGCTGCTTTGCGGCCGGCGCTGCGGCTTTCGGTGCTCCGGGTCCTTTGGGGGCCGCGGGAGCTCCACCTTTCGGTGCGGCCGGGGCACCCTTCGGTGCCTCCTTGGCAGCCGGCTTGGGTGACTCTTCTTTATTCTTTACAGGTTCGGCCATAACGCCCCTCACTTGTTTACATGGTATACGTTAGTCTTGCCTTGAGATGTGCGAAGGGGCAGCAGCCCCTTCGCACCGCTATTGTCAGGCTATCAGCTTCATCAGCATGTCGACCATCTGGGCCAGCATCTGCTGACCGGAGGCGGCCACATGGCCGACCGGCGGAGGCAGAGGCTTGTTGGTCTGATAGAAGCCGTTTGCAATGAACAGGAACACCAGCATGAAGGTACCACCGAAGTACAGGAAGGTACCGGCAAGCTTCGAGTCCGAAATGGTCAGGACCGGGAAGCGGAAGTTCACATCCCTGTTGAGGAATTTCTTGCCCAGCCAGCGGATGGTACGGGTCTGGATATCGGCACCTTCAAGACGCGATCCGCGATCCTCGAACCATACAGCGAAGCTGATGAACCACACCAGGTGACCGATCATGAGAATGGTCGACAGATGCGAGCTCGAGAAGATCGTCACGGTCTCGGTCCAGAAGTAGTAGAAGATACCCGACGTATAGTGATGATGCAGATGGGCGATCGAATCCCAGGCCTTCGCATCAGCAGCAGGCACGCCGTACATCATCGAGGCGATCCATGCACCGTCGATATACCAGCAGACCGCGGAGAGACCCTTGACCCCCCAGAGCATGGCGAACCAGAGCTGGTCCTGGATGGAGACACCGCAGGTACCACCATAGACAGGGCCGAGGCACGGGAAGGAGTAGGAGTTCTTCTTGAGGCCGAGGTCATCCCACAGCGGCGAAGTGTGGGCGAAGAATGCGATACGGACAAGGGCGATCAGCGAGAAGAGCGAACCGGCCGTGATGACGTGGGCCATCACCCAGTCGTTGATGCTGGGATCGGCGAACATCCACTGGAAAATTGGCAGAGGCTTCAACCAGTAGAACGACATCATGATGTTCGTTCCGAAGATGTTCAGCTCGCAGATGGTGTTCCAGACGATGACGGCATAGACGGAGAGCATGGTCGAGAAGCAGAGCGCCATGACGGTGCCGAGGATCTTGACCTGGACCTCCTGGTCGCGGCCCTTGGTGATCCAGATGGACTTGATCTGGTTGTAGATGCCGTTGAGCTGAATCTTGAGGAGGTACTGTCCACCGTGGTAGACACCGGCGAACACATACAGCACACCGCAGATGATGTGGTTGAAGGTGATCAGGTTCGTCACGACGCGCGACATACCGAAGGCTTCGCCGTTCCTCGGAAGGATGGCATAGGCCGGGAATTCAGCGAACTCTTTCGAACCGGAGATAACCTTGCCTCCCTCCTGGACGAAGTCGAAGCTGACCCTGTTGAACGGCTCGCCATAGATGTAGAACACGAGCTTGTCGAGTTCCTTGTAGTAGGGGGCGAACGAGGGCTGCTGGAAGGCGACGAAGGCGATGACGCCAAGGGCGATGTTGATGTAGCCGATGGCCGTGAGGTGGACCGAGAAGGCCGCCTTCATGTCGTCATTCAGGTGAATGGCTGCATTCGGAGGATTGTTCCACCAGTAGATTCCGAGAGCGAAAAAGACCACGAACCAGACAAACGACATGAAGGTCTCGGAGTTGATCGTCTGGAAGTTGGGAATCGGAGCGTAACCAAGCACCAGCCACATCAGTAAACCCCAGCCGAGGAAAAGGAGCGACATGTACACGGCGTGTGGTCCGAGAGCATCCTTGTAGGTCTTGGCGCTGGTACCGTTGAACGCCAGGTCACCGAACTTGCCGAGGAACCTGAAGTCGCGGAAGTTACCCGCGCGACCGGTGAACGGGTTGGTCAGGTTGTGCGTCCAGTGGCGCCATCCGCCGAACAGCAGAATGGAACCGGAGAGGAAGTGGAAGGCCGCCCATCCCATGAGCTTCTGGGCCGCGAACTCGAGATCCTCGGTCTTTGTGCTGTAGGTGTCGATGCCGAGGGAGACCATACGTGGCTTGATGGTCAGATAGAACCAGCTGTCATGGAAACCAGGAGCACCCCAGGGAAACACCTGGATACCCGAGAGATAGTAGATCGCCATGATGAAGCCGAGCACGCCGAGGAGGGCGAGATGCCCACCGACCACCTGCTCGTCATCGAGCTTTTCGGTATCGAAGATCTGGAACCACTTTGTCGAGCGCGTTTCCGTTCTCTGGAACAGAAAACGTCTCATCTTGGCGGCATCCTGTTCTTTAATGACCGATGCTCCGCCTGGCGCGCCATTTGCCTTGGGAGCCGGTACATTCCCCTTGGGAGGAGGTACTGTCCCCTTCGGCTTGACCCCTGCGGGATTCACTTGTTCAGCCATTGTATTCTCTCCTTTGTTTGGACGTATTTTCAGGTTGAAGAAACCGAAAAAACCGGTGCATCGCCTCTCCGGAAACCGCCACTGGAAGCAGACACCTTTGTCCGCCCATGGCCGCCGCCGTATTTTTCAGCCGTCGCCGTATACCGGCAACGCTGGAGACTCACCCGGAAAAAACAGGTATGCATGGAAACCCACAAAAAAAATTACCATGCAACAGTAGCAAATAAAATAAGAAAATTTATTTAATAGTAAAGTTTTTTACCCTTGCCCTGAAAGGCCTTACAGTCATCGGGCCCTTTTTCACGGTTGCTCCGGGAATGAAGGGAAGCGTTCAGGAGTTATTCAAACAACACCTCTATCAAGTCATAACATGCAGATCAATTTCACAAAAATGTCCGGTGCAGGCAACGACTTCGTCGTGATCGACAACCGTTCCGGCCAGGTCGCCCTCTCGCACGACAGGATCCGCGAGTTGTGCACCCGCCGGACCGGCATAGGCGCTGACGGACTGATCCTTCTCGAGGCTTCGGATGTCGGCGACTTCAGGATGAACTACCATAATTCCGACGGCTTTCCCGGGTCGATGTGCGGCAACGGGGGCCGCTGCACGGTCTATTTCGCCTGGTCCATAGGCATCAGGCCTGCCGGCGAGCGCTACCTCTTCGAGGCGGGACCCGGACGCTACGAGGCAGAAGTGACCGGCCATGAAACCGTCAGGCTCCACATGCTGCCTCCGGTGGACTTCAGGGACGGCCTTCAGATAGAGGACAGGACATGCCATTATGTCAATACCGGTTCGCCGCATGCCATCGTCTTCACCGGCGATGTCGGGCTGATCGATGTCGCCGGGGAGGGAAAGGCGATCAGGCACCGCAAGGACCATTTCCCCGAGGGGACCAACGTCAACTTCCTTGAGGTCACCTCCGGAAACAGCATCAGCGTCAGAACTTTCGAGCGCGGTGTCGAGGATGAGACGCTCGCCTGCGGCACCGGGGCCGTCGCTTCGGCCCTGATGAGCTACCGGCTCGGCCAGGTCGACTCCTCCCCGGTCAGGGTGAAGGTCAGGAGCGGCGACATCCTCGAAGTCGGTTTCAGCGAAGACATGCAGGAGATCTACCTCGAAGGCCCGGCTAAAATAGTCTACCAGGGCACCCTGGCCCTGCCTGGAGAGTGAGCGATACGGGCTGCGTGGCCGGGATCGAGCCGCAGCTCGGTAACCTTCGCCGGATCGCCGCGAACGACATCCGGTTTGAGGTAACCTCGGCGCCATTGCCGTGCCATACAGGCTGACCGTTCATGCCCGACCCCCTCGCCGGCTTCATTGTCGGCGATCCCTTTCCATCCGCAAATTTCCTGGATGATGCGGAGTATCCCTGCCATCAGGACCGCCTCCTTCGATTCGGCTCGGTAAATTGGCGGAAAGGGCGGATTGTGCTATATATTTCTATATATATTGAGGGGAGGCACATGCCGACACCATCTGTCCCCAGTGTGGCCAGACGGCCATCGAACGCAGAATGATGTCGTTCGGGGCGGTGGTCCCGAGGCTCGATGCAGATGGGAGTTGCGCGATATGCCAGGCATCGTTATCCATCAAGAAGTGATCAGCCAACCATGCAGCCAATCGTCCGTTATCCCGCAGTCGCCGAGGAGTTCTATCCCTCCGATGACCAGGAGCTTGAAGAGGTGCTCGCCGGCTTGTTCATGAACGGACCCGCTCCGGTCCCGGAGAACAGGGTCAGAGCGGTCATCGTGCCCCATGCTGCCTATCGCTACAGCGGCGAAGTCGCGGCGAAGGCCTTCTCGGCGGTCGTCGGCCGCTCCTTCCGGACCGTAGTCCTGATGGGGAACGCTCACTCTTATCTGTTCGACGGCATCGCCATAGACGCCCACAAGGCCTGGAACTCCCCGCTTGGCGATGTACCGGTCAACAGGGAAATGGGCCGGAAGCTCATCGGCCTCGACCCGGACCTGTTCCATGAGCTTGACATCGCCCATCACTGCGACCATGTGCTCGAGGTACAGCTCCCCTTTCTCCAGTACGCGCTGGAGCCAGGATTCTCCGTCCTCCCGCTGCTGTTCGGCAATAACCATTTCGATGCCTACCGTTCGACAGCGGACCGCATCATCGAAGTCATGACCGGCGACGATCTCCTCGTGGCAAGCACTGACCTGTCACAGTACCCCGCCTACCGGGATGCGAAGGGGATCGACCAGAAAACGCTGGAGCTGATGGCGCAGATGGATATCGACGGCCTCGAAGCGCATCAGCAGGATATCCGGCAACGCAGGATACCTGGTGCGACTTCGGCCTTCTGCAGCCCTGACGCCATCAAGACGATGCTCGAGGTCGGGCACCGGCTTGGCTGGAAAGCCGGGAAGCCCGCATACCGCAACAGCGGAGATGCGATTCATGACGACCGGCTGGCCGTCGTCGGATACGGCGCCCTTGCCTTTTACGAACCCTGAGCATTTCCCAACTTTTTCCGGGAGTCGGTTCATGACAAGCGACACGACAATCGATCATCCTGCGATGGATGCCGTTCCGGAACCGTTCGCTGTCGGGACCTGCCCAATAGGTACCGAAGAGGGTGAAAACCCTTTCACGACCGCGAGGCGGCCGCTCGATGAAGCTGCCGCGGCCATCGGCCTCAGCCAGGAAGTACTCGAACTGCTCCGCTGGCCGATGCGTGAGCTCCACGTCACCATACCGGTGCGGATGGACGACGGCAGCACCCGGGCTTTCCACGGCTTCAGGGTCCAGTACAACGATGCAAGGGGCCCCAACAAGGGGGGGATCCGTTTCCACCCGGAGGAGACGATCGACACCGTCAGGGCCCTGGCCGCATGGATGACCTGGAAAACCGCCGTGATGGACATCCCGCTCGGCGGAGCCAAGGGTGGAGTGGTCTGCAACCCCAAAACCATGTCCTCCGGCGAACTCGAGCGTCTCTCCAGGGGCTACATCCGCCAGGTGGGACGAGTCCTGGGACTCGAAAAGGACGTACCGGCCCCCGACGTCTACACCACTCCGCAGATCATGGCCTGGATGGCCGACGAATACTCATTCATGCAGGGCTACAACGACTTCGGGGTAACCACCGGCAAACCACTCGCGATCGGAGGCTCTCAGGGGCGTGGAGACGCTACGGCGAGGGGTGGCATCATCTGCATCCGCGAAGCCTCGAGGGAACTCGGGATCCAGACGGACGGCGCGACGGTAGCCATCAACGGATACGGAAACGCAGGAGCCAACGCCCACCGGCTGGCGACGGAGCTGCTCGGCATGAAGGTCATCGCCGTCTCCGACTCGAACGGTGCGATCCTCATGCCGGAGGGCCTCGACCATGCGGCCGTCGCGGAGCACAAGCGGCGAACCGGTTCGGTCGCCGGATTCCCCGGCTCGACGCCGATCTCCAACGGTGACCTGCTCGAACTCGAGGTCGACACGCTCATCCCGGCGGCACTCGAACAAGAGATCTCCTGCCGGAACGCCATGAAAGTCCGGGCGCGCATCGTCGCCGAGCTGGCCAACGGACCGACCACACCCGACGCCGATCAGGTGCTGCGGGAGCGTGGCGTCTACATCATCCCGGACCTGCTGTGCAACGCAGGAGGCGTGACCGTCTCCTACTTCGAAATGGTACAGAACACCAGCGGATGGTACTGGGAGGAGGAGGCCGTTCACCGGCAGCTCGAAAAGAAGATGATCGCCGCGTTCAGGATCGTGCACGACACCGCCTGCAGCCTCGGGGTAGGCAACCGGGTAGCGGCCATGATCGTAGCAATCCGCCGGGTCGAAGAGGCCATGAGGCTCCGCGGCTGGGTATAGGGCGGACAGCATGCTCCGCCATCGCCCCGACGCTCACTCCTCCTACTGGCCGGCGTGAGTTCCGGCATTGCTCATGCGACGCGCTCCCCTGTTTCACACCTCAGAATCCACGCGATCAGGTCCTCGATGGTGAGGATCGGAAACCCGTGAATCGACGAAAATCCTTCAGCCTCCTCGAGTGTCGTCATCGAACCGTCGGGATTGGTCAGTTCGCAGAGCACACCGCTGGGCTTCAGTCCGGCAAGCCGCATGAGGTCAACCGTAGCCTCGGTATGGCCAGGTCGTTCGAGAACTCCGCCCGGACGGGCTCTCAGCGGGAAAACATGGCCGGGACGCCGCAGATCCGAGGGAAGGGCGTGCTCCGAGACCGCCGTCCTCACCGTCCGGACGCGGTCGGCTGCGGAAACCCCGGTCGTCACCCCTTCCGAAGCTTCGATCGACACCGTGAACGCAGTCTGGAAACCGCTGGTGTTGTCGGCGACCATCATCGGCAGATCGAGGGACGCCACCTTCTCCGCAGTCAGGCAGAGGCAGACAATTCCGCTGCACTCGCGGATCAGAAGCGCCATCTGCCCGATCGTCACCGTCTCGGCAGGGAAGATGAGATCAACCTCGTTTTCCCGGTCGAATGCGTCGGCCACGAGGACACCCCCGCCCTGACGCAGGGCTGAAAGCGCGTTTTCGACCCTCTCGAAGGGGTCATTTGAACTGTTTTTGGGAATCTGATTCATTGACGATCAGGATTGTCGTTGCGAAATGCATGAATCAGGGCGCAGAAGCGCAGGAGTGCACTGTTGTCTCTTTCATCCGGACTTTGACCGTCGGCTTTGGATTTTCACCAAATCTGCTGACCCTCCGCCGGAAGCGAAGGCGCTCGCGGGCTCACCGGTCCATAACCGGAATACCGCCGGTGGGGAGTTTCACCCCGCCCTGAGAACCGGCTTCCGGAGCTGCCCGGAAGCTTGCTGAAAATATAAACGGAGCGCTTCAGTTCAAAACGGGAATATACCGGGGGATCCGAATGGAAGCGCGAGCTTTTTCAGCAGGAACGCGATGAACTTTTAGAGACTCTTGCTACTTTTAACTGCTATGGAACATCCAACCAGAAGATGTTTTATCTATTGTTCTCTCGTTCAGGACCATCAACAGCTTTACCATAACCTTACTATCAGGGAGATACATTATGCAGAAATGGGTCTGTGTGCCGTGCGGCTATGTCTACGATCCGGCAGAGGGCGATCCGACCAACGGCGTCGAACCGGGAACGGCTTTCGAAGATCTGCCAGATGACTGGATTTGCCCCGTCTGCGGTGTAGACAAGACATTCTTCGAGCCTGCCACATGAGTTCATAATGCTCGCCCCCTTGCCGTCAGTCCACCCTCGAAGGTGCTGCAGGCCAGGGGGCTTCAGCTCATACTTTCCACGCCTTCAGCCGCTTATTTCACTGCTCCGGCGTCCTCTGCCGGAAGTGCGACATCCTCCCTCTTCCTGCCGGAAACCGGCGCGGAAGAAGAGCTGTCAGGAGCTGCCGCCTCGTCGATGAGGTACTGCGGAATTCCGACCGTGACCGTATCGGCTGCCGCACCGGAAGGAGCCGCCGTCGTAGCCATGACCTCCTGGAAATCAGGCACCACGACACCCCGCTTCAGCATGATGGCGTAAATCCGTTTTGACCGGTTCCGGACGAATGACGATGATCCGTTCGGCTGGTACTTTATCGGGTTGGGAAGCACCGCGGCGAGCTTCGAAGACTGCGAGGCCGAAAGACCGGCCGCACTGGTGCCATAATAGTGGCGGGCGGCCTCCTCGATGCCGAAGATCCCGTCGCCCCACTCCGCAACATTGACATAGAGCTCCAGGATCCTGCGTTTGGACAACGCGTGTTCGATGCGCCAGGTGAGAATGGCCTCCTGTAATTTCCTGATCGGATTCTTGGAGGGAGAGAGGTAGAGGTTTTTGACCAGCTGCTGGGAGATCGTGCTGGCGCCGAACTTGAACTGGCGGGCCTTCACGTTTTTTTCAACGGCCATCTCGATGGCCCGGTAATCGAACCCGTCGTGCTTCCAGAACTTGTCGTCCTCCGAGATCAGCACCGCCTTGATGAGCGCCGGAGAGACCTTTTTCAGGGGCACCCAGCGCTGCTGGATGGTTTTGTCACGTCCCTCCCGCCGCCACTCGGCTTCACGGTACTCCATGAATGCCGTTTTTCCGGGATTGGACTCGGCGAGCTTCGACACATCGGGGTAAACTGCATACCGGCCGATGTCGACGACCAGAAACAGCACAAAGAGCAGCAAAAGGTTTCTGAAGAGTTTCATATGGAGGATATCCGGTTCCTGAAAGCATTGATTTTTCAAATTATAGCGTTTTGGCGCTCTTCATGAAAGCGAATTGTGACGGAACCGGCATGCAACTGACGTCATATGGTTAAGGACCATGCTCGCGGCCATGACAACACCGCAGCATATTCATACATTGCCAAGGAAAGGTATCCGGCTGATCAGACCGGGATTCGATGAACCAAACACGCAAACCACCATGAACTGTCTACGAAAAATGACCACCACAGGATTGGCCCTTGCCGTCACCGGATGCATGGCGGCGCTCTCCGCGACACCGGCAACGGCTGCACCGGACGGCAAGGAGATCTTTGACCGGAACTGCAGCGTCTGCCACTCGGTCATGCCGCCGCCGAAATCGGCACCGCCCATCACACCCATTGCCTCGCGATACCGTCAGCAGTTCACTTCGAAGGAGAAAGGCGTAGCCAGGATGGTGCTGTTTCTGAAGTCTCCGTCCAAGGACAAGATGCTCGCCGATCCTCAGGCGATAAGCCGCTTCGGACTCATGCCGCCCATGCAGCTGAGCGATGCCGAGCTGAAGGCTGTAGCCGGATGGGTCTGGGACCAGGGATCGAACACGGGATGGGGGCCAGGATCGGGCCAGGGCCGCGGCCAGGGACAGGGTCAGGGGGGATGCATTCAGCGATAACAGCTGCAGACACACCGGCCCATGCAAAAACAGAAACAGCAGGGAGCCCCTGCTGTTTTTGTCTGCCATAACTACTGGCGGTGATGTGTACCCTTGGGCAGACTCGAACTGCCGACCAACAGTTTAGGAAACTGCTGCTCTATCCTCTGAGCTACAAGGGTATGCTGCTCTCTGGCGGTAAATGTACGAACAAGACCGTAAAGAAACAAATTCCGGGTGAAGAGGATGAAATGGACGGAATGGACGAAGAAAACATGGACGTTATGGACGAAATGGACAAGATAAGAGTTCAAGAAAGGAAAAACGGTGGTTTATGTCCATCAACTCCACTCAGTCCATAACGTCCACTTCGTCCATTCTCCCCTGCATTCTTCCTCACTTCCTCCCGAACATCCGGTCAAGCTCATCCAGCGAGAGCCTGATGATCACCGGGCGTCCATGCGGACACACGTACGGCATGCGCGTCGCGAACAGCCGGTCGATCAGCATCCTCATCTCGTCGACGCTCAGCTTCTGTCCGGTCATGATGGCGTTTCGGCAGGAATAGGACTTGGCAAGGTTGTCACGCTTCTCGAGCTTCAGCTTCGAGGCGTTCTCCTGGTACTCGGCGATCATATCCTGCAGAATGGTACCCTCGGTGCCGTCGCGCACATCCGGAGGAACCCCCTCGATCATGACGCTCATGCCGCCGAAAGCCCTGATGTTGAAACCAAGGCGGTAGATCTCCTCCCGCAGCTCCTCGTACACCTCGTGCTGCCAGGGTTTGAGATCGATCTTCTGTGGGAAGAGCAGCTGCTGGGAGTTCGGCACCGCCTCGTTCATCACGTCGATGGCCCGTTCGTAGAGCACCCGCTCATGGGCGACGTGCTGATCGATGATCATGAGACCGGTCTTGATCTGGCAGACGATGTACTTGTTGTGCAGCTGCCAGATCTTCGGCTCCTTGTCGGCCATGACCGCAGGGGCCACCTCGGCGAGCGGCAGCTCTTCCTCTCCGGGTCCACCCATATCGGCCGCCTCGTGGACCGTATAGCGCTCCTCCCGCACCGGAGGGCCGAACGAATCCGACGCCCCTGTCCGTTCCGGGGGAGCGGGGTTGCCGAATTCCGGGAACGCCCCCTCCCGATAGTTCCTGTACAGATCCCCTGTCGTGGAGAACCGGTTCCCATGAGGTCCGTAACTGAGCTTTCGTTCGCTCCCGCTCCCGGACAGGTCGCCGACAGGAGCGAACAGGGAGCCGGAAGGGGCCGCGGCGGCTTCAGGAGAAAAATCGTTCAGCTGGATGGCCCGCTTGATGACCGGATAGACCATGTTCCGCACGCTGCGTTCATCTTCAAAACGGACCTCCAGCTTGGCGGGATGCACATTCACGTCGACCTTCGACGGATCGATGCCGAGGAAGAGCAGCGCGAAGGCCGACTGGCGCTCCACGAGCAGTTCACCGTAAGCCTGCTGGACGGCCTGGGTGAGCATACGGTTCTGCACGATTCGACGGTTGATGTAGAAGTACTGGTCATATTTCTGCCGCACCATCATTCCCGGACGGCCAAGATAGCCACCGATGGAGAGATAGTCGTTGTCTTCGGTCACCTCGATGAGGCTGTCGCCGAACCCCTCGCCATAGAACAGGTTCAGGCGCTCACGCACGTCGGAGGTCCTGAAATGGAAGAGTTCCTCGTCGTCGTTGAGCATTCGCCATTCGATCTCGGGATAGGCCAGCACCAGGGCCTTGACCGTCTCGTGGATGTGCCTGAACTCGGTGGCGTTCGACTTGAGGAACTTGCGACGGGCGGGGACATTGAAGAAGAGGTTCCTGACCGAAATCATGGTGCCCGTCTCGCACTGCACCGGCTGAATCCCCTCAAGCACGCCGCCATCGCTCTTCAGGTGGGAACCGAGCTGGTCGATCCCTCGCCTCGTCTTCAGTTCGAAATGGGATACGGAGGAGATGCTCGCCAGGGCCTCGCCCCTGAACCCGAGCGTGCCGAGCGAGTCGAGGTCGTCCACCCCGGAGATCTTGCTGGTGGCGAAACGCTCAACGCTCTTCAAGGCGTCGTCGCTGTCCATGCCGCAGCCGTTGTCGACGATCTGGATCAGCTGGCGCCCGGAGTCCCGGATCGAGACCGTGATGCGGGTGGCGCCTGAATCTATCGAGTTCTCGAGCAGCTCCTTGACTACCGAGGCGGGCCTCTGGACCACCTCGCCTGCCGAGATTTTGTTTGCGACGATATCGGGAAGTTTTACAATGGAGGCCATAACGCACACAGACCGGTTTCATTCAAAATCGCTTTCCTGCGACAGGTACAAGATGGAAAAAATTGCCGAGTTTCACATGATGATTTCCATGCCCTTTCATGTCAAACGAGTGCCGGAAGATTATTTCCTCGTAATCGAAATCGGATTCGGAATCGATTCTTCCGATACCATTCGATGGCGATAGCGATTTCGATTTGGATCTGACAATGGCAGATCAGGCAATGGTGTGGATTGCCGCGTCAGGCATCACCCTTCCCATCTCTTAGCCGCTGAAGCAGCGTACGCAATGCTGCTTCGCTGAACCGGGCCTTGTTCTGGCGACGGTCTCCGTACATGAAAAGCGTCGACGCCTCGACTTTGACCTCCCCTCCGGAGTGCCTCGATGCCACGGCAAGGCAAAGCATCCCGACCGGCTTTTCAGCACTCCCTCCGCCCGGACCGGCTATGCCGGTGGTGGCGACGGCTATATCGGCTCCGCTCCGTTCAAGGCATCCGCTGGCCATCTCAAGGGCTACCTGTTCGCTGACCGCACCGTGTCTGGCGAGGGTCCCCTGATCCACACCGAGCAGTTCCTCCTTGGCACTATTGCTGTAGGTGACCAACCCCTGGAGGAAGCAGGCCGACGAACCCGGCACATCGGTCAGACGGCTGGAGACGAGGCCTCCCGTGCATGATTCGGCCACGGCAAGCCTCAGGCCGCGTTCGATCATGAGTTTGACGACCACCTCTTCGAGGGGAGCCTCGGAGGTTGCGTAGACGTAAGGGCCGGCCTTCGAGACGATGGCGTCGACAATGCGGAGGTTCTCCGCTTCGACCTCGTCGCGGTCCCGTCCCGAGGTACTGACCATGAGGCTCACCCCCGAATCATGCGGGAGGTAGGAGAGTGTGGTATGTGCCGGCAGGCTATCCTCGACCTCGACGATCATCCCTGCCAGCTGGCTTTCGCCGATCCCCATGGTCATGATCGGGGTGTGGAGGATGAAGGCGCCTGACCTGGGTGCGAAAAAGGGGATGACCGTCAGGGACATCATGGCCTCCATCTCGGTGGGCACGCCGGGCATAAGCACCAGATGGCTGTTGTTGAACCGCTCTCCGCAATCGATGATCATGCCGGGAGCAGTGCCCTTCGTGTTCGGCACCGGCACCGAGCCCTCGATAACCATGGCCTGGTCACGCATGTCGTCGGTCACCTCGCGGCCCCGTCGCCTGAAGATGCCGGCGATGCGCTCATAAGCGTCCGGGTAGAAAGTCAGCCCCCTCATGAGCAGTTCCTGCACGGCCTTGCGGGTCCGGTCATCCCTTGTAGGGCCGAGCCCTCCGGTCACCAGCACGAGATCAGCCGTTTCAAGCGAGGAGACGATGGCCCCCCTGATCGCTTCGGGATCGTCCGAACACGTGACGATGCGCACGACCGGAATTCCGATCGTACCGAGCGCTTTGGAGATAAAGGGGGCGTTGGTGTTGACGCGGTGCCCCTTGAGCAGTTCGTCGCCTATGGAGATGATGTCAGCCTTCATCGTAACCTCGGGTCATACCAGGTATCCGGCGATCCTGAGAATATCGGCGAACACCCCGCCGGCGGTCACCTCTCCTCCGGCGCCGGGTCCCTTGACCACGAGCGGCGTCGTGAGGTAGCGGTCCGTGGTGAAGACAACCAGGTTCTCCGTTCCGTTCAGGCCGGCCACTGGGCTGTCGAGCGGCACCCGCTTGAGCCCGACCTTCGCCTTACCCTCCTTCAGCTCGCCCGTGAAGGCGATGGTCATCCCCTCGGCGCCGGCGTTGGCGATCTCTTCAGCGTACCAGCCGTCAACGTCGGAGAGGCGGTCGAGGAACTCCGCCGGGGTCATCTCGCCCCTGCAGGACTCAGGCACGAGGCTTTCACATTCGACGTCGGCGTATTCGAGACGGAACCCGAGTTCACGACCGAGGATGAGCATTTTCCTGGCGAAGTCGGCTCCCGAGAGGTCGTCACGGGGATCGGGTTCAGTGTAGCCGGCCGCCTTCGCCTTGCGGACCACCTCGCTGAACCGGCCTCCCTTGCGGAGCTCGTTGAAGATGAAGCTCAGGGTTCCCGAGAGCACACCCTCGATGCAGATGATCTTGTCGCCGCTGTTCTTCAGGTCGTTCAGCGTGTTGATGATCGGCAGACCCGCCCCGACGTTGGTCTCGTAGAGGAACTTCGCGTTGCTCTTGCGCCGGGCGTCGACGATGCGCCGGTAAAGCTCCAGGGGGCCGGCCATGCCGAGCTTGTTTGCCGTGGCCACGGAGATGTTCGACTGCAGGAGGCCGGGGTAGGCCTCGGCGACCTTCGTGCTCGCCGTGCAATCCACCACGATGGTATTGTGCAGGTTCAGCTCGCGGATCTGACGGACGTACTCGCCGATGCCGTCATGGCCTTCGCGCGGCTTCAAGGCGTCGTGCCAGTGTTCGAGGTCGATACCGTCGATGTCAAGCGCCATCGAGCGGGTATTGGCCAGTCCTGAGACCACGACGTCGAGGTCCTTCTCCTCCTGGAGCGTCGCGCGGTGCGCCCGGATCTGGCTGATCAGGTTTTTGGCGATCGTGCCGGTGCCGGCGATGAACACATGCACTTTACGGCGCGAAAGGAAGAAGGATTCATGAATGCAGTTGAGCGCCTTGTCCTCATCGCTGCTGTCGATGACCAGGGAGATGTTCATCTCGTTGGCTCCCTGGGCCACGGCGATCACGTTGATGCCGTTCTTGCCGAGCGTTTCGAAGAGTTGCGCCGAAACTCCCGGATGACCGCTCATCTTGTTGCCGACCACGGCCACCATGCAGAGGTTGCGGCGCACGTGGATCGGCTCGATCCGCCGCGCCTCGATCTCGCGCGAAAACTCCTCCTCGAGCACGCTTTTGGCCATCGAGGCCTGCACCGGGCTTATCGCCAGGCTGATCGACTGCTCGGACGAGGCCTGCGAGATGAAGATGATGTTGATGCTGTGCAGGGCCAGGCAGCTGAAGAGGCGCGAAGCGGTTCCCGGCACACCGGCCATGCCGCTGCCGGAAAGATTGAACAGCACGACGCGGTTGATCGAGGTAAGGCCCGTTACCGGACGCGGCAGGGCGGTGTCGGCCGAAGGCTCGTTTTCGATCCTCGTGCCAGGGGCTTCAGGATTGAACGAGTTCTTGATCAGCACCGGTATCCCCGCCTTCATGGCCGGCTGGACGGCAAGCGGGTGAAGCACCTTGGCGCCGGCATGTGAGAGCTCCATGGCCTCGGCGTAGCTGATGTCGGGAAGCACCCGGGCATCGCGGACCCGCTTCGGATCAGCGCTGTAGAATCCGTCGACATCGGTCCAGATCCACACCTCTTCGGCGTGCAGCGCCGCTCCGAGGATGGTCGCCGTGTAGTCGGAACCGCCCCGGCCGAGGTTCGTGACCGAGCCGTCGGCGGCCGAAGCGATGAAGCCGCTGACGACGGGCACCGCCTCAAGCGGACGGACCAGATCCCTGATCAGCTTTTCGGTGGCTTTCACGTCCACCTTCGCATGGCAGTGGTTGCCGTCGGTGACGATCACCTCGCGGGCATCGATGCTTTCGGCCGGAATGCCGGTCTGCGCCAGATAGCGGCCGACGATCCATGACGAGAGCCGCTCACCGTAGCTCAGCACCAGTGCGAGGCTCCGGTCCGAAAGGTCGCGCAGCAGGAACACTCCGTGCACAACATCCTGGAGTTCGGACATCATCTCACCTACCCACTTCTCCGGTACGGCGAGGTCACCTGCTCCGAAAAGATCATGGACGATCGAATTGTGCAGCGATGCGATCTCCGCCAGCCCCGCTCGATAACTGTCATCGCCTTGTCCTGCGAGCATGGCCGTTTCGGCAAGCATATCGGTCACTTTCTGGATCGCCGAAACCACCACCACCAGGCGGGTTTCCGAAAGCCCATTCCTGATGATGTCGGCGACGTGCCTGATCCTCGCTGCAGAACCGATCGAAGATCCCCCGAATTTGTAAACTCTCATGCTCATCATGACTGCGTTACGGTAAAACGATTCCCCCTAATTTCTCACGGCCGGCTGAAATATACAAACCGGAATCCGACTTCTTGGCCCTTTCGTCCACTCTGTCCCCCAAGTCCACGACCTCCGGGGTTTTCACCCAAAAACAAAGCGCCCGGTGATGCGGGCGCTTTGGGGTAGGAAGTTCAGTCTTTCTGGAGATCCATCACTGCTTCAGCGCATCGGCGCCGCCGACAATTTCGCTCAGCTCCTTGGTGATGGCTGCCTGACGGGCCCTGTTGTAACTGATGTTCAGCACCCTGATGAGCTCCTTGGCATTCTCGGTGGCCGAGTCCATGGCCGCCATTCGGGCAGCCTGCTCTGCAGCGTTCGATTCGAGCATGACCCTCCAGACCTGGGTGTTGAGGTGCTTGGGCACCAGCACGTTGATGATAGCTTCGGGAGAGGGCTCGTACAGATACTCGCTGCCTCCGTCGGATGCACCCTCTTCGGGCATGATCGGCAGAAGCTGCTCGCTCTTGAGGTTCGGCGCAAGCACCGACTTGAACTCGTTGTAGACCAGGACCACGCGATCCACCTCACCGGAGAGGTACATCTTCGAGGCGGTTTCGGCGATCTCCCTGGCCTTGCTGAAATCGAGGTTCTGGAACACTCCCGGGTAGGCAGAAGTGATGTTGTAATCACGCTTGCGGAAGAAGTCGCTGCCTCTCGTACCGGCGCAGATCATGGTGTAGGCGCCCTTTTTGTGCAGCTCCGCGTAATCCTCATGGATGACCTTCTGGGCGAGCTTGATGATGTTCGCGTTGAAGCCCCCGCACAGTCCCCTGTCGGAGGTGATCAGGATCACGAGAAGCTTCTTGACCTCATCGCGGGGCGAAAGCAGCGGGTTGAGCGACGTGTCGACCTTGCTCGACAGCGACGCCAGCATCTCCTTGAGCTTGCCGGCATAAGGACGGGCCTGGATGGCCCTGTCCTGCGCCCTTCTCAGCTTCGCAGCGGCGACCATCTTCATGGCCTTGGTCACCTGCTGCGTGGACTTGATACCCTTGAGACGTATGCGTATATCCTTTAAAGTAGGCATGAATTCCGATACATTATTGAATTGCTGAAAAAACCTTCACGACAGCTCAGGCCTTGTACTTCTCCTTGAAGGTGCTGACATATTTCACAGCTGCATCTTTCAGCTTCGCGGCCGTATCGGCTTCCATCGCGCCGCTTCCTGCGATCGTGCTCAGGATGTCGGGGTGCTTCTGCTCGAGCATGGCGATGAACTCCTCCTCGAATTTGCGGATATACTTCAGATCGACCGTATCGAGAAGTCCCTGGGTACCGACGAAAATGATGGCGACCTGCTTTTCGACCGGCATCGGGATGTACTGCCCCTGCTTCAGGATTTCGACCAGGCGGGCGCCCCTGTCGAGCTGGGCCTTGGTGGTCTTGTCGAGGTCGGAACCGAACTTCGAGAAGGCTTCGAGCTCACGGAACTGCGCGAGATCGAGTCGCAGCGTACCTGCGACCTTCTTCATGGCCTTGATCTGGGCGGCGCCGCCGACGCGGGAGACCGAGATACCGACGTTGATAGCCGGGCGCTGGCCTGCGTTGAACAGGTTCGACTCGAGGAAGATCTGACCATCGGTGATCGAGATCACGTTGGTCGGGATGTATGCGGACACGTCGCCGGCCTGGGTTTCGATGACCGGAAGCGCCGTGAGGCTGCCTCCGCCTTTCACCAGCGGCTTCAGCGGTTCGGGAAGGTCGTTCATCTTCCTGGCCACCTCGATGTCGTCGGTGATCTTCGCAGCCCTTTCGAGCAGGCGTGAGTGCAGGTAGAACACGTCGCCGGGGTAGGCTTCGCGTCCCGGCGGACGGCGGAGGAGCAGGGAAAGCTGGCGATAGGCCACGGCCTGCTTTGAAAGATCGTCGTACACAACCAGCGCGTGGCGGCCGGTGTCGCGGAAATATTCACCGAGGGTCGCACCGGCGAACGGAGCGATGAACTGCAGCGGAGCCGGATCGGAAGCCGTGGCCGAGATGACCGTGGTGTACTCCATGGCGCCGTACTTCTCGAGGGTGTTCACCACCTGGGCGACGGTCGAGCCTTTCAGTCCGACGGCCACATAGATGCAGAATACGCCCTTGCCCTTCTGGTTGATGATGGTGTCGAGCGCGACGGCGGTCTTGCCGGTCTGGCGGTCACCGATGATGAGCTCGCGCTGGCCGCGGCCGATCGGGATCATGGCGTCGATAGCCTTCAGGCCGGTCTGGAGCGGCTCGTGCACCGACTTACGGAAGATGACGCCCGGAGCCCTGCGTTCGAGAGGCAGGCGCATATCGGTGCTGATCGGGCCCTTGCCGTCGATAGGCTCGCCGAGCGGGTTGATGACCCTTCCAAGCATGGCCTCGCCGACCGGGATCGAAGCGAGAATGTTGGTCCTCTTAACCGTATCGCCTTCCTTGACCGCGTTGGACTCACCGAAGAGCACGCATCCGACGTTGTCCTCTTCGAGGTTCAACGCCATTCCCACGACCTTGTGAGGGAATTCGAGAAGCTCACCGGCAGCGACGTTCGAAAGGCCGTAAACACGGGCGATACCGTCACCGACCTGCAGCACGGTGCCGACATCATAAACGTCCGCTTCCGACTCGAAACCCGCGAGCTGCTTGCGGAGAATGGAAGAAACCTCATCGGGTCTTACTGTTGTTGACATATGGAAATCGATAGGTTATTGTTAAGAAAAGAAAAAGATTCTCCGTACCTTCTTTTGGAATCGGCTACGGCCTTCACCCTCCAAAAAATAAAAGCCAAATTTAACGAAAAGCTTTTAGTTATTCAAGTGCTCATAACAATTTGGATAAACAGCATTTCATAAGTATCCCGTCACCCAACCGATTCAGGAATCTTGCTCCAGAACATGTTATGAAAACCGTCACTGGATTTGCATCGGCGACCGTCGGAAATGTCGCCTGCGGTTTCGACGTTCTCGGTTTCGCCATTACCGAACCCGGTGACGAAGTAATACTGACGCATCACGAAGAGCCCCGCGGGGGGTGCCCGGTCACCATCGACGCGATCATCGGAGATGGCGGGGCGCTACCCCTGGACCCGAGGAAAAACACCTCGAGCTTCGTCGTGCTCAAATTCCTTGAATATATCCGCACCGTCAAGGGGGTGCCGTTCAGCGGCCACATCGGCCTGACGCTGAAAAAGAACCTCCCCCTCTCCAGCGGCATGGGCAGCAGCGCGGCCAGCGCGGCAGCGGCTCTCGTGGCCGCCAATGAGCTCCTCGGATCGCCCTGCACCAAAATGGAGCTCGTGCACTTCGCCATCGAGGGCGAACGGGTAGCCTGCGGATCGGCTCACGCCGACAACGCCGCCCCGGCCATGCTCGGCAACTTCATCCTGATCCGCAGCTACCATCCCCTGGACCTGATCACCATAAAGCCTCCGGAACACCTCTTCTGCACGCTCGTGCATCCGCATACGGAGCTCAAGACCTCATTCGCCCGGTCGGTGCTGCCCAAAAGCATCCCGCTTACCACCGCCACCCAGCAGTGGGGCAATGTCGGCGCGCTGGTCTCGGGCCTCCTGATGCAGGACTACGACCTGATCGGCCGGTCACTGGTCGATGTCGTGGCCGAGCCGAAACGGGCGCCACTCATCCCGGGCTTCACCGAGGTAAAGCAGGCCGCGATCGATACCGGGGCACTGGGTTGCAGCATCGCCGGCTCCGGCCCGTCGGTATTCGCGTTCTCCTCGTCGCACGAGACGGCACTTGCCGTCGGCAACTCCATGCAGGAAGCGTTCCTGCACTCGAAAGCCGCCCTGCAATCCGACATGTGGGTTTCACCGATCTGCAGCGAGGGCGCCCGCGTTCTCAGCAAAACACCATGACAAGCCTTACGCCATGATCTTCTTCAGCACGAGTAAATCTTCCGCACCGGTAACGATAAAGAGGGCGACCCTCGAGGGGCTTGCCCCTGACGGCGGCCTCTATGTACCCTCTGAGGTACCGAGATTGTCCGACGGGGAGCTCGGGTTGCTCGAGAGCGGCACGTTCAACAACGTGGCTTTCGCCATCGCCAAGAAGTTTGTCGGCGCAGAGGTGCCACTCGACACGCTGTCGAAGCTCATCGATGAATGCTTCGACTTTGAAACCCCGCTTCGAGAGGTCGCCGAAGGGACCTTCGTCGAAGAGCTGTTCCACGGCCCGACGCTCGCCTTCAAGGATTACGGAGCCCGGTTCCTTGCCCGTCTGACCGGGTTCTTTGCGGCGGAGGACCAGAAGATGATCACCGTCTTGGTGGCGACCTCAGGAGACACGGGAAGCGCCGTCGCCTACGGATTCCAGGGAATTCCGAACACCAGGGTCGTGCTGCTCTACCCCTCGGGCAAGGTAAGCCGCCTGCAGGAGCAGCAGCTCACCACCGCCGGTGACAACGTCTTCGCGCTGGAGGTGAAGGGGGATTTCGACGACTGCCAGCGAATGGTCAAGCAGGCCTTCGTGGATCCCGACCTGAGGCGGACGCTCACCCTGACCTCGGCCAACTCGATCAACATCTCGCGCCTGATCCCCCAGTCCTTCTACTATGCATGGGCCTCGCTGCAGCTCGTGAAACGCTTCCCCGGCCGCCTGCCGGTGTTCTCGGTGCCGAGCGGCAACTACGGGAACCTCACCGCCGGCGTGCTGGCGAAAATGATGGGCTTCCCCATCGGCCATTTCGTGGCCGCCTCGAATGCGAACGACAGCGTCACCCGTTACCTTGAAGAGGGGCGTTTCGAACCCAGGCCGACCGTCAGGACGCTCACCACGGCCATGGACGTCGGCAACCCGAGCAACTTCTCGAGGCTGCTCCACTTCTTCGAGAACGACTTCAGGAAAATGGGCGAAGAGATCACCGGCATCTCGGTCACTGACCTCGAGACCGTCGAGACGATCCAGTCGGTCTACGGCTCCTGCGGTTACATCATGGACCCTCACACCGCGGTCGGGTTCCGGGCGCTGGAACAGTACCGGAAGAACAATCCGGGCGCAGGTTTCCCCGGAGTCGTGCTTTCGACGGCCCATCCGGTCAAGTTCGACGATGCCATCATGACGGCCATCGACCGGGAGGTCCCCATTCCCGATGAGATGAAGGAGATCATGGAGAAACCGAAGAGATCCACCGTGACCGGCAACCACTACACGGAGCTGTCCCGCTTTCTCCAGAACCTGGACCGGTAACCCCTACTCCATGCGATGAACCTCCAGACACTCCTCTTTTTCCTGGTCATCCTGCCGGTGATGCTGGTCGGGCTGTCGATCGCGCTCGTACTGAACCTTATCGACCCCACCGGCGACCTGTTCTACAAAATGGCTTCATGGTGGGGAAGGTTCTCGGCGAGGCTCATCGGGGTATCGGTCGAGGTGATCGGCCAGGAGCATTACGACCCCGGAAAAACCTACCTGATCGTGAGCAACCATGCCAGCATGGCCGACATCCCCCTCATCCTCGGCTCATTGCGCCTGAACCTCCGCTTCGTCGCGAAGGAGGAGCTTGGGAGGGTGCCGCTGCTCGGATGGGCCATGAAGGGAAGCGGTTACGTGCTGATCAAGCGGGGACAGAACCGGGAAGCGCTGCAAAGCCTGCTCGATGCGTCTGAACGACTAAAGTCAGGGCGGTCGATCCACATCTTTCCCGAAGGTACCCGCTCAGGTGACGGCCGGCTTCTGCCCTTCAAGCGGGGACCGTTCATCATCGCAAGGAAAGCCGGCGTGCCTGTCCTGCCGGTGACCATCGTCGGCAGCCACCGCATCACGCCCAACAAAAGCCTCAAAATCCGGAAAGGTTCAGTGAAGCTTGTCATAGGCGAGCCCATCGAGCCCGGCAGCTTCAGCAGCGTCGAAGAGCTGCAAAAGGCCGCCTACGACGTCATCAGCCGAAATCTGGAGGAAAACCCCGTGACGGCTGATGCGTGACGCGTGACGCGTGACTCGGAAGAAAAAATGGACGGAATTGACTTGATGGACGAATAAAAGAGATGGACATAATGGACAAAAGAGGGAGGGAGATAGGGTCCCCCCATCTTATACAGTCCATTACGTCCATAGCGTCCATCAAGTCCAACTCCTCTTCCCTCGCGTTACGTGTCACGCAATCACAGCTGCTTGAACAGATTCACCATCTCTATGGCGGCCATGGCGGCGTCAAACCCCTTGTTGCCGGCTTTCGTGCCTGCCCGTTCGATGGCCTGCTCCAGGTTCTCGGTGGTC